>OOIH01000716.1_pt1 | contig 42436 bp, 49 predicted proteins | sample 1691801 | NCBI WGS metagenome assembly OOIH01 (sample SAMEA1061690, study PRJEB22710) | metagenome
AAATATCGTGGAATATATAGGCATAGCGGCGGACGAGCCTGCCCGCTTTGGGCAGCTCAACGAGAGGAAGCGTGCGCCGCTGGTGGAGTTCGGGATCGAGGAGGGGCTGTGCGGCCTCTACTGCCAGTATGAGGGTATCTTGGCCCCAACCTATGAGACCGGGTGTAGGGACGGGTGCTGGATGTGCCACAATCAGGGCGTGAACCAGCTCCGGCTTCTCCGCCGGGACTACCCGGAGCTGTGGGCGCTACTCCTGAAATGGGACACAGATAGCCCGGTGAATTTCCGCCCGGACGGCCACACCGTCCACGACTTTGACCGGCGGTTTGAGTTGGAGGATATGGGGCTTGTCCCAAAAGACAGGCGGTTCAAGTGGGAAATGGTCTACGAGATGGGTCTACTGCTCGGTCCTGGTTTTGGGGGTGCGCCATGAACCCCGCCCCTTCTCTCACTCACCTGTCCCTGTTCTCCGGCATAGGCGGTCTTGATCTGGCGGCGGAATGGGCTGGTTTTCGGACCGTGGGCCAGTGTGAATGGGCGGACTACCCCACAAAGGTGCTGGAAAAACATTGGCCGGAGGTCCCCCGGTGGAGAGACATTCGGACCCTGACAGGAGAGGATTTTTATGCACGGACAGGACTACGAACAGTTGACATTGTTTCAGGAGGATTCCCCTGTCAGCCCTTCTCTAAAGCCGGGAAGCTGGGAGGCAAGAGCGATGACCGTTTCCTCTGGCCGGAGATGTTGCGCGTTATCAAAGAGCTGCACCCCACTTGGGTGGTTGGAGAGAATGTTGCTAACATCATCAATCTGGCACTCGACGATGTGTTTTCTGACCTGGAGGCCGCGGGCTACGAAACGAGGGCGTTTATGGTTTCAGCTCGCAGCGTCGGCGCTCTGCACCTACGAGAACGGTTTGCAATCCTGGCCCACGCCAACAGCGACAGACGCTTCCCCGCACCTGGCAAGGCACCCGAGAAAGGATGCGACGGATACCAGGTCCGTGATGCTGTGTCAGAAGGTACAGAGGCTTGCGGGGGGGGGCGCTGGAGACTTGAACCCGGAATGGGTCGAGTGGCTGATGGGATTCCCTATTGGATGGACAGAGTGCGATGCCTTGGAAACGCCGTGATGCCCCAACAGTTCTATCCGTTTTTCAAAGCCATTCACGATGTGGAGGAGATTTTATGGCTACAACATTGATCTGCGATATGAAGGACTGTAAGCACCGCTCTAAGCGAAAACTGACAACCTGGTTAAAAAAGGGGTGCGAGCCGTGTTATGGATGCAGTCGCCCCTATACTCTTATCCGCCATGTGTTTGACCCCGATGGAGATATTGAGACTGCTGCTGGAAAAGAGAACATGGCGGCTTGTGCTTATTACGAGCCGATAGATGCGGAGGAGGGTGGATGATGGAAAACCGATTGCAAGAGAGGCGGTTGGAGTTGGGTATGACCCAGCCGCAGGTGTCTGAACGGCTGCGGCTGACGGAGCCGAGGTGCGATGTGGGTATGGTAAGCCGGTACGAAAAGGGCGTGTGCCTGCCCACAAAAGAGCAGATCGCAGCCCTGGAGGCGCTGTACGGCATCCCCATGACGGAGCTTTACCAGATGGAGGACCTGGACCTTTTGGGGCTGCTCCCCGCCGCCCAGGAGCCTGCGAAAGATAGCGAGCGGGGGCAGAAGGTTGAGCCGCCCAGCCATTTGGGCCGGGTTCGCAAGTGCTACCGCATCAGTCAGGCGTTTGCCTCCTCTCTGCCGGATGACCTGCTCCAGGTGTGCGGGTATTCCTCCTGGCAGAGTTGGCACGATGCCGCTTTGAAGCGGCTTTTGGGAGAATATGCGGCCCGGAAGCGGGCCGGTCATCAGAAGAATGGAGGTAAAATCGCATGAACGACCAGCAGTATGAGAGCAAGAGCATCATGGAAATGGCCCGTGGGGCCATCCTGGAGCGGGTGGACTTCGAGATGGAGCGGGTACTGAAAAATATCCAGGATGCCAACACCAGCCCTACGGCCAAGCGGAAGCTGACGGTCTCGTTGGAGCTTCTGCCATCGGCGGACCGTAAGACCATCATCGTCAAGGCCACCGCCAAGTCTGTGCTGACCCCAACCGAGCCGGTGGTGACGAGCCTGGCTCTGGGCGGTATGCCCGGCACCGGCGAGGCGACGGTGTATGAGATGACCCCGCAGGTCCCTGGGCAGTACAGCCTTGACGGGACCGTGCAGGAGCCGCCCAAGGTCCTGAAACTTCCCGTGGCGCAAGCCTAAATCAGAAAGGAGTTTATTATCATGCTGAAAGAATTTGCCGCTTTTCTCGTCGGTTTGGGCGAGGACAAGACCATCGTTACCAAGGAGATCAACGGAGAGACCTATGCCAAGGGCAATATCGCCCGCATCGCTCCCCATGTGGACCGGCCCGACAAGATCACCGTGAACGGGCTGGACAGCATCGCCAAGTTGGTGCGCAACGAGCTGGACCTGGCGGAGAATCGGCCCATCTACATCCGGGTCTGCGGTCCCAGGAGCGTGGAGGTTTTCACCACCCTGGACAGTTACATGGAGCGGGACTACCTCTACGACGCGGTGTGCGATGCCCCCGACATCAAAGGCGGGTGGATGACCCAGGAGGAGGCCATCATCAAGCTGCGCAGCTCCTTTATCTCCAATGAGGGCACCGAGTACCTGCTGGACCTGCTCTCCCGCGTTTGCAAGGAGGACAGCGTGGGCAGCGAGGACAACGGGGTGAGCCAGACGGTCACCGCCCGGCAGGGCATCAGCCTGAAACGCTTTGAGGCAGTCCGCTCCCGCATCCCCCTCCGCCCCTATCGCACCTTCACGGAGGTGGAGCAGCCGGAGAGCGAGTTCATCCTGCGGCTGGATGACGAGGGGCGCGTGGGCATCATTGAGGCGGACGGCGGAGCCTGGAAGATGACAGCCAAGGCCAATATCGCCGCCTACTTCGAGACCACACTGGCAGAAGAGGTCCACTCCGGCTCTGTGGTGGTGATGCTGTAATGACACCCCGGGTCACCATCTGCAAGGACAGGACGGAGTGGCTGGAGGCCCGCAAGGAGGGGCTGGGCGCGTCTGACGCGTCCGCCCTCCTGGGCATCTCTCCGTGGAAGACCAATGTGCAGCTCTGGGAGGAAAAGACCGGGCTGACCGTTCCGGAGGACATTGGGGACAAGCCCCAGGTCAAATACGGCAACGATGCGGAGCCTCTGCTGCGGGCTTTCTTTGCTCTGGACCACCCAGAGTACGGGCTGGCCTTTACCCCTTTCAAAATCATTCGGCACGAGAAATACCCCTTTATCACCTGCACCCCGGACGGGGAGCTGCTGGAAGCGGGGACGGACCGGAGGGGCGGTCTGGAGATCAAGACCACGGAGATCATGTCCTCCTCCGGTTGGAGCCGGTGGAAGGACCGCATCCCGGACGAATACTACGCCCAGGTGTGCCATCAAATGCTGGCGACGGGCTGGGAGTTCGTGGAGCTGCTGGCCCAGATCAAATACACAACAGCGGCTGGCGAGGACCGCAAGGAGGTCCGGCACTACAAGATCGAGCGAGCGGACTGCCTGGAGGACATCACCATGGTGGAGCAGGCGGCGGTGCGATTCTGGCCCTTCGTGCAGGAGCGCCGGAGACCCGCCCTAAAGCTGCCACCCATTTAGAAATTACAAGGAGGACAAGGATATGACAGCACCGAGGACTTGCGAGCGCTGCGGCGCTCATTTGGACGCCGGAGAGACCTGTACCTGCCAAGACGAGGCCATGCAGGAGGGCACCGGCTCCATGGAGTTTGTGATGGGCACCAGCCTGGAGCAGTTGCCCGCCACCATCGACTTCAACTTTGAGCAGTTAAAGGCCGGGCTGGCCGTCAGTCTGGCTACCTACACCGGCCTGGTCGTCACCGAGGACAGCATCAAGGGTGCCAAGGAGGACCGGGCCAGGCTGAACAAGCTACGGGAGGCCCTGGAGACCAAGCGCAAGGAGGTCAAGAAACAGTGTATGGCCCCCTACAACGACTTCGAGGCCAAGGTCAAGGAGCTTGTGGGGCTTATCGACCAGCCCATCTCCGCCATTGACGGGCAGCTCCAGCAATTCGAGGAGGCGCGGCGCAGGGCCAAGCGTGAGGAGGTCCTGGCCGTCTACGAGGAGACTGTGGGTGAGCTGCGGGGCATCCTCCCCTTCGAGAAGGTCTGGAGAGACGAGTGGTACAACATGGGAGCGACCATGAAGAAAATCCGGGAGGCCATCGTTGCTCTGGAGGCCAAGGTGGCCTCTGACCTGGAGGCTTTGTCCGCCGTGGAGGGCGAGTTCGTGGATGCGGTGAAGGTCAAGTACCTGGAGGCGTTGGACCTGAACGCGGCCCTGAACGAGCATAAGCGGCTCCGTGACGAGGCGGAGAAACTGCGGGCCTACAATGCCAGACAGGAGGCCATGAGAAAGCTGGAGGCCGCTGCTCCCCCCAAGCAGGGGGAGCCAGTGCCCGACGGCGGGTATGGGACCTGGGAGCCGGGGGGCGGCGCGTCCGTTGAGACACCCCAACCTGTACCGGAGGAAGAAAAGGTCTACCTGCTGCGGTTTGAGGTCAAGGTCACCAAGGCCCAGGCCGCCGAGCTGGCCCAATATCTGAAAGATCACAACATCGACTTTGGGAGGATTTAACCATGGCGGTCAACAATAGTTTGCAGCCCCAGAACAAGAAAAATCTTCCTTTCTCCGTTGCCATTCGGCAGGAGAAGTGGCAGGACCTTATCCATAACACCCTGGGGAACGAGGAGCGTGCTGGGCGGTTTGTTGCCTCTATTACTTCCGCCGTGGCCGTATCCCCTGCCATCCAGACCTGTGATGCCGGGACGGTCCTCTCCGCTGCTCTTCTGGGCGAGGTGCTGAACCTCTCCCCGTCTCCGCAGCTCGGCCACTTTTACATGGTCCCCTACAAGCAGAAGGAAAAGCGAGACCGGGATGGGAATGTCCTCACCCCGGAGCGCACAGTGGCCCAGTTCCAAATCGGCTACAAGGGGATGCTCCAGCTTGCCATCCGCTCCGGGTACTATCGGAAAATCGTGGTCCTGCCCATCAAAGAGGGAGAACTGCTCCACTGGAATCCCATGGAGGAAGAGATCGCCGTCAACCTTATCGACGACGAGGAGAGACGGGAGGCCGCGCCCACCATCGGATATTATGCCATGTTTGAGTATGTTGGCGGCTCCTTCCGCAAGATCATGTACTGGTCTAAGGCCAAGATGGAGCAGCACGCTGACCGGTACTCCCAGGCGTTTTCTCTGACGACCTACCGCAAAATCCTCAACGGAGAGATACCGGAGAGGGATATGTGGAAGTATTCCTCCTTCTGGTACAAGGATTTTGATTCGATGGCGCAAAAGACCATGCTTCGGCAGCTTATCTCTAAGTGGGGCATTATGTCCATCGAGCTGCAAAAGGCGTTTAATGCGGACGAGGCCGTCATCAAGGACAACCTGACCCCGGAATACCTGGACCCGGAAGGAAACGCGCCAGGAGGGCTTGCAAGCCCGAATACCGACGCTCTGCCGCCTGCTGGCGAGCCTGGCGTTACCGAGGAATTGCCCGAGGGGATTTTTGGCGGCGAGGCGCAGCAGCCCGTCGCGTAAGGAGGGCGCACCATGCCAAAGACCAACGAAAAGGATGCCTACTATTTCCCCCATGACTGCAACGCGCGCAACGACCCCAAGATATTGGCTCTCCGCTCCGTGTTCGGGGCGGAGGGCTACGGGGTCTACTGGATGCTGATTGAGATACTGCGGGAGCAGCCGGACTATAAGCTCCAGGTCACCAAGTACCTCTATCATGCTCTTGCTATGCAAATGCAGGTGCAAAAGGAGCGTTTGCAGGAAATCGTGGAGGCGTGCTGCAACGAGTTCGTGGAGGGGGACAGTCCCCTGCTGGTGAACGACGGGCAGTATCTCTACTCCGCCTCCCTTCTCCGGCGCATGGACAAGGTGGACGACATCTCCAGGGCCAGACGCGAGGCCGCCCGGAAGCGTTGGGAGAAGGAGGATAGCGGGGATACCGGAGGCAAGCCGGATACAAATGGAGAGCAAAAGCACTCCAAAGGAAATAAAAGAAAAGGAAATAAAACCAGACCAGACCAGAGGAAAACAGAGAAAAAGTCAAAAGACCTTTTCGCCGCCTTTGCAGGCGACGATGCTGACCTTCTCTCTGCCCTCCAGGGCTATGAGGGGATGCGGAACAAGATCAAGAAGCCCATGACTGACGAGGCCAAAAAGCGGGCGCTTGATAAGCTGGGCCGATTGGCCGCTGACCGGGAGGCCCAGATCGCCATACTTCACCAGAGCGAGGACCGCTGCTGGGCGGGGCTGTTCCCGTTGAAGGACGAGGACGGATACCAGACCGGCTCCGGCGGTGGCCGGGGTCGCCTGGAGGCCCAGGAAAAAATCGGGGCACTCCAGGGCCTATACTCCAGGTTTGCGGAGGGAGATTCGCTATGACAAAGGCAGAGGTCACCCAGATATTTGCGGTGCTGGCTCTGGCCTATCCAAGCGCGGAGCTGTTCAAGGCATCCTCCAAGCAGGCGTTGGAGGAGAAACTGGCCCCCACCATCGGCCTGTGGGCCACCTGCCTGCGGGATGTGGACTTCTGGACCGGGCAGCAGGCGGTGGTAAGGGCCTGCCGGACCTGCAAATTCCCTCCCACCATCGCGGAGTTTCTGGAGGCGGCAAAGGCCGCGCAGGAGGAGACCAAGGGCGAGATCGCCGTTGCAGCCAGGACGACCAGGAACCTGTACCTGCTCCACGGCAAGGAGCGCGGGTATGAGCTTCTACCGGACAGGGCGCGGAAGGTCATAGACGCGATGGGCGGTATGGATGCCTTTGCCCCGCCGGATAGCTGCTGCTTTGCTCTGCTGGAGTTCGAGGCGACCTATGAAGCCATGTTACGGAAAAACCCGGTGGGCTTGCCTGGAGGGGCCAAGGCGCTGGGGTAACAGGGGTGAGTATCATGCCAAAGGCATATATTTGCCCGTTTTGGAAGTGGGACAAGGGAAAGGCCATGAGTTGCGAGTGCTGCCGCATGGACTTCCCCGACGACGATGCCAAGCGGGATTACACCGAGCGGTACTGCGCCAGCCTGGAGGGCTGGGAGAATTGCAGTATCGCCAGGGCCTTGCTGGAATTTTACGAAAGGACGGATGGAGATGCCGGAGAGAAACATTGACAAGATCAAGCGCCTGGAGCATGAGCTGGGGCGCTATCGCAAGAAGGTGGCCGATGACGAAAAGGAGAAAGCTCTGCTGCGGAGGCGGTTGGAGCAGGCCGACAAGGGAAACCAACAGACCCAGGCCATGGTGGATGCCCTGCTGACCGCCGTTACCCTCCAGTGTGGCGTGGATGCGCTGGACCCGGACGACACCAGCAAGGTGCTGGGCAAGCGCCTTGTCCTCCCCCGCTTCAACTTCCTGGAGATGCGGACAAAATACGAGGTCCATGCCCGAAAGGACGAGGAGAGCGGCGGTTACATCATCGGCGTGGCAGAGAGAAGCCCGGAGGAGCAGGACGATGGGCAGGCGTAGCGGATACCTGGACCGGCTGGCCGCAGGCCAGGCGGCCAGGGACCGGAAGACCAGGATGTTTGCCCTCCAGCAGGCCAAGGACATGATGCTCATAGCCGCCCATAGGGAGTTCGGCTTTGGGCCGGAGCGCTGCAAGCGGCTGGGAGATGCTTTTGACGAGACCTTCTCCCAGTATGCCGACATCACGCTGGAGGATGCCAAGACCGACAAGGACATCTGGTACACCAAGGAGCGGGTGGACGGTGCGCTCCGGGAAGCGTGCGGGGAGCACTTTGTCCCCTGGGAGGAGCGTTATGGAGGATAAGACACCACTGGACCTTGCAAGGGAGCGAGAGGCCACCGGAGATGTCTGGTACTGTGACGAGTGCGAGTACATCGTCATCATCAAAGGAACGCCCTACTGCGGTATATCGGGCAAGCTGCTCCACCCCATGATGTTTGAGCGGGGGCAGGGCAAGGGTGCCGCTTGCTCCTGCGGAAAACGGAAGGAGGCCAGAGAGATGGGGCTGACAGCGGAGGACCTGGCCCGGCTGGGGCCGTCGGCCAGGCGGCAAATCCTGGAGAAGCTGGGAATGCCACAGACCAAGGGCCGAAAGTACCACAACGAGCCGGATACCAGAGGCAAGATGCACTTCGATTCTAAGAAGGAGGCCCGGCGGTACGACGAGTTGATGGTCCTGCTCCGGGCCGGTCAGATCAGGAAGCTGGAGCTGCAAAGACAGTTTACGCTCCAGGAGAGCTACATCACCCCGGAGGGGGAACGAGTGCGGGCCATCAAGTATGTGGCGGACTTCGCCTACGAGCGGGCCACACAGCCGGATGTCACCGGTGAGGTCCACTGGCTGCCGGTGGTGGAGGATGTGAAAAGCACGGCCACAAAGACGGAAAAATACAAGATCAAGGCCAAGCTGCTCAAAGAGCGCTTCGGCCTGACGATTACGGAGGTTTAGTATGGACATCAAGAGAGGCGACATCGTGTATGTGGAGATACCCTACGCCACGGGACACGAGATGATGAAGGACCGGCCTGCGGTGGTGGTTTCCAACGATGCCATGAACTACACCGCCCCGGTGGTGAGCGTGGTCTACCTGACGGGCAGTAAGCAGGCGGACAGGCCCTTCCATGTGGAGGTATGGGGAGCCGCGAGCGCCCGGCACGGTTCCTCCACAGCCCTTTGCGAGCATATCTACACCGTGGACAAGTCCCGGCTGGGTAAGCTCATGGGCACCTGTTCGGAGGAGGAAATGGATGCCATCGACAAGGGTATCCTTCTGTCTCTGGCCCTGGGGGACGGTAAGTACAGAGCGGGCCAGGGTATCCAGGTGCCCCCCCCCGCGCCGGAGGCGCGGGTAGAGGACGAGCGGGACATAGACGCAGACCTGCTCCGGGCAGAGCTGCGGGCGGCAGATGCAACCATTTCCTCCACAAAGGCGGAGTTGGAGACCTACAAGCGGCTCTACGGAGAGCTGCTTGACCGGGTGGTAGGAGGTGCTGCGTGATGAAATGGAACAAGCTGCGGGACGAGGTACACAAAAACGCTGTGGACCACGGATGGTGGGAGAAGCCTATCACCTTCTCGGAGGTCATCGTCCTGTGTCACTCCGAGCTTTCGGAGGCCATGGAGGAGTACCGGGCCGGGCGGCCCATGGTGTACTGTGGCGATGGTGTGAGGCAGGGACCTGCCTGCGAGGAGGAGATGTGCAACGGAGTAAACTGCCTGCGGTATTTCCCGGACCGGAAACCGGAGGGCATCGCTGTGGAGCTGGCCGACTGTATCCTCCGCATCCTGGACTATATGGGCCGGGTCAGAGCCGATGTGGACGGTATCATCCGGGATGTGAGAGCGCTTGCCCCTGCGCCGGAGGCGCAGAGCAAGAAGCCGCTGCCTGATCTGGTGGCCGGGTGCCATTACCTCCTGTCCAGCGCATACTCCAGCCAGCGGCAGGCGGAGATTCTGGGAAGGAAACGAGATGGGCGGAAGATAAAACCCGCTCGCCCACACTTCCCTCTCCGCCCCAGAGATTTTGAGCGTTCCGCCAGGCAGAGGATGGTGGGCTGCATCCTGGATATTATGCGCTGGGCCAAGGCCAACGGCGTGGATATGGAGGCTGTCATCCTCGCAAAGAACGAGTACAACAAGGGCAGGCCCTACCGCCACGGAGGGAAACGGCTATGAGTAAGACCATGGACCTGTGCCGTCCCTGCGCCTGTGCCATTGAGGCCGAGGGAGAGTACCGCTGCCGCCCCGCCGGGGGCGGCGTGGACAACAAGGTGCTGTGTGAACGCTGTGGGCGCAGGCGGTACGGCAAGACCTACCAACTGGAGGAGAAAAGCAAAAGCAATCCATAAGCTATGCAAATGCACGAATACGGGAGGACCTGGGCATACAGCCTGGGTCCTCCCTTTTTTGCTTTTCTGACCTGGGGGAGGAAGGAGGAAGGGGGGATATAGGGGGGATAGAGGAAGGAGGGGGCGACTACCCCATAGTTTTATGTATATATCTACCCCTACCATAGGCTTCTCCCCTGCTGATGAAAAATCTCTCCCGGAGATTTGACGCAATTTCCGCCGGACTGTGCTACGCTGGGTACATGACATCATCACAGGAGGGTGAGGCAGGCGTGGCAAAAAGTAAATACGATACCCATGTCCTCCCCAACCTGGACAAGATCGAAGAATGGGCAAAGGCTGGGGCCACGGCAAAGGAGATCGCCAGGAAGCTCAATATCGCCTACTCTACCTTCCGCAAGTACCTGGATGACGGGGAGAAGGGGGACGAGCGGTACTCGGCACTTTCGGCTGCTTTCGTGCGCGCGTGTGAAGTCCCGGACGACGAGGTGGAGGCGGCCCTGTTCAAGCTGGCTACCGGGTACACGGTCTCCCTTGCCAAGACCTTCAAGGTCAAGCGGGTGGACTATGACCCGGAGACCGGGCGAAAGACTGGGGAGCATGAGGAGCTGGTGGTGGGCTACGACGAGACCCATGTGCCTGCCAATGCCCAGGCGCAGATGTTTTGGCTCGCCAACCGCAGGCCGGACCGGTGGGAATACAAGCCGGAGAAGAAGGACGAGGAGGCCAAGGGCGGCGGCGTGGTGCTGCTGGCCCCGGTACTCCAGGAGCCGGTGCCGCCGGAGGGCGAGGAGGTGGAGCAGCCGTGAATGTGGTATGGCAGCCCCAGCCCAGGCAGGCCGCTTTCATGGAGAGGCCGGAGTGGGAGGCCCTGTACGGAGGAGCTGCGGGGGGCGGAAAGAGCGATGCCCTTGTCATCGAGGCCCTGCGGCAGGTCCATATCCCACACTACAAGGCCCTCATTCTCCGTAAGACCTTCCCCCAGCTTGCCGAGCTGATAGATAAATCCCTGAACTACTACCCCATGGCGTTCCCCGGGGCCAGGTACAACTCCAGCTCCCACACCTGGACCTTCCCCAGCGGGGCCAAAATCATCTTCGGGTCCATGCAGTACACCAAGGACCGGCTCAAATACCAGGGCCAGGCGTATGACTTCGTGGCCTTTGACGAGCTGACCCACTTCTCCTGGGAGGAGTACAGCTACCTCTTCTCCCGGTGCAGGCCCAACGGACCAGGGACCCGGTGCTACATCCGCTCCACGGCAAACCCGGGCGGCGTGGGCCATGGATGGGTCAAGGAGCGGTTCATCACGGCGGGCAAGCCCATGGTGCCAGTGTGGGAGGACATCCGCTGGAGGGACCCCACGGGAAAGGAATACTGCGAGAAGCGCAGCCGCATCTTTGTCCCCTCCTCCGTCTTTGATAACCCCGCCCTGCTCCAGAATGACCCGGACTACATCACCCGGCTGGCATCCATGCCGGAGGCGGAGCGCAAGGCCCTGCTGTATGGGGACTGGGACACCTTCTCCGGGCAGGTGTTCACCGAGTGGCGCAACGACAGCGAGCATTACCTGGACCGGGTGAATACCCATGTCATCGCCCCCTTCAAGGTGCCGGACACCTGGAGTATCTGGTGCGGGATGGACTGGGGCTACTCCAAGCCCTTCTCCGTCGGTTGGTACGCCGTGGACCATGAGAGGCGGCTATACCGCATCCGGGAGTATTACGGCTGCACCGGGACCCCCAACATGGGCGTGAAGCTGGAGCCGTCGGAGGTGGCCCGCCAGATCAGGCGTATAGAGGCCGAGGACCCAAACCTGAAAGGCAGGACCATCCATCGGGTGGGAGACCCAGCTATCTGGGGCAGCGACGGCACCGAGAGCATCGGGGCGCTCTTCGAGCGGGAGCGGGTCTTCTTTGAGAAGGGGGACCACGCCCGCATCGACGGCAAGATGCAGGTCCACCACCGGCTGGCCTTTGACGAGAACGGCTGGCCCATGCTCTATGTGTTCAACACCTGCAAGCACTTCATCCGCACGGTGCCCAACCTGGTCTATGACGAGACGGATGTGGAGGACATCGACACCGACGGCGAGGACCACATCTACGACGAGCTGCGGTATGTGTGCATGAAGAATCCCATCGCTCCCAGGCCCAGGAAGGTGGACGAGCCCAAGCCCTACGACCCGCTGGACCTGCAAGAGAAACCCGTCTACGACAGATATGACTTTTTCAGGAGGTATTGATATGGCGCTATTCGGAAAGAAAGAACAGCCCCCCAGGCTGACGCTTGGGGACGAAACAGAGGAGACCTTCGACCTGGGCATGGGAGGCGTGCCCAAGCGGCCCAGTTTTGGGATGCCCGGAGCATACCAGGGGCAGCAGGGCATGGACCCCCGCATGGCTGCGGCTATGCTGGGGGCTGACCCCGCCGTGAGCAAGGAAGAGCTGCACCGCATTGGCTCCGAGGAGATCGGAAAGGCCATTGAGACCCTGACCCGGTATAAGCATGACAAGCAAAACCTGGAGCAGCGCATCGTGGAGGACGAGCTGTGGTGGGAGCTGCGCCACTGGGAGGTCATCCGCAACTCCAAGAAGCCGGGGCCGGAGCCGTCCAGCGCGTGGCTTTTCAACTCCATCCTCAACAAGCACGCTGATGCCATGGATAACTACCCGGAGCCGGTGGTCCTTCCCCGGGAGCGCGGGGACGAGGAGAGCGCCAAGATGCTCTCCCAGGTCCTCCCGGTCATCTTCGAGTACAACGACTTCGAGCAGACCTACTCCGACAACTGGTGGGAGAAACTGAAACACGGCACCGCCGCCTACGGTGTGTTCTGGAATAACCAGAAGGAGAACGGTCTGGGGGACATCGACATCCGGGAAATCGACCTGCTCAAGCTCTTTTGGGAGCCTGGTATCACCGACATTCAGAAGTCTCGCAACCTGTTCATCGTGGAGCTGGTGGACGAGGACATCCTGGACCAGCAGTACCCCCAGCACAAGGGGCACATGGGCGGCAGCGTCATTGATGTGAAGCAGTATATCTACGACGACACGGTGGACACCGAGGGCAAGAGTGTGGTGGTGGACTGGTACTACAAGGTCACCTCCCCCTCTGGCCGGACGGTGCTGCACTACGCCAAGTTCGTGGGCGACACCCTGCTCTATGCCAGCGAGAACGACCCGCAGCTCCAGGACACAGGCTGGTATGACGACGGGCTGTACCCCGTGGTGCTGGATGTTCTTTTCCCGGAGAAGGGCACGCCCGTGGGCTTTGGGTATGTGGCGATCTGCAAGGACCCGCAGCTCTACATCGACAAGCTCTCCGCCAACATTCTGGAAAACAGCATGATGGCGACCAAAAAGCGGTTCTTTGCCTCCACCTCCACCGCCATCAACAAGGAGCAATTCCTGGACTGGGGGCAGCCCATCGTGGATGTGGAGGGTGAGCTGGACGAACGGCGGCTCCAGGAGATCACTGTCAAGCCCCTGGACGCTATCTATACCAATGTCCTCCAGATGAAAATTGAGGAGATGAAGGACACCGCTGCCAACCGGGATGTGAACAGCGGCAGCGCCGGGTCCGGGGTGACCGCTGCGGCAGCTATTGCGGCCCTCCAGGAGGCGGGCAACAAGGCCAGCCGGGATATGATCTCGGCCAGCTACCGCGCCCATGTGGCTATCAACACCATGGCTATCAACCGCATGGGGCAGTTCTACGACGAGACCAGGACCTTCCGCATCACAGGCATGACCCCTGGCAGCTATCAGTTCGTGGATGTGAACAACCAGGGGCTCCGGGAGCAGGTGGTGGGTGAGGCGGCAGACGGAACGCCGCTGTTCCGCAAGCCCATCTTTGACCTGAAAATCAAGGCCCAGAAGAAAAACCCCTTCTCCCGGATGGAGCAGAACGAGCGGGCCAAGGAGCTGTATGCGGCGGGCTTCTTCAATCCCGAGCGGGCGCAGGAGGCCATGGGCGCTCTGGAGATGATGGAATTTGAGGGCATCGACAAGGTGCGGGAGCGGGTGGAACAGGGCCAGACCCTTCTCAATATCTGCCAGCAGATGTCCCAGCAGATGGACCAGATGGCACTCCTGCTCCAGGCTCTCACCGGAGAGGACATGGGGGTACTGCCCCAGCAAGCGGCCCAGAGCGGCGGCCCATCCGCAGGAGGGCCGGTATCTGTTCCTGGTTCCAAAGGGGGCGCAGACCGCCTTGCAAGGGCCACCATGGAGGCCCAAACACCCATGACGGGATACGGGCAGCGCCTTGCCAAGCGCTCCACGCCTGACATGAGCGGAGGTGCAGGGGCATGACCCGGATAACGATTGAGGCGGAGGGTAACTGGCACCGGCTCTCTGCCATGGGGCACGCTGACGATATCGAGGCGTGCAACTACATCACGGGGGTGCTGTACTCCCTGGCAGGCTTTCTCTCCAACGAGGAGGCGGGCGGCGACGCGGTAGTGCAGCAGCTCCATATCGAGCCTGGGGATGTCGTCATAGACGCGGAGGGCGGGGAGCGGACGGAGGCTGCCTTTGAGATGGCGTGCGTAGGGCTTCTCCAGCTCCAGGCTACCCGCCCGGAGGCTGTCCAGGTAAAAATTGAGGGGCAATAAAAATTTTTTCCGATTCGTTGACGCAATTTGGAAAAGAGTGTGTTACGCTCATAATGTCCTCCTTGCTCCGCCTACTGGGCGAGGGGCCAAAGCTGCGGCAGAGGCCCCCGCTCGGCGGGGTAAAAGCAGGACCGACGCACGGGGGCGAAACACCCGCGGAAAAGGAGGAATTATCTATGCAAGAGTACAAACTGCTGAATATCATCCTGTCCCTGTTCGACGGTGGCGGCGCCGCTGCTGGTGGCGGGGATGGTGCTGGGGCGGCGGCCCCTGCCCAGGGTGACGACGGCACAAAGGGCGGTTCCCAGGCACTCCCCGTTTCCACCCGGCGGGGAAAATCGGGCGAATCCCAGCGCGTCCTCTATGGCAAACAGGCGGACCCGGCGGTGGCCGGGGGTCAGGCCGGTGTCGGTGAGGGCACCCCTCCCGTCGCCGGGGAGAAGACCGAGGATGGGCAGCCGGGCACGGCTACCGCATCCGACACTCTGGAAGCGAGGAAGAAAGCCTACCGCGAGATGGTGGAGGGCGAGTTCAAGGACCTCTATACCGAAGACACCCAGCGCATCATCGACAGGCGCTTCCGGGAGGTGCGGGGTCTGGAGGAACAGATCGCCCGCACCCAGCCGGTGCTCTCCATGCTGATGCAGCGCTACGGTATTGCAGACAGCGACCCGGCCAAGCTGCTTGCCGCCGTTGAGAACGACGACGCGTACTGGTCCCAGGCCGCCGAGGATGCGGGCATGAGCGTGGAGCAGTACAAGCAGTTCCAGAAGCTCCAGCGGGAAAATGCGGCTCTTCTGGAGGCCCAGAGGCGGACCCAGACCCAGCAGCAGGCCCAGCAGCAACTCCAAAAGTGGTATGGCGAGGCGGAGCAGGTCCGCCAGTTGTACCCCAGCTTCGACCTGACAGCAGAGGTCAAAAACCCGCAATTCATCTCCATGCTTCGCTCCGGCGTTCCCGTTCAGCACGCCTACGAGGTCATTCACATGGAGGAGATCAAGGCGGGCGTGGCCGCTTTGCAGGCCAAGGCTACGGAGAAGCAGGTGGTTGGGAGCATCCGTGCAAAGGGCGCACGGCCCGCCGAGAACGGCACCTCTGTCCAGAGTGGATTCATCGTCAAGGACGATGCGAGCAAGCTGACCGCAAAAGACAGGGCGGAAATCGCCCGCAGAGCCGCGAGAGGAGAAACTATCACTTTCTGATGGCCGCTCCTCCGCAAAATGAGAGGAGAATTATCATGCGTAAGAAGTTCAAGGACTTTGTGGCTGGCCTGCTGCTGATGCAGGTCACCATGTCTCTGTTCGACAACAACACCAACACCACCGGCCAGACCGGAGCGGGCCAGGACCTCTCCGGGGAGATGAAGACCTTTTACTCCGATTATCTGATTGATAATGCGGAGCCCGAATTGGTCCACGACCAGTTCGGCCAGAAGCGTCCCATCCCCAAGAACGGCGGCAAAACCATCGAGTTCCGCAAGTATGACCCCCTGCCCAAGGCGTTGACCCCCCTGACCGAGGGCGTGACCCCCGACGGTCAGAAGCTCAACATGGGGGTCATCACTGCCACGGTGGCCCAGTACGGCGGCTTCGTTGAGCTTTCCGATATGCTCCTGCTGACCGCCATTGACAACAACCTGGTGGAGGCCACCAAGTTGCTTGGCAGCCAGGCGGGCCGTACCCTGGACACCATCACCCGCGAGGTGCTGAACGGCGGCACCAATGTGCAGTATGCCGAGGGCCAGGTCACCAGCCGGAGCGCTCTGGTGGGCGGCAACGCAGACCCCACCAAGAACCACTACCTGACCGTAGACGCGGTGCGTAAGGCGGTCCGCTTTTTGAAGGTGATGAACGCCAAGCGCATCAACGGCTACTATGCCGGTATCATCCACCCCGACTGCTCCTACGACCTGATGTCCGACCCCAAGTGGGTGAATGTCAAGACCTACTCCGACCCCGACGGCATCTACGAGGGCGAGATCGGGCGCATCGAGGGCGTGCGGTTCGTGGAGACCAGCGAGGCCAAGGTGTTCAAGGGCGAGGGCGCTGCTGGCCGGGATGTGTACTCCACCCTTATCCTGGGCGCGGATGCCTACGGTGTCACCGAGATCACCGGCGGCGGCCTCCAGCATATCGTCAAGCAGCTCGGCTCTGCCGGTACTGCTGACCCCCTGAATCAGCGGGCCAGTTGCGGCTGGAAGGCCACCAAGGTGGCCGAGCGGCTGGTGGAGGCGTACATGGTGCGCATCGAGAGCGCCAGCACCTTCACCGAGGACGCTGCTTGATACAGTAAGACCACGGGCAGCCCGCTCGCCTATCCGGGCGGGCTGCCTATTATAAACCGATAAGGAGGAAAACTCTATGGCTACCAACAAGGACAAAGACAAGGAGAAAGAGCAGACCCAGGGCCAGACCCAGGACCAGGGCCAGACCCAGGAGACCACCCCCGACCCTGTGGAGGAGGCCAAGAAGCAGGCCCAGGCCATCCTCGATGCCGCCAAGGCGGAAGCCGAGAAAATCGTGGAGGATGGCAAGACCGAGGCCCAGAAAGCCATTGACGCTGCCAAGGCGGAGTTGGAGGCCCAGAAGGACACCACCCCCGCCCCGGACCCGGAGGAGAAGGTGCCCGTCCGCCTTTTCAAGGACAACGGGCGCTACAAGGACGATGTGATGGTGGCCGTCAACGGCAGGGCTTTCCAGATCAAGCGGGGCGAGACCGTCATGGTGCCCCGGTATGTGGCGGAGGTGCTGGAGCGGTCTATGGCCCAGGACCAGGAGACCGCCAATCTCATTTCCAGCCAGAGCAGCGAGTACGAGCGGGAGGCCGCCAAGCGGGGCCTGCTGTAACTGAATAAGCGAAAACCGCGATACCCCAAACTGCTGCGACACGGCGTAGTGAGGACCGGGAGGACCTATTCCTCTCTTCCCCGCTGCGCCGTTTTCGCTGGAGAAAGGAGGTAAATACCTCATGGACAGAATCATCAATGTGGCCGTGAACGGCAACTTTGTCCGAAAGGACAGCAAAAACGCCGGTGTGCAGGGGGAGGCCAATGTCACCACCCTACACATCGTTTTGAGCGACGACTGGGAGGAGTTCTCCAAGCGCATCATCTGGCGGGACGCACAGGGAGAAAATCCGGTCTCCGTGCTGCTGTTCAACAGCGTGGAGGACCTTGTGAAGAAAAAGGACCCGCTGGTATTCGACACGCCAATCCCGGCGGAACCTCTTGCCCTGCATGGATGGTGTAGCTTTACCATCGAGGGCTTCCGGGACAGTAACCCCACGGCTGTATCCATCTCTGTGAGCGACAACCTGATGGTGCAGGTCAACGATGCGTACAACGCACCAGCGGAGCCTACCCCCTCCCAGGCACAGCAGCTCCAGACCCAGATCGACACCATCGTGCCCCAGGTGAGCGAGTTGGTGGGCAACGCCATCGACGCGCTGGAGCAGGCGGAGGAGGCTGTGAAGCTCTGGGAGGTATGGGACGAGGAGAAAAAGTACCTGCCCCTCAACAAGGTATCCCGCCTGGGCAGCTCCTACATCTGCATCGCGGCCTGCGTGGGCGTTGACCCTGCGCTGGATGCCGCGGGTGAGGCCGGAGAGGGCAACTTCTGGCTGCTTATCGCCTCCAAGGGAGACAAGGGCGACCAGGGCGCGGTTGGGCCGGAGGGCAAGCAGGGCATCCAGGGGGTGCAAGGTATCCAGGGGGTGCAGGGCATCCCCGGCCCTCGCGGAATCCAGGGAGAGCAGGGGCCGCGCGGCATTGACGGCGTATCCGTCCAGACGGCTGGCATGGTCTCCTTCCGGGTCACCGAGGACGGGCATCTGTTCTGTGCCTACACAGGGGATGAACGGCCAGACTACTACATCAACGACCAAGGGCATCTTTGCCTGCGGATTTAGGGAGGAATGAGTTATGCCTGAATTTGATCTGGGGCAAGTTGTTGGCCCTCGCGGTCCCCAGGGGGTCAAGGGTGACACCGGAGAGCAGGGGGTCCAGGGTATCCAGGGCGTTCCCGGCAACGACGGCGTGACCCCAAACATCCAGGTGGGAGAGGTGACGACCCTCCCCGCCGGAAGTCCGGCCACGGTGACCCGGCAGCCGGAAAGCCCGGACGGGGCACCTGTTTTCGACTTCGGCATCCCCAAAGGGGCGGATGCGGAGAATCCTGGGGATATGCACAAGTCGGTCTATGACCCCACCGGGCAATCCAAGGATGTGTTCGAGGAAATCGGAAAGCAAATGCCCAAGACGGGGGGCACATTCACCGGTTCTGTGGCTGGCGTTTCCCCTATAAGCGGGAGCGCCAAGGGCTTCCGCAACATCTACTTCGGGAGTGGGTCCCCCGCCTCCAGCCTGGGGGCAAACGGAGACATCTACTTCGACATCGGATAAGGAGGAGCAGAACATGATTAAGGCAGGAAATTACACCATTGACGACCACGGCTTTGCCGTATCTCTGGAGAGGCTGGGCGGTATCACGCGGGAGATGCTGGTGCTGGAGCTGGGGGGCGGCATCCCGGACGAGGCGCTGGAGGCCCTTTGCTCCGGCCCCATCGAGGTGCTGGACGAGAGCGGCGCTGTGGTCCAGACCCACCCCGGCCCCTTCTGCGTCGCCTCCCACGCGGTGCGGCTGGTCCGGGCCGATGCGGAGAGTGATGTTGCCGCCCTGATGGCCCGCGTGGCCTCCCTGGAGGCAGAGCTGTCGGAGGCCAGGAACGAGAAGGACAACGCCCTGGACAGCCTTGCAAGCCTCAATACGAGGTTCGAGGCGTTGAAGGAGAGCGTGGCTACCTACAAGGTAGGAGAGGCTGTCCTGGGTGACCTGGAGGGCGGCAAGCTGACCGGCCCTGTGGTGAAGGGGACCGACGATGAAGCGGGCAGCGTGCAGGAGTGATGCGGAGGTCTCCTGCATCATCGCCAACCTGATCTCCACGCTGGAGCAGCCCTGTGGCTGCTGTGGCGGTGAGGACATCGACGACGAGGGCTTCTCCGCCGGGGGTATCACGCTGAAAGGCATATCCCCGGTGGGTGAGCCGGTGGTGATACGCCTCCTCCCCGACAGGGTGCTGGAGATCAAGGGCGGCGATGAACTGCTGGAGGCTATCCGGGAAAGGAGATGCCCCCATGAGTGAAAGACCGACAGACAACGGGGAGGACTTCGTGCTGGGGACCAAGGCATCCGACCTTTGGCTCTACACCTGCGATGTGTGCGCAAACGATAAGGTCATCCCCAAGAGATACCGATATACCACGGGCACCTCTCTGATGAACGATGTGGAGACCATCTGCGAGCTTATTGAGGGGGCCAATCTGCTGGACCTGCGGGACCGGCAGGAAGCCCAAGACCGGCTCCGGGACCAAAAAAGTGCCCTTCGGAAGCTGGAGAAGCTGGGCCGGAAGATCAAGCGCTTGCTGGAGAGCAAGCAATATCCGGGGGTGACCCCGGAAAAGGCGAGGCATTGGTCCAAGATGGTGCTGACGGTGCGGTATATGTGCGCGTCATGGCACGGCAAGGACAAGGAGCGCATCGCCAGAGCGGAGGGTGTACGGCGGCGGTAGCCGCCTGCATCATACAAGGGTATGGCCTGTTCCGCCGTCATTTGGGGCCTGCGCTCCCCGAACTCCAATACCAACAACGCGTACAACATCAACACCGACGGCACGGTGAACAACAACAATGTGTACAACGCGAATTTCGCGCCCCGCCCCGCTCTGATGGAATACCGAGTACGAGTACCCGCCCGGGGAAAGCAGAGGACCATCATCAAAGGAGGCCATATCCTGTCGTCGGCAGCGGTCTGGTGACAGCAGACCGTGGGCCGGGGATAAACACATGGCGGTGACGCTGGCAGGCTCGACACGACCTCCGAGGAGGGAGATACTGCCAGCTATCAGCAACGCCACCAGCGCTCCCCACCATCCGAGAGGAGGATGGAACATGACCTATGAGGAGCTATGCTCCTTTGAGACCCTGTGGTACGCCTATCTACGGGCACGCAGGTGTAAGAGGAGCAAGAAAAGCACAGCGGCCTTTGAGGCGCGAGCCATCGAGGAGCTGCTGATACTATCCAAATCCCTTTTGCAGGGGACATTCCAGCCGGATGGGCTGGATGCTTTCTATATCTTCGAACCCAAGAAGCGTCTTATCCAGGCTCCTACCTTCCGGGACAAGGTAGTGCAGCACGCGCTCACGGACAACATCGTTTACGGCGAGTTGTCCAGGAGCTTCACGCTGAACACCTATGCGGCCCAGTACGGGAAGGGGACCCACTACGGCCTGGAGATGCTGGGAAAGCACATGAGGCGGCATTTTCTCCAGAAGAAAGGGGCGGACGAGGCGGCGCGCAGGGCCGCCGGGCTTCCTCCCAGACCGATGAAGGAGTGGGACTATGCCAAGGGTGCGGTGATAAAGGGAGACATCCGGCACTTTTTCCAGAGCATCGACCACGAGCGGCTAAAGGCCGCGCTGCGGCTGCGATTTCCCGATGTGAGGTTGCAATCGCTGATGGAGAAATTCATTGACGCTGTGGGTGACGGGCTGGCCCTGGGGCACCAGACCAGCCACATCTATGCCGTTTTCTTCGTCTGCGGCATTATGCACTACATCGGGGAAAAGCTGCACCTGCCGCTGGCGGGGATGTATATGGACGACTGGTATGTGATCTGCCCAGACATGGGCACGGCGCGGGAGGCGCTGCGGCTCATACGCGGCGAGTTTACCAAGCTGGGCCTGGAGTTGAACGATAAGACCAATATCTTTCCCCTGCAAAACGGCATCGACTTCTGCGGTTTTCATACCTACCTGACCCAGACGGGCAGGGTGGTGAAAAAGCTGCGGCGGTCCTCCATTAAGAGAATGAAGCGCCGCATCGTGCGCTGGGAGGAGGACTACGCGGCGGGGAAAATCACGCGGGAGAAAATCGAGGAGAGCTTCCGGTCCTGGGAGGCCCATGCAAAGCATGGGGACACGGGAGCGCTCCGAAAGCAGATGCGGGCCAGGCTGAACGCAGCTCTGGTCCGCGCAGAAGCCCGCCGGAGGGCGGCTGGCCTCCCACCGCCCACTTCCGGCCTAATCGAAAGGAGAATCAAGCGTTATGGGACAGTTACTTTCCAATCTGGCTGCGGGCAGCCTTGTCAAGCTGAACGAGAACGGCAAGCCCACCAAGTTCCTGGTGCTGGATAAGGACCACTACGGCACGGGCACGGGGGTGACCCTTATCCGAAAGGATGCTTTCAGTGAGATCGCATGGAACGCGTCGGACAGTGGCACCTACAAAAATCGGTACTTCGGATGCACCATGGACAATTTCTGTGACGGCATCTGGCCGTTGAAACTGGACCCGGAGGTGCGGGAGTGCATCGTTCCGGTGCCCATCGTGGTGGCAGAGGGCAACGGTGTGGCTACCCTCCATACCATCCGCCGCAAGGGCTTCGCCCTGTCCTGCACGGAGGCTGGGGTAAGTGGGTGGCAGACGGAGGGCAAGGCGTTTACCTACTTTAACAGCGACGCAAAGCGCATCGCCAACTTGGAGGATACCACCACCGCCGTCATTTGGGGCCTGCGCTCCCCGTACTCCAATACCGTCTACGCGTGCGGCATCGACACCGTCGGCACGGTGGACCGCGGCAATGTGTACTACGCGGATTTCGCGCCCCGCCCCGCTTTTAATCTCAAATCTTCTATCGTTGTATCCTCCACCAAGGATTCGGAAGGATGCTATACGCTGGAGAGTGTGCCCGTGGCGGGCGGCGGTGTCTATGTGAAACAGAACGGCGTGTGGGTCCGGGCTGTGTAAGGGAAAACCTGGGGGTGCAGGGGGCTTTGCCCCCTGCCCTTCCGCCGAGAGCCGGTCCGGCTGGAGCGGTTTTGGGCGGAGGGCCAGACCACGAGAGAGGAGGCGGCGATATGCCGAGCATCAACGAGATCATCGAGCGGGTGGCCGCTGTGAGGCCGGACGCATACGACGACGAGACCAAGGCGGCCTGGCTCATTGAGCTGGAGGGCAAGCTGTACAGGGAGGTCATCCTACGGCACAAGCTGACACCGGGCCTGGCCTACAAGGGGCCGGTGAAGGAGTGCCCGGTGTGCAAGGGACTGGGCCTGGAGGAGCCTGCGGAGGGCGAGGAGAGAGAGCCGATGCCGCCGGAGTACAACAGGGTGATGGACTTCTCCTTCTGCCCGGTGTGCGAGTGGACGGAGCTGCCCAAGGTGGCGGAGGCGTTCCCGGAGGACGGAGACCTCCCCCTTCTGGTGGGCGCGCCCCATGACAGGCTGTACGACCTCTATCTGATGGCCCAGCTTGATTTCTACAACCGGGAGTACGACAACTACAACAACAGCGTGACGGCCTTTAATGCGGCGCTGGACGAGTGGCGGCAAAGCTACCACCGGACCCACCTGCCGCTGCCGGGCGGGTACTATCAAAATCTGATGTGAGAGAGGGGGCGGTGGTGTGAGGCTTCCGTATATGCGCTCCGGGGCGAGCAAGAGCAAGAAGCAGATCGTGGGCTTCGGAGGTGTGAATTACAGCCGGGAGGCCGGAGAGGGAGAGTTGCTGGAGAGCCTGGGGCTTTCCTCGGCGCAGTTCCCGTGCCTTTCCCAGCGCTCCGGGCGGAAAACTGCTGGAGCCTACCTCTCCCCCACTGGCCTATACGCGCGGGGGAAGCTATGCGTGGTGGACGGGACCAGCCTGCTGTATGACGGCAAGGTGGTGGGCAAGGTCACCGCCGGGGAAAAGCAGTTTGCCACCATCAACACAAAAGTGGTGGTCTTCCCGGACAAGGTGTACTACGACACCGCAACGGGAGAATTTGGGAGCCTGACGGCGGAATACCCGGTCTACACCGGGGACGCGACCTTCACCACCAACACCCTGACGGTGCCGGAGCAGAGCTACATCGACCACTCCTCCGGGGAGGCGGAGACCCTGACCGGCGTTGCCGCGTCCACCACCATGACGGCCTATACAGGGGCGAGCGTAAACAAGTCCACGGGTGCGCTGACCTTCACCGGAGGGACGGAAAAGACCCCGGCGACCCTGAAAGCCAAGGACATCATCCGGTATCAATGCAAGGATACGGAGTATCTGGTGGTGCAGAGCTGCGCCAAGCAGAGCGACAATACCTGGCAAATCACAGCGGTGCGGCACGCTTCACTGCTGCACAAGTATCCCAAGTTCGAGGAGATGTTCTCGGCTGGGGACGCGGTGGAGTTGTCCGGGTGCAGTTCCTTCAAGAAGAACAACGGCAGCCACATCATCCGGGAAATCTCCGGGCGGACGCTGACCTTTGACAAGGACATCTTCCAGGCAGGGACAGAGGCCGGGACGGTGATGGCGGAGCGGAAGGTGCCGGACCTGACCTGTATCTGCGAGTGTGACAACCGCATCTGGGGGGCAGAAGGGACAACGATCTGGGCCTCTGCTCTGGGCGACCCCAAGAATTTCTATGTCTATGACGGCCTCGCCACAGACAGCTATGCCGCTGCGGTGGGCACGGAGGGCGAGTTCACCGCCTGCATCGCCTACTCCTCCACGGTGCTTTTCTGGAAAGAGGATTGTGTCCACAAGGTGCTGGGGAGTTATCCGGCCCAGTATGAAATCTACACTTACAAGGTGCCCGGGGTGCAGAAGGGCGCGGAAAAGAGCCTGTGTATCATCAATGAGACCCTGTTCTACAAGGGCCGGGCCGGGGTGTATGCCTACACCGGCGGGACCCCGGAGCTGCTGACCGAGTGCTTCGGGGACAGGCGGTTTTCCGACGGCGTTGCCGGGACGGACGGCGAGCGGTACTACATCTCTATGCAGACGGAGAATGGAGCCTGGGAGCTTTATGTGCTGGACACAGCGCGGGGCATCTGGCTGCGGGAGGACAACACCCACGCCACAGACTGGGCCTATCTGGACGGGACGCTCTACTACCTGGACGGGTCCACCGGCAAGGTGATGATGACTGGGCAGGACCGGAGCGAGGAGGGGCGCATCCCGTGGAGCGCTACGCTGTGCCCCTTCAATGAGATGGTCCACGGGCGGAAGGGATACTCCCGGCTGTACCTGCGGGCTGATCTGGAGGCGGGTGCCTGGGTCAAGGCGGAGGTGAGCGCGGACGGCGCGCCCTTCCGGCAAGTGTACTTGGGGCACAACGACCACGCCAAGACCTTGCAAATCCCCATCCTCCCAACCCGGTGCGACACCTTCACGGTCCGGCTGTCCGGCGTGGGAGAGTGCATCATCAAGAGCTTTGTGCGGGAGTTCTCCGTGGGGAGCGAATACTGACGGGAGGGATAGACCATGGCGACCACGCTGCCAGGCTCTCCGCCTGGATTCAACAAGGAAAACATCGGCGGCACTGTGCGGTCCATTTGCAGCTACCTGCGGACGCTGCATGACAACCTGGACTTCACCCTCGGGATTTTCAAAAAGGACATTGATACCAGCAAGGGAAAAATCGAGGTCCTGGAGAAAAAGGTATCCGTCCTGGAGGAGGGGCTGCGGGCTGCGCAGGATGTCATCGGCACGATGAAAGAAGACTACAACGAGCTCTCCGCGCGGGTATCGGCGCTGGAGCAGAAAAATTAACGAGGGAGGCTATGGATTATGGCTCTCAAAAAGGACGAAAAAAGCGGATACACCGCAAAGGGTACATATTTAGATGCTGGCCTCTCTGCTGCGGATAAGGCCGCTGTGGATGACTTGAGCCGCCAGTGGACCGAGGCCCAGGCCAGAGGCGACCAGGCGGCCATGGATGCGGCCCACCAGGCTGCGGAGGCCATCCGCTCCGGTTATGGCTATTCTGGCGGTGGGGACGGCAGCGAGTATATCGCAAAGCCCAAGCAGGAGACCGGCACGCCGGGAGACTGGATTGGCGGAGGCAAGGATGTGAGCGGCAGCGGTGCCGTCGGTTCCTGGGGCGGCGGGAAGTTTACCTATGCCACCGCCCCCTCCTACACCAACAAATACCAAGGGAAAATCGACGCGCTGACGGAGCAAATCCTGGGTCGGGCCGCTTTTGAATACGACCCGGAAAAGGACCCCACCTATCAGCAGTATAAAGAGAGCTACACCCGCAACGGCGAGCGGGCGATGCAGGATACCCTCGGGCAGATTTCTGCCCGCACAGGCGGCCTTGCAAGCTCGTTCGCCGGGTCCGCTGCCCAGCAGACCTATGATGGGTATATGAGCGCCCTTTCCGACAAAATCCCGGAGCTGCGGCAGCTCGCCTATCAGATGTACCAGGACGAGGGGGCGACCCAGCGGGCCAACCTGGAAATGCTCATGGCGCTGGAGCAGGGAGATTACAACAAGTACCTCACCCTGCTGGGCCAGTACAATACGGACCGGAATATGGACTTTGACATCTTCCGGGGCCAGGTGGGCGACAGCCAGTGGCAGCAGACCTTTGACCGGGGCGTACTGGAGAGTGACCGGGACTTTGCCTACGGCGTGGGCCGGGACCAGATCACGGACCAGCGCTACGACCAGGAGTATGCGGACAGCCGGGCGGATGCCGAATGGGAAAAGCTCAACTACACCAGCGAGCAGGAGTACAACCGGGCGCTGCAAAAGGCGCAGACCCTTGCTGCGGCTGGAGACTTCTCCGGTTACCAGGAGATGGGGTACAGCGATGGCGAGGTCTCCAACCTCAAAAAAGCCTACGACAAGGCGCAGGCGGCCATCTCCTCCTCTGGCGGAGGAAAGAGCGGCGGAGGCGGAAGCTCCAAGGGCTCCGGCACCCAGGAGACCGGTATCCTGGCAACCATGTACGCCATGGGCAACGATGCGGCGGCCTATGAGTATCTGGTGAGCCTGGACCTGGCGGCTGGAAAGACCGACACGCTCTGGAGCCTTTACCAGAGCGGCGGGCAGACCAAGAGCCAGGACTACTCCAGCATCAGAGCAAAGGCCGCTGGATACAAGGACCTCCAGGATGCCAAGGCATACCTGGAGCGGATGGTGGACGGCGGGTATATCACGGCGGAGGAGGCGGCCAACATCTACCAGGTGGATTTGGGCGGGACGGCCCAGGCCCAGGTATCGTCCATCCCCCAAGAGTTCCATGGGATTTATGACGATGCCCTCGCCGCTATGCAAGACCCGGAGAAATGGAAGGAATTTATGTTTGGGCGCTTCAAGTGAGGAGTGAATGACATGGGCTTTTCCCTGGACGACTATATCAACGGAAAGAAGAAAAAGGAGGAGCAGGCCGGGCAGAAGCCCACCTACTTCCAGTTCGGCCAGCAGCCCAAGGCTGTGACCTCCCCCTCTGTCTCTCCCAAAGCTATGACCCCCACCAGCTCTCCCGCTGGTGGGGGCAGCGGCTTTTCCCTGGACAACTACATCATTACCAAGGGCATCCGCACGGGGCAACTCCAGCAGCAGGACAACGACTTCAACTCCTGGCTGGAGGATGTGCAGAGCTTTTCCAAGCGCATGAGCGGCGATTTTACCCGGCGGCAAGGAACCTACCAGGCCCCGGATACCTTCCGCGCCTATCAAGGGAAGACCGGCACGGAAATCTCGGAGCTGCTGAAAAGGGCCTACACCGCCCAGAACTACTACACCCAGTATGGAAAGACCTACGACGAGGTGTACGGCGCGGGCAGCACCGCCAAGCTGCTGGATGGGGTCAAGCAGAACATCGACTACCTGGAAGGTCTCCGCAAGGACCTCCAGAGCGAGCAGGAGTGGTGGGGGCAGTTCCAAGACGAGGCGACCTTTGACCTCTACAAGAGATACAAGGGGTATGAGGACCTTCGGCAGGCTGCGGACTTCGGAGAAAAGAGCCAGTACCGGACCACCAAAAACGGCAAGGAAGCAAAGCAAAGTTTTTCCGGCATCTTCACGGAGACGGGCTATAACGACCTTCTTTACGATTTCATCAACGGGGACGAGGAAGCCAGAGCGCGGCAGGCCGCTGTGGATGTAACTGCTGGTGGTTTTGGCAGCCTCTACACCGATACGCACTCGGGCTGGTCTGATCTGCCCGAGGAGGTCGTCAAGACCTTCAACTACATTTACGCCACGGAGGGAAAGGATGCCGCCTACGAGTATATGAACTTAATGGCGGACCAGGGAATCACCGGCATCAATTCTCTGGCGCTGAACTTTGTCAACGCCTCGGGGGCTTTCTCTATGGCGGCCCTGGCAGAGAAGGGACTGAATACCCTTTTCGGCAAAGGGGATGCTCCCAGCGCGTTCTATGGCGACATCCTGCATGATCTTGCAAGGGCGCAGGAGCAGCACCCCACGGCCTCCGCTGTGGGAAGCGTTGGGGGAAACCTGGCCCTTCTCTACGGGACCGGTGCGACCCTTGGGGCAGCCGAGGGCGCTTTGGCTACCGGCATTAAAATCGGCGGAAAGACTGTGGCTGTGCAAATGGCCCCGGCGGTGCAGGGCGTTGTGAACAGTTCCCTGTCCTTCCTGGCCGCCGATGCGGTGCGGAACGCCGGAGCACTGGCCGCTGGGCATATGGAGCCGGTGGACTACCTGAAAAGCGCAGGCATCTCCGGGGCGCAGGGCCTCGCTGGCGGCCTTGCCGGTGGCCTTGTGGGCAGCGGAATGGCAAAGGTACTGCGGGAAACCGGGATGATGACCCCGTTTATGGAGTTCGTGCGGCAGAGCACGAGCGGCTTTGCGTCCGCTGGTGCGAATATCGGGACCGGGTATCTCCTCTCGGAGGAGAAGCCCAGCAACGAGCAGATCGCAACAGACCTCGCCACAGCGTTTTTGTTCTCGGTCATCCAGGGCGGCATCTCCACTTACAAGACCACCCAGGCTACAAAGGCGCAGATGAACGCGGCGCTGGACGAGATCACCCGGAGATACGGGCAGATGTCCCAAAGCTGGGAGACCATGACCCCGGAGGCCCGGGCGGAAGCGGCCAACTACATCATGGAGCAGACCCAAAGCCTCCGCAACAGCCTGAACAGCCAATACCTGGCCGGGCAGCAGGCGACGGTGGACCAGCTCAACCAGGCTCTTGACGCTCTCACCCAGGGTATGCAGGGGTATATCAACGGTTTTCAGGCATACCAGGCCGCCACCACCGCGCCGGGGAATATGCTGGGGGGCGGTGCCGCTTCGGGAGGTGCAGGGCTTTCCCCCACCTTCCCCGGTCCCAGCGGCGGTGGGGAAATCGCAGAGCTGCAAACCCAGCTCCAGACCGCCATCTCGCAGGGCATCCAGCAGACACCCGCAAGCACTCCGGCAGGAATCCTCCCCGCCGGAGCGGTCAACGCGCTCTCCGGCAGTACAGGCATCGCCCCGCTGGACAAAGCCATCCAGGCGCTTACCAGCGGGGGCGCTGTGAGCAACAGCATGGCCCAGGCCATCCTCGACACCCCGGAGGCCATCTCTGTGCTGGAGCAGGCGGCACAGCTCTCCATTTCCGGCCAGGAACCAATCAAGGACCAGCGCAACGCGGTGAAAACCGCTGTGGGCAGCCTTGCAAGGCCCGCTGGCGGTGCTCCGCGTCCCACGGGGACAACCACCCCGCCTGCCACAGGAGTGATGCAGAAGGGGCCGGAGAGCGCCATCCAGCGGACAGAGGCCATTATGGTGCGGGACCGGATGAAGGTGGAGCAGTTCTCCAGCACGCTGGGCAAGGCTGGCGGCGGCGTGATGAAGGAAATGTATGACCCATCCGTACCAGCGGAGGCATACCTGCCCGCCATGAGCGATTACTACAACGCAGGAAAGCAAGGGACTGATATGTCCCTGGTTTACGAGAAGGCCGGAAATGTGGTGACCCCGCAGCAGGCACAGGCCGCCTACCTGGCCGGGCAGGCGGATATGGAGCGTGGGTCCGTATCCGGCGTCGAAAAAATGGAGGAGGTACAAGGATATGAGCAAGGGCAAGGAGAAGTTCGTCTACGCGACGGCAGCGAATGGGGTGACGGTGCGCATCCCGGCATCCCGGTACAAGAATTGGAAAGCGGAGCAGGACAAGATCAGAGCGGGGACATCCAAGGCGGACCCGCAGATGCAGGGGCAGCTTCGCTCGCTCATGGGGAAAAGGTAACCACCGCCTCCCTTGGCATCGGTGGTGGCAGCTCCAGCGACAGCATCTACCTGGTGACCGGGGGTGACACGGCGGCCACCGCCGCCGCAAAGGAAATCGCCAAGGAGCGGGGCGTGCGCCTCACTCTGTTTGTGGGCGGAAACCTTACGATCTCCCCGGGGGACGGCCAGGTGGCAAGTGTGCGTGGGTGCATTTCCGGGGACCGGGCTTTTATCCGGGCGGACCACCCGGAATATACCGCCGAGCAGTTTATGAGGCACGAGGCTGGACACGACATGATCGCCAAGGGGGAAATCGACCCCGAGGCCGTGCGGGAGCGCATCAACCGGGAGATGGGTGCGGAGAAGGTGGAGCAGCTTTCCGGGGTGTATGAGGCTGCCTACCGTGGCTCCGGCCTGACGGCGGAGGAGGTCTGGGAGGAGGTCATCTGCGACAGCCTGGGTGACATGAACATCTTTTCCGGGACTGTTCACGAGGATGCGGCCAAGGAGCTGCTGGAGCCGACCAAGAAAGCCGCCAGCACAGAACGCGGAGTTCCCCGCACCAGGGGGCCTCCCGCGAAAAATGCTGCGTCCAGAGAAAAGGGCAAGTTCTCGATGGAGACCCCCATTGAGGAAACCGAGGACTTGATTGCCCTGCACAATCTTACCGAGGAAAAACTGCTCAAAGCGTTGGATTTGGGCGGTTTTCCCATGCCCTCTATCGCCGTCACCAAGGCAGACATTCCCCACACGAATTTCGGGGATATTACTCTGGTGATGGACAAGACTACCGTTGACCCGGAATTTGACCGCAGGAATATGGTCTACTCCGCAGATGCCTGGACCCCAACCTTTCCGACGACGGAATACGAAGTCAACGAGAAGGTGGCCGCAAAGCTGCGGAGTAAATACTATGAGTTGTACCGGGCGCACGGGAGAGATGCTGTGGATGCACTGTACCCCTGGGGGAACTATGCAGAGGACCAGCTTAACCGGGAGGGCGGCGAGGCGGAGGCCATTTCCAAGCTCCAGGAGGACACCGGCATGATGAAGGTGTACCTGACAGACAGAGGACAGCAGGTGCCTGCACCAGTCATCGAAGAGGCTGTGACCCGTATGGACGATGGAAGCATTGCTCTAAGTGAGCATCTGATCTCCGCCCTGGGAGAGGACCTTGTGCGTAGTGCTACATCCGGCGCCAGACCTCCGATGCTGTGGTGGAAGGAGTGGGCTGCGGACCACGGGGACGCGCTGGAGAGTGCATATCGCTCTTTCCTGAAAGAGCATGGCTTTTCTGAGGAACAGATCGAGACCGTCATGGATGCAAAAGAGCTGCGCCATATACTTACCGATGCTCGGAAATATCTTATCTCTGGCCCGGAAACGAGGACGACCCGTGAGAATTTTGCGGCTACCCAGAAGGCCATCCGAGATGCGGTGGACCAGGATGCCTACCATGAATGGCTCAACGACCTTTTCGGGGGCATTGAGAAGTCCAGCGGCATCTATAACGGCAAAGACCGCTATACCCCGTCCGGCGACCTGCGGAGCTTTAAGGCCACCCATATCCCCGTTACCCTGGAGAACATCACAAAGGCAATGGTCTCGGAGGGCAAAGGCGACAACCGGAATGTATCCGGCTTTTATGGCGTGAAGTCTCTCCGGGCAAGTACGGCGGCGCGGTTCTCCAGCATCAAGAATATGCACGAGCTGGAGGGACGGCTGCAACACCTGACCGAGGAGGAGGCCCAGGCCATTAACGACGAGCTGCACAATCGTCTTTTTGCCCTCATGGAAAGGGTCTACAACACCAAGCCCCACAGCCAGTACAGCAACCAGCTCATGGACATGGATGCCATCGGTGAAATGCTCATGGATGCGGCCCGTGCTGACAAAATCACCATCGACGGCATCATCAAAGAGTTTTCCGGGAGCGGATATAAGATCAGTACTCCCCTCGCTACGGAGCTGCGGGACCTGTTTTTTGACATCTCCCAGATGCCGGTCAATATCTTCGAGGCCAAGCCGGAGCGGTCCGTCCGCTTCGACGAGGTCCTGGCCGCCATCATCCCGGATACCAGCAGCGACAAACTGCGCAGCGGGCTGGAGGGTGTCGGCGTGAAAGTGATGGAGTATCCTGCTGGAGATGACGATGCCCGGCTGGAAAAGGCCAACAGCGTGGAAGGGGCCAAGTTCTCCAGGGAGCTGGAGAGCATCGAGAGCCTGCGGCGGGAAAACGAGGAGTTGAAGTCGAGCCTGGAGGAGTTCAAGGGCATCGCCAAGACCGCCGAGCGGCGCGCCGCCCAGGCTGCCTACTGGAAGGGGCAGACCAAGCGGACCACGCCGGAGACCCTGACCGTGCGGCAGGGTGATGTTGCCAAACTGGCAAAGGACCTCACGATTGGCTGGGACAGCACCATCGCCCCCAAGGAGATCACCCAGGACCTCACCGAGTTGGGAGAGTATCTGCTGCGGGGAGAAGATGGTACGGGCGAGATCGACACGCACAAGGTATGGGATATGGCCCATGCCATCGGCAAGCAGTTGGTGGAATCGGCGCAGGCGCTCACAAACGACCTGTACGAGGAGTATGCCGACCTTCGAGCCTATGTCAGGGAGGCATCGTTCACCATCTCGGAGACCGACAGCCACGATATTGCCGACTACGGGGATTTCCTCCGGCGCAACTTCGGGCGGTTCCGGGTCAAGAAGGGGCCGTCCAACATCGACCAACTCTACAAGGAAATGAGCGACAAGTGGCCTGGCTTCTTCGACGGCAAGCGGGAAAATGCCGCCGGGGATATGCTGCTGCGAATCGAGGAAGTGCTAAACCAGCTTACCCCCATCTACGACAACCCGTACAGCTACGACATGGCAAACGCCATCCAGGCGGCCACGGAAGCCGTGCTTGATGGGGTCATGGGTGAGAGTGTGCGGCAGCAGGCCCCCACCTTTGCGGACCGCCAGGCAAGAAAACTGGAGGCGGCCATCGCCAAGGGAAAGCAGGCCGTAGCACGGGAGCGGGAGAAGCGGACGGCACAGGTGCAGAGGGTAAAGGACCACTATGCCGATATGCGCCAGCGGCAAAGCGAGAGGCGGGCAGACAGCAAGGCAAGGACCCGCCTGCTGAACATCGCCAAGAGGATGAACAACAAAAAGCTCCCGGCTGCAAACCGAGCGCTGCTGGACCAGTATATTGGGGACCTGGACCTGGCCGCCAAGTCTATGACGGGCAGGACCCTGGAAAAGCTCACCGATTTGCGGGACTGGTACAACGGCATCACGACGGAGGGGAGCGACACCTACGACCCCGACTTCATCCCGGACGAGGCCACCAAGCGGAAGCTGGAGCGGCTTTCCAAGCGCCAGATCAACAACCTCACCCCCCAGGAAGTGGCCGATTTGACCGAGGCCCTGCTGAACATCGAGAACGAGCTGCGCACCGCAAAAAAGCTCATTGACACCCAGGAGCGGCGGGATGTATCTCAAATGGGCCGGGAGGTCATCCGTGACCTGGAGGAGATCGGTGGGAGCAAGGCTGCCGGACCGGCTGGGGCGCTGGACCGGCTCCTTGTCACCGAGACCCTTTCTCCCGTCCGGCAGCTCCGCAGAATGGTGGGGTATATCGACAGTGACCCCCTGCTCCGTCTTACCGAGGGTCTGGCCGACGGGCAGCGGGCCATGCTGGACTATCAGATGCGGGCAGAAAAACCCTTTGAGAAGTACGCCAGCGATGATACTTTCTCCCAGAACTTCTCCGGGCGGAAAGCGGATGCCATCAAGGTGGTGGGCCTGACGAAAGACGGCCCGGTTGAGGTGACTATCACCCCCGCCATGCGGGCCAGCCTCTACCTCCACTCCCTCAACGACCAAAACCTCCGGCACATCAAGGAGGGCGGTATCACCGTCCCGGACGAGAAGCTGTACCGGGCTGGGAAAATTGCCGAGGCGTATGCCAGAGGCAAGACGGTGAAGCTGACCCCCTCACAGGTCAGAGCCATTTGTGCGGGGATGACCGCCCAGGAGAAAGCCTATGCCGCAGAGGCGGAGCGCTACTTCAACGGCACCAGCCCGGAGGCCATCAACACCGTTTCGGAGAAGCTGAAAGGCTATCCCATCGCCCAGGTGGAGCATTACTTCCCCATCAACACGGACACCAGCTTCACAAAGGCGGATTTTGAGGCCATCAAGAAGGACGGCAGCATCGAGGGCATGGGCTGGACCAAGGAGCGTATCAACGCCGCAACTCCCATTCTTCTGCGAGACCTGGACGCTGTGCTGACCCAGAGCATCCGGCAGCACTCCAAATATGTGGGCCTCGCTATCCCGGTTCGGAACTTCCAGAAGGTGTGGACGGTCACCACCGCCAGCTATAACGATGACGGAAGCCGGAATAGCTATGAGGCCAGCGTGCAGAGCGCGGTCAAGAGGGCGTGGGGCGAGGCCGGATACCGATACATCGAAAAGATGATGGCGGACCTCCAGGGAAGCACGCAGCCCAAGAATGAATGGGCAAAGCAACTCGCCAAGGTGCGGAGCAACTATGCCGGGGCGGTCCTGACCCTCAATGCCAGCGTGGCGATGAAGCAGGCGGCCTCCTACCCCACCGCTGCGGCGGTGCTCGGGTGGAAGCCCCTACTGCGGGCCATGGCGGATAATGGCCGGGTCAACCTGGACCTGATTGCAAAATACACCCCGCTCCAGTGGTACAGAAGCAAAGGCTTTTCCACCAAGGAGCTGGGCGACATCAGCGCATCCAACAGCAGCCGCTTTAAGGTGTTCGATTGGATGCGGGGGAAGGACCTGCCCACCTTCCTGAATTGGGTACAGGGCATTGATCTTTTGACGACCCGGAAGCTGTGGAAAGCCAGCGAGTATTATATCCGGGACACCCGCAGAGACCTGGGCGTAGGCACGGACGACTACTACAAGGCGGTGGCGGATGTCTACAACCGGGTCATCGAGGAGACACAGCCGAACTACACCACCATGCAGCGGCCCCAGCTCCTACGGAGCGAGGACAGCCTGATGGCGAACCTGGCTATGTTCAAGACCCAGCCGTTTCAAAATTTCAACATCCTTTACGACGCAGCGAATAACTGGGCAGCCAAGGCCAAACGCGCCCAAGGCGGCGGAGCGGAGCAGCAGGCGGAAGAGAAAACCGCCCGGCGGGACTTTGGCCGGGCAGTCACCAGCCAGCTTGCCCAGCTCGCTGTATTCGCTGCCATGACGGCGGCGTGGGCGTTCTTCCGTGGGAAGACCTCGAAATATGAGGACGAGGATACCGGGGAGGTCACAACGGCCAGCTTCTTGTCCGCGTTCAGCAAGGACATGGCTGGTGGCCTGCTCTCCTCTGTCCCCTTCGGGTCTGACGCGTGGGAAGCCCTCTCCAGCAAAATGTTCGGAGATGCTTACTACGGTATGGATGTGACGACGGTATCTGCTATCACCGACACCATCCAGTCCTTTGACGGCCTCACCGATCTGGTGGGCAGTATCTTCCAAAGCGTCACCTCCGGCCAGGAGGTCAACTGGAACAGCGCCAGGCTAAAGCTGGACGGTTACCTCGACGACATCAGCAAGGCCGCCGGGGTCCCCTATGAGAATGTAGCCAACCTGTTCAACGCTGCGTATCGGCAGGCGTGTATCGCTGCGATGGGAGAATACCGCGGCAAATATGCCGCCCTCAAACTGACTACCGACCCGGAGAAATACCGTGCCGATTACTATGACCTGCTCTATAAAGCCTTGCAAGGCGACAGGGCGGCCTATGAGGCCATTTACGAGGACATGGTGAGCAGCGGGACCTTCGAGGCGGAAAAGGTCAGGAACGCGATGGAAAAGCGGATGAAGGATGCCCAGGGCGTGGAGAAGGCCAGCGAGCTGGAGCAGCGGTATCTCTCTCCAGAGCAGGAGAAGGTCTACGACAGGGTGCTGGGCGAGATCACCGGCTCCAGCGTATGGCGGTCTGCCACCCCGGAGCAAAGGAACAAGCTGGAAGAGGGGCTTTACGACCTGACCGTTGAGAACGGGACGGGGGCCAAGCTCCAGGAGAAAATTGACGGAGGAGCTGCCTACGGCATCGACGAGGCCGATTACCTGCTGTTCCGGCTGGCGCTGGACTTGGTGGACCAGCCGACGGAGAGTGGGAAGACGGGCTCCTACACCAACGACGAGGTGGAGGTGGCCATTGAGATGCTGTCCGGCCTCTCTGACGAGGCAAGGAGCTACCTCTGGAGCAGCCAGGGGAAGAGCGACAAGAGCAACCCGTGGGGGTAAGAAAAGGGCCGGGCAGGTTATTCCTGCCCGGCCTCTTCTTTTTCCTTTTCCTCCCGGTCCTTTCGCTTTTCGTCTATGGTGTAAACCGTCCATGCCAGCCAGACGATAAGTGCCAGACCGGCGACACACTGGTGAACAAGGGGCGCGTGGGAATTGTCCAAAACAGATTTTATGGCATATATCACATAGCAAACGGCGGTGATTCCCGCAAAGTATTTGAGTTTTCGCATATCTATTTCCTCACGCTTTACTGTCCACCCTTTTTCCGCATCAAGGCCCACCAGTCCTCAAAAGGAAGTTCGGCCTTTCCGGCCTCGTTCAGTTTCGCCCACTCCTGCTTTGCGAAAAGGTAGGCATCCAGGGAAAATTCTGTGGTCTTCGGCTCTGTGCTATTATTTTCTGCGTTCATCAGGAGGACGCAGAAATAGTCATGCTCCTCTTCCCAGTATGTCGCAACGGTTATCCCGCTGATCTGGGATTTGAGATATGTGGTACGCCCCTCCGATTTCTCATGCACAAAGCCGTACTCCCCCAGAAGGGCAAAGTATTCCTCAAAGCAATTACTGTCGGGGTCTACTCTGAATTTCAGGGGGTCGTAGGTATAGAGAACACTGTCTCCCGTGGAAAGCTCGTACACATCAACCAGAGCGGCGGTCCCCACGATGTTCTCCAAGGACGGCACGGAGAAGTCGCCATAACAGTCACAGACGATATAGTCCGCCCACTCGTCCTCCGGGGAGGTGAGGATGACGGTGTTTGTGCTTCCGTCCCAGCCCACCTCCAGCCCCAATGCCTCGCCTATTGCACGGACCGGCAAATAGGTGGTGCCGTCGATGGTGAACGGCTCCACCGCGTTCCCGGCAGCGTCTTTCGGGGTGACCGGCTCGCCGTCCAGCACGATCTGGATGCCGGGGTAGTTGAGCGTGGCCTGCTTCTGATAGGCGGCATAGGCCGTCCCTACCGCGCCGGACAGCAGCGCCATGGTGAGCATCCCTGCGATAAAACTGAATCTCTTTTTCATTGTACTGTCTCCCTTTCAAAAATTTTTTCTGATTTGTTGACGCAATTTGGAGCGGTGCCTGCTATGCTTTAAGTTAGAAAACCGCATGGGGGTGACCGTCTGTGAGCGATACCGTTGTTGTGGCCCTTCTCTCCCTTTTGGGAACGCTGGCCGGGTCCTACTTTGCCAGCAGGAAGTCCACGGCCCTTATAGCCTACCGACTGGAGCAGTTGGAGGAGAAAGTCAACAAGCACAACCAGGTCGTCGAGAGAACCTTTCGTTTGGAGGACAACGACAAACTGATGGAGGAGAAAATCAAGGTGGCAAACCACCGCATAGAGGACCTGGAAAAGAAAGTAGGATGAAAGGAGAATCACCATGAAGGAGAAAATCGCCAAACTCATTGATGTGAAGAGCATCGTCACCCTGGCTATGACTGCTGGCCTGCTGGCTCTGCTATTCAGCTCCAGGGAGCCGTCCCAAGAGTTGCTGGCGCTCTATTGCACCAGCTATGGGTCTATTATGACCTACTACTATACCAGAAAGGACGATGGGAAATGAAACTGGAAGATACCGCTGCGATGATGGGCAGCCCCGACTACAAGGAGCGCTTCAAGGCCGAGTACCAGCAGACCAAAATCCGCTATGACAAGCTGCACCGTATGATTGTCAAGCATGACGCTGGCACGCTGGATTTCAAGCCTGTGTGTCCCATTGACCTGCTCCGGCAGCAGAAGTGCCACATGGGGCAGTATCTCTACTGCATGGAGGTCCGGGCCGAGATCGAGGGCATCGACCTGGGGGTGTGCTGCCATGAGTAACAGCCCCCTCGTTACCTACACCCGCCTTTCTCCTAACTGCACCATGCCCAGGAAAAACCCTATCGACACCGTTACTATTCACTGCATCGTGGGACAGTGGACCGCAAAGCAGGGGTGCGACTTCTTTGCCCAGGCAGGGCGACAAGCCAGCGCCAACTATGTGGTAGGATGTGACGGGTCCATCGGCCTGTGTGTGGAGGAGTGCAATCGGGCATGGACTTCCGGCGGCGGCCTCATGGCTGGCGGCATGACCGGAAGCCAGAACGACCACCGGGCAATCACAATCGAAGTGGCAAGCGAGACCACCCACCCCTACGCTGTCACTGAAAAAGCGTTAAAGGCTCTGGAGGAACTCCTGGTAGACATCTGCCGGAGAAATCCTCTTATCGGGCGTTTGCGGTGGAAGGGGGACAAGTCTCTTGTGGGAAATGTGGCGGTGCAGAATATGACCGTCCACCGTTGGTTCGCCAACAAGGCCTGCCCCGGAGACTATCTCTACAATCTTCACAGTCAGATCATGCTGGATGTCAATGCCCGCTTGGAGGCCCTGGAGCAGGAAGAGGAACCCGCCGTGGACAGCACACCAGCGGACTGGGAAAAGCCTGGCGTAGAATGGTGCACCCGAAACAAAATCATGGTGGGTGACGGAAAGGGAGACCTTATGCTCCACCGGCCCATCACTCGGGCAGAGTTCTGCGTGATGCTCAAACGGTATCACGACGAGCGCGAGAATCTGGTCTAAATAGGTCGAGCCTTGGAGGAGGGGTAAGTATCAGCCCCTCCTTCTTTTTTGCCTATACGCGCCTTGCAAGCTGTAAATCTTTAGAAATTTTTGTGACGCTTTCGCAAGGTTTGTAAGACTTTATTACAGAATAAACCCCATTGTATGGTACTGTCAAGAGGCAGATTGGAGGTACTGCCTTGAAAATTTACGATTACAATGGGGTAAAAAACATCTCCGGGGACCGAATCCGCCAGGCGAGAACGGCAAAACGGCTATCGCAAGAAGCGCTTGCTGCCAAAATGCAGGTGAGCGGCGTTGTTGTCGAACGGGAGGCAATCAGCAAGATAGAGACCGGTGACAGATTTGTTGCCGACTATGAGCTGCGCGCTTTCTCCCAGGTCCTCGGTGTGAGCATGGACTGGCTCACAGAACAACTCTAAAAAAATCCCCCTACTGTGTAGGGGGATTTTTGTGCCTATTGACAGCTTTCCGGGAAATGTGCTAAAGATATACAAAGCAAGACAAAGAAAAATAAAGTTTGGAGGCACATACCATGAGGCTGTCCTGGAATGACAAATTGACTATCGAGAAGATGCTGAAACAGAAATACAAGGCCCCGGCTATTGCCCGGAGGATTGGGTGCAGCGACCAGGCCGTATATGACGAGATCAAACGGGGCCAGGTCACCATCCGGGACAGCGAGCTGCGGGAAATCAATGTCTACTCCCCGGAGGCGAGCGTAGCGCGCCATGAAGAGCGGGTCCGGCATAACCGAGAGCAGCCGCTTAAAATCGGCCACGACCATGCCCTTGCAAGGTGGCTGGTGGACATGATTGGGGAGCATGGATATTCTCCCTCTGCCGCCTGCGCCCTGCTGGGGAAAACCCCGGAGACGACCTTCTCCACCACTCTCTGCCGTCAGACGGTCTACAAGTACATCGACAAAGGGTATCTCTGGCCCCTCACCAACAAGAAACTGCGGTATAAGGGCAGCAAAAAGCGGACATACAACCGGGTCAAGAAGGCTGCGAGGGCCAGCCGTGGAGAAAGCATCGAGCGCAGACCGGAGCATATCAATCGCCGGGAGGAGCCTGGGCATTGGGAAATGGACTGCGTGGAGGGGGCGAAGGGCACAAAGCGGACTGCCCTGGTTCTCACCGAGAGGGTCACGCGCTATGAAATCGTCATCCCTATGCGAGATCATACTGCGGCCAGTGTGGTGGATGCCCTGGACCGTCTGGAGCAGAAGTACACCCCGGAGCGCTTCAAGCGGCTCTTTCTCTCTGTAACCGTAGACAACGGGCACGAGTTTATGGACTGCAAGGGCATGGAGCGCTCTGCTTTCACCGGAGATTCCCGCACAACGCTGTATTACTGCCACCCCCGCTGCCCCGGTGAGAGAGGGAGCAACGAGAAGCAAAACCAGCTTATACGCTGGTTTTTCCCGAAAGGGACAGACTTCACGCACATAACCAACAAAAAATTCCAGCAGGTGACGGACTGGATAAACAACTATCCCCGCCTCCTGCTGGATTGGCACACATCGAGCGAGCTATTCTCGATTTTTATGCGCAGCATTGCTTAACTTACTAATCAACTGTAAAAAATTTTTCTAAAAAATTCAAGTTTAGGTATTGACATTTGCCTCTCTTAATGCTACCCTAAAACTTGGATAGGCCGAGAGGCCATTCCAGGTTTTATTTTTTGCCAAAGAGGGGGTGTTCCTGTGGGACGGCTCACGATGAAGGACCGCAAGACGCTTGCAAGGCTGTACCAGGCGGAAACGCCTACAATCAGCATCGCCCGGCAGCTCAAATGCTCCCAGGCCACCGTTTACAACGAGTTGGAGAGGGGTTTCACCGGTGAGGTGGACGAGCTTGGGCGGCGGGTATATGACCCGGCCCGGGCGCAGAGGGCGATTCAGGCAGCTACGCGCCGCCAGGGCCGCAAGAGCGTCCGGGATGAAACGACGAGGAGGGATTGTTGATGGCGACCATAGAGCTTTACACGGCGGAGGAGCTGGCTTCCCTTCTCAAAGTCAACATCCAGACCATTTGGAAGTGGGACAGACAGGGGCGTATCCACGGCATCAACTTGGCGGGACCCCGCATGAAACGCTACCGCCACAAGGACATTGAGGAATTTTTAGACCGCATGGAAAAAGGAGGACATGAACATGAGTAAGACCATCACTTTGGACCGGGTGCCTTTCGGTGCCACCTTTACCCTGGACGGGGTGCGCTTTGTGAAGCTGGACGGAGACCGGGATGCCATCTTCGCCCTGACGGAGGACACCCCTGCCGATCTGGGCTATGTCCAGTTTGAGGATGACGATGCCACCAGAGATGACCACAACAATTTCAACGGCAGCCTGGTACAGAAGGAAATCGAGCGCTGGCTGCGGGACAAGCACAAGCCCATCTTCGATGCGGTGGTGGAGCGGCCCATTGACCTCACCGCCATGGACGGCATGACGGACTACGGCTGCCCGCTGACCGTGGGGCGCATCCTCACCATCGACGAGTACCGGAAGCACCGGCGCTTTATTCCCCTGACGGACAAGCCTTACTGGCTGGCTACCGGGTGGACCACCGCCAGCTCCCCGGTCTCCCTTACCTACAACGCGTACAGCATCTACGCCGACGGCACGGTGTACAACAGCGGTGTGTTCAGCGCGGATTTCGCGCCCCGCCCCGCTTTGTATCTCCAATCTCAAATCCTTGTATCGGTTGACACCGACGAGGAGGAGAAGAAGCTGGAGGACTACACCGAGCTGGAGCTGCTGGGCGAACTCCAGCGGAGGGTGCCGAGATGACCCGCTCGGAGTGGAAGCGGCTGCGGTGGTGGCTGGCCCGGTTTCTGGCTGCGGTGGCTGCCCTGGTGGCTATCTTCGCGTGGTGCTGCCTCTCCATGATCTCCTCCGAGGAGCCGGAGCCGCTGGTGGTGATACAGGAAGTGCCAGTAGAGGTCACGGTGGCCCCGGAGGTACAGGAAGTACCAGGCGGCCCCAGCGATGCCGCCACGGCCCTTGCAAGGACCGTGTGGGGCGAAGACAGAGGAGGCACCACCACCGAACAGGCTGCTGTTGCCTGGTGTGTACTTAACCGGGTGGATAGCCCGGAGTTCCCGGGCGATGTTCTCTCCGTCGTTTCCCAGAAAGGGCAGTTTGACGGCTACGACCCAGGCTACCCGGTGGAGGAGGACATCCTGGTGCTTTGCGAGGATGTCCTGGCCCGGTGGGAGTTGGAGAAGCTGGGCGTTGGCTCGGTGGGCCGGGTCCTTCCCACCGACTACCTCTTTTTCGAGGGAGACGGGCAGCACAACTATTTCCGCCGGGAATACATCGGGGATGGGACGACTTGGGACTGGAGCATGGAAAGCCCATACGGGGAGTGATTGCCGTGGGCATAACCGTTTTATCTGGGGATGTTGAGTACATCGCCCGAACCAGCAAAGGCAAGGACAGCACAAAAATGCTGGATGTGATTGTCTCTCGCGGGCTTCCGCTTGACCGCATTACCACGACGGACATATGGGCGACGGACACCATCCGGGGAGAGCACCCCAAAATGTTGGAGTTCGAGGCCAGATACGACGAGTACATCTGGAAGAAGTACCACATTGAGGTGGAGCACCTGTGCGCCATGCGGAACGGCGAGAAGGTCACTTATGAGAAGCTGTTTTATCATGTGCCCCAACGCAAGGCCAAGAAATGCGGGGGGGGGCGCTACCAACAGGGGACCATCCGGGGCTTCCCGGACCTGTGGAACAAGTGGTGCCAGTCAGACCTCAAACGGTCAGCACGGCAGGCCGCAAGGCTTTCCTGCACAAAGAAGGAGCTGGCGCAAGAAGCTCAAAATCGACTATATCCGGCTTCCCGGTCTCCGTCAACCGAAAAGGCCAGTGGTGCCAGAAGCTCAAGACCAGGTTTTTAGACGGCCCCTCCCCGAGGGGCGGTAAAAATATCGTGGAATATATAGGCATAGCGGCGGACGAGCCTGCCCGCTTTGGGCAGCTCAACGAGAGGAAGCGTGCGCCGCTGGTGGAGTTCGGGATCGA
>OOIH01000387.1_pt1 | contig 42029 bp, 53 predicted proteins | sample 1691801 | NCBI WGS metagenome assembly OOIH01 (sample SAMEA1061690, study PRJEB22710) | metagenome
TTTTCCAGATTTCAGGATATTGTCAACATACATCGACTTGCCATAGTCCCCGCATTTGCCTAAATCATGCAGCAGGGCGGCAATAACCACGCTGTCCTGAATCTTGTTGTACTCCGCACCACCCAGCAGAGCAACACCGATCTTTTCAGCGTATTTCAGAACGTTCACTGAATGTTCAAGCAAGCCGCCCTTTTTCGCCAAATGATTGCCGCCGCTGCAAGGCGCATCCAGAAAACCTATTGACTGAACAAAGTCCAGAAAGTCCTCCATCCCTTCCCGTTCGGTTTTCATAAGGGCATCCCGGAAAATGTCAACCGGGTTCATTCCCTTGTTAGCTGCCGGGGCCGGTGCTGCGGTTTCCGCTGCCTGTGCCTGTTCCTGTGCCTGAACTGTCTTTTCGTCTTTCTTTGCCATTGTTTTATTCTCCTTTTTTCATTATATTTTCAAAGTGTTTCCACTTCGATTTCAGCACTTCATAAAGTTTCTGATTGCCCGGATCTTCCACCAGACGCTTGAAAAGGTCAAAATCTTTTGGATATAGCAGGATGGCCCTGCCCCCGGCACTGTCAATCTTTCGCAAGTTGTAAATCTGCAAGTCAGACGGTTTCCCATCCGGGCCTTTGATTTCCACCCCCATGAACCAGCCCTTGCAGCATACCAGCAGATCCGGGATGCCTGATTTTGTGAACCCACCACCGCCCCAGTATTTCAGGAACCAGCAGCCATTTTCTTTCAGGTACTTCTTGATCTTTTCTTCAAAGTTCTTTTCAGCTGCCATTCTGATCACCTTCCCTCATAACAAACATTTCCCGCCCCAGTGCAAAACCGTATTCACGATTAGCGCCTATTGACTTTTCCCAGCCCTTCAACAAATAAATACAATTACAGGAAGCAAGCAGCCCCAGCCCTATGAACAGCAAACTTTCATATGGTGTATTTGCTGGTAAATGTGCCAATTCAGCAGCGGGATTGATCGGATCGTGTCCCATTTCACGCAGCTGTTCAGCCGCCTTGCTGAACCGTTTAATATAGTCCGTGGTTCCGCTGATCGGCCCTGCAATATAAACTTTCATTGATTCACCTTCTTTCTGCGGCGCTGTCTGGCCGCTTCTCTTGCGTCAAAAACTTCATTTCCCCAGCAGTCCCACCCATCTGCTGTAGTACGGGCGAAAAGTTCTATACCTTTTACCAGATCCCCCCCCCAGCAGGGCCTTGATTCTGTCACGGGTAACAGCTGGCTTTTCTGAATGAACCCCTAACGGCTCCATGATTAGCTGTGATACTGAATTATCTTTTCTTGATGGCTTTCCCTTGACCGCTAACAGACAGGGTTCTGTATTTCCCCGTGTCCAGCGCCCCAGCCCGAAAAAGTAACCCTTGCCGCTTTTATTCAGCTTGATCCACTGGAAAGCGATTGTTTTATACTTGAACCCCCACGCTTCAATTACTTGTATAGCTTCTTTCAGCATCGGGTAAGTAGCCCACAGGAACAAAACACAGTCTTTTTCACACAGCTGCGGAACCGGAAGATCCTTGATCTCCTGCAAGGTCATTGTGTCATAGTGAAAAGCACAGGCCCCGTTGCATTTCCGATCACTGTAGCGCCACGGCGGATCCGCATAAATGACATTGTATTTTTTATCAGTGTTGAAAATATCAACGACCATCTTTTTCACCTTCTTTCTACACCCATATTTCATCATCAGTATCAAATATCTGACAGAAAAGAAATTCCAGCATATTCACCACAATACTGTTACCTGCCATTTTATACAGCTGTGAATTTGAAATACCGTTCCTGACTAACAGATCCACGTCTGCATCGTCAAAACCCATAACTCTGAAATATTCTTTTGGTGTCATTTTTCGCACATTTGATATTCCAGAAGGAACAACAACACCCATAGAACCTTTTGACAATAAAGTTTGTGATACCCTTTTTCCAACACGCTCCCTTCTGATATTTTTCATAAAGTCCAGACTGATGCTGTCCCCTTCGTGGGCTTCTTCATATCCCTTTTTAGTATTCGTTTTTACAAGTATTTTCACTTCACGTCCCCCTCCTGTTACAGTTTTTAATGTTGGGGCTACCCCTTCCGGGGAATACACCCGGTTCATTTGATCATTCCTGTAATGGTGGAGATCAGCGGCCATAATTATTCTTTTCATTTCTTACCACCTTGACGCATTTCGGATCTTTGTAATCCCTTGCTAATAATGTCTTACAGATCCCCCCCCCTGTCCTGAATAGTATTTTCACGTTGCTGAACAAAAGGAAAATATTCTATGCTTTTCAGCTTTTCAGGTGTCAGGAAATATTTTTCAGGAACTTCATCTTCCAGAAGATCCTCTAAACATTTCTTTAGCTGTACCGGTTCAGGAAACTGGAATATCCCCGTGTCAACGTCCTTCCTAATACTGACAATCAGTACTCTTTCCCGGTTCTGTGGGATCTCATAGTCCATAGCATTCAGGATCTTCCAGTAATTGTTATATCCTGCATTTATCAGACTGTTCAGCACTACACTGAATTGCTGGCTGAATCTTTTCCCGATCAGATTTTTCACGTTTTCAGCTATGGCGATCTGCGGCTGTGTGTGTTCAATGATCCGTAATGCGTCAAAGAACAGACCAGATCTGGTCTTTTCGCCGTTTTCGTTTATCAATCCTTTTTGAAGTCCGGCTATAGAAATATCCTGACATGGGAACCCATATGTGATCAGGTCAATGCCGTCCGGTAAAATTTTTTCATCCAGCTTCGTTATATCTCCAAAATTCATTGATTCAGGCACACCATGAAGCAGGGAATAGGCTTTACTGGCAAAAGGATCTATTTCACAATATCCCACCAGTTCATACGGTATTTTCAGGCGTTCAAGCGCTTTTTCAAAGGCACCGATGCCGCTGAACAAACTCAAATACTTTATCAATCTTTTTCACCTTCTTTTTCAAATAATTTTTCATTGTATTCCTTCCCCAGCCGCAAATTGATCAGGTTCTTTTCTTCAATGCTCCCTTTACAAATAGGGTAGTAGTAGAAACATTTTTGACCTTGCCCGATCCTATGTGTCCGTTTCTTTGACTGTTCCCATATTGCACAGCTGCCTTTTCCAAACGGTAAAGTGAAATATACCGTGATGTGGGCTTTCTGTAGGTTCAGGCCCGTTGCTCCTGCCTGATACTGAACAAAGGTCAGGCTGTCAGTCTGCTGTTCATATGCGGTCAAGTCCCGCTTTTTGCCGTTGACTTCACTGAACGGTCTTTCTCTTTTTGCTGCCAGCTGTTTCAATATTTCAAGTTCAGCGTTAAAATTGTAGAAGATCACCATGCGTTCATCCGTGCTGTCAATCAGGTCTGCAACGGCTCCCACTTTATCCGGGGAATACTGGCCGCATAACTGACGGGCATATAAAAACTTTGTCAGAACCGTGTCACCCACTAATTCAATGTGTGGCGTAACGTCATTTCCACAAAAATCTGAATCATCGTGAAATTCACACATATTCCGCAGATCAAAGTCAATGTATGAATTTTTCATAAAACGCTGGTACTCTTTTGATACGGGAACCTTGATCACAGTTTCCTGCTGTTCAGGAAGATCAAAGGCTTCTTCTGTTTTCATAAACACCGCCCCATGTTGGGCCAGCTTGCGCTTCAACCTTTCAATGTTTTTATATCCGGTCACGGTCTGTCTTTTATATCCACTTGCGGGATCTTCAATCCATTCTGTTTCAACATAGGTGTTCCAGAACGCATCCTTGCTGATTTCCCAGCCCAGCAGCTTACATTGTGACCACAGTTTTTCATACTTCCCTGACGTTGGTGTACCAGATAAAAGGATCACATTTTCCGGCTGCAAGGAAAGCACGAATTTTGACCGTTTAGCCGTTTCATTTTGGATATACTGCGATTCATCAAGCATTAGTGTAAAAGTGCCTATATGGGCGATATATGAGCGCCTAAAGGCTAATTCATAGTTGATGACACCCAACACCGACTGATCATCCTCTATGTGTCCGCTGTTCACCAGCTGCCGGAACTGAATTGACTGCGTTTTCCTTGTCAGGTCATACACTTTATAGTCAGGATAGTGTTCAGTGAAATGCTGAACCCAGTCATCTATTTTTGATTTCTGGCATATCAGCAGATTGACCGCCGTATTCAGATCCCACATTTTTTCAGATCCGACAAAGGTTTTCCCCAGTCCCATGTCAAGGAAATATCCCACACGGTTGAACCGTTCAGTCTGTTCAAGTACCTGCTTCTGGTGTTCATATAGCCGCATTATTGCCACTCCCTTATGTGATCAATAGCCGTGTCGTAATTATCCACTAACAGCTGCAATTCTTCCTTTTCCTGCGCTTCCCGTTCACATATCGCCTGATAGAGTGCATCATCCCGCAGGGCCGTGACTTCATTCCTGATCAGATTCACAAGCATCTGCGGTTCCAGTGCGTCAAGTTCCCAGCTTTCTTCACCGTACTGGTCAATATACTTTCCGCATCTGCTGTCCGTAATCTTTGCCGGGTTCGGCGGCGGGTTATAGGTCTTGACCTGATTCATTGTCAGGGCTACACGTTTCACCTTTACAGCAGCGCCAAACATTTCAAGCCGTTCCTGAATATCCCTTGTCATGTCAATACCGGATGGATCGTGATCCCCTAAATGGATAATGTAACGACCTTCCCGCTGATTCTGACGCAAGAAACGCCTTGCAGCTGTCCACATTTCTGACTGTGAAGTGTAGCCCCTACAGCTGAAATACGGCGTGTCAATCGGCTGACAAGCCTGACCAACAATATCAACCAGCGCATCCTTCTCAACCCATACTTCAACATAGTTCGGTTGACCTTCCCATTTATCCAGCAAATAAGAATACTTTGCACTTTCGATCACGTCCTGCGGTCTGTCCCAGTGTGAATTGCGGCGCAAGTTCCGGGTTCTGTCCGTGATACTGTTCCAGTCAATCAGACCGGCCAGACGGCCATCGTTGATCAAGTTTCCTATGTTCTTATAGCTGCGTTCGTTGTTCTCAATGTAACCACGGGCTACAAGCTGGTAATAAACCTGTCTTAATGTCAGTTCATACCCCTGATTGCTATATTCAGTAACAACCCCGTTGATCAGGTTGATCAGGTCAAGGCTTTTCTGTCTGAACGCTATTTCTTTATATTGAATTTTAGGCATCCTTTTCACCTTCCCTTCTTTTAAACTGCATTTACCGGGATCCCGGTTATCTCTGTGAACTTATTAGCATAAATGCAATATGACCATTTCCCGGAAGTCTTGACCGCTGAACCGTATTCAAAACCGGGCCGTCCTTCCCTTAACCCTTTTCTGACATAGCTTTCATGTTTATGAAGCAGGGTAGCGGCTTCCTTACAGGTCAACGTGGCTTTCTGCTGAACATACGGCTGAATGGTACACTTACACGGCGGCGCTGTAGGCTTCTGAACAGGTGCAGCGGTTAGTTCTTCCACCGTCACACCCAACACCGCAGCGATAGCTTCCACACGTTCCTGTGAAGGGACATTGATCCCGTTCACATACTGACTAATGGCCGCTTTGCTATACCCGGTTTTTCTTGCCAGTACCGCACCGCTGACTTTCTTTCTGGTCATGATCTCTTTCAAATTCTCTGCAAACATTAACTTCACCCCTTTCTAGTTAAGATGTCTTAACTTTTTCCGTAAAAAAATATACGGGTATAAATTCAACCGGTATTGAAAGCAGTTCACAGGCCCGGTTGATCTCTACCTGTGTAAAATGTGTAATGTTATTCAGTTTTGAAGATAATGAAACACCAGACAGCCCCATCGCTTTTGCAAAAGCTGACTGTGTTCCAAAAACTTCTTTGATTTTTCCTTTTAATTTAGAATAATCAAACATTCTTTTACCCCTTTCTTAAAAGTGTATTTTTGTTGTACTGCTTCCGGATCCGCAGCATTGACATTTCACGCTTTATTACAGAATACTGGATCCCTTTATTGTCCAGTTCGTCCAGATAGCTTTGAACTTCATGCGGATCATCAAAAGTCAAAATCTGTTCGATCCATGCGGCTTCTATGTGCTTCACAAAGTTCACCCCCCTTATTCAGCAGCAGATTCTAATGAACTGACCACTTCTTCAAGGCTATCTTTTGCATTGTCCAGCGTTTCATGTGCTGCTTCCAGTTCGCTGCAAGCATTATCAGCCATTTCATAGCGATCCCCGCCCTGCATATTTTCCGGGATATTATCACGGTATTCTGTTTCTTCATCCATGATCCCCTGAATATCATCAAGCAGGGATTCCAATTCAGCCTGAACAGATTCCACCCGGCTGACCACTTCACTGATCTGTTTTCTTCTCTGTTTGTTCAACTTTCAACCTTCCTTTCTGGACATTAGCAGCCCTTTTATAAAAATTGTCTATTGTCAGCACACGTTGAAACAGTCAGGCGTGTCTTGCCCTATCAGATTTCACCCTAAAACCTGCAAACTTGCTATCCAACAAAGGGATTTTTCAAGCGTGGATTCCCTTAAACCGCTACCCCGTTTTCACATTAAAAACCGGGCGAAAACTTGTTGACCAGCACACAATAGACAATGTTTATAAAAGAACTGCTACTGTTTATTTTCCGTCACTCTGCATTTCACGGGCTTGTGACCGTCTACGGCTGCATTAACGGCGGGCCTTTATATAGGCCCTGTAATTTCCGACATATTTTCATTCAGGAAATTGTCTTTCAAAAATTCTTCATAGGTTTTATGGAACCATCTTTGTGCTGCAAACCATTCATATTGTTTCTTTGGTACTGATTCATCAACTATCCGGTCATATTCAGGATCATAATATTTTTTCATGTTCACACCTTCCTTTCTTCAAATGCTACCGTTTTCATAACCTTCAACCACTATTGCAAGTCCAGCTTTTAGTTCACAACAGGTTTCCACACCACAAACAAACGTTCTTTGCCGTTCTTCTCTTGGATAAATATTTGTGATCGGCCTGTCTGCCAGATAGTCAGGAACATCAATTTTATGTTCACCGTCATAATAGACAATCCATCCTTCACCCTCTACTGTTCCAACTGTGAACGGCATACTAACCGCCAGCACTTCCAGAAAACTTTTCAATGTCATACTATTACACCTTCCTTTCTACTGGCATTTGAAAGTTACTTCGTGTCCGGGATTTTCTTTGACCAGCAGCTTTTTCATGTCATCCACCATCATGTTGTTGTCAAGTGCTGCCTGAACTACGTCTACCAGCTTTTTCCCGTCCAGATACGCCCACACTGTTTTCCTTTTTGTCCTTCTCATAATTTCCTTCTTTCTCCCCGGCTTTACCCTGCCGGGGAAGGGATTTTTTTCTATCTGAACTTTCTGAAAGTGAAAACTGTTGTCAGCCCGTTTCTGTGGCTTTCAATTTTCGCTTCGTCCTCATTTACCATCCGTAATGCCTGAATGATTTTTTCAAAGTGCTTTTCTGTTCCGTCCTCAAAATTGCTTTCCTGACCACTTGACCAGAAGAAACGGAAGTCTTTTCTGTAAGCTGCGTATGTGGTGTATGTTCTGGTTTCACCAGTTTTTGCTATGACGGTCACTTCCACATCTTCACCCTGTTCTTCTTCCCGGATCCAGATATTGACGCTCTCACCGTTCATGTTGACTTCCAGACGGTCATTCAGATCACAGATATAAAAATTGTAGTGGTCTGCTGCGGTGCTTCTGTAAATCGGATAACCGGCCCGCTGGCTGCTTTCTTCGTCTTTCTGATAATCTGTAGGAAGCATCTTGTTTGCCGCTTCCCATGCTTCTGCTGTAGTCTTTACTATCATATATTTGACCGCCCTTTCTTTGTGGTTTTTTATTGTAGTTAAGTGTTTGTTTGAAGTTAAGAAGTCTTAACTTCATGTCAATAGTACCATCAAAAGAATTAGCTGTCAACACTTTTTTTAAGATTTCTTAACTTTTTTTCAAGTTCAGTTGAAAAACGCTTAACTTTGCTTTATAATATAGGTGAAATATCAGGAAGGGAGAACAATAAAAATGTCTGATACATTTAGAAACAGGCTGATCGCTGCTATGGAAATCCGGGGGATGCGACAAATAGACCTTGCTGAAAAATCAGGACTTCCAAAAGCACAGATCAGCCAGTATAAAAATGGAAAATATGAACCAATGCAAGATGCACTTTACAAATTGGCAAAAGCACTTTCTGTCAATGTTGCGTGGCTCATGGGGCATGATGTTCCAATGGAAATAGATCGCCAGCAGCTAGAACAGGAAGTTGAAATATGTGACCTGATCAATAGGTGCTATGGGAAGGAAGCATATTCAGTTGTAAAAATGTATCTGGAAATGAACGATAAAGGGCGCAAGCTGGCCTTTGACCTTATAAGCAACTTACACAGCAACCCGCAAAATACTGTTCCAGATAGGAAAAAAGAAAAAGCCGTATAACCGGCATACATGGAAATGTTATCAAAATTGACTTTTAACGGTCATGTCATGGTTACAGTTGGTCACGCTTGAAATACTTCAACCGTAACCGCTGAAAACGCTGTATTTTCAATGGTTTCCGGTCACGGGTTACACATGGTTACGGTTAAAACCCCTACTACTATATATTTTTCTTTTTATACACTGAATATAATAAAAGTGTATTGAAAAATTGAAATATTCAAGCAGATGGGAATTTAACCGTGTCAACCGTAACTTTCCCGTAAAATCAAGGTTTTTAACCGTAACCGCAAGTGTAACCAACCGTAACCATGTGTAACCGCTAAAATAAATAGAACGCTGAAAGTTGGCGCTTCCAGCGTTCCAGTCACTAACCATAGAATGAAATGGTCAGATCCGCAAAATCATTATACCATTTCATTCTGTATTTCACAATGCAGGAAGGAATGATTTTTTATGTCAAAACGCAATCCGAACGGTTACGGCTGCGTAACCAAACTATCAGGCAAGCGATCAAGGCCCTATGTGGTCAAGGTCACTGTGTACGATGCAGAAGGAAATGCAAAACAGGCCCCTGTGGGATATGCGCCCACCAAAACGGAAGCCCTGATCCTTCTGGCCCAGTACAACAATAGCCCGTGGGAAATTGACCGGGAAAAGGTCACGCTTGCGGTTCTATATCAACGCTGGCTGAAAATAAAGGCCCCCAAACTTGGAACCTCAACGCAAAGTTCCCTGAAATCTGCTTTCAAGCACTGTTCCAAATATTACGGCCTGAAATACCGCAGCTTGAAAGCCTATCAGATGCAGGACTGCATTGACAGCTGCGGAAAAGGATATTCTACCCAGTGGGCTATAAAAAATCTGTTTGGACACCTTGACCGCTTTGCCTTTGAAATGAATATCATTGACAAAATGTATTCACAAATAACCACGGCCCCGCCGATACCTGACACCAAACGGGAACCCTTTACCGTGGAACAGGTGGATGCCCTCTGGAAGATAGCGGATCAGGAATGGACTGACACGGTTCTGATCTACATTTATACCGGGTTTCGGCTCACTGAATTGCTGAACATGAAAACTGAACAGGTGAACACAGATGAAAAGTACCTTCAAGGCGGTGTGAAAACTGCTTCCGGTAAAAGTAGAATCGTTCCCATACATTCCCGGATCTGGCCGTACATTGAAAAGAGGATCCAGCAGGGCGATCCGTATCTGTTCAGTTATCAGGGAAAAAAGCTGTCACAATCCAAATACTATGAATTTTGGAACAGTGTCATGGAGAAGATCGGCGCTAATAAAACGCCCCATGAAGCAAGGCACACTTTTGAAACAAACCTTGACAATGCCGGGGGAAACAGGAAGTGTATTGACCTGCTGATGGGCCACAAGTCAAAGGACGTGGGGAACAGAGTATACAACCATAAAACCCTGAATCAGCTGCGCCAGACCATTGATCTTTTACACTGAACTAGAAACAAACTAGAAACAGAAAAAGCCGGAAATGCTTATTTTTCAGCATTTCCGGCTTTTTGAAAAACATTATATCACAAAAAAGGGTTCAGTACAACATAGCGCAAACACTGTATTTATGGGAAAAGTTCAGTCTTTACACGCTAACTAAATCTGTCAAAATCCCCTCAATTAGTAACAAATTAGGAACAGATTTCACAGTAGTCAGGGTTCCCCAAATAGATCCATCCGTTGCGCTTTTCCCGGTATGATTTCAGCAGGCCCCAACTGCCGGAAATCTCCACAATAGTGAAGGTTCCGATGCCCGTGTACTTGCCTGACAAGTTGCTGTTATCTGCGGAACCGGGGCTTGTCCTGATATTCAGATCCGGGATGACAACTCTGACCAGAAAAGGAACAACGGGGAAGGGGGAAGCGCCGGAACCGGTGAACCGGTCAAAAAATGTCTGACCGGATGCAGCCCGCTTTTCCTCTACAGCTACACTCTGATCCCCCGGCTGTTCATACTTATGCAGAACAATGTCTGACGCTTCCCTGACGGATGCGGCGCTGTTCAGTACGGTCATAACAGCTTTGTACCCCTGTAACTCCTGCCACATGAAAGCCAGCTGCATATTCAGATCACCGATGGAAGTACCAGCTGCCTTTGCATAGTCCAGCAGGGCCTTTTTCCGGCTCCAATACGTCCACTGTACCAAACCATAACCGGCCTTGTCTGTAACAAAATCAGGGTAAGCCCCAGCATCCACAACGGCGGTGTAATCGGCATCCGAAATATTCAGCTTTTTGTTATAGCTGTTTTGCAGATTGCAGGGATCCAGCCCGCTTTCCTTTTCCAGATTCCCCATGATACCGGCCACGGCGTAATCATTCAGCCCTTTACTTTTCAGGAAGTTCCAGATCACGGCGGCATTGTCTACAGCTGCCGGTTCTGCTGGTACAGCTGCGGAACCCATAGCAGCCTTGACCGCTTTTCTGAATCCGTCCATAGTATACCCCATGTTCAGCTGATTCCATAAATGAACCGGATCGCCGTGATTGCTGGCAATCCCCCGTTTGTGTCCTTCTTCGTGGGAAAGAATAACCTCATCGGCCAGCGGATCAAGCCTGAACCGTTCACACAATTCAGCGAACAACTGAACAGCGCTTTCATATGTGCGCCTGACTGCGGCCCGTGCTTCCTCTACATTGGAACAGGTAAAACGTGCGCCGCCCGTGTATCTGATACAGGCCGGTTCACACATTTCAACACCGATATGCGTATTATTGCCGGATCCGTTTGGCCCGGATCCACAATGCCATCCCCGATATTCCCACGGCAAAGTTTGGTAAACGTCCCCGGTATTTGCGTCAATGAACGCATGGACACACGCAGACTTGTCAGCACTGTTCCAGCTGTTTACAAATACCTGTGCGGAAGGCTGCGGGCAGCCCACGCTATGAAGCATTAAGCCGCCCTTTGTATTCTGCTTTGCTGCCTGATAACAGCGGTTCCTTGTCAGGAAATGTTCAACGATCTTCACTGGTGATCACCTTCACTTTCTGCTTTGCTTTTCAGCACTTCGATGGCCTTTGTGATAACTGCGGGAATGGGGATCCCCATAAGACCGGCATTTTCGATAATTGAAATAGTTTCATTTGCGATAAATGCGATCACCACGGCATCCCTGATAAAGTTGGAACCCATGACCAGATCCAGCCGACACGCCACCAAAACCACAAGCAAGGTCACGCCTTTTCTGCAAAGACCTTTCCATCCTGCTGTGCTTTCCAGTGCGCCGTTCTCTGTCTTTTCACTGGCCTTAAATACCCCGGCAACGATCAGACCTGTCACATAATCAATTCCCATGAAGATCAGCAGCGTCACCAGTGCGGCATCCCAGCCCCCGAACAGGGAAGCGATCCAGCTTCCAACTACACCGATAAAAGTTAAAAGTTTCATTTTCATGTCTTTCCATCCTTTCTGCACACGAAAAAGGCACCCGTCTGACGCTCATATAACGTCATATAGGTGCTTTAACGTGTGTCTTTGATAATTTGTCCATGTAGCTGAAAAAATCAATCTGCGGCCAGTTCAGGCACTTCCATGTCAATCAGAACTTCCTTGACCTGTTCTTTCAGCTTTGCCGGAACATCACCATAGGTTTTCTTGCCTTTGATGATCAGCAGCGCATAAACGATTGCCATATTATCCACCCCCTTTCCCAGTATGAAATAAAGCAGGACTTCCAGCAGGATCATTTTGTGTCACCCGCCAGCAGCGCCTTGACTTCCTTCTGCAAACTTTTGGGAACGTCCTTGACCGTCTTTTTACCCTTGCGGATCAGGTCAGCATAAACCTTTGCCATCATGCTCATTATTCTGCACCCCCTATCATTTCAAAAACTTCTGTCAATGCCATCTGTGTGCTGGTCAGTTCTTCCGACATACTGGACAGATTCTTTTTCAGTGTGTCGTTTTCACTTCCGATCAGCTGAATGTATTCGTCAGGTTCATATACAAATTCGTGATACTGGTACACGTCCCCGGCGTTCTCCATTCCCTCCTGCGGCTCCACCTTCTGTATATCCTTGTGGACATACACCGCATCCGGCATAACAACCACCGGAACGGCAAAGGCGGCACTTCCCTGTCTGATTCCTAAATCTTTCATGCAGCTTTCACCAATCCTTTCTTTTCTAGCTTCTTTCTATATTTGTTGATTTTCACAACCTTATTCTTTTTCCCGTCAGCAATAACTTCTTCATAGTACCGCATCAGGGACGGCGCAACCGGTACAATATATTTTTCTTTCAGCCTGTAGCCGTTGCACATATCCAGCCATCCACAATATGAATTAGCTGAACAAAATTCTGAATAACTGATCAGAAGTCCGGCTTCCTGCTTTTTCTGAATCCGGCGCATTATATTTTTAAACTTTATACAGGTTCGTTTCCGTAACAGCGTGTAGCCGTGGAAGCAGCGGAACCCTATAAAATCAATACCACGGACATCTACAGGAAAGACTTGCCAGTTGTCTTTCAAAACAAGGTTCAGACGTGTTTCCAGATATTCACCCATCTTTCTTCTGACCTCATGCAGCTGTTCCTTGCTGTCCGATAATATGATAATGTCATCCATATACCGCACCACATACCTTTGATGCAGTTCTTCCTTCAAATAGTGGTCAAAATATGCCAGATAAAAATTCGCAAGGTATTGTGAAAGATAGGATCCAATCGGTACACCAGTACCGGGAACACTGTCAACAATTTTATACAATAGTGAAAGCAGCCGCTGGTCTTTAATCTTGCGGGCCAGCAGCTGCTTCAAAATATCGTGATCTATACTAGGATAGAATTTTCTGACATCAATTTTCAGACAGTATTGTGTACCGGGTACATCTTCCAGATACCCATGAAGAAGATCAAGGGCCTTGCTGATCCCTCTGTCCTTTATGGATGCACAGGTATGAGTGCAAAACGTTTCCATGAAGATCGGTTCAATCTGTAGCATGATCGCCCATTGAATGATCCTGTCTGGAAAGTATGGAAGTTTTTCAAGTTCTCGTTCCTTGCCTTTGTCATTGATGATCGACACCGTGTATTCTGACACTTCGTAAGTATCATTCAGCAACATTTCCTGAATTTCTTTCAGGTACTTGTCAGGATCCTGATCAACCATCTTGACTTCTTTATAAAACAATTTATCTTTTCTGGCATTTCGGTGTGCTTCCCGTAGGTTTTCCATGGCGCAAATTTTATAAAAAATATCACCATGTCTTTTCATGCAACACCCCTGATGTTTTCCGTCCCCTGAACGTTCGCTTCTGCTACTAATACAGATAACGGGATTCTTTGTGTTTTGCCTAGTGGCAGGGTAGTGGAAGTTCACCGTGTTTAAAAAATATCTATTGTGGAAAACAATAGGTGACACCCGACATTCACATTCGATAACGAAAAAGTATTATTCACATTCAGTTGAAAAGTGCCTGCATTAAGAGCATTATTCCAATTACCACTGAAAATAGTAAGACAGGACGTATACAAATTAGTATAATCGTTTTTTTTTTTTGTCTGTTCTTTAATGGCAATAAGTGAATGTAAAAATCAACTTTATGTCATGCTTTCACTACCCGGTTTTTAGTTATATTAAAAAGCCGCTTTTTAGGCGGCTTCTTCCTCTGTTTCCTTCGGTTCCTCTTTGTGCATAAACATCAGGCGACACCCGACACCCACACTCGATAACGAAAAAGCATCATACACACTCAGCTGAAAAGCGCCCGCACTAAGAGCACGAATCCAATCACCACCGAAAATAGCAAGACGGGACGCATACAAAAAAGCATAATCGGTAAAATAGGTGCTGTCTGATCCTGATACGTCACGGGCTGTAAAACCTGCATCGCTGCCGCCCTGCGGTAACTTCATATAGTTCGCAATATTCGCTGTCACACCGCCGTTTCCGTTATTTTTATAGCCGGTTCCGTTGGTGACAAAGTTCTTTGCAATATCGCAGGTCATCACGTTTCTGTTTGCGTCAGAAGTCAGGCCGTCAATAAATTCCCAATAATTCCCCCAAAAATCTTCAAGGCCCAAACATTTCACCTGATGTTCCTGATCGGTCATATAGGCCGGGGCAGAAGTGCGGATCACTTCACTGTCAAAACCATACGCATTTGTACCGCCAGTATTAACGCCAGCGCTGTGACTGCTTTTCACATATCCGGTTCCCACAGCCGCCTGACTGTTTAATGTACCATGACTGATAATGAAAAGGCACTGCATCAGTTTCAAGCTGCCATATGTGCGCTGCTGATAACCTGCGCCCCTTGCCCTGCACCATGTTCTGAATGTGTCAATGGTCTGTGATACGGTGACGGCTTTTCCTGAACTGGAATATGCTTTATTCCCGGAACAGTGGCCTTTATAAACACCAATATAGATCCGGTCACAATCGCTATAGCTGTCAAGGCTGAAAGCGTCATATTTGAACGCTGCGTTGTCCGGTTCATTGGTCACGGACACTTTCAGCAGATTCTTTCCAGCGTTCAGCCATTCAATACTGTAACCCACCCTGTAGGGAATTTCCAGCATGACATCATTCCCCAGTGTGGTAATGTCTGCGGCTGTCCTGTCTGCTTTCTGTGTGTAATTATCAGGATTCAGGTAATACAGCACTTCCCCATTTTTCAGGACACAGGGCCGCATATCCTTAAAAATCGGCATATCACGCCATGACGCAAAACTGTGTTCCATACCTTCCGCATCGTCCGCATAAGTGATCATTTTATCCGGTGCAGACTTTGAAAAATCAATCAGGGCAGAATACACAACCGCAAGCGTCATTGTGACACTGTAGGCATACATGGAAGGAACCGGATGGATCTTGACCGTGCCAGTTCTGGAACCGTCTGACGCACCGATCAAACACTCACCCATGAAATTACTGTCAAAGGTGATAGCTGCGACACCGCCCGCAAAAGTTCCCGTCCTGCTGTGGCTTCCGCATACCAGTGTGATCATCTTCCCGTTCAGCTTTTTGTCAGCCGTGGTCACGGTCAAGTGATACAGTTGCAGATCCACACTGTAGACACCCACACTTTCCCCTGATACGTTCAGGGAAGCGCTGGCCGTGTTCGTACCATCGGAAGCGGTCACTGTAACCGCCCCGGAAAAGGAAAAGCGGATCTTTGCCGTACCGTCATTTCCGATTGTCCCCGTTGCGCTGTCCGTACCGTTGGAAACGGTCACTGTACGTCCATATAAGCCCGTTTCAGCCGTTTTCACGTCTATACGGTTATATTCTCCCCTTGTGTCCAGTTCGGCGCTATATGTGGCGTAATTCGTGACCGTGACAGTGGTTTCAGCTGTGGCCCCTTCTTCCGTGGATGCAGATACCGTCAGATTGCCATTGATCAGTATGCCGGTTATCATACATTCACCAGTGTAAGACATGGAACCGGTCAGCGTGGTTTTGCCATCCGTCACTGATACAACACGCCCATACAGGGCCGGATCTGTGGTCAGCACCCTGATCGCCGCACCGCCTGACGCTGAATCTGTCCGGCGCTTGATCTCATTGATTGCATTAACAAAATTGTCTTTTGCTATGGTTTCAAGGTCTTTTGTATCGCCCAGCGGAAGATCCCCGCCCACAGCCTTGACCACATCTTCATGTGTCACGCTTTTAGTCCCGGAACCGTCCCCCATTTCCACGGCGTACCGGCTCCCAGCAGGTACGGTCTGCGCCTGTGGTAAATCAAAAAAAGTTTTTCCTTCATTCATTGTCGTGTTACCTCCTGTTTCATTTATTACAACCGCAGATCGGCCAGCCGATCAGCAGCGGTTTTCCTGTACTGTCTGTTATGAAATCATTCTGATCCGTTTTCAGCTTCGCCCGTACCATGCCACTGATCAGCATACTTTGAAGATCCTGAACCTGTGCTGTCAGTGCGTCAGTCTGGTTCTGCAAGGCCCCGGCTGCATCTTCGCCCAGCGTCCCCTTGATATGCTCAAACCATTCAAGGAAAGCCGCTTCATTTGTGGACTTGAAAAGAATTAGCTGCTGCGTGATTGCTAACAGGTCATTGTTTCCTTTCGTTTCAAGTTCAGTCAGATATTCAGACAGTTCAGCGGAATACTGATCATGAAGGTTCTGCCCCTGCTGTGAAAGCGTGGTATAAAAGTTGTTCATGGTGGTCAGTAAATTGTTATATGCGTCTGTGCTGTCCTGTTTCAGCGTGGCAATATACTGTGATATGTCATCCGTGAACGCTTTGAAAGCGTCAGCCGCCATCTGTGTGAACTCTTTATAGCTGGTGTTGGACTTGTCAACAAATTCTTCATAGAATTTATTCAGCTGTTCAAAGAAAACAGCTGTGTCAAGATGGTCAATCAGCTGCGTAATGTAGCCACAAACGGCGCTGTCTGGCCGTGTGTCTGTGATACTGCTTTGTGTGATCACTTTCTGCCCTGCGGTCAACCGGATATTTGCAAGGCATAATTCAAAATAGTCACCGGCTGCTGGCCGGATCAGTTCAGGCGGTACAGGGTTAGCCGCTTCTGTACCGGTTTTTATTAAAATTTCAACCATTCTTTCCAGATAGTTGCACCGCATAACAACCCGGTCAATTCTGTTATACTGCTGCGGTGCTGATTCTATGGTTAAATGGTCAACTTCGTCATTGTAACAGAAGTGTCCCTTCACCATACCAAAACCCGGATCCAGTTCAAGGTTCAGGCCATTCCCCGCAGCCCGTACCCGGAAACAGTTTGACGGAAGGGCAAGAACCCCGTCACTGACTAAATTAGCAAAGAGAAGGGCGAACAGGTCAGACGTTTCAGCCCGGTCAAAAATCGGCATCCCCTCATCGTCTGTCCCTATAATTTCTGAATCGAAATATCCAAATCTAAAAGCCATTTTTATGTTGTCTCCTTTCTGATAATCTTTTTAAAATCCGTTGCGCTGTCATTCCCAAAAATAACGCTCAACGTTCTTTTGGAACCTTCCAACACTTCCTGAATTTCAGTGATCCGTTTTGAACATTCTATATTCACATCGCTGTACCTGTAAGTACACAGATCCCCTAAATCATAGTCAGTTCCGTAAATGAGATTAGCAGCAGGATCCACATCACTATCAACCTTTTCAATGCCCGCATAGTCAGCCAGTTTTTCAAGACCACGCTGAAACAGCAGATCCCTGTATTGTGCATCCGTATAGTTTACATTGTCGGAATGTTGCTGCAAGTCCCTAGCATCAACCCACAGTTCCCGGCGTTCTTCGTCAGGACTTTGCCGGATGTCCACTTCAACCACCTTCCGGGCGGATCCTTCACCTTCTCCGGCCACATATGCCACATTTTTGCAATCCGATTCATCCCGGTCATACTGTGCATTTTTTATGTTCCTGAAGCTGTCTGAAAAAATCGCCCAGCTGTTTTCTGTCTGTGTGTCCGTGCGGTCAAGGCCCTTCCAAACCTCATATGTCAGCGTATTTTCCAGATAATCAAAAACAAGGCGCTGTGACATTTCCTGTGTTTTCAGCGTGTCATATAAGCGATCCCCCACATTGTCCCCGGTATTCTGCAAGGCGATAGAAGTGCCGCCGCCTTGCAGCTGTCCCAGCTGAATGTGTTTGATCTTCCTGTCTGCGTTGGCCGGATTGATAATATACTGATCAATTACCCCACGGGCCAGCGCTTCCGGTGTCCCTGTCCGGTTAAAAGTGGGGTAGATCACGTTATTGTTCAGCAGGTGTTCAGCAAAAAAGCCTTTACAGTATGCTGTTTTCTGGCTTTTATCTCCACGCATGAAATTGACTTCCCGGATCACTCCCAATTCCGTGCGGTCATTCCTGTACAGATACCTGCCGCTGTTGATCAGGTCAAAATATTCAGCCGGTACATGAAGTTCAAATATACCGGGGCTGTAATACCTGCGATACCATAAAAGCGTATTGAATACCCGGATGGATCCCGTTGTCTGGAAGCTGCTGTCAAATATAATAAACTGCATAATCACACCCCCAAATATTTAGGCCGGTAATATAGATTCACGTCCAAATTCGTGTAATTTTCATCAGCGTCATATTCAAGGTAATTGTCCCCAACTTCCAGTTCAAAAGGTTCTGATCGCCGGTCAATGTGGTGGTAGAAGTTCACCCCGTTCAGTTCAATGACCTGATGGCGTGGGTTCGTATCTATCAGCAGGACATCACCGGCCACCATATCACACACAACCCGCATGAATTGACCAGTCTTTACGCTGGTGATTTTCGGATTCTTTACAGTTCCCCGTTTCGCTACAAACTGAATCTGAACACCTGTTGAAACGTCCCCATCGTTGGCAAGCACAACTTCCTTGTGCAGCGTCCTGTAGCCCATAATCATGCCGCCCAGCATTAACCCCCTTGCTTTCTCCGGGTACTGGTTTTTATTTGTGGCCCGTCTTGCTAAAGAGTGCCACGGAAAATGAAACTGCTTTGTATAGTGGGCCATGTTCTTACCAAAATTATCAACATTCAGCATATAAGGATCCGGACATATCAGATCCACAATGATCCCCAGCCTTGTGTCAAGGTTCCGCTGCTCCGCAAACGTCCATCCTTCCAGTTCATATTCAATATTCCGGGAAATCCCCATATTTGTGATCAGGGCTTTCCCGGTATACTTAGGGTTAAAAAATTTAATGACCGCAGCCCGGTTTTCCGGGTTATTGCGGCCACTTTTGAATTTCGCTTCAATGTGGATGGGGCGCTTGCCTATTTTCTTACCGTCTACAGACACCCCATCCACCAGTGCATTGTCTGACGTGCTTATTTCCAGTTCGGAAGATTCAAGGCCGGAAACTTTGGTTATGTCAATATCAAGTCCCGGCCCCATCGCCAGCGTTCTGCCGTTGCACGTCAATTCAATTTTTAATGTGTTAATTGTCATTACTTCACACCCCCGGCCATCTTCCTGAACGCTTCCCGCTGTGCCTTTGCCGTTTCTGCTGGTGTTGCTACAGGTACATGGTAGTTGTTTTCCTGTTCCTGATGATTGTCATTATAGACAGTGGTTCCCCCATTGTTCAGGGCCTTTGCATCCCCAAAACTTGAAGCGTTCAAAGAAACTTCATTCATGGAAGCGTCCACGGTTCCCTGCATAGCTGCCAGAAGTTCCCCGGCCTGTGCTTCCATTTCCCGCAACGTTTTAGGCATTGACTGTTTCACGCCCTCTACAGTTCCGGGCATTAGCCAGCGTCCAAATTCATCACGGAACGCCTTTGAAGGGGAATTTATACCCAGTGCGTCCTTTGCGGCATCCAGCAGACTGTTTGCAAGGCTTGAAACCTTATCTTTCAGCCAGTTCCATCCTGAACTGATACCGTTCCAAATACCGCTGACTATATTACTTCCTACCTCTGCCATTTTGGAAGGTAAACCGCTGACACCGTTGACCACGGCATCAAACAGCCCTTTAGCAGCAGCGGCCCCTTTGGATGCCAGTTCGCTGCCCCATGCGACAACCTTTGAAACGACATTTGACAAGTGCGTTGCAACTTTTCCCGGTAGTTCTGACATAAGGGAAACGATGCTTGAAATCATGTTTGTAATTGCCGTTTTCGCACTGGAAAGCATCTGCTGTCCCCATGCTGTCACCTTCGTGACGGTATTGACTAACCACGTCCATACCTTACCCGGCAATTCAGAAATCAAGCTGACAATGGCTGAAATCATATTGCTGATTGCGCTTTTTGCAGTATTCAGCATTTGTTGGCCCCATGCGGTTACTTTCGTAACTACATTGACAAGCCATGTCCAGACCTTCCCCGGAAGTTCAGACAGCAGGGAAATAATGCTGGAAATCATGCTTTGAATCGCATTTGTGGCCGTGGTCAACATCTGCTGTCCCCATTGAACAGTTTTTGTCACCACATTAACAAGCCATGTCCAGATTTTACCGGGCAGCTGTGCGATCAGGTTTACAGCTGTGTTCACCACGTTCTGAATTATGTTCTGAACGTTGCTGAACATTTGCTGTCCCCATGCTATGATCTTCTGGACTGTCTGATCCAGATATGCGGCCAGTTCTGCGGGCATACTTGCGATGCCATTGACTAGCCCCTGTACCAAATAATCACCCTGTTCAGCCATTACGGTTGAAGGGCTGTTAATACCGAAAAATGACTTGATCCCGTCCAGTATACCGGAACCCAGTTCACAAGCCGCATCCCATACTGCGCTGATTCCACCGATCAGGCCGTTCACAATTCCGGCTATAATATCCGGTACGGCTCCGGCGATACCTACCACAATTTCAGGAACCGCTTCAATAATCTGCCACAACAGATCCTTTGCTGCCGTGAATATCTGCGGGATGGCCTGTGCTAAACCTGTAGCAATCGCCGTTATGATCTGCGGAAGGTTTTCAGCAATCGCCACCACAATATCAGGGATCGCTTCAATAATCGCCATCAGCAGCGTGATGGCTGCTTCTAACAGCTGCGGAAGCGCACCCACAAGCCCATTGACAAGCGCCGTTATGATCTGCGGCAAATTATTCACGATTGCCTGAATGATCGTGGGAATAGCGTCAATGATACCCATTAACAGCTGAATTGCTCCGTCAACGATCAGCGGTATGTTCTGCGTGAAAAAGTCAATGATTGTGGTTATCAGGTCAGGCAACGCTTGCAGTAATTTTTCTATGATAACGGGCAGCGCATCCAGTATTGCCATGAATAACTGAATAGCACCTTCCAGCAGAACGGGGATCCCGTCAACCAGACCTTGCACCAACCCCATGACCAGCTGCAAGGCAGCATCCACCAGTGCCGGAAGATTTTCAACCAGCGCCAGCGCTATGTCTGACACAATGACCGCCGCCTGATATATCAGTGTGGGGAGTGCGCCCGCAATCCCTTCTGCCAGCGCTACAATAATATCAGCACCGGCTTGTAGAATATCCGGCATCCAGTCAACAATACATTCCACAATGTCAGTGATCGCCGTGGAAGCTGCCTGAACCATCTGCGGCGCACCCGCAGCAATTCCTTCTGCCAGCTTGCCGATCAGGACTATGGCCGTTGTCCATATCTCACCAACACAGGACATCAGACCAGTGACAAGTGACGTGATCAAACTTGCGCCTGATTCCCCGATCCCCGGCGCACTTTTCAGGCCGTCACAAAAGGACATGACCAGACTGACGGCGGCTTCAATGACCGTTGGGGCCGCTTCCGCTATCCGCTGGACTATCTGCGCCAGAACGTTACCGAACGCACCCACAAGGCCCTGAAAGCCGCCCTCATTGAACGCATCCTGTAATTGCTGAACCATCCCCTGTGCTTCTTTTACAACGTCCTTTGCCGTGTCCTGCATGGTTTCATACAGGGAAACCCCTAAACCTTCAAGGCCGGATTGCAGAATAGTGATCTGCCCCTGTAAATTGTCCTGCATGATTTCAGACATTTCAGCGGCGGATCCGTTGCAGTCATTGATTGCGCCGGACAGTTTTTCAAAATCTTTATCTGACGCATTGACGATTGCCAGCAATCCAGACATGGCTTCCTGACCACCCAGCATAGCGGCATAGCTGGCTTTTTCGTCCTCTGTAAGACCAGAAAAGCCTTCCCGCATATCGCCCACAATTTCAGACAGCGGTTTCATTTTCCCGGAACTGTCCGTTATGGACAGGCCCAGCGCATCCATCGCCGCCTGTGATTCCTTTGTGGGCTTTGCAAGCCTTGTCATAATGGAACGCAGGGCAGTACCGGCCTGTGAACCCTTAATACCGGCATTTGCCATAAGCCCGATGGCCGTGGCCGTATCTTCCGCAGAATAGCCCAGTGAACCGGCCAGCGGTGCAACATATTTGAATGTTTCACCCATAAGGCCCACATTCGTGTTTGCGTTGCTGGAAGCTGCCGCCAGTATATCAGCAAAGTGTGTTGAATCGGATGCAGACATACCAAACGCTGTCAGGGCATCCGTCACAATGTCGGAAGTAGTGGCAAGATCTTCACCGGAAGCGGCGGCAAGGTTCATAATACCTTCAATACCGCCCAGCATTTCCTCTGTTTTCCAGCCGGCCATCGCCATGTAGTTCATAGCTTCGGCTGATTCCGTGGCGCTGAACTTCGTCTTTGCGCCCATCTCTTTGGCTTTTTCTTTTAATTGTTCAAGGGCTTCACCGGAAGCGCCAGACACGGCCTGAACCTCTGACATCCCCGCTTCAAAGTCTGAACCAACCTTGATCGCAGCCCCGCCCAGTGCCGTGACAGCAGTAGCAGCCCCGCCCAGCACTTTACTGGTGACTGAAAGCCCTTTTTGTGCAGCGCCCCCTATTCCGTCAAGCCCTTTTTGAAAGCCTGAACTGTCTATTTTCGTATCAAAATTTAATGTTCCGTCATTACCTGCCATTTACAAAACCTCACTTGATCAGCTGTGAAATGTCACCCCCGTTCGCAAGGATGGCTTCCATTTCCTTTTCAAGCCTTATTTGTTCAGCAGGTTCAGGGATCTTGTAGATCCGTTTCATGCGCTGATAGAACCTTTTCTTTTCCTTTGGCATCTTCGCTGGAATTTCCATAGTGCGGTACGCCATGATCTTGCAGAAAAGAACCGTTTCCGGCAATCCTAAAAATAAGGCTCGAAATTGCCACCAATGAAGTCTGTTCTTTGTCAGGTCAATTCCATATGTTTCAATAAACGCAGCGTAAATATAACCGGCATCATGCTCATAAGAAAACGGCGGATCCTTACCGGAAGCGCCCCCTTCCGTTTCAGATCCCGCCGTTTCATCAGCACCGCAGCGGTAAAACCACATGATCCCGTTCAATGCTTCTTGTACCGTGTCCATATCACCCAGCAGCGGAAAAACAGCATCCCCATAGTACAGTTTCAGAACCGTGTTCAACTTTTCATTATCCGGCATGGCCGGATCACTCAAAGTCTGTTCAAAAAGAATACCCGTTCTGTAGTCTGTATCTATGGGGATCTCAACGTCTGCCACAATGACGGTACAAGGCAAGTCATCCATTAAGACATTCATGTGCGGTTAGGCTGGTTTCTCTGTTTCTTCTGGTGTCCCTGCATAGACTGAAAACTGTTCTGACGCTGCGTGTATTTGTTGGAAAAATCGTTGAACTGTTTCTTTTCAGCCCTCTGTGCTTCCTCAATTTTGGCCACCGCTTCCAGATGCACCATAACATTTTTACTGCCCTGAAAGATACTGTCAGCAGTACCTTCACCGAACGCTGTATTAAAAAATGTTTCAATCGTCTGGTTCATCGCCTTGTACTTTGCCGCAACCATGCCCTGCATAGTTTTACTTGCATTGATTCCTTCCCGCATTGTAAAAATAGCCGGTTCAAATACTTCCATGAAATCCGCATCCATGAAATCCGCCTGCAAAGTTACTCCATTGATTTCTATATTCATTTTCTTCATCCTTTCAATCACCACAGCATATAAAAACAGCGCAAGGCCGTGGTGATACCCTGCGCTGTCCTGAACGTCCACTGTCATTAGATCAGTTGTCGTTTTCAGCAGTTGTCAATATGGTTTTCGTGTTACTCTGTAGGTGCTGCGGGTTCTCCGTCAAGATCAAACTTCCCTTTGAACTCCCCTTCTGTGAAAGTCATGCTCACGGTGTCAAACTTACCAAAAACCGGATCGCCTACAGCGTGGAGAGTACCGGAAGCGTTGATCTTCTGTCCCCCGTCCCCGGTGAAGTCGCTGACTTCATTTGACACGGTAAACTGACGGGCCGTGTATTCAGCTGCCGTCTTTGACGGTGTACCGATGGGGTTAAAAAGTTCAACCCGTACATAGGTATGCTGTGCAGCTTCCCCTGTGTGGTGATCCCGTCCGTCCTTCCACAAAGTATAAAGCGCTTTCTGTGCGGGAACAGCGTCAAATTCATAGGGAAATTCTGTTTCATACCCTATAATGTCAGCGCTGGACGTGGTTTCATTGATATAGGTGGTGTTGTCGCTCTGTGCGCCGGGGCTTTCGTCTAACTTCGTAAAGCCGATCCCGCACAGTTCCATCTTTCCGTTTACTTCCAGATAGTCAGCGATCATGTTACGGATCAGCGCACTTCTGCCGCCCGTAAAAAGCTGTAAATCAAAATTTTTCATTTTTCGGTGCCTCCTTGAAATATTGTAGTTGCAGCTGAACCTGATAGAAAGCATTTTCCATCGTTGCGTCCAGCATGAACCCCGGTGTCAGAACGGTTAGGGCTTGCGCTTCGCACCCTTCCGGCATTTCAGGAAGGTTCCCGATCATGCTTTGTTCTTCCACCCAGTTGCAGAAATCTTCATAAAAACTTTCATTCTGTATTGCCAGAATCCGATCCATTGAATAGGCTTCCCGGCTGTTGAAATTGAACTGGTACTGTCTGATACTGGAACCATCAACATAAGTTCGTACAACCGGGGAAGTCATCCCCGTTTCAAGCGCATATTCCACGGGTTCACTTCCCAGCGCATCCACCCGGAAAACTCCGTCTTTCAGAAGGGGACACTGTAAAAAATAATCTGTCAGCCCTTCAATGATTGACTTGACCAAACTTTTACCCCCTTTCCGCAGCCCTCTGAATGTCTGCTTTGTGCGCTGTTTTCATGCGTTCAAACCATTTAGCGCCCCGGCGTGAATCATAAGACCGTGACTGTGCCGTTTGGTAATACTGAAAACGTGCGTATGGTGTCGCATACTGAACATTTCCGCTGCCGATCACGGTTCCGATTGTCCCGGAACGTGTCAATGTCCCAGTACGGAAGGGGATCAGCGGCGCACAGTACCGCAGCACTTCACTGTCAACAATTTTCTGTTTTCTGCTGAACATGGCGCTGCGGTTCCGTCCAAACGTACTTGACCAGCATAATTTGACGCTGCCGCCCACGAAATTGATCACCCGGTTCACCGGTGTGACAATGTTGTGTATATCCATTATTTACCCCCGATCCGCCAGTGTCTTGTGTACAGGCTGCCCCCTGACGTGTCATCGGCGTATTCCGTGACACGGATCAGGTCAAGCCCCTGTTCCTTTGCATATGCAGATATTTCATCCTCACCCAGCAGGGGATTGTCACCGGCATATTCACCCCGGACAACCAGATCCCCCTTCTGTATTGTCCAGTATTTTGCTGCTTCTTCATTGTCCAGCTTTGCATAGTTCAGATCCCGCATATATTCCCGGTTATCCTGAACCACGGCGATCAGGGGAACCCTGATTTTATACTGAACATCGTCACTCCACACCCCATTGTCGGCCACTTTAGATCCTTTCCCTTCGACATAGGAAACGCCCCTGATCACCGTGGGGATATAGATTTTTCTTCGTGTCGCTTTATCCGTCCTGCCATTAAAGACAGTCACAGCATCCACATTTGTGATCATGTTTACACCCCGCTTTCCGTGAAAGCCAGCCAGTAGGAAGCAGCCGGATCCGGATCACCTGATACATACAGCGTTTTACATAGTCATCCGCTGTTTCCCCGTCTTTACGGGCCACAACAAACGACACAGAAAGGCCGTCTTTGCTTTCGGACTTGACATTTCCACCTTCCGCTGTTTCCCTGACTGCCATATGATAGGCATCCGCAGCAGCACAGACAGCGCCCTTTATAGCGTCAGCCTGTGCCGTATCTGCGAAAATATCACCGTTCAGGTATGTCAGATACCGGATGTACGTTTCAGCTTCCTGTTCAGCTTTCTGGAAAGCCCCTTCTGACAGGACTGAACCACTGAACACGCTGGAATAATATTCAAAATCAACGTACATTTCCGATCCCCCTTATCCTTCGTTCTGCTGCTCCAAAAACTCCGCAATAATTTCAGCTTTCAGTTCTTTGGTGATAACGTAACCTTTTGCAGCTGCCAGCGCCTTAATGTCATCCACCTTCATGCGGGAAAGCTGCGCTTCTGTATAAGGCCTATCGCCCTGTCCGTCATCCGCTGAATATGCTGCAACGGAAGCGCCGGATGCAGCGCTTGTCAGGATAGCAAACGGGCAGCGCTTTGTCTTATCGGGAACCATAGCATTGATGGGGTTCGGGATTTCCCAGCCCAAACGCATGACGGCCCGCAGCGCTACCATGTCATTCTGCATCAGGTTATACAGGATTTCACCCGTTGCCGGATCCTGAATCACACCCTGATCAAAAATCTTGAAAGTAATATCCTGACGGATGCTGTATGCCAGCTGTGAAAAGTCCCCGGAAATCATCAGGGCCTTGCTTCTGTCAAAGGCTCCGTTGCGGGGGAAGTTCATCGGGGAACCGTCCAGTGTGTAGGTCGTGCCGGTCTGCATATCAGACTTGAACACGGGCTGTCCCGTGGTGTCTTTCAGACCCCGCAGCTTTGCCCGCATGGTAATGTCAGCCATGTGGCCGTTCACAAAATAGCTGCTTTCCTCAACCTTTGCGATCACGCCACCTTCACCCAAAATAGAATCATACAGATCGGATCCCAGTGTCACAACAGCCCCGGCGCTTGTGGCCGTGGTCACAACGTCATCCCGCCATGTCTGCGGTTTATCCTGACCGAACAGAATAGCGCCGTCAATCTTCTGGCCGAACGCTTCGATCAGGCGGGGCCGTACTTCTCCCCAAATATCATAGTCAGCATCGTCAAGGACAGCTTCGGAAATCGGTACAATGACCGCAATTTCTTCTGCATAGATCACCTTTTTATCCCATGCCATCGTTGTCAGCTTCTTCTTTGCGGATCCGCCCTCACCGTTGACAAAGTACGCCACCGGAAGCAGGTCAAGCACGGGCATTTTATACTGCGCCGCTGTCATGTTTGCCAGCCTGCGGCCACGCTGTAACACAGTGGACTGTTCAACCACGCCCTGAATGATGTCGTGGCTTTCCTGTACCGGGATCAATGCTTCTGCGTTGCTTCTGGTGATAGCAGTACCACCGGTAAACAGCTGTAAATTAAAAAGTTTCTTGTTTCTGTTCATGTTCCTGTTCTCCCTTCTTTATCTTCCAAACGCTGAACGAATGGAAGCGTTGATTGAATCATTGACTGTCTGACCTGTGCCGGAACCGCCGTCAGGCTTGCCGGTGGAAACAACCTTCATTCCCTGTCCCGTAAAACGGGGATTCTCTTTCAGGAAAGCGTCAGCCGCTTTCCTGAAATCGGTCTTGTCATCCACCTGTTTGCTGACTTTGAAAAGCACATAGTCCAGATCGTCAGGCTTCACGCCTTTGTCACGCAGGTAGTTGGTGTTCTTCATTTCTTCCACCTGTGCCAGCGCTGCATCCCGTTCTTTTTCCACAGCTGTGACATTGGGCTGCTGTGCGGCCTTTTTTGCCTTGAAATCAGCAAGGGCAGCAGTAACTTCATCCTCACTCATTCCCTGACGCTTGAAGAAATCGGCCAGTGCCGCCTTTTCTGCCCGGTCAGCCCGTGCCTGTGCGATCTGTTCGGCCTGTTCATAACTGTAAGTTGCACCCCCGGCATTGTTCTGGCTGCCGTTGCCATTCCCGGCTGTTCCTGCACCAGCACCCGCAGCACCAGCGCCGCCTTCACCGCCGTCAGTGAAAAGCTGTAAATCAAAAAATCTCTTTCTCATGGTTTCTTCCTCACTTTCCTGTGATAGTCCCGTATTTATTGCCCCGTCAGGCATGAAAAAAGCACCCTTTTCAGGATGCGTCATTCACTCATTATAAAAATTCAATTACCGGGTATTCCGCAGCGATCCCGCAGATACCCAAAAACCATGTATCAACCAGCGCTTTGCCGGTGTCGTTTATGTTCTGCCACTCAATACAGATATTTCCCCCTTCTACGCTTTCATATAGCCCCATATGGGCTATTTCTTTCAGCCCCCTAATAAGTGTAAGGGTAAGGGCAGAAACGGCGCTACAGACAATATCTGAACCCCGTGGGGCCGTGTTTGCGTGGCCTGATACATGGATCCTGTTTGGCGTTACCAGAACCGTGATCATGCTTCGTCCCCCTCAATCAATTTCATTTGCGGAAGTTCAGTCATATGTTCAGGCGGGAAGAAATCAGCCACCCGGCCATCCGACTTATAAACAATCAGCGGCGGCGTGTCCGGTTCTTCCTTTGTTTCAGCGTTCCGCAGACCAAAAACCCACCCTGTAGGCAGTTCAGATATTTCAGATATTTCCATACCGGCCCCGGCCAGTGCCAGAACAGCGGCTTTTGCTTCGTTCAGTGTCATTTTTATACCCCTTTCTGTTTAGCGCATAATGCGATCCGGTCAGTGAAGTTCAGATTGTCGATCCGGATCAGTTCGGTCATGCCCGGTTTTATCAATCCGGGCTTGAAGTAATAGCTGCAATCCATGTCATTAGTCTGTGCGTCTATAAAGACAGTTTTCCCTTCCTGCTGCACAGCATTAAACACATGACCGCCGCCACCTTTCCAACGTACCCGGACAATGGCCCTTGCGCCATCGCCCCAGTCTGACATCTGATTTTCAATAGCAGACAAACAAGCCTTTCCTGTAGTCTTGTGCATACTGGTGACTACCGGATTTTCATATACAGAAAGCCAGCCGGTAGTAGTGTTCATGTAGGGAAGATCGTCACCTTTCAAAATCCGGGGAAGGGCTTCCACGTCATACCCACGCATCCGGGCTTCAAAGGCAGACACACAGCGCTGACAGTTGTGTGTCCATTCCGTAATGTGCATATTGTAATTTGGGTTCGTACCCTGTGTCGCCGTCTTTGCGTCCATCGGGCTTCCCTTTACCCAGCCGGAAGGAATACCGGGTTCCCCTTTTATTTTACCAGAAGATGCCGCTTTCTGACTAGCCCTTTGTGCGGCTGCGGCTTTCTTTGCGTCCCGTTTGGCTTTCTTTTCCAGCTGTTCCGCTTGCCATTTCTTATATGTCCGCTGTGAAGGTGCTACACGGCCCCGCAGGTCATAATATATCCGTTCACGCTGTTCAGGAAGTTTGAACTTTTTGCTGAACTCTGAATATTCGTCAAGCATAGCCTGATATTTACACCGTGCGTTCAGAATATCGTCAGGATCGGCGCCGCCCTGTTTTAGCAGCTGCACCTTTTCCCGTTGCGCCCGCATCGCCGTTTCCATTTGCCGCTGTTTCTGCGTGGCTTCATAGGTATTGTATTCCTTCCCCCTGTACGGGATTTTCTGCGCTTCCTTTCTGTCCATTTCTTCCAGCCATTGATCTGAATAGTTCCTGACTGAAATCCCGTCCAGAAAAGGGTAGTAGGTATGACGGCAATTCCATCCCAGCAGACCGGGGCCGGAACCCAGCCCGCAGACATCTACAAGCTGCTGGTATGTCCAGACACGGCCCTGCCATTTTGCATGATCCGGCCTTGCTCCGGGATGCCAGTCAACTTCATATTTGTCTGTTCCCAGCGCTTGACCGTTCATTCTGGATATTTGCCCGGTCAGCTGTCCCATCCCGGTCAGCAGCGCCCGCCTGACGGCTACATCCACCCTGTTACTGTGGCCGGAAGCATAGTCAACCGTTCGCAGCCCGGAAGCGGTCATTTCTCCCACAACCTTGCGGATCATGGTGTTGTAATCAAAGGCCCCGGATGCCATCATGGTGATCGCATTGTCCAGATACCCGTTGTATATCTCTGACAGCGGTGTGAATACCTTGCGCCCGCCGCCCATGTCCACCATGAACCCCAGTGACTTGCTTATGTTGAAAAGTTCGTCATTGGATTGCTGGATCAGTGCATTGGTAAGTTGCTGCAATTCATAATTCTGTTCATATGGGACAAAGTGGGCGTTGACCTGTTCATACAGGGCCTTGCACCTGACATATTCCTGTTCTATGACTTCATCATACAGCTTGAAAGTGTCAGCCCAGTCACCGCCTACAGCTGAACGGATGATATTTTCAACATCTTCCGTACTGTGTCCCAGCACCATATAGCGCTGAATTTGCCAGTCAGCGGTAGAAGTAATTTTTCCGGCCTTTTGGATCCGGCGCACTATGTCCTTTTCAATTTCTTCTTCCAGCATACGGTACTTTTTTTCTATACCGGCTTGAAGAACTGACTGGTATTCCTGTTTCACTGGATCACCCCTGTATCATTAAACTGTTCAGGAAGGTTCTGCTGTGCCTGTTCCGGCGTTTCCCCGTACCATTTAGCCCTGTATTCAGCTAACCCCATAGCACCCATCGCCACGTCCTGACGGTCATTCTGACGTTCCGTGACCTTATCTTCAATGATCGAATCGTCAAATTGTATGGTCACGTCCGTATTTTCCTGTAGGCCGGGGATCCCTATGCTGATACCGGCCCGGATGATTGTCTGAATCAGCTGGATCAGCACCCGGTTCAGTACCAGTTCATGCTTCGTCAGGCTCCTGTACATATCTGAATTTTCGCTGATCACTTCCGTAGCCGTTTTCACGCTACCAGCTTCAAACTTGTACCGGTCAGTACCAAAACCGCACTTGAAAGAAAGCCAGTTCAGATCGTCATTGATCGCTTTGCTGTGTTCCTCAATCCGCAGTTCCATGTTTATTTCCCGGATCGCTTCCTTCGATTCCGCATTTTTGAAATAATCTTCCGGCAATTCATAAAACACTGAATCGTTCGGATCAAAGACCGGGGAACCGTTGGTATTTGATAAAAATTCCGGGGCCACAAATATGCGCTTGCGCCCTAAAGAAAATTCGTTTGCGTAACTGTCATATTCAAGATCAATTTTCCTGATAATATCAATAGCATTTGCAAACAGGGAAACACCCATCGGGTTAGTGGTGTCATCGTCTGCATTATTCACCATGTTCAGCCGGTCAATAATGAAAAGCGGCTGGTCTGAACCTGTTTCAATACGTTCAGCCAGCCCACTGAAAGCGGGTATTTCTTCCCACTGGTCAGGTGTCAGTTCCCGGCCTGAACCGCTGGTGTTCTCCACAACCGTGTTTTCAATCACATACTGTTTCCGGTTCTCACCGGGTACATCCTCAATCCGGTGATACTGAAAATGAACGTATTTCTTACGCTTGTAAGTTTTTGGAAACGTGAAAATACATTCTGTGATCACTTTATTCTGCCAGCTGGTAGGGTAGATGTGGGCCGCTTCCACATAATTGATCCCCACGCTGCCCCCGGTCATGTTCCCGGCTTCGTCCACCGTGGCATCCTTGATATACACCACATAGGCCACGGTTCCCAGCGCTGACTTCCATTCCTGAAATTCATTCCCCAGTTCTTCCCATGTGTTAGCTTCCAGCACACCCTTCACAAAGGCATCCGTGGTCTGGTCTGCTATGGTGATTGTCACACGCTCATTCAGCAAAAGATCCGCCATATCCTCACAGACCTTTTTAGCCATGCCTAAAGAGTGCCGCAGGCAGTTCACAGAAGCACCGTTCCCACGGTATACTTTGTACTTATGAAATTTCTTCACATTGGAATTGTACCAGCTGCGCCAGATCTCTATTTGCCGGTAATAGGTGGGGTTCACCGTGTCGATCCCCTTATCCCGGAAATAACTGAAAATATCCATTGTCTTTCACTCCCTGATTATTTTTCATCTTCCTGTTCCGAAACAGGCAGCCACGCCTTGATTTTCGTCCACATACCCATGACCATATACCGGATAGCGTCCATACAGTGATCGTCTAACTTGATCGGTTCTTCCTTGCCCTTTTCAATGGACTTTGGATCGTACCCGTACACCCCAAATTCATCAATGGCGTTTTCCTGTTTGGGGGAAATGGATAAAATGTTGAAGGTCAGCGCCTTTTGTGTCCGGCTGATCCCCAGCTTCACATCATTGTCAGCTTCCCGGACAGATACAGGAACCCCCGCAACCCTACAGGCCCGCTTGATTTCTTCCGCTAAACCTTTAGCAGAAGGATCCAGAAACAGTAAAAAGCGTACACCTTCCGTTCCGTACTGTTTACCCAACAACTGAACGAACTGAACAAAATCCTTTGCATACAGGGAAGGGGCTTTCTGTTTTCCGCTTTCCCTGCCGCTGTGATAATATTCATTCAGGCCCCGTAGCTTCCTGTGTGCTATGTCCAGACCTGCCGCCTGAAATGTCGTGGCATTCTGCTGTCCATAGTCCCCGCCGATGGCGATAATGGGAAAGCGGTCACGCCCTGCAAGTGGCCGGTCAATGTGCTTCTGGCTGAACATATAGTAAATAACTTCGTCTATGCCGATGCACTTCCCCAGCCATACCCATTCATATTGACGGGGATCTATCAGGTGCAGCGTTTCCGCTGACTGTATCAGGTCAGGCCCCAGCCAGTCAGCCGGAACATCCCTGTAGTCCGTGTGAATGTGGATGGTGTCTGGCCGCTGCTTCATTTTGGTCAGCCACTTCATAATGTCGCTGTTCGGGTTCTTTGGTGGATTGAACAGATAGATCATTTGAAAATCACCCTTGTTTCCACGGGCAAAAGTCGCTTCAATGTTCAGAAGTTCATCCTCACCTTCGCCATCGTCAAAGAACTCTGTCAGTTCGTCCAGTATGACCAGCTTGATCGGTTTATCTTCGTCAATGATTCCTTTTGTATCGTCTATACCGTCAGAACCGGCAAAGTACATTGTGCTGCCGTGCTTTTTATAGGTGATTTCCATAGGGGACTTTGTGATCTCAAACTTTTTCTTGCTGATCCCCAGTCGGTTAATACCCCGCAGCATTTCCTTGTATACCGTTTTCCGCAGCTTATTGTGCCGTTTACGCAGCACCACCACGGAACCGGAACCATCATTGACAAGCTGATATATACCACGCACACCTGCAAAACTGGACTTCGTACCGGCACGGCCAGAAGTCAATATAATGTGCTTATATGTGCGATTATTGAATATAGCCTGATATTTCGGTATTATAATTTCACTGATCCGCACCTGTTTCTTTTTAGGTGGGGCAGTCGTTAATGATTTCAACGCCATCATCCTCACCTTCTGCGCCGCCGCTGTTCCTGATCCGTTCAGTTTCCGCTTCCAGCTTCTTCATACGGGCCTTTTGTTCAGGCGTTGCCATGTCCATATGTTCAGACAGCCATTCAAGCGCTTTCATACGGTCAGCCAGTTTTATGCTGGCCCCGTCTTTCCCCTGTCTGACCTCACTGATCAGTGTCCCGTCAACTTCGTCCGATTCCCTGAACTGGACAACGTTCACTATTTTGGTGACAGGTATCTTTTCTCCGGTGTCTGGATCTTCAACCTCGATCGGGCCGAACGCACCCATGACCGGAACTTCCTTTTGTCCGAACGTCAGAAAGTCGGTTATGTCCGAAAAAGCTATGTCCATGTACTTCTGAAAAATGTCCGATTCATCCAATAGCTGCTGATTCAACCGGCCTTGTTTCAGTTGCATGATTTCCTTCCGTACCTCTGCATTTTCCAGTAACCTGCTGCCAGCAGATGCCGCCGTTGAATAGGCACACCCATATGCTTTCTGATATGCCTTTGTTGCATTGAAGTACCGGACATAAAAAAGGCAGAAAAGCCGCTGTTTTTCAGTAAGTCCGGCGTTCTTTTCTACCTGCTGCACATCTGAATAAACCCTTTTACGGCGTTTCTGCTTAAATACTTCGTGAACGTTCGTCTGTGCGTTCGTTTCGTTCGCTTTTTCCGAACGTTCGCCCGCCCCGTTCATTTCCCACTTGTCACTGTGCTTCCATCGTCTGACAGTGCCAGCAGGAACATTCAGCTGCTTTGCTATGTCCACCAGTTTAAAACCCTGCTGAAACATTTCAAAGGCTTCCTTCCGCAGATCCTTACCGTCTGACAAAGGAAACACACCCCCCCCTTATTTTCTCTTTAAAACAAAACAACCTTCAAAGCGTCCCCGCCTTGAAGGTCATTCATGTATTGTTCGACACCTACACTATATTACAGAAAACAATGCAATACAAGTATCTGTATGTGCAAGTTTATGTAATTTTGTGCAAGTCTTTAAATTTGTTAGAAATTTTGTGAATACCGGCCTTGTGTAAATTGTATGCTGTGCGCCGTGAAACGTGCAATTCTTTAGCACATGATTCAATAGGGATAAACTTCAAATAGCGTAAATACAGCAAACGTCTTTCTTTCAGGTCATCTACATACTGATCTATGGTCTGTATGACTTCCGCTTTCATATCTACAAAAGAATCAATGTCTCTGTTCAGCTGTTCGCACAGGTCAACGATCTTTGCATAGGTTTCACCTAAACGGTCTTTAGGGGAAGTCTGCACACGTTCACTTTCCGTACTGGCTGACGTTCCTGTGATGCTGCTCCGCAGACTGTCAATAATATCCTGCTTTTCACCGATCATTTCGTCTATATATTCAATCTGTGACAGATACTTCACAGTTCTGTCATAAAGTGTAACCGCACTTTTTCCTTTATTTTCAGCCATTTCTTGAACCTTCCTTTCCGTTCGGTTACAGGTTACACTTAATGTCTATATTCTTAATTTTTTTATATTTAAACAAAGTACAATATACGTTGTTAAACATAAATATAAAAGAACATTGAATTTAACTGTAACCATGTGTAACCGCCCATAAAATCAATACTTTTAACTGTAACTTTAACTGTAACCATGTGTAACCAACTGTAACTTTTAATTTATAGCCGCCTTGTAATAGTCCCATATACACACTTTATAAACAACCACAACCACCAGCAGAATACTGGCTGTCACAACAACCTTTTTCATCCGTGTCACTCCCTCCCGTATTTTCTTTTCAGCTTCTTAAAATGCTTCTGCATTTCTTTCACCAGTGCCGCATCCAGTGCCGGATTGTAATTCTTTGGCATCCGTTTCAGGCGCTTTCTGGCTGCTATTTTCTGCTGCATGAACTGATCAGAAATGAATATAGTGTAGCGCTGGCCGCACTCCGGGCAGACAAAGAACTGTTCCGTGATGTCCTTCCCGTCCTTATCCTGATCAATAACTTCTTCTTGAACATTCATTTCAATTTCCGTGCTGCATTTATCACATATACAGGTTTTCATTCTTTCATAATTCCTTTCACTTTTACAAAAACTCTTTCCGGCCTACCGTTTATTTTTTTAACAACTGCTTCTGTCAATAACCGTTTATTTATCTGCTTTGAAAAAACAACCTTTGACATGGGCTGCATATTAGCAGCGTTACAGAATATTTTATATTTGGCGTATACATCAGCCGTTGTTTCATTGATTATGTCATTTTCCCCATGTTCCAGATCGTGAAGGAAAGCCACAATGGGGTTATTTTCTTCTTCATATTCTTCCAGCTGCCGATCAACACGGTCTGATCTGGTGAAGTCCTGATTTTCCAGAACACGGCGCAAGCCCATGATCCCCAGCTTGATCAGGTATTCTATGGAACCCGGTTCAATCAGTTTATATTTGATAAACGGATCATAGTCAGGATCTTCTTTTGAAAACTGTGCGTTAAAAGGAATGATGACCAGCCGCCGCAAAACGGCCCCGGTCTTATCCTTCATTCGTGGTATGTCATTAGCAGAGAACAGCAGCTTTATATATGGGTTAAATTCAAACGGATCCTGACCTTTTCTTTCTGCCTTGATCCGGTTCCCGGTCACAATCTTTTTGAACATGGCTACCTGTGTACCCTGCATGAAGTCATCCCCTATATCGTCACCAATATTTGCCAGCTTTCCGAACATCATTGAAGTGGTGAACCTGTCCCCCAGTTCTTTCAGGTCAAGGGCTGATATGTTATCCTCACCCATAACGGCCTTGACCAGATCAAGGAAGGTACTTTTTCCGTTGTTCTTTTCCCCGGTCAGAATGAACGCTTTTCCCAGTTCCGAACGCCTGTAAAAACAGTAACCAATACATTCTTCAAGCAGCGCTCGGATTGTTGGATCGTCACACGCTAATTTGTTCAGTGTTTGTTCAGTCAGTTCATTGAACGCCTGCGGGTTATAGTCCCACGGTATTTTGTTGGTGATAACAATGGAAGGGGAAAAGTCCTGTATGGTGTCCGTTACTACGTCATATATACCATTCCTGAACGCTATATAACGGGCATCCGCAGGTTCCACCTTTTCACATATCAGCTGCATATATTTCAACACTTCCTTGCGCTTTGCGTCAGACAGATCCGGGATAGTGCGGATCATTTCCGCTTCAATGTGCCTGTAGCCGTTCAGGTACACGCCATCCCGGTATATATGCAGATTCCCGTTGATAATGACAACGTGCTGCGTATTCTTCATATAAGCGGCGAAACGGTCAAACAGGAAGCGGGAACCGTTGAAGAATACCGGCTTCCTGAAAGCGTCATCCCGTAAAATGGTTTCTATTTCCTGATCTGACAAGGGATCCTTCAGGACATAACTGTTAATAATGCGGATCGTTTCCCGTGATTCTTCCACGCTGAAATCATTACTTTGCAACGTCAGGATATAGTTGAACAATTCCTGATTCCGGCCATCCCCGGCTTCCATGTCAATGAAGTCCAGCTTTTTCTTTCCTACAGGTAAAAGCCACTTCGGAACTTCCTGATAATGTGCGCCCGGTTCAATATCCCATTCACAGAAACGTTCTTCGCCGTCTACTTTCAGCACTTCATAGGCGTTCACATAACCCACCTTTATATCAGCAGTCAGGCCACAGGCCAGCGTTGCCTTTGTCTTGCACTGGTGCAGCTGCGTGTTCTTGAAAATGAAATGCTTTCCCCTGCTGGTACAGATCACCCGGCAATCCAGCTGTAGCGCTTCCACAATGTCCATTAGTATTTCAGACTGATCGGGATCGTCAATGTCAATAAACATGGTATCTTTTTCAAGAATACCAGCATATTCAGGAAGGGGGTTGACTTCATCCAGCGTCTTGAAGTCAGTCCTGTCTTTGAACCTCTCCGCAGCCTGTTTATTTTTGGTTTTTATATATCCCTTATACAGATCAGCCATGTGTTACATCTCCAAACTTCCCAGCATTTCCAGATTCTTCTTTAATGCCGATATTTCACGATCTATTTTTTTTGTCTCACAAAGGTACTGTTTCGCCCAGCGCCCAGCATCGACCATCCTTTTCTTGAAGTCTTTTAATTCCTCTTTTGTCAGCGGGATCCCGTTGGGATGCTTTCCTGATTCCACCATGTCCCTGTAGTCAGCGTGTGCCTGCATTTGCCTGAAATGCCTTTTTGCATATCCCGCCTTTGTGATCTCATTGTCCTGAATCTGTTCCGTAAAGTGTTGGTTCAGCTGTTCAGCGATTGCCTGAACATCATTCAGCCACGAAAATTGACGAACGATTTTGAACAGCTTATTGAACCGGGCCTGACTGCAAGGAAAGAAGTTGTCAATGTTTATTGTCATGCTGCCGTTTCCGGTTTTTATTTTTATAGTGTTCATTCTTTTTCACCCGTCCTTTCTCCCAGTCCGATCTTTTCACTAAATTGCCGCACCTGACTGTGCCTATCATGTCAAAAGTGGGCTTATGTTTACATTGTTTCTTTGCTACGTCATTTTCAGAAAGCCATACCTGATGCAGCTTGCACCAGTATTCAGGATTCCGACATATACGGTTATTCAGCCCCATGTGCGGATTCCGGGCATCTGCTTTTCTATACTCCCTCATGCGCTCACCCCATAATCTTTCAGGCGCTTCCGGGCAAAATCTATATACCATTGACGATCCAGTTTTTCTGGTGTCTGAACCCCTTCCACGCTTTCATTGAAGATATAACAGTGATCCGGCGTGTTTCCAAACTTTTCAGGCCGTCCACGCTTCCCGCCGCACCGCAGGATCCGCCCGTCTGTCATATCTTTGGAAGCAAAGACACGGTATGACTTGTAAGTGTACCGTTTTGTATGGGTATAGTTATAATAGGTCTTGACCACCCGCACACCCTTCTGCACCAGTTCAGGGTTCCCGTGTTCATGCTCCACCCATTTATAGCTGTCTGACAGCTTCACAATTTTCTGGAACTGGATCAGGTCAGTACAGTCATTGATGGTCTTTTCAATCGGTGTCCCGTGTGTCATATACTCCACCAGTGCGGTGTTCAGAATAGGCAGATCGTTGTCTATCCGGGATAGTTCCTTCACATAGGCCCCTTTGCGCTCCACTTTGTCCTTTGCGTCAATCCATAAGTAGTTATTTACGTCTTTCTGGAATATCTCTGAAACGACATCCAGCCCCAGACTGATATTGCATTTTTCAGTGCTGCATCTGCACTCCCAGTCATAACAAATATCATCCACCATGTTGAAGGCTTCGTCAGTATCAGGGATCCATATAATCAAGCCGTCTGTATTACTCTGAATCAGTTCAAGGCCCGGAACTGATTCAAGGTGTTCAATCAGGTCAAGCAGCATCAGCTGTCCATTGATACACATACAGTTATTGTTCCGTGGATCATATGCCGGGTTAGTGATGTCCTTCATGGCTCCAGATAGGGCATTTAACAGTTTTTTATACGGGGCCTGTTCTTTCTTCTTACCAGCGGCTTTCAGGCTCATTCTGGTGTCATATACACGTCTGTAATTGTCATTTGTGGCTGCTCTGGTGACAAGTTCCCACGCCAGCAGTAAAGAAGGGTAGTAGCTGCCTACATCAACATGAAGCAATAGGCCCTTCTTGTGTATAGGCTTATCAGGCGCACCATGCAGCCCACCAAAACCAAAAACATGCGGAACACCTGCTACAATCATTTCAAAAGATTGCGCTTTATACCATGCCTTTTTTGCGGCATCGTTTTTCCCCTGAATATTGTTTGACAGGGCTTCCCGTTTCTTTTCTTCAAACCAGTCCTGAACTGCTTTATATTTTTTCAGCTGTATGCAGGGCAGAAAGAAGTAATCAAATTCATCCCTGAAATTCTTTCTGACACACCCCAGCACTTTAGAAGTGATCCGGGCTTCCGTATCGCCTATATTTGACAAGTTCACCATGTCCGGGAAAGCCTTGACGATCCCATACATAGCATGAAAATCATCTATCTTTTCAATGAACACTTTTATGGTTTCCTCTACGTCATGGCGGCAATAGAACACAGTCTGTTCAATTTCTTTCCGTGTCAGCTTCCGGTTTATATCAAAAGGAACTTCTGTTTCCCTTATGTCAGATCCTAAAAATCCTTCCAGCGTTTTCAAACCTACGGGCGGGTTCGGCATCACGTCATAGTTATTCAAGGGGATCTTCCGCAGCTGGTCAGAAAACTGCCAGCCGTCCATGTGCTGAACAATGATAAAATCATTTATTTCTTTTGGATCAAAACCACAAAGGATCCCTTTCAGGATATATTGATCATAGTGGCGGGAATTGTACCCCACCCATATGTTGTATTTATTTGCTTCATATAGCCGTTCTAACTGGTCACGGTCATTTATTATGACGTGTTCCTTGTGCGTGTCACTGTCAATCACCACAACCAGCCAGTCATATTTGAAAACTTCAAAGTCATAAAATAAAACCTTGATCACCCTTTCTTTGTCCATCAGGCCGCTGTTAAGAATCTTTTAACAGCGGCCCTCTGATTTTATTTGAAGTTAAATAGTCTTAACTTTTAGGGTAAAAAAATTTATACGTCAAATACTTCCTTTATGCTGACACTGTTGAAAGCGTCCTTGTCATAGTCAATTTCACATTCAACCTTGCCCTGAATTTCTTCGTAAATGTCAGCCACCACATCCACAAAATCCTGATACCCGTTGAACTCCGGGATGGTTTCCGTTTCCAGCTTGTCAAGCAGGGTAATAACAGACTGGATCATGCTGCCGTCATTCTTTGTCCCGTAAATAACCCGGTTCATAAATACACACTTATTCTTGTATTCCCCTTCTTTGACACGGCACTGAATGAAGAACATAGGCCGTCCGTCCTTCGTGGCCCGGATCTCCATCTTGTCGATCCCCACAATATAGGTTCCTTTGGGAATATCCCCGCTGTTGTTCTTTGCTTCCTCTACGTCTTTTCTCAACTGCTCCTGATCAACTTCTCTGTCCAATGCGGAAAAATCTACTGCCATTATAACATCCTTTCTGCGCTTTTGCGCTGTAAAATTTATTTTTATGTTGATTGTTACCTTGTGCGTCTTGTGCGGCGGCTCCGGCCAGCTGCTTCACCGGCTGCGGGTTCCTGCGGCGGTGTTTCTGTAGGTGCTTCTCCTGTGGGCTGAATCTCCCTTGACCGGCGCTGTCTGGTATTCTGTTCAGACTGTTCAGGCGGGTTCATGGGAAGCGCTTCTTCGTCCTGTCCGTCAGGAATGTCCATAAACTTATCAGAAGGATTTCCTGCGGGTTCTGCGGTCTGTTCCTGACGTTCCCGGCGTGTGCGGCGGGGCGGCTTTTCCAGATCCGGCTTCGGCACTTTATCAGCAGCAGCGGCGGCTTCCTCAAACGGGATTTCTTCACGATCTCCACACGCTTCTGTAACGGCCTTGTCAACCTGTTCCATATACTGACCGATCTTTTCATTGTTTTCAGCTTCCACCTGCGCCCGTGTCTTTCTGGTGGTTCCTGTGCTTCCAGACGTGCCAGCGGTTCCCCTTGCCCGTCTGCCCTTGCTGTCAGGCTTCTGAACGTCCCCGGCCACTTCCTGATCCCGTGCTGCCATTTCTTCATCAGACTTGAAAGCGCCGATTTCATAATAGTTGCAGATTTTGTCATCAATATAGGCAAGGTCATTTTCCACCGCATAGGCTTCAAACATTCCCATAGGTGACTTGACTGTATCTTTCCCGCTGTTCTGCGTCAGGAAATAATATTTCTGGTCAATCACGGAAGTACGTAGCACTGTGGTGAAAAGTCCCTCAATGGTGATTTTCTCCCGCAGCAGCTTACCGATCAGTTTAATGGTGGTGATCCCATTGTCCAGCGTTTCACAGTGGGACAGGTAATAAACACGCACGTCAGCAGGAAGTTCCGCACACACATCAATCAGCCGGAAGTAGTCATCCCCGAAATCGTTCCATTTATCCCAGCCCCCTTCATGGATCCGATTCATATACGGAATAGAAAGCAAATACTGGAAGTCATCCACCACCAGAATTTTCTTCCCAGCCTTGACCTGACCTTTCATCCACGAAACAATGTTGCTGGACTTCGTTTCATTGTTCAGCATGGTAAACTTGCCGTTTTTGCTTTTAAAGGGTAACGGCTTCCCTACAGGGTTCACAATGGAAGTGATCGCCGGATCAAGGTTCCTCATACTGGTACTTTTCCCGGTTCCAGATTCACCCATTACTAAAGTTTTCTGTGCCATCTTATTTTTCCTCACTTTCCTGATAAATTTTGTATCTGATTGTTTTTCCCACTTCACTGACAATTCCGATCACCACTATGGTGATACAGATAATCAAAGTTATTGTAACGGCTGTATTCATTATTCAGTCCCTTCCTTATCGCTGCCACCTTCAATAATGTGGCTGGCCCACATATCAGCCCAGTGAATGATCAGCTGTAACCACGTTTCTTTGCCCTTTAAATCCTTATACATGAAGTCGTACAGGCCATCGTGACACAGGATCGCCCATTCTTCATCTTCTGTCAGGTCAATGTACAGTGTAGCCAGCTTGATTGACCGTACAGCGTGGGGAACTGCCAGCAGATCAGGGTTCCGCTTGAAGGGCTTTGCTTCTGACGGTTTTCCAGATTTCAGGATATTGTCAACATACATCGACTTGCCATAGTCCCCGCATTTGCCTAAATCATGCAGCAGGGCGGCAATAACCACGCTGTCCTG
>OOIH01000879.1_pt1 | contig 41574 bp, 26 predicted proteins | sample 1691801 | NCBI WGS metagenome assembly OOIH01 (sample SAMEA1061690, study PRJEB22710) | metagenome
GTTGCTATCATTTTCAATAGTTAATCGATCTTCATATGATGAACCAGGTACCATATCTACATGTTTCATAAAGTATTCGTCGTCATACTTAGAGCTATCGTAGTATAATCTATCTCCACTACCTGTAAAGTATAGTTTGTTTTCTCTAGCATTTACTAGAGTAAAACTAAATAGCATAAGTACTAATAATAAAGATTTTAATAATCTTTTCATAGGTGTTCCTCCTTTTTATTTTCTATGTTTAAAAGAATTACTCAGTAATTTTGATATCTGTATTAAAGTATTCTTTATATGCATCATATTGAACAGTTTCTACTTTAATAGTTAATTTATATTCTAATCCAGAATATCCATTTTCTTCAGAATTACATACTTGTTTTTCAGATACTTTAACTGCACCTTCTGGTAATTTTGTTAAATCATCAGTAGTCTTTGTTTCTGTTGCTTCAGCTGTTTCTTTATAAGTGTATGTAGTTGTACATATTTTTTCAGTTTCAGCTAACTTATCATTTAAAGTTACAGAATCTAAAAATTGAATTTCTTCACCAGTTTTTAATGCTGTATTGTAATAATAAACATTAGGATTCTCTTCATCCACAATCCAATTATTTTCATATTTTGAAGCTAATGTTTTAATTACAACATTTTCACCATCTTCAAGTTTACCATTCTTTTCAACTACTGCTCCATCTTTTGACCACTCTTCAGTCATAGTAACACGTACAGCTACTGGAACATTACCTTTATTTCTTACAAGTACATCTTTATTTACTTCTGTTCCAGGTTTCCAATCTTCTCCTTCTTCAGGATTAAAGAATTCTTCTGTTTCAGTTTTGTAAATATCAGTTTTGAAAACGTTTGGGAATTCTTTAACACTAGTAAAGTATGCAATTGTTCCTCCTACTAAACCTATAATAGCAAGTAAAGCTATTGCAACTATTGGCATTTTTTTGTTTTTCATTATTCTCTACTTCCTTCCTTTTTTCTATCTATATCAAAATTTAACACTGCCATATGTTAAACTTTAATACCAAAATTAATATCAACCAAAACCCTTATACTTTTATTTTAAAGTCCATTCTACGTTGTTATCTTTATCTATACTTACAGATTCTACAGATTCTCCCCACAATGATTTTATTGCTTTTGGAGTAGCTTGAACTGCTTCAAAATTAAAATCTAATTCATACATTGCTTGTAAATAATCATCAAACTTAGGAGATGTCTTAACATCATCATTTAAATAAATTGACTCTAATATTTGAACACGTTCATTAGAACTACCTGCTTCTGTTAGTACTCTTTTATAATAATACCAGCCATCGTTACCTAATTCGAACTCTTTTAGCCAAGCTTCTGTCCACTCTTTATCAACAACATCAATGTATTCATCATTAATTTTTAATCTATTACTTAAGAAAATAATTGATTCATCTTCCTGTATTAGCTTCCACATCTCATTGTAAGAAACTCTTAATACAACAGGTGTTTCATCTTTATTAACAATACTAACTTGTTTTACTCCCCAAGTTCCATTAAACACTTCTTCTATTTGAACATCATAATTAGCAACATTAAACTTATTATTAAAAGCATAACTATTACTAAAGAATGCCCAAGTAACACCAATAAGAAGAATGAATGAAAGAGGAAGAATAAATATTAAAGATTTTTTATTTTTAAGTTTTTTTAATTTATTCATTATTATCCTCCTTACAATTAATCATCAATTAATGCAAAATAAGTATAAGTTATCACAATATCACTATCACTTTCACGATGAGCTCTAACATCATAAATATCTGAGTGACCTGCTATATCTATACTCGTTTCAAATTGCCATGTACTATATTCCAAGCCCTTCCATTCATATGACCAATTATTTTCATCATTTAAAATCACAGTATCAAAAGCATTGTAATTTTCATAATCATACGCATTCACAAGAATTACTGTAGCCTCTTTAGGTCTTTCACTTTCAAATCCCCTATCATTCCATACAAACCTAATTGAAATATCTGATCCTTCACATGTAAACGCCGTTGAAGGATTTGAAGGTCCCTTAAAATATTTGACTACAAAGGTATCACCATTTTTGACTTCCATTCCTTTTGTAGGGATTATACTTTGCCAAAATTCACGATCAACATAACCAGCATAAGCATTAGAAGTTGGAATATCAGTTGAGCTTAAAATAAATTCACCATTTTCATTTACTGGAATATCCAATGAAATTAAATCTGTTATATTATATTTTTCATCAACATAATTTTTATGAATAAATGAATTAGTAGTCAGATAATTTTCCATATCGAAATAACCATTAATCGCCTTAAAATAAATTCTTATAAAGTCCATTTTATTGACCTCATTTGAAACTCTTCCATCAGAATGATAATATGGTTTTCTATGATGTTTATTAATAAACTCAACAGAGTATTTTTCACCTAACTTAACATCGATACTTTCACCATTACCACTAATAGCTCCAGTAACAGTTTCTAATGTATATTCCTGAGGTACAACTTCTTTAACGTAATAAGTATCATTTGGTTCTAGATATAATACTTGCTCTTCGTTATTATTTAAATTTAACCAACTATCATAACCTTTATCACTTGTTATATGAAATTGGAAAACTTTATCAGTACTATCTTCGTTTGAAACCTTTTTACTGATTTTCAATTCTGGCCATATATCAAATGAAGCAGTTGCAATATAATCTTTTGATTTATCTAAATCTACACCATAATCTGATGATGCCGACCTAATTTCAACTTTATTTTCAATAGTACCAACTTCATCAGTTACATCGTATTCTGCATATAGATACACAGACTCATAAGGATTAATAATAGGAATCAAAGCTAATCTTTCATCCATAAGACTATATGCACTATCTTCAATAAAACTAGCTTTCAAATTATGTTCCTTAATAAGTACATTACTTATTACATATTGACTGCCATTATAAACTGTTATCCTATATTTAACTTTATCACCTTTTTTATAATAATTCTTTTTATCAACTACTTCTTTAGTTATTTTAGGAGAAAAAGTATCATGAAATTCTTTCCACTCTCCATATATTATGATATCTTCTTCTGGCATTTCAAAATAATCTTCCTTGTACCATCCCAAGAATTTATATCCTAAGACTCCACTATCATCTATTTGACTTAGAACTACTGTTTCTCCTGGAACATATTCTTCTTCTAATGGTAACAATTCCTCCCAATTATCAGGCAATACAGTATCATAAAATCTATATTCAACTTTATATGTAACAAGATCAAACCAGCCATATATTACAACGTCACTTTCTGGCATTTCAAATTCGTTATCAGTACTTATTTCAACATCATTCGTAAACCAACCTAAGAACTTATAACCATTAACAATAGTACCTTCTACCAAACTATCTACTTTAACATTTTGACCAGCATAATAAGTCTTCTCACTTGGTAGAATATAACCATCAGGTATGTCTCCATTTATTTCATATGTTACTTTGAATTCTTCTTTTTTAGTAAAAGTACCAACTAACTTAACATCTCTATTAGGCATTACAAAATTCAAGTTTGTAGATATAACAGGAGTACCTCCGTCATCTTCAATTCGCCATCCACTAAATTCATAACCTTCAATTTCTGGTTCGGAAGCTATATTAACAGTAGTATTTTCTGCATATTCACCATTAAAAATAGAAGGATTAGGCGCTATATTATAATCTTCTTCATTAAGATATTCATATGTTACATTATATAAATCTTGAATATCTTCTCCCATCCATGCATGAACAGTATTAGAAGTAACAAATTGATTCTTTTCCTTAGCTGTTGCCGTATTAAAGAAATCTCTTCTTTTTTCAATTTGAGGTGTATTTTTATCATCAACAGAATCAGGAGTTTTTGTAACAATACCTACTGTTAAATGACATCCTGCTTGAAGATTCTGAATTTTGAAACTTACAGTTCTTGTTGATTCATCATAATGTAATCCATGAAAATTAGAATTAGATTCCTCTGATTTTATAGTGTCATCTATAACACTTCCTATACATACTTCTGAATCATCACCTTTTAAAGTAGAACCAACACTTCCATCTTCACTAGTTAAGAAACGTTGAAAAATTAAACCATCTGGAAGTTTGTCTTCGACATAAATATAATCGCTAAAAACAGATACTTTTATTGAATTTGAAGAATCATTAATGTTTCTATCAACACCATCATAAGAAATATCTAAATAATAAGTTAATTCTGAATCAGGTTCTACTTTAACACCATTATCAAGTACATCAACTGCCTTAGTAAAACTTAGGAATAGTAATATAGGTAAAAGTACTAAGCATAAAGTAATTATCAGTACTATTGGTTTTGATTTTATATTTATTTTTTTCAAGAAAAAACCTCCTTTCTATTTTATATAATTAATCAATTGTATAAGGATCGTCTTGTGCTCCAGTACCACCAGAAGCCTTTATTCCATATTTCAAAGAAATCATAGGACGAATTCCATATCCATCTGAACTTTCGTTTATACCCTGTGAATATGTAGCTAGATACCAAGAAGCTACATAAATCGAAGTTGCATACCCACCATACGTACCTGGTGACATTGTATGGTAAGTTTTTTTATTAAACAAGTAAGAAGTAGTATCACTTGGCTTATATTTAGTACCCAAACCACCTACAATAAGTTCATCCAACGTTATCAATCCAGCAGGATAAGTTAAAGCACCATTACCATTAGATGGTAAAGTAGTAAAACGATCCGTTACATTCGGACATGCTTCCGCATTTAACAAAGCTGGAGAAGATGAAGTATCTCTAAGTTTAGGACCAAATGTAGTACCAGAATAACTTCTATCATTACACCATACAGCATCCTCTAAATATCCTTTATAGCCAGTTAAATGTTCTTCAAACCAAGAATCAACTGCTATTTTTGCAAAAGAACTCGATACATTAATTTCATCAGACGAATTACTATCACCAAACATTTGGCTAATAGAACCACTCAATCTCTCAGGATTATACATATATCCTACAGATGCAGCTGATGTTTTTGGTGCCTCAGTCCAGTTTACAAGGGATGTTTGAGTGTTTGCACCTGTATTTTTACAAACACCACTACTACCATCACCATTATAAATTAGTTTTGTTCCACCTGTTTCAGTCGTTCTTACAATCAACCAACAAGTATTCGCAAATAAAACATTATTATTTTTCACATTACCACGATAATACATTATTGGATACTCAAGATTTTCTGTACCACTTTTTACATACAAACCTTTTCCATTCGTATCAGATGGAACTAGTGAAAAATCAATTCCTGTTTCACTTGTTACAAATTCACTTAGTCCACTATCAAGCACAGCTTTTTCTTGATTAAATTCAAGAATAAAATCTTTCTTTTTAGCAATAGTACCTGTCATTGATTTACTTATACTTAATTTTGTCCATACAGCGTTTATTTTAACATCATGAGCTGGCATTACAAAAGTATCATCACTTATCATGCGCAAATCTCCTGATGATTCATCAGATACTTCCCAACCATTAAACTGATAACCAGGACAGGCTCCTGTCAAATCTTTTTCCACCATTTTAACAATCTCGTATTCAAAATAAGTATTAGTGTTTTTTTCATTTAAACTACAACCAGCTGGTGGATTTGTATAATAAATAACATCATAACCATTATATAAAACAGGAGTCTCTTCACTAAGTACTAATTTTTCATCATCATTTGGTAATTTCGATGTAATACCTTCTTTTTCATTTGTAGGATAAAAACCTTTTATTCCACGATATTGTTCTTTTAATTGAAGTTTAATTTTCATTTTTGCTGGCTGACCAGTTAAAAATTCCTCTCCTAGATTCCATACAATTTTTTGTTTTTCATTTTCTGTTATTAATTCAACTTTTCCTACATTTACAGAAATATCTGTTTCAGATATCACATCAAAAAAAGTATTTTCAACATAATCTGTCACTTCGAATTTTTCATAAGCTTCTGTTACTCCTGCTGCAGTATATAAAGTATTTTGAAGGTTATCTATATAAGCTAAATATTGATTATCACTTATTTCTTTTATTTCTTCAATTATTATATTCCCCATCTCATATTGAATCCCATTAATAGTTAAATAAGGATATTTTGACTTTAAATACTCGTATTCCGCAACTTGACCAGTTGTACCAGGATATCCATCTGTTAAAAAAAGTACAACTGCATCTCTATCTTCTTCTTTTTCATAGTTACCCATAATAGTACCAACATCTTTTAAAGCATCATAATAATTTGTACCTCCAGATGACTTCAAATTCTGCAAATACTCTGATACTATTTCATAGTTGTTTGTAAAGTCCATTGCAATTTCAGAACTACTATTAAATACTATTATTGCTACTCTGTTATTCGAATCTTGTAAAATAGTTTCAGATAAATCTAAAGTGTCATTAATAACTTTGTAAATTTTATCACCTGTCATACTCTCTGAAATATCTAATACAAAAATAACATCTTTATGTCTTTCAACATTTTTAGGGGTAGTTTTCAAATCAAAAGTTACTGTAGCTTCATACAAGTCAGTCCATTGTCCACTCTTATCTATGTGCCAACTTCCTTGTTCTTGAGTTTCCCAACCACTCGAAGTTATCTCTACATTTTTAATTTCATGATCATAAGAAACACCAGCACTAAATGAAATCGTAATTAATACAGCTAAAAATAATATTCCAATTCCTAAAATAATTTTATTTCTACGACTTTCAAAAAGACACCTAAAAAAATTAACAATATTTGTTTTCATTATATACATCACTACCAAACTACTCTTCTATTTTTCTATAATTAAATTATATCATCATAATTTACAAATAACAATAAAAGAAAAATATTAAAATTAAAACATTTTTAACAAAAAACAAAAAAAACATCTCATCAATAAATTTGACAAAATGTTCTTCTTTAAAATTCATATTATATTTCTCTTTTTACAGGTATAAAGTGACTAATAAAATGATACTTATCTCTATTTAAAATATATAAATATCCAAAAATACTAAAACATACTGCTCCAATAAAATTAACAAATAAATCCTTCATTGTATCAATAATTCCAATGTCTAAATATCCACCTTCAACTAAAGTTTCTACTAAATTACCATCTTTATCAATGGAAAAAATTATCGTATGATCTATTCCATCTATCTTAACAGGAACATTCTTTCCCTCTTCATTAAGAGCTACTGTACTTATACTCTCTACAATTCTATCTTTTTGCATATCAGTTCTGAAATAAATATCTGCTCCATATTCAAAGAATTCCCATAGTACACCAATTGTCATAGAAAAACAAAATGAGACAATGGCTACAAACACTGGCGACAAACTAATACTTTTCGTATTTTGATTTAATAAGTCAATTAATGCAAATCCAACTCCTGCCGCAATAAATCCATTTATCGTATGCAACATTGTATCCCAATAAGGAATCGCTCCATAAAAGTTATTAATCTCTCCTAATATCTCAGCAGAAAATATAAATAACATAATTATAATTTCTAAAGCATTAGGTAAATCAATCTTAAATTTCTTTTCTATAAAAAATGGTACCAAAAATAAAGTTAATGATAACAAACATAAAAAAGCATTATTTAAATCACCCCTCAAGAACTCTAAAATCATACAAATTATAACTAAAGCCCTTAATGTAAAGTAAACTGCTACTGAACTCTTTCTATGTTCCTTCCATGCACTTCTTAACTCATTATGGAAATTCTTTAACTTTTTCTTCATCTTACATCACTTCTTTATACTATATTACCAAATTAAAAGAATTATTCAAGTAACAAACAAAGAATAATTCTAAAAACGCTAAATTAAATCAAGTATAATATTACTACTATCCTTTTTATTTTTTCCATTAATTACATTAGCTACATATCTAATAGATTTCTTAAATTCTAAAGAAAACTCACTATTTCTACCATCATCTTCCATATAAATAGAAATACTATTAATGACATAAGGAATATATTGATTAATAAGATCTTTTATACTACCAAATTCCACATTGCCATATAAATAATTACTAGCTAATTTACTATCACTAAATGTTACATCAAATAAAGAAATAAAATTACTAATTATATCTTTATCTTCTTCCTTACTTACCTTAGCCAAAACCAATTTACCTATCGTCCTATAATAAGCAACTTCTAATATTTCATTAATATATTCTTCATATTTAATATTTTTATCTATACCAGCGATTCCATAAAAAGAATCATCTATTCTACCTGTCATATGTAAAGGCGTTCCGAAATTTTCTACAATATCTCTTCTTTCTTGAGATATCTCTTCAATTATTGAAAGCCTACTTTCTATAGTATCAACACTACTATAGAAAACAACTCTACTATTATCAGTAACTCCCTTTAATTCATAAGATAATCCTCTATTAACACACTTAACAATATATTCACATATGAATTCTAGTATTTCTAATTCTGAGCCATTTATAAAAATACCTAAATTATTTTTCTTCTTTACACTTCTAAACATTGATATTCTGCCAACACTATCTTGTTTTAAATTAGCGACTTCCATAATACATAAATAAATAAACTTATAAACATTCTCACTGAATTTATACTTCTTACAAATATATCTAGATACTTCTCCCTTCTTCATATCTAAAACAATATTGTATAAAGTATCTTCTTTTATTTCATTTAAATATTGTATATCTTCTTCAGAAACTAAATTAACAAACTCCGTCTTTAATTCATCGTATTCATAATTGTTAAACTTCTCTAAAAATATCTCCATTAATCTAAATACTAAATGAACTTGTAATAAATTATAATCATAATCATCGCTATCTTTAATCATCAAATCGCTAGATAAAACAATATCTTCTACTTGAAAACTTCCATTATTATATCTCTGTTCCAATAATCTTTTTAACAACTCTCCATTTTCTAAAGGATTACTCAAGCAATCAAAAAAGCTATCATTTTCATTTAAACTATCATTATTAGTACTGCTTAATAACTCTCTTAAATTAACTTCATAAATACTAGATAAATACATAAGAATTTTTAAATATACTGCCTTTTGCCCATTATTCATATCTTTCTTTTGTTTATTGTATTCATCTACCATCTTATATAAGTCATCTTTACGAACACCAAAACCTAGTCGTTTAGTTAATTCTCTAATTTCTTTAACAAAACCAATCGCTTTCTGTTCCATCTTTTTTAAGTCTATATTATTACTTAGTATCTCTTCTCTTAGATCATTCAAACTTTCTTTATCGCCATTTAAAGTATGAAGGCATATCTTTTTAAAATAGTCTCTTTCCAATTCTATATCACTATTTTCAAGTATTTCTTCATCTTCTAATTCATCATCATAATCAATATTAACTTCTTTTATAGTTACATATCTTTCTAATTCTTCTCTCAAATCAATCTCATGTATATAAGACAAACTAACTAGAACTTTTAGATAATTTTTCTTTTCTTCATCACTTAAATCATCTTTTATATTAATATATTTTTCTAAACAATTACAAAAGCTTTCAAAATCAGTATCAAAACCAAGTTTATTTGCTTTACGACGCAAATTTTTAACATACTTAATTGCTTTCTTTTGATATTCTTTAAAATTATCTCCTGTTTCCTCTTTTAATTCTTCTAATATTTTTTCATCATCACCAACAACATAATAACGACAAAATTTTTTGAACATTTCTTCCATATTCTCACCTTATTTTAATTATAATAAAGTCCTAAATAGTTTTCAATATAATTGAATGTCATTAATTGTCAACAAACAAAAAGACAGCTTATTTTAAGCCATCTTTAACAATATTTTCTATTTTATCAACTATTTCATTAATAGATACATCTTCTTGTTCACCAGTTTTTCTTACTTTAAACTCTACCATACCATCTTGAATCTTCTTACCTACAGTAACACGAAGTGGAATTCCTATTAAATCCATATCTTTAAATTTAACACCAGGTCTTTCATCTCTGTTATCAAATAAAACTTCAATACCTCTATTTAGTAACTCTTGATAAATCTTTTCTGCAACACTCGCTTGTTCTTCGCTTTTCATATCAATTTGTACTAAACTTACTTTGTAAGGAGCAATATTCATAGGTAAAATCATTCCATGTTCATCATTATTTTGTTCAATGATACTAGCTAATATTCTACCAACACCAATACCATAACATCCCATTGTAACAACTTGTTCTTTATTATTTTCATCTAAATAAGTTAATCCTAACTTTTCAGCATACTTAGTACCAAGTTTAAATAAGTTACCAACTTCAATTCCTTTTTTAAAATATAACTTACCTCCACAACAAGGACAGATATCTCCTTCTTTAACATTAACAACATCAGCAACTTTGTATTCTCCATTTATATCTTCAAGATTTGCATTAATATAATGATATCCCAACTTATTAGCACCACAACAGAAATTTTTAATTTTTAACACTTCATTATCAACAACTATTTTAGCATTTAAACCAACTGGACCAGTATATCCTGGAACAGCATTACTAGTTGCTATTAAATCATCATCTGCAAAATTGATTTCTTTAACTCCAAATAGTTTGCATACTTTATTTTCATTAAGTTCTCTATCTCCTCTAACAAAGAAAACAACTAATTCATCATTTACATTCATAAGCAATGCCTTAACAGATTTCTTTACATCAAGATTTAAATATTCGCAAACTTCTTCAATAGTTTCTTTATGTGGAGTTTCTACTAACTCTATTTTTTTAATTGCTTCATTATCGTTAATATTAGATATACATTCAGACACTTCTAAATTAGTTGCATAATCACAAGAATCACATAATACTAGTGTATCTTCTCCAATATCAGTAACAGCTTGATACTCTTCAGATAAAGTACCTCCCATTGCCCCACAATCAGCTTTAACAATCTTATAATTAATTCCCAATCTATCATAAATTTTATTATAAGCTTCCTTCATAATATGATAAGACTTATCTAAACCTTCGTCATTTCTATCAAAAGAGTAAGCATCTTTCATAATAAATTCTCTAACTCGAATAAGTCCATATCTTGGTCTTGGTTCATCTCTAAATTTGTCTGCTTGTTGATAAATTGTAAAAGGTAAATCTTTATAACTTCTAACTTTTGCTTTAGCAGCAATTGTAAATAATTCTTCATGTGTAGGTCCAAGTACTAAAGGTTTATTACCTCTATCCCTTAAGTTAAACATATCACTACCAAAAGCTTCTACCCTTCCACAAGTTTCATAATAATCACTTGGTATTAAACTTGGCATTAATAACTCTTGTGCCCCTGCTCTATCCATTTCTTCTTTTACTATTTTCTTAATATTATCTAATGTCTTTAAACCTAAAGGTAAAAACATATAAATACCAGCACCAACTTTTTTAATCATTCCACTACGTACTAGTAAATTTCCACTTCTACTTTCTTCATCTTTAGCATCTTCTCTTAATGTAAAAAAGTAACTATTATTTAATTTCATATTCTATTCTCCTCTCTTCATTTACTAATTAATATATTCATATTCTTTCGGTCGTTTCATAAACCTTATCATATTATCACTTCCAATAAAAAAGGATAGTACCAAAAGGAGTGCTTTCTATAAGCACGGTACCATCCTTAACTTCTCTCTTTTTGATAACGGAAATCTTTCCGGAAATAAATTACTATTTCACTCCGAGGTAGGAATATCTTAGTATTAACATTTAGCTCTCACCACTACTAAACTCTCTGTGCTTAATTATTTAAGATACTATGTCCTCATCAACATATTGCCTATAATATAAAACAATTACTATTCTTTGTCAAATAGTAATTGTTTATTTACATATTTATTTTATTGAGCTTGTGGATTTTGTGGTACAGCTGGAGCACCAGCAACTCCACCATTTTGTGTTTGTTCAACTAGTGAATTTAATTTAATTTTAAATTCTTGTTCTTCACGATCAACTAATCCCATATGATCAATTCTAACAATTTGACTATGATCAAATAGTAGTGTTTGATCAGAACTTAAAGATCCTTCTGGAAACAATACTCCTGAATAATCATAAACTTTATCAGGTTTATTTGCATCCATTGTGCAGAATCCATTAATCATAACTCTTTTGCTACCATTTTGTAGTAATACAACTGTACCCACTGGTAAATATTTTTGTCCATTCATTTTATCTTCTTCCTTTACTTATTAAAGTATACAATATTTTTTTTATAAAGTCCACTTATCAATTAAATATCTTCTTTTTCATTATCAAATACAACTTTTAATGTGTAACCTATATTCTCAACTGCTTTTGAAAGTTCAGCTATACTTGCTTCACCTCTTATACCAGATACAATTTTACCTTCTTTTATAAAATAAATAGCTGGTGTTACAGGACAAGTTACTAAACAATTTGTACCAGGTTCACAATTCATAGGTAAATCACTACCATTTTTTGAAGCACAATCTACTGTAACACCTTGAATTAATTGTTCAAATTCTTGAGGGATTACAGAATAATCATAATAATAACTTGTAAAACCATAATAGTTTTGAATATTTACTAAATTATTTATTACTTCTAATTCAGCACTAGATTTATAAGCATTATTAGAAGAACCAACATATAAAACTGCTTTATCTTTTCCTATAGCACTTTTTATTTCATCAATAGTAGTAATATTCATCATTCCATATTCATTAGTAATGAGACTTTGAAAAAATCCTGAAATTAAATCATAAAGATTTTTAAAAGCTTCATCTTTGTTTATTATATCTTCAATCTTTTTTTCAATAGCTTCTTTATCAATGGTTTCTTCAGTAATGATATTAGTTGGGTTTACTTTTTCTAATTTATCTTTAAAATCAAAACCATAAGTTCCTTCAATACTTATATATTCTCCATCATTTTCTTCTCTAACTTTATAAGTACCATTAATTGAGTCCTTTTCTTCGTTTACACTTACATAAATAGAACTTATTGATTTTTCTTTAACTAATTCATATTCTAAATCAATTAAGTTTCTTGAGAATTCTCTGACAGTCAATATCGCTACTTCTTCTTCGTCAACATTAACTTTAATTTCTATTTCGTCTTTTTTTATTTCTCCAGTAATAGAAATTATCTTTTCATCATCTTCATATACGTCTTCATAATTAATATATACATCAAAGTTATCCCCATCTACATAGCAATGAAAATATTCTTTTCCATCGTATTCTAAACTTATTCCAGTTGTATTATTTAATAATCCACTAGTATAAATATTAAATGATATTTTTTCATCAAATTCTATATCTTTAGAAGAATCTTTCATTTCCTTTAAATAATCTTCTATATCAGACTCAGATTCACCTGATATTTTTGCTAGCTTTTCTACACATTCTTTATCATTTAATATTTCATCAATTATGAATTCATACATTTCTTGAACATCTTTATCGTTCATTTCATAAATATATTTTGTTACTTTAATATCTTTTCCTGATACTTTTATAGTATCATTTTCTTTTTTCATCTGGTCACTATTTAATGATTCAATCAAAGCATCTTTAATAACCTGTAATATGTAATCATAATCTTCTACTTCAATCTCATCTTCTTCTTTTAATTCTTCAAAAGCTTTCTTAATTTCTTCAAAAATTTCAGACATATCACTAAATTCTTCTTGTATCATACCATCTAGCAAATTAGAAGTTCCATAAATATAATCATCTTGCATATACATTTGTAAATCTATTTTTTCTGATTTACCTTTCAAATATACATTCCCTTGTAATAATTCATTATTAAAATCTACTCCAAATTCTCCACCTAAAGTATAATCTCCTAAATTAATACCTAGCTCTTTTACTTCTTCAATATTAGTATCTAATTTTATATCTCCTTTAAATACCACAGCTCTATTTAAAAAGTCATAAGAGTCTTCAAATTGATCTACTTCTTCTAATGTATTATTTAATCCTTTATAAAGGCTATTTATTGAATTTTCAAATATCACCTTTGGAGATGACATTATCATTTTATAAGATACTCCACCAACAAGTAATATGACTATAATAATTCCAATTATAACTGGAATAAGCCATTTTTTACCTTTCTTTGGAATACTACCATTCATGTTAGACATTGCATCAAAAGTATTAACATTATTAAAATTTGAATTAAAAGTATTTACATTTGATCCATACATATTATTTCCATTATTTATACCTATATTAGCATTTTGATTAGTAAAATTATTATTTACCATCGAATTATCTGGTGTTATAGGTGGATTAATATTAACTATTTCTGGGGATATTCCTCCACTATAATTGTTATTTTCTTCTTCATTCATATAACTTCAAACCTCTTTCTATCATAAAAATTATATCACAATTTTATATTTTAAAAAGTAATAAATATAATTTTCTTTCATACTTTTTAATAGGTGATGTTTTTGAAAAAATTTATCTTTTTTATTTTTACTTTATTTATAGGCATTATATCTTCCAAAGCTTTAACATTAACTCAATATAGTAGTTCTGCCATTCTTATAGAACCTTCTACCAATACTATCATATATGATTTAAACAAAGATGAACGTCGTCCCCCAGCTTCTATGACTAAAATGATGACTATGCTTCTTATTATGGAAGCAATTGACAATGGTAAAATAAATTTAACAGATATGGTAACTATAAGTAAGAATGCTTCTTCTATGGGAGGAAGCCAAGTTTTTCTTCAAGAAAATATGCAAATCGAAGTTCATCAATTATTAAAAGGAATTGCTATTGCTAGTGGTAATGATGCTGCAGTCGCCATGGCTGAACATATCGCAGGTAGTACAGATGAATTTGTATCGCTAATGAATCAAAAAGCTCAAGAGTTAGGTCTAAAAAACACTCATTTTGCCAATGTGCATGGACTAGAAGCTGAAGAACATTATTCATCTGCTTACGATATGTCACAAATTGCTAGAGAATTACTTACCCATGAAAAAATACTCGAATACACATCTTTATATGAAGATTATCTTGAAAAACCAGACGGAACAAAAACATGGTTAGTAAACACTAATAAATTAGTAAGATTTTACGAAGGTGTCGATGGTTTAAAAACTGGCTTCACCTCAGAAGCAATGTATTGTTTAACTTCTACAGCTAAAAAAAATAATATTCGTTTTATTACTGTAGTAATGGGCGCTGACACACCAGAGCATCGTAATGCAGACACGACAAGTATGTTAAACTATGCCTTTACAAACTACAAATTAAATAATATTCTTGATAAAAATAAAGTTCTTGGTGAAATTGAAGTAAACCGCGGAAGACAAAATAAAGGAACATTCTCTGCTAAAGAAGATATAACTGACTTAATTAAACAAAATGAAGAAAAATCTTATACATATAATATAACTAAAAATAATATCAAAGCTCCAATCAGTAAAGGAGATACAGTTGGTAATCTTGAAGTTGTAGATAATAATGGCAAAATTATCAAAAAAGTAGACATTGTTATAAATGAAGATATTAAAAAAAATAACTTCTTCACCCTATATTGGTCAATATTAAAAAATATTGTAACTGGCTATTAGAAAGAATCATATTTGATTTTTTCTTTTTTATGTTTTTTATTAATAGTTTATGTTATAATTTATTAGAATAGTAGAAATATATAATAAAGAAAGAAGTGATTTTTGTGAATGAGCAAAATAATAATATCAATCCAAATCCACAACCTTTAAACAACGGACAACAACCTGTACAACCAATTCAACCTAGTCCTCAAAATTTTGGAGCACCAGTAAATGCTGTACCAATTCAAGGACAGGCTCCTGTTACCCCAAATGTAACACCAACCCAACCTGTACAACCTATTAATCCTACACCTAATGTTGTAGAACCTCAACCTCAATCAATGCCAACTACTCAAACTGTGAATCCTACACCTAACGTTATAGAACAGCAACCACAACAGCCAATCCAAACGCAAGCAACGATTACACCTACACCTAATGTTGTAGTTGACCAACAACCTGTTCAAGTATCACCACAACAAGTACAAAACATTCAACCCCAAGGTGTTCCTATTCAAAATGAACAGCCTATAGTACAACAACAACCTATCCAACAAAATGTTCCAATATCAGAACCAATAAATCAAAATATTCAAAATATGAATCAGACTCAAAATATCGTTCCACAGCAACAACCAATCACTCCTCAACAAAATATTAGTACACCTGTTAATGGAGTCTTTGCTCCTAGCGTTCCTATTGGTGGAGCTTCTGATGTAACAAATGTTGGATTTGTTGCAGCTAGTAGTGAAATGCCTAAAAAGAAAAAGCCACTTCTAATTATTGGAATAGTTGTTATTATCTTAGCAATTCTTGCTATTGTTGGATATTTTGTTATATATCCTTATATAATGAAAACTTATTTCAGTGATCCCAAAAATGTTTATGAAACTTCAATTAAAGAAGCATTTAAAGGTCTAAATACAACAGTTGATGACCTTGTACATAATAAAGGTATATATAATCTAGAAGTTTCTCTAGATAGTAACATTGAAACTCTAGAAGAATACGTAGGATATACATATGGTTTAAATATCGGTATAGATCCTACAAAGAAAGCATTACAACAAGGAATATATATCAAAGATAATAAAACTAAAGCAGAACATAGCTATTATAGTTATTTAAAAGATAAAAAATATTATGATAAATATTCTAGCTATAGAGATTATATTTATTTAGGTGAAACTGCTGGAAATAGTATTTTATCTATCTTTAACCAAGAAGATTTATTTAATACTTCTAGTAATCTAAATAATGAAGAAATAAATTATATAGTAAATAAAATATCTGATTTATTAATCGAAAGTATTAATCAAGATAAATTATCTAAAGAAGATGCTTCAATTTCTATAAATGGTGAAACATTAAAAGTAACAAATAACAAATATGAATTAGATTATAATACTATAAAAGAAACAATAGAATTCGTTAGAGATGGTCTTATAAACGACGATAAAGCTATCGAAATACTATCTAAAGTAAGTAATGTTGAAAAAAGTAAGATTAAAGATGAATTGAATTCAATAAAAGTTCCAGAAAATGAAGAGAAAGATTTTAAAATTATTATAAGCATTTATACACATGGAAATAAAAATGAAATCATCGGATTCGCTATTAATGATAAAGATGAACACCTTGATTTCTACTATTATTTTAAAAACAATATTATCGATTCTAAACTAACAATATCTTATAAAGATGAATATAACAAAAATGAAACTATTGTTATTAAAATGTCAGCAACAAAAGATAGTACTACTCATGTTCAAATAAATTACGACAATGAAGATATTAATGACTCAAATAAAGGAAAAGAATTATTAACATTAGACATTAGAACATGGGATGAATCAGGAATTGATTTAGACTATAATGCTACTATCAAAGATGGAAAATATAATGGTACTTTAAAATTTGTAAATGATGTTAATTCTAATAGAGCTAAATATGCATTTGATTTTAGTGTAAAAAATGGTAATGAATATATTGAACTAAATATTTCTTTCTCAGATGACTGGACAAGTGAAGTTGCAAATATCAATACTACTGCAGCTGTTACATTGACTGATGAAGAACTACTAAATCATCATAATGAATTTATTAATAACTTAAAGAATACCCCTATTGGTAAATTACTTACAACTGTATCAAATGATTATGATCCTTCTATAAAAAATTACTACACACAAAATAATTTAAATAACAATGAAGAAAACACTATAATTAATGAGAATTAATTAGAATAAACAAAACCTTCCTTACTCTTTATAAGGAAGGTTTTCTTATCTATTGAAATATTCTTATAGATAAGATATAATAAATTTAAGAAAGCAAATATCATTTTAATAAAAAAGATGATACATTTGATGTTGGTTCAAATGGCTTTCATGTGTTTTCTGATTCTTATGAATCAGACTTTTTTTTATCTTGCTAATAACAATATAAAAATAACACCTAGAAGAGCAAAAATTATAAGTTTATCGATTTTCTCGCTATTCTTCATAATTTTCCACCTCCTTATTCTTATTTTTGATTATAAAACCAAAATCCCCTGAATAAGAAAGTCATCTGCATCAAATGTATCGCTACCTACTCTAACAAAATAAATACATATTGTAAACAATAAAAATTTGTCACTTTTTCAGCTTCTTTTTTTTACATTATTATTTAGGCAACTTTAAGAGTTTACCCCTTATTTTAACTATTGGCAAGAAAGATATTTATATATACACAATTAAATATAAAAAATTATTATAATTATAATTTCTACCAAAAAGAACAAGAATCTTACATAAACTAAAAATTATAATTGCAAATAGAAACATAAAATTATATAATTACCTTAGGAAAGCAAATATCATTTTAATAAAAAAGATGATACATTTGATGTTGGTTCAAATGGCTTTCGAGGTTTTTTATTCTGATTATTTCTAATCAGAATTTTTTATTATCTTGAAAATAATAAAATTAACAAAATAATAATACCCAGAAGTACTAGTATTATGATATTTTTAAAGAAACTCTCTAAACTATTCATCATACCACCTCCCTTGTTCATTTTAATTATAAAAACCAAAGTCCCCTGAACAAGAAAGCCACTTGCATCAAATGTATCGCCACCTACTCTAACAAAATAAGCACACATTGTAAATAACGAAAAAATTCATAATTTTCAAATTTGTTTTTTACCATTTTATTATGCGATAAAAACTATTTTTGACCTCAGTTTTATAGATTGTCATCAAAAAAGGTTATACACATATAAAACATATATATAAACAAAAAAATCTCACCAAATGAGATTTTTTTATTTACATATTTTATTATTCTTCAGAAGATTTCTTAACTTTTTTAGCGTCTTTTTTTTCTTCCTTAGCTTCTTTTTTTACATCTTTTTTCTTATCGTCTTTTTCAGATTTTTCTTTTCTCTCAGGTTTAGGTAATGCAGCCTTACGAGATAAGTTCAAACGATTTCTATTATCATAGCCTTCTGCTTTAACGATTATTTCGTCCCCTACTTTAAACATACTAGAAGGTTTTTCAACTCTTTCCCAAGCAAGTTGAGATACATGACATAATCCTTCACAACCTGGCCATAACTCAACAAAGCAACCGAAGTCTTCTACCTTAACAACTTTACCTGTATAAACTTCGCCTTCTACGACTTCTCTTGCTACAGCTTCAATCATTTCCTTAGTCTTCGCAATAATATCTTTATCTTGATGATAAATTAACACAGTACCATCATCTTGAAGATCAACTTTAACAGCATTAACATCATTAACAGCATTAACATGAGATGCCTCTAAGATAATCTTAGTAATCATATCTCCACCCTTACCGATAACATCTTTAATCTTATCAGGATTGATATGTAAAATCTCAATCTTAGGAGCATACTTAGACAATTCTTTTCTAGGTTCAGGAATTACTGATTCCATAACATCTAAGATTTCCATTCTAGCTTCCTTAGCTTGTGCTAAAGCTTCTTTTAATATCTTTTCAGTTACACCCTTTATCTTAATATCCATTTGTAAAGCTGTAATACCTTTTCTTGTACCAGCAACTTTAAAGTCCATATCTCCCATATGGTCTTCTAACCCTTGGATATCTGTTAAAATAGTATATTTTTTACCATCTTCACTAGTTATAAGTCCCATTGCAATACCAGCTACTGGGGCTTTAATTGGAACACCTGCTGCCATTAAACTTAAACATCCAGCACAAATAGTAGCTTGTGAACTAGAACCATTTGATTCTAAGATTTCTGAAACAACACGTACAGTATAAGGGAATTCCTTTTCATCTGGCATAACTTGAAGTAAAGCTCTTTCTCCTAATGCACCATGTCCAATTTCACGTCTTCCAGGACTTCCATAACGACCTACTTCACCAACTGAGAATTGTGGGAAATTATAATGTAACATAAAACGTTTAGTTGCTTCTAATCCAAGTCCATCTAAAATTTGATTTTCTTCTAAAGAACCTAAAGTCGTAGTAGCTAAAGATTGTGTTTCACCTCTTGTAAATACTGCTGAACCATGAGTTCTTGGTAATAAATCTATCATGGCTGATAATGGACGAATTTCTTTCATTCCACGTCCATCTGAACGTTTCTTATCTTTAGTAATCATACGACGAAGAACTAATCCTTCTATTTCGTTAACTACCTTTTTAACTTGACTTAATAATTCATCAGCATTCTCATATTCTGCATAAACTTCTGCAAAATTTTCCATTGTTGCTTCTTTAACTGCATCGATATCAGCATATTTTTCTAACTTAGACTTATCAGAAGATAAAGCTTCATACATCTTATCAGTAGCATATTCTTTAACTGCTTTCTCTACTTCAGGATCAATCTTAGCTAATTCTACTTCTACCTTAGTTTTACCGATTTCTTCTCTAATCTTCTCTTGGAATTCACATAGCATTTTAATATGTTCATGTCCAAACATTAAAGCTCCTAACATATCTTTCTCAGATACTTCTTTACTTCCAGCTTCAACCATACAAATAGCATCTTTAGTACCAGCTACTGTTAAATGAATAGTAGATTGTTCAGATTCTTCTACACTTGGATTAATAATATAATCCTTACCAATCTTACCAACAATAACACCTGCAACAGGTCCATCAAATGGAATATCACTTATTGTTAAAGCAAGTGATGAACCAAGTAAAGCAGCCATTTCTGGAGAATTATCTTGATCAACAGACAATACAGTATTAATTACTTGTACTTCATTTCTAAAGTTTTCATCAAACATTGGTCTAATTGGACGATCAATTAATCTAGCTGTCAATGTAGCTTGATCTGTTGGTCTTCCTTCTCTTTTAATAAATCCGCCAGGGATCTTACCTACTGAATATAACTTTTCTTGATATAAAACTGTCAATGGGAAGAAATCTTGAGTAATAGGAGTATGTCCCATTACAGCAGCTGTTAATATAACTGTATCTCCATATCTTACTAAAACAGAACCATTTGCTTGTTTAGCTAACTCTCCTGTTTCAACAGTTAACTTCTTACCTAAAAAGTCTAACTCAAATACTTTTTTACTCATTTTACCTACCTCTTCTAACTTTTATTAAAGTTATCTTTCCTATATTTCCTAAAAAAAGACACTTAAAAATAAGTGCCTACTTTTTTATAACTATTTTCTAATTCCTAGAGCTTTAATAGTTTCTCTGTAGCTTACTACATTAGTTCTCTTTAAATAATCTAGTAAACTTCTTCTTTTACCAACCATCATTTGAAGACCACGTTTTGAATGATAATCATGAATATGAGTCTTTAAATGTTCAGTTAGATTATTAATATCTTCTGTAAGAATAGCGATTTGAACTTCAGTAGCTCCACAATCTTTTTCATTCTTACCAAATTGTTTAACTAACTCAGCTTTTCTTTCTTTTGAAATTGCCATTATAAATTCCTCCTTTTTTTATTTTATCCGTTTATCTTAGTAGGGATTTCGGAAGAAAAGTCCAAACCAAGATTAAACTTACTTGTCTAATATAACAGAATTTGACTAATATATCAAGTTTTTTAATACATTTTGTAATAATTTAAAACCTTTTTCAACACATTACATACTTACTACAAACTTATATTACTACTTTTATCTTGATTTCTACTATTCTCCAAATAATTTAAATATTCCATCATAGCTAATTTCATTTTTTCATAGCCAACTTCATCCATATTATTTACAAAATTATCATGCTTATATAAATTTTTTTTATCAGCCATATGATTTCCACCAAAATCCCATATTTCATAACTTTTTTTAAAGTCACTAAAACTTTTGTCATTTGCTACAGACATAAAACTTCTTGCTGCTTCCTCTAATGAACCACCATTTTGTAATATCCAGTTTTCAACTCCAACACCACCTAAACCACCTTGAGCTTCTTTAGACTTAGCTGATTTATAACAACCACTATTCTTAAGAATCTTCTTAGCTAATATTATGTTAGCTAAAACCAAATCATACTTTTCTGGTGCCACTCTTTTTATTGTGTTTAATCTATCTTCTAATGCCATATCTGTTGAATAACTTAACTTATTTGTTCGTTGAACAAAAGATATATCTAAATCTACTGGTTCATCAATGCCTTCAATGGCAACATTCTTAAATCTAAAATCTCCATCACCAGTTTCTGGCTGATTAATATTTAATTCATCTTTCAAAGCTTTCTTCAAGAGTATTTTCTTTTCTTCAGATACCATAATCTTAGTATCAACACGTAACATAAAATCAAAATCACCATCGTTTAACATATTCGTCCCTCGACCAGTTGATCCAGTATCAATTAGTTCCACATATCCTTCAGTTAAATCTCCATCTATTCCATTTTTTAATTTCAAACCAACACGATCTAAAGCTCTTTTTAAATACATAACTATAATTTGTTTCTTAGCTTCTATTCTAGCTTTACTTTCAGGGATTAAAGAAGCTATCATATTAATTTCTTCAGATTCTAATGTTTCAGAAAACTTATAATCGCTAATACCATAATACGATAGTCCACTCATTTTAGTTCTTAATCTATCATAATCGTCTGGTGTAAATAGAACTTTCTCTGTTTTTTTATCAACAACTGGAATATAAAATCCATTCTTAACTATCTCAATATAAACTTCTGGTTTTCTACCATCTACAACAAAATAGTCAATCTCACTTGAAGGGAATCCAGTTCTTATTCCATAATGTCCACCATTTAATGTTTTAAATACTTCATACTTGCTACTATCAAACTTTTCAAAATACGTACCATCACTATCTCTAGTTATATTAAATCTCCCATTATTTCTTAAAATTGCCCATACTGGTCCATACGTTGCCGAAATACTTGAATCGATTAAATCATTTATATTACCACTAACCAACACTCTACTCAAATCAGTATCAAGAGGTGTTCTATCACTTGTCGCAGACTCACCTAAATATTCCTTTGCTACTGAACCATTATTCAATATAGACTCTAAATAACGAATATCAACTAACCCTTTAACAAAATCTCCCTCATTAATTGTAAAATCCCCTAATGAAGCCTGTCTGTTTTTTAAATCAACAGTTTTAACATTATCATCAAGTATCTGTTTTAATTCGTTAAAACTTTTTATTCCTATTCCAGAACAAAACATTCTTACAATTCTATCTGGCAAATCATATCTACTAGTTGGTTTAAAAGCATTTCTTAAAGTAATTAAGTCATTTATCAAATCACCAGTTAATCTTAAATCTCCCTTATTTCCCAACATGCTATTTATATATAATGACTCTAAATGATTTTTAAATACTTCAAGAATTTCCACCTCAAATGAAGATAATCCATTTATATCAAAATCATCATGACTAATTCTTTCTAATAACAAGTTCCCTTCTTCAATACCTTTAACATAATCTCTTATCGACTTATTATTAGAATATATCGCTGCTTTAACCAAATCAGAAAAAATTATATTTTTTAATCTATTTACATCTTTGGCATTTTCTCTTAATACAGGCGAAACAAATTCATTACTTTCCAATTTAAAATCATTTACCAAATTATTATCTGAGTGCAATATTTGAAATGTTAAAAATATCTTTGCCGTTTCAGGTAAATTATTTTGAATAAATACTTTTTCTATCTGATCTAACTTATTAAGTGGATCATCACTTTGTAACAACATTGTAGCTAAAGAATTAACATGTGAAGATAATTCACTTGCATTAGAATAAGAAATTCTTATTAATAAATCAGACACAAACTTAATCTTATTTTCATCTATATGATCTTTATTTTCAGAAATATAATTTTTGTAAATATCTTTTAAATTATCAGGAACTCTCTTATATTCTTCTAATATTAGTTTATCTTTATTAGTTAAAACACCATCAATAATCAATCCTATACTAGAATCACTTAAAATTTCTATCTCTAAATTTTCAAATAATAATCTTGTCAAATTTTCTGTTGGTCCGTTTTTATCAAAATAATCACCAACATTATCTTTGCTAATAAATTTTATTGCTTGACTATCATGATACTTTTCATAAAAACTCAAATATTTTTTCTCTAAATCAGTTAGTAAAGAATACAACGCACTATCTGTATGTATTAATTCACGTAAATTACTATTTTCTGGCCATAGTAAAACTTCAACCAACTGCCTTGTAACTTCCCCACCTTTAAACAAAATACCTATACTTTCATCTAAAGTATTATTACCATTTTTCAATCTATCCAGCAAATTATAATCAAAAAACTTTTCGTTCTGCTTAACAAATTTAATATAAGCTAATTCTTCTTTTGTATAATGGGACATCCAATCACTTGATATTAACATAGCTACATTTATTCCATTTATTGTTAATTTAGCATTATGATAAAATTTTTCCGTTGGTCCATTAATTTCAAATAATCCAGCAAAAACATTGTGACCACCTGTAGCATATAAAAGAAAAGTCTCTTGATTTTTATGAGCTTGCTCCAAATCATCATTCTCACCTAAATCATGCCATATCTTGATGATACCTTGAAATTCTTGTGGTACCTTCTCTAAATTAGAATAAAATAAAGGCAAATATTTATAAATATCTTTTCCTGTGCAATGACTTTCCCAATTATAATATAAAATATCATAAAGCATCGTTCCAGAATTTTTACAACTAAAGAAAACATCTTTTAAAGTTCCATCTTTATTAAATAAAGTACCTCTTATATCACTTATATTTTCTTTAAAATATTCTTTTGGATTAGAATAATACACTCCTTGTGTCTCCGACCATTTATCATATATTTCATGTTCTTCTTTTTCACCAAACAAATCAAAATCAATCTTATATGAACTATGTTTAAAATAATTCATCACAACAGTAAAAGTATCTATGCCTACCTTACTATCAAAAGAATTCCAATATCTGCAAAATTCACTATTACCTATTTTTTTAAAATCATCAATAATATAAAATTCTGGCATTCTATCTTTAGAATTACTTAAAACCCATTCTTTTACCTTTTCATATTTATATTCAAAAATTCTATTAACAATTTCACTATCAATTAAACCTACATCTATACAATTTTTTTGAAAAAAATGACTATAAAATGGACTTACCAGGTCATCAAAACCATTTTGAAAAGGAACATATCCTAACTGTTTTAACATACTATAAATTTCTTTTATTTTTTCTATATCTTCTAGTGATAACTCTCTTTGTAGTTTATCAACAAGAATATCTCCACTTTTTTGACAATCTATTTTATCTAGAATTTGCGATTTTATACTTTCTGAACTTAATAATTCCGTACTAATACTAGATAAAGGAAAATCTACAGACCATCTAATCTCATTCTTAAAAAAATCTTCTAACAAATCTATAATATAATTTCTCAGTTCTTCATTATTTAAAAAATAATACTTACTAACCCCTAACTCTAATAATTTAGGAATATAATTTTTAACATCATACTTATTTTTTACACAGTTTTCTATAAAATATTCAAGTAATTCTTCATCCTTTATACTCACCTGCCCATTACTCAATAATTCAAAAAAATAATTTGGTTTCTTCTCTATCTTTTTCTTTACAAGTTTTAATTTTAAATCATCTATCAATTTCATATTATCATGCCTTTACTATATATAGTATAACAAAAAAAATAAGAATATTAAATTCTTAGAACGTATCTCTAACTAAAACAGTCATATAAAAAGAAAGACTTACATCTTCCTTAATTACATTTTAACTTTCGCTAATGTACGACTAACTTCTTCAATATCTGGTTCAATTTCTTCATGGAAATCATCAATCAAAGTTTTGTTTTTTTGGCAAAGGTATATCCCATTATCATATACTTGTTTTACTAATCTTGCATTTAACACTTCTCTATCGCTGTTAGCAAACGATGTTTCAACTATTTCTTTAAACTTTTCTATATCCACACCATCAAGCAATAACATTAGCCAAGGTTTTAAATCCATACTTCCAGTACTACCAACATATGTAGCCTTCATAAAATCAGTTATATTAGCATATGCCAAAGCAGTTGGATCACTTATAACGTATTGCCCATCTGTTTTTATTAAAGTTACAGCATGATTACCTATTCTACGCAATGGTGTAAACTCTACTAATTTTATAAACAATTTCTGCCATAAACTAACTTTTTCATCTACATTACGCACAATATTTGGTCTATATTCAAATTCAATTTTTTGTTTTGGATTTACTCGAGCGCCAATAATAAATGCTTCTTTACCTAGTCTTCTTAAAATCGTCGCTTCAAAATCAGCGTTATTTAAGCAAACTGATCTCCCTCGAACAACATCAGCACCAGTAACCACAAAATTATTTACTCTTTTTGATTCACTATAAACTAAACTTTTATCTTTAGAAAAATATCCATTCCATAATAAATATTGTATAGTTGCACTTGCTGTTAAAGGATCCGTTGCTCCTATTTCTCTAAGTAATCTTGCACTCTTCTCAATAATATTTTCATAATACTGATAAAACTCCATTTTTTTCACAGATTCACGTTGTTCATTAAGAAATTCACTAAACATAATAACAGCATCTGGAAAATAAAAATCATAAAAATAGTTCCTTTTATTCTTTTGTTCTTCAGTCATATTTTCTAATGTTACCATAATTCTCCCCTGTATCTAATTTATAAACATTTTAAATGGCTTAGCTAATGTTTCATCTTTATCATAAACTTTGTATATTGCTACAACTTTATCTTCATACTTCAAAACAGCTATATTACCATTAAATACTCTTTCTATTATAGAGCCATTCTGAACCTTTTTAAATGTTTTTTCATCAATATAAATAGTTTCTATATCACTTAAAACCTCTTCTTTAGTTAAAACCTTATAACTACCTGATTCTATATCTTCTAAGCTATAAGAATCACTTATATCAAAATTACCTTGCTTAGTTCTAATTAAATCACTCATTGTTCCAACAGTACCTAATTTAATACATATATCATCAATTAACGCCCTAATATAAGTACCTTTTGATACCAAAGCTCTAAAAACAATAACATCTTCCTTATATGAAATTAATTCTATATCTTTTACATCTATCTCTCTTTTAGGTAATTCAACACTCTTACCTTCCCTAGCATATTCATATAGCTTCTTACCATTAACTTTAACCGCTGAATAAATAGGTGTCGTTTGAATACTTCTACCTAAGAAAGAATTTAAAACTTCTTTAATTTGTTCCTCTTTTACATTATATTCTTTCTTTTCAATTATCTCTCCAGTTACATCTAAAGTATCAGTTCTAATACCCAACTTAATAGTTCCAACATACTCTTTATATTCGCTTGTTAATATTTCACATAACTTTGTTGTATTACCGACACAAACCACCAATACTCCAGTTGCAATAGGATCTAAAGTCCCTGTATGTCCAATCTTTTTAGTATGCAAAATTCCTGACAACTTATTTACGACATCTCTAGACGTAAAGTCTTTTGGTTTATTAATTAATAAAATTCCATCCATAACATCTACCTAATTCTTATATTTACTTTCAAAATATCTAACTAATGGTTCTATACTTAATTCTTTACCACAAACTCTTTGAGCAACTTCTTCTATGTTATAAGCACCACCAAATTTATGAATATGATTTTGTAAGAAACTTGTAATCTCTTTAATTCTTCCCTCTTTTAATAAAGTGTCAACATCATCTAATTTCTCATTCACTGTATCAAGTAACATTCCATCTAAAATAGAACCTAAAAGATAAGATGGAAAGTATCCAAAACTTCCTTGTGACCAATGAACATCTTGTAAAATTCCATCGTTATCACTATTTACTTCAATACCTAAATATTCTTTAGTCTTTTGATTCCAAACATCCGCTAAATCACTAGCTTCAATCTTTCCATTAAATAAATCTCTTTCTATTTCATAACGCATTATAATATGTAAACAATAAGTTAATTCATCTGCTTCAGTTCTCTTATAAGATGGCTTTGCATCATTTAAATATTCCATAAATTCGTCTAACGATAAATCTACTTTTAATAAATCTTTTATTTCATCATATATAGGAATCCAAAAATTTTTATTTCTACCTAAAATATTCTCAAAAAATCTAGACTGACTTTCATGTAAGGCATATTTACCAACATCATAAGTTGCATACTTAGTTAAATTATCACCCACACTTTGTTCAAAAATACCATGACCACCTTCATGAATAACTGTACATACATGATCAAATATACTTTTATTCTGTGAAAAAGTTATTCTAACATCATCATTATTAATTTTATTAGTATATCCATGTGGATAGATTCCAAGTGCTCCTCTATTATTATCAAATCCAATATAATTAAGTAAATATCTAGCTATATCTAACAACTCACTATCATTATAATTATTATTGAATTTCTTAAGTTCTTTAACTTTCAAATTCTTAACCAATGGAATTACATGTTTCTTTAATTCTTCAAACAATGAATCAATCTCTTTACTTGTCATTCCTTTTTCATAAGTATCCAACATGGTATCATATAAATTAAGAGCTTCTGGATACATATATCCATAATACATTTTAGTCTTCTCAACCATCTCTTCTAAATATGGTTTAAATATTTCATAATCATTCTTTTCCTTAGCTTCTGCCCATGCATTATTAGATTTATCACTTAAAGTTAAATATTCTTGCATAAACTCTTCTGGCACTCTTGCTTCTCTTTCTAAGTCTTCCATTAAGTCATTAATATATCTTTGTTCCTCTATAGTTAAATCTTTAAAATCTTCACTATCTATAACACTTTTAAGTAAATCTTTTAATTCACTACTAGTAGACATCTTAAAAGCTTCCATTTCAATTTTATTCTTCACTTCTATTAAATAATCAAAAGACTTCTTAGGAGCTACTGTATCCATCTCCCAATGCATTAAATTTACTATATAACTTTTTTCTTCTATTTCCTTTAAATAATTTAATAATTTTTCTAATGTTTTCATCCAATCAACTCCATAAATACTATATCATACTTTATATTTCAAAAGAAAAAAGAAAGCTATTTTTCTTTAACTTTCCTTTGATTATAAACTTCTGTTTGTAATAAATATTCATCTTCAGATAGAGTTTGATACATCATCTTTCCTGTTGATTCATCTAAATAATAATAACGATATTCTATACCATCTTTATTTTGTCTTTTAATAAATGGCCATACTGAAACTTTAACTTCTGATTTAACACTTGAACAAGTTGTAGTATCTCCATCTATAACGATTAAATCAATTACACTAGAAATTTTATTAGCATTAACTCCAACAGCTAAATAATCTGATTCTAAAAATCTTTTTTCAGAAATACTTCCATTTGCATATCCATTATAACCATGAACAAATCCTGATATAAAAGTTTCATTTTGCCCTTCAATATGATTTATTCCAATATAAGGATTATCATCTGCTATAGGAAAACCTAACATTAATGAATTATGAGTTCTATCATCCATAGTATCCTGTGTAATTCCATCAACTTGTGGATAGCAAGAACAAATCGTTGTATCAGTATGAACATTATCTATATAAACTTCTACACCCTCTGGTAATCCATCTGTACGTATTTCCATATTAATATCTTTATCTGATGTTATAGTCCACCTTTCGCCATCTCGTAATTGACATCTGTATTCAATAACTAAATTAAAATTTTCTCCAGGTACAGGGATAACTTGTGTAATACCTTGTTCTAAAGCATCATTATTAGTTGTATCAATAACATCATAAGAAGTTCCCTCATTCGTACTTATTTCTCTTGTTTCACATCCTGTTAAAAGTGTACATCCTAAAGCTGCAGCTACTAATACATAAGAGCCCCTCTTAAATAATTTTTTTATATTTTCTTCATTTATGTTTAACATAACATTCTCCTCCTGATTACTATTATTTTATAAACAAACCTATCTTAAGTCAATTTTAACTTTCTAAAATCCATTCATAAAATTTAAAAGAAACATTCTAAAAATGCTTCTCAATTACCTTTAAAATATTTAATTAATCTTTTTAATGGACTCGGATGTCTTCTTTCTTCTAAAACTCGTATCGTCTCTTCAATACTTTGTTCTTCCTCTATCGTAAGTTCTTGTCTAGTACTATGAGTATTTAAATAATTTTGAACAATATCTAATGATTCTAAATAACTTTTTACAAACCATATTCCATGTTCACAATCCTCAATATTTAATGCTATTTTCTGAACATACTTATAAAATTCAATTATTTCATTTTCGTCCATTTCTATTACTTTAGTTTCAAATAATTTTTGATTATCAATTAATGTATCATAATATTCATTAACGGACGACGGATAATCATCATTTGTTATTTTTTCCATAAATATTAAAATCTCTCTTTCTAAAATGATTATATCTTATATATAGGAAAAGTCAAATCATCTTAATCTATAAATTCTAATTCTTTTATTATATTTCTAAAATGTGGATAATAACTAAAGTTATTAACAATATTCTCACTTATAAATTTACTAGCATCCATTTTACACTGTGCAAGTATCTTAAAATCTCTTCTTATATCACCAAGTTTAAATACCATATCTCCACTCTGACGTGTTCCAAATAAATCTCCTTCGCCACGTAATTCAAAGTCCTTCTCGCTAATATAGAAACCATCATTACTTTCTTCCATTACTTTTAAACGAGGGGTATCATAATTACTTATTAAATAACAATACGATTGCAAAGAATTTCTACCAACACGTCCTCTTAACTGATGAAGTGTCGCTAATCCAAATCGTTCAGCATTAAAAATAATCATCATTGTTGAATTTTTAACATCTACTCCAACCTCAATAACAGTTGTACTAATCAGCACCTTTGTTTCACCATTTTTAAAGCTCTCCATTATTTCATCTTTTTCGGAATTTTTCATCTTTCCATGTAATATTTCTACTTTTATTTTATTATTAAATGCTGTATCAAACTTTTCTTTTAATTTTTTGACATCATTTAAATTTGACTCTCCAGTTTCATCTTCTATTAAAGGAGCAACAACATAGACTTGATGACCTTCTTTTATTTCATTTAACATTTGAAATAAAACATTTTTTAAATCTTTTTCCTTATATGATTTCGTAATTATTTCTTTACGTCCACTAGGTTTTGTTTTTATTATTGAAGTGTCCATATCACCATATATAGTCAATGCATAAGTTCTAGGAATTGGAGTTGCACTTAAATATAAAACATCACACATAACTCCCTTATTCTGTAAGTTACTACGTTGATTAACTCCAAAACGATGTTGTTCATCAGTTACAACAAGTCCTAAATTATTAAATTTAACTCCTTCTGAAATAAGTGCATGTGTTCCAATTAAAATATCTATTTCTCCGTTTTCTAATTGTTCACATACTTTATTTTTTTCACTTTTCTTAAGACTGCCTACCAATAAACCAACTCTTATTCCTGTTCCTTCTAACATCCTTGAAATACTTTCATAATGTTGACGTGCTAATATTTCAGTTGGAGCCATTAAAGAACTTTGATAATTTGATAAATAATTTATATACATTGCAATAACAGCTACACAAGTCTTACCACTACCAACATCTCCCAGCACGAGTCTATTCATTCTTTTAGGATCAACTAAATCATTATAAATATCTTCTACTGCTTGACTTTGATCTTCTGTTAACTTAAAAGGCAAAGTATCTATAAACTTATCTACTTCATAACGCTTAACTAATCTACACACACCTTTATTATCTAAGTCATATTTATACTTTAAATAATTCATCTTAAACATAAAGATAAAAAACTCTTCATAAATAGCTCTAAGTCTACTTTTTTTTAATAACTCTAAGCTACGTGGAAAGTGAATACAATAAGCTGCATCTAACTTACTTATAAACTTATATTTCTCTTGTAAATATTCTGGTATATAATCATCAATATCCACATGCATATTAAAACAATCACTTATTAACTTTGTTAATCCTTTGTTCTTGACTCCATTAACTAAATGATAAACTGGTTCTATCTTCATTCCATTAATTATTTCAAATTTGATATCACTTGCTGTAAAAGTATTATTCTTTCGTTCATACTTTCCAATTAAATTGATAACCCTGCCAAGTTTTAAATTGTTCTTATAAAAAGCTCTATTAAAAATAGTTACATTTATTAAAAAATTATCGGTTCTAACACGAAATGTCATTCTATTCAAAGATTTATTGATATAACTTATTTTGGGTTCAGTATCTACTATCCCCTTTATTGTAACAGTCTCTCCATCCCTAGCTTCAATTAAAGGAATAACCTTTATAACATTATAACGATAAGGATAATATTCAATTAAGTCATTTATAGTATATAAATTCATCTTACTTAAATACTCAAACTTCTTATCACCAATACCTTTTACTAAATCTAAGTTCATATCAATCACCATATATATAATACCATACAATTGTTTTGTACGCATTAAAAAACATACATATCTTATTTATTATAAATATTTTATAATACTTTTAAACTTTTATAATAATTATTTTTTATAATAAAAAATACCTATCTAAAATATTTTTATGGCTATGAAAAATAATAAAAAAAATCGCTAAAAAAAGTCATTTTTTTCATAAAAATTGTTGACAAAAATACTATAAAAAGTTAACATATGAAGTACCAATTCACTTTACGGCGAATTGGTGCTAGTATCACACTAGCCAACCCCTTTTTATTCTTTTTGGAGTTGTTCTCAGGGGGACAACTCCTATTTTTTTTGCTAAAAATATGGTAAAATCAAATGCAGGTGATGTTATGGAAAATCAATCAATTATAAAAAAAATACTATCTTTCATAGCAAATCTCTTTAAAGTAATAATTATAATGATATTAAACTTAATTAGAGCATTATTTGGTAAAAGTAAGATTTCTACTCAAAATAATACGAATTCAAATAAAGAAAGCAATCTAACTAAAAGTAATATCACTAATAATTCTAATGAAAACAATACTGTATTACCTGATGAAGATAATATAAAAGCCAATCCTCATAACAGAACAGATGACGATAATACAACAAATGATATTCTTCTTGAATTACCAAAATATAAACTAAATAACTTAAATAAAAAAATGGATGATAGACAAGTTAACAAACTTACTTTTGAATTAATTAGTGAATTAATAGACTTAGAATTAGAAGAAATATATAAAGAAGATAAATTTAAAGTTAAAGATGCTCCTAAAGAAATTGAAGAAAAAATCAAGGAATTAAAAGAAAAAGTCATCCCTAAGATAGTTGAAAAAATTAATAATAAAAAACTAAATACTAAAGATGAAGTAAAAAAAGAAATTAAAGTAGTTTTAGAAGAAGAATTAAAAGAAAAGCCGATTTTAGTGAAACCAATTTTAAAAGAAAATACTACATCTAATAATAAAACAGAACATCCCAAAAAAACACCTCAATTAACAGAAAAAACTAAACTTAATACAAACATAAATAATATAATAATAGATAATACTCTACCTAATTTAAATAAAGATATTCTTGAAAATAAAAAAGATTCACAAAAAAAGGAATCTCCTACTAATGAAGATTCAAAAAAAGACATCTATTTTGTAGCTAAACCTCGTAAAAAAAATCTAAACATTAAAGAAAACAAGCCATTTAAAGCCAATAAGCAAGAAAAAGTTATAACAACACATGATTCTACTACTTTAAACAAAAAAATGGAAAATTCACCTGTTAAAATGGTTCAAAACGTCGATACAATACCAAAGCCTTCAGTAAAGGACAATATTGCTAATGCAGCATTAGCTTCTACTATTATAGCAGCTGATATAACAAGAGAACTATTCTCTTCTCCTAAAGAAAATGAAAAATCCAAAGAAGAAACGGGTAAGAAAACTATTTCAGAAAACAAGCCAAAAGAACCTAATCCACCTACCGAAGAAGTTACAGCAGAAGATTTAAATATACCTGGTATTAAAGATGTAGAAACAGTTAAAGAAGAATTAGATCACGATACTAAATCAGTAGAAGAACTAGCAGAACTACAAGATAAATTAGAAAGCAAAATAGAACAATTAAAGATTGTTGAAAAGCAAAAAGAAGAATCAACTAAACCAGCTCAAGATGTTGTAAAAGATTTAATAAAAGATACAGAAATTTCTGCTATTACTCAAACCTCTGAAGCAATTATAGATGATTCAATACAAGAAACTAAAAAAGAAGAATTTGAAGATAAAGATTATGATAGAATCGAAAGACAAATTGACAAAATGTTAGAAGATATTTCAAATACTTATTTAAGATATGAAGATAAAATGTCTCCTAAACAAAAAGCTAAATTAGAAGCGGAAGAAACAAAATTAAGAAATACTAGAGAACAAATTAGATCATGTAAAGATAAAGATATAGCTGTTGAGCAACGTCTTTTAGAAGAAAATATAAAGTCTAGTGAAATTAATGGTCTACAAGACGAATTAAAAAGATTAGATGAAGTTAATAAACTAGAAGCTAATGAACAATTACTAAAAAAATTATCTAAAATGGAAGGTATGACAAGAGAACAAGTTGCTAATGTTGATAAGAGAATCTTAAATAAAAGATTAAGAAAAGCCTCTTTTCTACTTGAGATGTCATCTATTCTTGCCTTCCCATTCATTAGAAATAAATACTTTTTCTATTTTACTGCAGGTCTCATTATAGATAACCATTTTAACTTTATAAATTCCTTTTTCAATCGTAAAGTTAACAAATATGAACCAGCTGATCTATCACAAATAAGAAGAGGTCAAGATGCTTTAAATGGTGCTCTAGATATGACATATAAAAATCTTGTTGAATTAGATTATATTGAGCAACAAGCTTTATCCAGATATCCTGAATTAGCTTATGACCCACAATTTATTCACCAAGTAACAAATTTAAGAACAAAATTAAATCAAAATTATAATAAATTAATGAGAAAGAATAGAATGATGGATAAATACTATTCTAGAACAAGACAACAAAAGAAAATTCTCAAAAAAGATTTAAAACCAGAACATCGCTAGTTCTGGTTTTTATATTACTTCCACTTAATAATTAAAATTATAATTTATTTATATATTCTGTAATCTCAATTTTATTACCTTTTTCATCTAAAGCATAACATCTATATAAAGGCGGTTCATATTCGCTCTCACTTAGTTCTTTTTCATAAAATACTGAAACAATATTCTTTAAGTCACCTATATTTTTTTCAACAACAACTTCTTTCCTTAAAAGCAAATATGACATAGATAAAGCTGAAATCGTCCCATCCTCTTTAATAAAAACAATGATTCTTCCATCCCCAACATCAGACATACCAGCTTGAACTATAAAAGCTTTAGTTACATTTGATTCTACCAATTGATTACTAATATTATCTTCAGTATAATCTTCTTCAACAGTTACATAAACTTCTCCGTCTGATGTTTGTGCAACTTCATACTTTTTACAATCTGTATCATTTACACTACAATTATCTGAAAGAATAATTAGTTTAGATGACTTTTTACTTGTATCCGTTTCAACTATTTTATTATCATCTTCTCCCCTAATTAATTTATCATATACAATAAAAACTCCAAGAATTAATGACAACACAATAAAAAATACTAAAGGAATTATTAATTTATTATTTTTTTCTATCTCATTTAACATATTAAAGCCTACTCTCTCTATTATTCATTATAACATATCTCACAAAAAAGAAGAGTATCTAAATTACTCTCCACTCTTCTCTTCACTTAATTTTTTATAATAATTATAACGTTTCATAGCATCCTGTTTATTTAATTCAAGCATCTCTTTAGCAGACTCAGGATCTTTTTTAATAAGACTATTATATCTTACTTCATTATTAAGTAATGTTTCATACTTATCAAAATCAGGTTCTCTACTATCTAAATATAATTTATCTTCTTCTGGATTATATCTCATTAATGTTGTATATCCACATTCAACAACAAGTTTTTGTTCACTAGTAGCATTACTCATACCACCCTTAATTCCTTGTTCAATACATGGACAATAAGCAATTATAATAGATGGACCTTGATGTTCTTCAGCTTCTTTAAACGCCTTAATAGTTTGCATGAAGTTAGAACCAAATGATACATTAGCTACATAACAATTTGGATAACTCATTGCTATCTTAAATAAGTCTTTCTTAGCAGTCTTTTTACCATTATCAGCAAATTGAGCTACTTGACCAAAACGTGATGACTTACTAGCTTGTCCACCAGTATTTGAATAAACCTCTGTATCTAATACTAAAATATTAACATTCTCTCCACTAGATAGAACATGGTCAATACCACCAAATCCAATATCATAAGCCCATCCATCGCCACCAAGAGTCCATACACTACGAGCTGGAACATAATCAATTAAATCTTTTAATTCTTCTGGAATATCTTTATTTAAAAGTTCGTTCTTAACATTCATTGTAATAGCAAAGTCTTCTGGATTTTCTAACCACTTATTAAATAATTCTTTAACATCATCACTAACAATATGAATAGTTTCTCTCATTACTTTTTCAACTCTAGAACGAGACTTGTTATAACTTACAAGCATTCCATATCCAAACTCAGCATTGTCTTCAAACAATGAATTAGCCCATGGAATAGAATAAGGTGTACTTGGTGTACTTCCACCATATATTGATGAACAACCAGTAGCATTTGCAATAACTAATTTATCCCCAAATAATTGTGTTAATAATTTAATATATGGAGTCTCACCACATCCAGCACATGACCCACTAAATTCAAATTTAGGTTTAATAAACTGACTTCCTTTAATTGTAAATTTAGGGAATAGATTTTCTGGATTTTCATGATTCTCAAACCAATCTTCTGCTCTATCTTGAACTTTTTGATCATACTTACCAAATTCTAAAGCTTTATTACCACCTTTACCAGGACAAGCATTAATACATAATCCGCAACTTGTACAATCAGCTTCAGACACTAAAATTTCAAAATTATAGTCTGGTTTACCTAACATAGGAATTCCAGTACTTTTATCTTCTGTAGCAAATGGTCTTATAACAGCATGAGGACATACTAATGAACATTGACCACACTCTATACAATTTTCAGGTATCCATTTAGGTACAAAAGTACTTACTTTACGCTTTTCATTCTTAGATAGTCCACAAGGGAACGTTCCATCTCTATATAGAACTAAGTCACTTACACTTAACTCATCACCACGACGGGCATTAATTTCATCAAATATATTACGTTCAATATTAACATTTTCTTCTACTATTGTTAATTCTGTATCAACTAATACTAAGTTATCCATAGCCTCTAAAATAGCATTCTTATTAGCATTAATTATTTCATCACCCTTAGTAGCAAACTGCTTTTCAATAGAATGATTAATCATATTAGTAGCATCAGGGAAGTCTATTAAATTCATAATAACCATTTCCATAATCTTACTAATTTTACCTTTTATACCATTTTTTAACGCTATAGATTCAGCATCAATTACATATAACTTAACATTTTTATTCTTTATTACTTCTTTAACTTTATTAGGTAAGAAACCATCCATTTCTTCCTTCGTTTTCATTGTATTAATAACTAAAATACCATTATCTTTAATATCATGAATCATATCAAATTTAAATAAATATTCTTCTTTAGTTATAACTACAATATTAGGTCTTGTTACATAATATGGTGCATTTATTTTATTATCACTAATACGTAAATTACAAATAGTTACTCCACCACTCTTCTTAGAGTCATATTGATTATAACCTTGAACAAATTTTTCAGTATTAGTACCGACTAATTTCATAATATCTTTACTTGTACTTACCATACCATCTGAACCAAATCCAAATATTTTAATTTCTTGGAATCCAAGATCTAGTTCATAATCATATTTAGGTAAACTTAAATACGTAACATCATCATTTATGCCAATAGTAAAGTTTTCTTTTAATTCACCTTCAAGCATTTTGTATACACTATATATTTGATCAGGTGTTGTATTTTTACTAGAAAGACCATATCTTCCACCTACTATTTCGATACCTTTATTTTTTAGAACACTACAAACATCTAAGTATAATGGTTCTCCCGTACTCCCAGCTTCTTTAGTTCTATCAAGTACTGCAATACGCTTAGTAGTTTCTGGTAATACATTAAGTAAGTATTTACTACTAAATGGACGATATAAATGAACCTCTACAAGACCAACACTTTCGCCCTTATTTACTAAGTCTTCAACAACTAATTTTATAGTATCACAAACACTACCCATAGCTATAATTACATTTGTAGCATTTACATCACCATAGTAATTAAATGGTTTATAGTCTTTTCCAGTTAATTTATTAATTTCTGACATATAATTGTTAACAATATCAGGCATTTTATCATATAATTCATTTCTAGCTTCAACGGATTGAAAATAAATATCTTCATTTTCAGCCATACCTTTTTGAATATTAGCTCCGACATTTAACATACGAGATTTAAACTCTTTTATCTTATCAAAAGGTACTAATTTAATTAAATCTTCATCATTTAATTCCTTAACTTTATTAACTTCATGACTCGTTCTAAATCCATCAAAGAAATGTACAAATGGTAAAGAACCATCTATAGCACTTAAATGAGCAACAGCAGCTAAATTATTAGCATCTTCAACACTAGTAGAAGCAAGCATACAGAATCCTGTTGCACGAGTTGCATATACATCTGAATGATCTCCAAATATTGATAACGCATGTGTAGCCAAAGTTCTTGCTGCCACATGAATTACTGCTGGTAAACATTCTCCAGCTATTTTATACATATTTGGAATCATTAATAGCAAACCTTGAGAAGCTGTAAAAGTAGTTGTTAAACTTCCAGCTAATAAAGATCCATGTAAAGTACCAGCAGCACCAGCTTCACTTTGCATTTCTACTACTTTAACTGTATCATTAAAAATATTTTTTTTATTACTATGACTTATTATATCTACCTCTGTAGCCATTGGACTACTTGGAGTTATTGGATAAATACTTGCTATTTCACTAAATAAATAAGCTACATCAGCACAAGCTTTATTTCCATCAATTATTTTATACATAAGAACCATTCCCTTTCTTTGTCAGTATTTTATATTATAGTTTTTTTTATCTTGAAAGTCCATTATTTTGTTCATAATCATTGAACATCTCAGCTTCATGTAACTTAGCATATTCAAGGTTACTAGTTACATTTGGTAACCAATGTTCATTACCATCACTCAAAGGAGCATGAATATCTCTAATTCTTGATATTGTATCATAATCAATATTATCTGGAGTTACGCCAATTTTACGATAATATTTTAAGACTTCCATTCCTAATTCAAAGAATCCTTCTTCCTTTGTATCAAAATTCCACCAAGAACCATCTGTTCCTTTTATTCCTGCTGGATTATTTCTATTATTAAACATATCACTATTAAATCCACATTCAGACTGTACAATAGCATATAATAAGCATCTGTCAGTTCCAAGAACTTCAGCAACATGACTAATCTGTTCATTATAGTTATTTCCTGACACATAGCCATTATTGATATACAAATTATCTGTTGTAAGTCCCATACTTTCTGGCAATTGTTTCATACATCTAATAGTATAAACAAGAAGTTCTTCCTCAGACGATGCTTGAACTTGTACTCCTTTACAAGTTACTCCTTGAATAACTCCATTTAAATAATCTTGACTAGTAAAATTATTTGTCAACTCCATTAAACGTGGATAAACTACAGTATAATTTACTTGGTATATATTACAAATATTTTGTACCATCATTTGGCGATTAGATAGTTCAGATTGTTCTTCTATATAACCACCTAACTCGCTACCTTGGCTTATAATTGAATCAACAATATCACTTAACTCATTTGAATTTTCTCTATCCATTTTTACTCCATAATCTGATTCAACACTACTAGAATAGCTTGGTAAATTAACTTCTGAATCGAATGGTAGTTCTTGAGCTTGACCTGCCTTAATAAGTTTTCCACCCACTACTACACAAACTACTAAGCTACCAACAATTATAAGTTTTCCAAACTTAGGACGAGGATTTTTCTTAGTACGATGACGACCACTATTATATTTTTGATCTCTAGTTACACGATAATTAGAGCGAGAAGTCGACCTTTGAGTTTGAGATTGTCTTCCACTAGGTTCTCTTCGTAATTCCTGTTCTCTTACCATACGTCGATTAACTGCTATTGTAGAATCATTATAATATCTTCTTAAACTCATTATCTGTTCGTCTGTTAAATCTATAATAGTGTTATTTGCTAAATCAACATACCTACCATTAGCATTTATCTTCCTTATATCAATTCTACTTAAATCTGCCATTCAAACCACCACTTCTCTATCTTAAATAATTATATCAAAAAAAGAAGAATTAATCTTGTAAATTTATTAATTCTTCTATTCAACGTAAATTATAAAAAAAAGACAATGCGGAATATATGAAGCATAGTTAAAAGTTAAAATATATTTGATAGTTTGATAGTTTTTTTATATTTAATAATAGTAGTATACCTATATATTCCGCGATTGTCTAAATCTTCTTATTTCTTTTTTTATTAACAGATAGATAAAATAGTATCAGTACAAATACAATAGTTAAACTTATTAGAAGTATTTTGATGTACTCACTTTGACTATCTCCTGTATCAGGATTTATTGGTACAACTAGGTCGTTATATTCTGCAACAAATTCCCAATCTACATAAGAATACTCATCATTCTCTGTTACATCGTATTCTTCGATTAACTTTGTATTTACGACTATCTCGCCATTCATTTTTGATTTGTATTCACCTATATAAATCGTGTTTGTCAAATCTAAATTACCATGGCTGTAATCTAATCCATCCGCAAATCCACTATATAGAAGTTCACCATTCATTGTTATTTCCATCTTTATATTCTTTAATAAATCTTTGGCTAATTCACTTTGTTCTCTATTCTTAACTCTCATGTATAATTTGTAATCGTAGTTGCTATCATTTTCAATAGTTAATCGATCTTCATATGATGATCCTGGTACCATATCTACATGTTTCATAAAGTATTCATCGTCATACTTAGAGCTATCATAGTATAATCTATCTCCACTACCTGTGAAGTATAGTTTGTTTTCTCTAGCATTTACTAGAGTAAAACTAAATAGCATAAGTACTAGTAATAAAGATTTTAATATTTTCTTCATAGTAAACCTCCTTTTTTAGGATTCTTATTTTATTAAGCAGCTGGAGCTATTTCAACTTCAGTTTCCCAAGCTTCTGCATATTTGTCATATTGAACAGTTTCTACTTTAATTGTTAAAGTATATGTTGCTCCTGCATATCCATCTTTTTTAGATGTATAA
>OOIH01000880.1_pt1 | contig 40593 bp, 75 predicted proteins | sample 1691801 | NCBI WGS metagenome assembly OOIH01 (sample SAMEA1061690, study PRJEB22710) | metagenome
GAATTGCATAAAACAATATGTTGAAAGGAAAGCAAAAAAAGAAAATCTATAAATATAGATCTTCTTTACAATATGCACGTATAGTGCGCTTTTAAATTCATTAAAAGTATTATAGCAAAAGCTATCATTTATATATTCAATTAGGGAAATAACAACAGTTATTTCAGTAGAAATATAATAAAAAGTATAGATATTATTAATATTGTAAATATTGCAAGTGCGGCTAATATCGGATGCCTTTCGTAATTTTTTATTATTTGAACAAGGGCTGACAAAAAATCTTTCATTTTGAAAACCTCCTTAATTTTAAATAATAATTAATAATGAAATTTAATATATACACTTATACAAAAGTATATTTAACTTTACAAAAAATGTCAAGTATTTTTGTAAAAAAATTAAAAATATTGGAGGAATAACAAAATGAACAATAAAACAAATATAGAAGAAGATATAGAGACATTAAAAGAAGAAATTGCTAGAATAAATAAAATAAAAACATGTGATGCAGCTGGAACTTATGTACCAATTAATATTTTAGAAAACATATTAGCAGATAGAGAAAGACTTGAAAGAGAAAACGAAGAAATAAGAATAAAAAATAATGCAATAAAACAAGAAAGTGAAGCTTATGCAGAAAGAATGATTGATTTATATAATGAACTAGAGCTAAAAAAAGAAAACCAATCAGTATCATATCAAACATTATATGATTATTTGATAAGCAGTGTAGATGAGACACAAAAGCCTGTATGGACAGAAGAGCATATAGAAGAATTATTAGACAATTTTATAATAAAATGGAAGGAGAAAAAGCAATAATGCATATAAAAAATATAGTTGATTATGTAAAAAATGAAATACATTTTTCTAGAGAATTTTGCGAAGATAATGTATTTGTAACATTAAGAATAGAGCCAATAGAAAGAATTATAGAAAATTTAGAACAGAAGGATAAAGATAACTTATCATATACAGAAGATTTAGCAAAACTGCAAGCTAAAGCAAATAAATATGATATTTTAGTAGAAAATATAAAAGAATATGCAAATTGGCATAAAGAACATTTAACAGAAGATATAGAAGATTATATAGATGATGATAAGGTAAATAATGCTGACATTATTGGAGAACTTAAGGAAGAAAGAGAGCATTGGAAAGATATTTTTAGAATATTAAACAATGAAAAAACTTATATAAATTACAAGAACTATTAGATATAGAAAAGTAATTTAGGCAGTAACTTTAGCAGTGACAGCAATTTGGTTTATTATTAAAGTTGCTAAAGAAATATTAAAAAACTAGTATGTCTAGAGAATAAGAAAGAGGTGGGAAGATGGAAGAAATGACAGAACAAGAAGCATTATATATTTTAAGAAATTGTTATGTAATGAAAACAGGACATACTCTAGATGAAGAAAACATAAAATTAAAACAAGCTATAAAGGAAATATTAAAAATAAATAAAAAGAGAAACCAAAGAAATAAAGAACTAAGGGAAAAGAATAAGAAAATAAAACAAAATTATATATCTAAGCAAATAGTAGAAACTAAAATAAAAGAAAGAGAAGAAAGTTTAATTAACTGTGATACATACACAAGTTTTAGTGAGGCAGATGTAGTAAATAATGAAATTGATACACTAAAAGAATTATTATAGGAGAGTAATATTAAGGAAAAAACAATATAAAGAAACAGCATTAAACACTACTTAACAACAAATACTACTAGTATGAGAGAAGAAGAGATAATAAGAATGTGGGAAAGTGGCTTTGACATAAAATACTTAGCAAAAGTATATAAGAGAAGCTATAATCAAAATATAAAATTAATAAGAGCTAGTGTAAGACATAGACATGATGGAAGATTTATAACGAATTATGAAGCACTAGGAATAGTTCAAAAGGTAATATATAACTATGTTATGCGAGGGGGGTACAAATGAATATTGAGAAGTCTTTAAAAAATTTAAGAAAAACACAGGGAAAAATAGATGCACTTAAGAATAGAATAAATTTTTGGCAAGAATGTTTAGATACAATGACAGATGAAGAAATAGCAGAATATTTTGTAAATGAAAGTTCAGATACATACCGGAATGCCAAAAGCAAAAAATAATAATAGTCCAGTTGAAAATAGAGTAATAAAGCAAATAGTAACAAGAGAATTGGTAAAACAATGGATAAAGGACGACAAATCAAGATTAAGAATGTTAGAATATGAAGTAAAGCAAATAGAAATAGCATTAGGCTCGTTAACAGAAGAAGAAAATTTTATTATAACATGTAAGTGTATAGATAATTGGAAATGGAGACAAGTAGAATTTGCTTTCAATGATAAATATAGAAAAGAAAGAGAAATTACTGAAGAAGGATTAAAGGATATAAAGGAAAATGCACTCAAAAAGATGAAAGATATATTAAATACATAAAACTACCTGAAAACTACCTGAAAATAACCTGAAAAATCACTGTTTTTTCAAAAATAGTATGTTAATATATATAATAGCACGAAGTATGATACAGTTAGTAATAACTCGTAAGTCCAAGTATCATAAAGCCTCCGTGCTAATATATATCTTATTAGGTAAGCTAGAGAAATCTAGCTTTTTATATTAAATTATGATATAATCCTTATAAAAAAGGAGGATAGTTATGGAACAAGAATTAAAAAAAATATTAGAAGAAAGACTCAAAGGAATTGAAGATCAATTACATGACCTAAATGCAAGAAATGAAATTCCAAGTACAGCTAATGATTTAGACGATGTATGTGAAAAACTAGATACTATAATAAAATTACTAGAAAACAAATAGGCATAAATTAAACAGAAAGAGTTTATCAGAAATGGTAAGCTCTATTTTTATTGTGTTATCAATATACTAGGTAATTGATATATATATATATATTCCTATGCAGATCTCCATTCTTTAGTAAATAGCCTTCCTAGTGGGCTTATATATTCGGGAATAGTTAAATGGTATAACAACAGGCTTTGACCTTGTTATTCTTAGTTCGAATCTAAGTTCCCGAGCCAAAATTATAAGAGGTAAACAAATGTATAAATGTTTAGAAGCAAACAAAATATGTAGTGAATACAACAGAAAATGTAAAGTATGTGCATTAGACAATCCAAAGAAGGTGTATGGTATGACAGATTACGAAATAATGATGAAAGAGAAAAGAGCAAAAGAAATATTTGAGAAAGCAATACCGATTGAATGTAGAAAGTGTACAATATTACAGCGAGATTACTTACATAAGAAAGTAAAGTGCTTGTATAGAAGTAATGATGGATGTATGTTAGATAAACATAAGAGTGTAGGAGGCTAGAAATGATTAAAGAGAAAATATTAGCGTTAATACCTAAAAAACAAAAAATTGAAGTGAAAGAGATTAAAGTTCCGGATTTAAAACAATATCTAGTAAACGGATACGAAGAAATAAGGCAAGTTAAACAAAAAAATATAGAATTACAGGACAAGCTAGAAGAAGAAATCAAAAACAAGCAATTATACGAAGGTGCATTGGTTACTTTAAGCGAATTTCAAAAAAGAGATGAAGAAAACAAACAAGAAATTACTAGATTAGAAAATAAATTAGGAAATAAGCAAAAAGAAATAGAAAACTTAAATTCTACACTTAATATATACAAGATAAATGAGCATGAGTTTAATAAAAGAAAAAGCAAATTAGAAAATGAAATTGAAGAAGCAAGAAAAGAAGAAGTTAGTAATTATAAAGAAAAATTAATTCAAGAGATAGAAAATACAAAAGGGAATTTAAGCAAATCTAAAGTTATAAGCATAATTATGAAAAAAACAATAAAAGGAGAATATGAACAAATGGAATCAGAAACTAAAAAAAGACTAACATTTCGTTAGTCTTGTCTTTAGTTAATTTCTAAAGAGTTTTGAAAAATAGTCCAACATTGGAATAATTTTTTCGTTACTTCCTTGAATATAGAAGAAAGTATCGCCATTTTGTGTCTCATATATATCAATATTGACACTTCCAATGCGTTCCCCTGTTGCTATAGGCATCTAAAACCCTCCTTTTTCTTTTGTGTCGCGCGCTAAAATATTATAGCACAAAAAATAAAGAATAGTGTCGAAGGTTTACTAAAGAGTTAAAAAGCGCAAAAAAAGATATATGAAAGAAACGACAGTTTTAAACAGAATAGATAAACTAATAGATAATATTAACTACGAAAAAGCTTATATAGAGATAGAAACTAAAAATAATAAACTGATACTAGAAAAAGACAAGAAAAATCAGATAGGGTTTAATACCAAATAAAATATAGAGGTGGAGGTATGGCAAAATATGACTGGAAGCAGTTAGAAAAAGAATATATATTAAGTGATTATAAATCAGTAAGTAGCTTTTTAAAAGACAAAGGAATAAAACGTAATGGTAGTACTCAAAAAGCTGTAAAAGGTTGGAATGAGAAAAAGGTTCAAAAAGAGTTCAAAAAAGGTTCAAGAATTATAGAAAAGGTCATAGAAAAAGAAAGTGAAAAGGAAGCCGACAAAATAATACAAGTAAAAGATGTTGCGAATGATTTATTGGCAAAAATAATACAAGCTAATAATGAACTTGATAAGCATATAGTAACCAATAAAACGAAAACTAAAGTAGTAGAATATGATTACAAATGCAATAAGCCTAAAAAAGAAACAATAGAAGAAAAAGAGCAAAAGACATCATTTATAGACATTATTGATAGAAAAGGACTAAAAGAATTAACCTCTGCCTTAAAAGATATAAACGATATTATCAATAATAAACAAAAAGAAGAAGGTAATACCCAATCGCTTGCTGAAGCAATACAAAAAGCTTATGATACAAAGTAGGAGATAAGTAATGTTATCAACAGAAGCAATATTATATTATAAAGATAGACCAGTAGAATTTGTAAAAGATATAATAAAAGCAACACCAGATGATATACAAGGAGAAATTTTAGAAAGTGTTGCACAAAATCAACTAACAAGTGTACGCTCTGGTCATGGAATAGGAAAGTCGGCATTAGAAAGTTGGCTTATTTTTTGGTTTATGTGTACAAGACCATTTCCAAAAATACCTTGCACAGCTCCAACTAAACACCAATTACATGATATATTGTGGGCAGAAGTTGCTAAGTGGTTAAATCCAACATTAAGGACAGAAATAGAGTGGACACAAGAAAAGCTATACATGAAGTCTAATCCAGAAAATTGGTTTGCAGTACCAAGAACAGCAACGCAACCAGATGCATTACAAGGATTTCATGCAGAACATTTATTATATATTATAGATGAAGCATCACGGAGTAAAAGATGTTGTATTTGAACCAGTATTACGGCTCTTTATCAACGCAAGATGCTAAACTTATTATGTGTGGAAACCCAACTCAATTAAGTGGTTTCTTTTTTGATAGCCATAATAAAAATAGAAGCATATATAAAACATTTAAAGTATCTGGAGAAAACTCAAAAAGAGTATCTAAAGAATATATACAAATGATAATAAATATGTATGGACAAGATAGTGATGTATATAGAGTTAGAGTTGCTGGAGAATTTCCAAAGGCAATGCCAGATAGTTTCATTCAGTTAGATTGGGTAGAAAATTGTAGTAAAAAAATACTTACAAGGAATTACCCTGCATTAAGAATAGATATAGGAGTTGACGTTGCTAGATATGGAGATGACGAAACAATAATCAATATTTTATTTGATAAAACATATCAACAACCATTAAATGTATTACATCATAACGACACAATGCAAGTAACAGGAAGAATAGTGCAAATAGTAGAACAATTAAGAGCAAAATATATAGGAATACCAATACATATAAAAATAGACTGTGACGGATTAGGTGTTGGAGTTTATGATAGATTGAAAGAAATAAAACAACAAAAAGGTTGGGTAACTGTAAAATTATATGAATGCCATTTTGGTGGAGCAGGAGGAAAAAACAAAAAAGAAGAGCCAGTTGAATTTAGTAATAGTACAGGCTTAATGTGGGGGTTATTAAGAGAAAAATTAAAACGTAATGAAATAGAACTTATATATGATGATAAGCAAATTACACAATTAAGTAATAGAAGATACAAAATAAATTCAGACGGTAAAATAGAGCTAGAAAGAAAAGAAGAAATGAAAAAACGAGGACTAACTTCTCCGGATAGACGGAGATGCATTAGTTCTTTCTTTATATGAACCAAAGCAAGGCGGATTGTCAATATTGAAATAGAGGTGTAAACATGGATATAAACAAAATAAAAAGAATAATAATTCAAGATTATGAAAGAAGAAGACAAATAGCAATAGAAAAGAAATACTACGAAAATGATAATATAATTAAAACTACAGGAATATTGCCAGCAGATACTGATCCATTAAGAAATGCAGATAATAGGGTATCGCATAATTTTCATCAGTTAATAACAGATGAAAAAGTAGCATACATGTTTACTAATCCAGTTTTGTTTGATGCAGGAGATAAAGAGACAAACAAACAAATAACAGAAACATTAGGAGACGATTTTAAAAGTGAGAGTGCTTATCTGTGTACTAATGCTACGAATAACAAAGTAGGTTGGCTACATTATTGGATAGAAGATAATGAATTTCAATATGCGACAGTAGAAACAGAACAATGCTTACCGCAATTTGATGGAAAGTTAAAGAAAAAGTTAATAGGTTTTTATAGATATTACGAAGTAGTCGAAGAAGATGAAAGATATAATACTAAATCATATGTAATATTTGAATTTTGGGATAGCAAACATTGCGAAAAATATAAATTTAAAGGCAATTTAAGCGGTACAGGACTTACATATATACCAGAAGCATACGAAGAATTTATACACGAATTAGAAGATGTACCATTTATAGAATTTAAAAATAACAGAAATATGATAAGTGACTTAAAGAAATATAAAGATTTAATAGATATATATGATAAAGTAATGTCAGGATATGCAAATGATTTAGAAGATATACAACAGCTTATATATATACTTGAAAATTATGGCGGAGAAGATTTAAAAGAATTTCTTGGGGAATTAAAAAGGTATAAGACAGTAAAAATAGAAACTGGAGCAGATGGAAGAACGAATGGAGGACTAAAGACATTATCTATAGAAATACCTGTTGAGGCAAGAAACAGTATATTAGAAATACTTAAAAAGCAAATATATGAAAGTGGACAGGCATTGCAACAAGATACGGAGAACTTTGGAAATGCAAGTGGTGTAGCTTTAAAATTCTTTTATAGAAAATTAGAACTAAAGGCAGGGCTAACACAGATTGAATTCGAAAAAGGATTTAATAAGCTGATAAGAGCAATAATGAAGTTCTTAAATATATCAGACTGGAAAACAAAGGCAATTACTCAAACATGGACTAGAAATATGATAAGTAATGATTTAGAAAATGCACAAATAGCAAATGAAAGCAAGTCTAATGAAACAATATCAGACGAAACAATAGTAAAAAATCACCCTTGGGTAGAAAATCCAGAAGAAGAATTGAAAAAGCTAAAAGCACAAAAAGAAGAAACACAAAAAAGGCAACAAGAATTATTTGCAAATGCAGGTGGATTTGATGATAGACATAATAAAAATGATAACACCGAGTAGGAGGTGTTATTTTTATGGCAAGAAAACCAAATAACTATTGGGAAAAACGTTCTACTGAATTAATGAAAAGACTAGAAAAAGGTACAGAAAATACAATAAATAGCTTAATTCAAACTTATGAACAAGCAACAAAAAACATAAATAAAGAAATATCGAACATATTTAAAAACTTTGCAAAAGATACAGGCTTAGACAAGAAAACATTATTAGAATTATTAAATAAAAAAGAAACAGACCAATATTACAAGAATCTATTACAAGTAATAAACAATAATATAACAGATAATAGCATTAAAAAGAAATTGCTTGCAAAATATAATGCGCCTGCTTATTCATATAGGATTAGTCGTTATCAAGCATTACAAGATAATATAAATGTAGAATTAAAGAAATTAGCAAATATAGAGCAAGACATAACGAAAATACGATATGTAGATACAATAAGAGAAGGTTATTATCACAATATATATGGTATTCAAAAAAGTATAGGGTTAGGATTTAGCTTTGCACAAATAGATAATAGAACAATAAATTTGATGCTTAATGAAAATTGGACACCTAATCCAATAAGTGGCGCATCAAACTATTCAAAAAGAATATGGAATAATAGCGAAAAACTAGGCAATTATTTAAAAACTCAATTAACGCCAGACACTATGTCAGGTAAATCAATAGCTAAAATAAGCAAAGAATTATCAGAATATATGAATGTCGGTTTGTTTAATGCAACAAGGCTTGTTAGGACAGAGGCAGCACACTTTGCAAACGAAGCAGAAATGTTAAGTTATGAAGAATTAGACATTGACAAATATAGATTTATAGCAACATTAGATAAAGTAGTATGTGAACATTGTGGAGAGTTAGACAACCAAGTATTTCGCATAAAAGATAAAAAGCCACGGAAAGAACTTGCCACCTTTACACAGTTTTTGTCGCTGCACAACAGTAGCAGAGTTTGATGATGATACAATGGAAGGCTTACAAAGAAGGGCTAAAGACGAAAATGGGAAATATATATTAGTTCCACAAGATATGACTTATCAAGAGTGGTATAACAAATATGTAGACAAAGAAGAAGGAATATTAAATGATTTATTTAATAAAAATACGAAATTAAAGGATATTACAACTCAAAGAGAAAAAATTATAGAAGAAACATTTAAGAATGAGAAAATAAAGAATATTGCATTAAATGCAAATATAAAATCAATAAAAGCAGGTGGAAATAAAGCATATCATAGAAGAGGAAATATTGTATTAAAAGAGGATTATACCAACAGAACAATTATTCATGAAATAGGACATGTGGTAGATTATAATAACAAGTGGCTATCTTCTAATAAAAACTTTATGAAGGCAATTAATACAGACAAAGAATATGTATTAACAAACAAAGATATATACAAAACATTAATTCAAGAAAATAAGAGCTATAAAGAACTTAGTGATATAATAAGTGGAATGACAAAAAATAAAATACGTGGAAGATATTATCATAAAACAAGATATTGGAATAAGCCTAATAAATTAGAAAAAGAAATATTTGCTCAAATGTTTACAATGGCAGGAAAAAATGATATAAAACAATTAAAAATATTTGAAAGATATTTTCCAAATACATTTAAAGAATTTGGTAATATTATTAGGAGGTTGCTATAATGTATGAAGATGTATTAGATGATGAGGTTGAACAAAAACTAGATGAATATGAAAGAATATTTCCAGAAGGTTTTCCTTTAGCCCAATTTGAAGGAACAAAACAAGAATTAATAGATGAAATAAATAAGTGTATTAGGACTAAAACAGAATACGATACAAGTTTCTGGGATGAACATCCAGATTATGATGATTAAGTTATTAATATTTTAAAATTATAAATTGATAGGTGCTTCTATTATTAGCTGAGGAAGTCAAATGAAACATTGGAGCGTTTACAGCCTATTTCAAGCAAAGACACAGAAATGTGTCTTATTTTTATACCTGAAAAGGTAAATCTATGTAGTTGCAGAAATAGCAACAGAAAAGGAGAAATACCAAAATGGAGTTTTTAGAAGAAATTTTAGGAACAGACTTGTATAATCAAGTTAAAGGAAAAGTAAGTTCTTATAACGAGAAAGCCGATAAGGACAAAAAAGTAAGTATTGTTAATGTAAACAATGGAGAGTTTGTTGCGAAAGCAAAATATGACCAATTACAAACAGACTTAGACAATACAAAAACATCTTTAAATACTGCAAACACAACAATAGCAGATTTAAAGAAAAACAACGGAGATAATGCAGAACTACAAGACAAGATAGCAAATTACGAAACCGAAAAAGCTAATCTTGAAAAAGCACATAAAGAAACAACTGAAAAGCTGATAAAAGAAAGTGCTATTAAGGACGCATTATACAACGAAAAAGCAAAACATCCAGAATTATTGCTTGGAAAGTTTGATTTATCTAAAATCGTATTAGATGAAAAAGGTGAAAAAGTAGTGTCTGGAATTGAAGACCAAATGAAATTCAATAAGGAAACTTACAAAGATTTATTTGGAGAAGCTGAACAAAATGGACAGCAACCATACCACTATACTCCAGATAGTGGAAAACCAAACAATAATACTGGAGCAACAGATTTTGTTGGAATAATTAAAGAAAATCAAGCAAGAAAAATTTAAGACGTTACAACGTCTTTTTATTTTACCCAAAAAAGAAGGAGGAATGTAAAATGGGTTATTTAAAAGATGAATTAACAGGATTTGTACCTGTAGAACAAGCAACAGAAATTATGAAAGATGTAGCAAGAGGGTCTACAATATTAAGACTTTCAAAAGTATCGCAAATGGAAAGCGATACTAAAAAAATACCAGTTATGACAGAAGGAGCAGGAGCTTACTGGGTAGGAGAAGGAGAGAGAATTAAAACAACTAAAGCAGGTTGGATTTATCCAGAATTAAAAGCTAAAAAATTAGCTGTAATTATACCAGTAACAAAGGAAAAATTAAAAGATACAACAATAGATGTATTTAATGAATTAAAAGAAAGTATAGCAGAAGCATTTTATAAAGCAATAGATGCAGCATGTTTATTTGGAACAAACACACCATTTGAAAAAAATGTAATGAATTGCGTAGAAACAAGTGGAAATAAAATTGAAATTGAAACAAATGCAACATTAGATTTAGATGTTTCTGATGCTATGGCAACAGTAGAAGAAGATGGATATGATGTAAATGGTTTTGTAGGAAGAGTAGGTATTAAAAATTCTTTAAGAAAATTAAGAGATGGGAATGGAAACCAACTATTTGCTGATGGAGTAAATGGTAAAGAATTTTATTCACAACCTATTGAGTTTTCAAGAAATGGTGCCTGGGATAAAACAAAAGCAGAACTAATCGGAGCTGATTGGGATAAATCTCTAGTAGGTATTAGAGATAGCTTAGAATATGAAATCTTAAAAGAAGCTACTTTAGAAGGAACAACAGATGAAGACGGAAAACCAATATCATTAGCTGAGCAAGACCTAATTGGTATTAAAGCAACAATGAGATTGGCGTATTTACCAATTAAAGATGAAGCTTTTTGTGCAGTAGTTCCAAAGGCAGGTGCCTAATATGAATCAATATATTAAAGAAAAACATATTATAAATGCTACCACAAAGACTTACGAAACTATTTATAAAGACAGAGGATATATGCCTTATAATAAGGAAGAAAAGAAAAATACTAAAAAGAAAGAAGAAGCTGACAATAGTTAGCTTCTTTCGAGGTATTAACTATGTCAGATAATGTAAATAAAGTAAAAGAAATACTAACTATACAAGATAACAAATTAGATAATTACTTGATGTTCTGTGAAAGAAATATAACAGACAAGATATTAGATAGATGTCATATAGAAACTATTCCAGAACGACTAAATTCGCTTATACAAGAGTTTTTGCTTGAACAGTATAAACTAAACGAAAGTGGGATTCTAGAAGGTAAAAAACAGGTTTCGAGTGCTTCTGATAATGGGCAAACAGTTCAATTTCAGATTGTAGGTGGTGCAAGTGAAGTATCTAAAAATGCCGAACAATTTCTTGATAGAAATATAGATACGTTAGTAGCTTATAGAAAGATAAGGTGGTAGTTATGGAAACACCAGACGAATTTAAACAAATAATAGCTAATACTTTCTATGATAAAGATATAGAAATATGGACAGAAGGAACAATAAAAGACAATGAAGGTTCTGTAATTAAAGAAGGTAAGCAAGAAAAAATAGACGAGTTTAAAGGAAATTTCCAATTTAAGACTAGAGAGTATATTCAGCAAGAATATGGCAAAGAAATAGAAGCTAATGCAATAGTAACATGTGATAAAACAATAACTAAAATTGGCAATATACTTGTCTATAATGATAATGATTACACTATTAAAAGTATTATTGTATCAGATAGTCATACTACTTTACTTATAAATGGAAGTGATGAAAATGTCTAAAATAGAAGGATTAGATGAATTACTTGCAAATTTATCCGGATTAGGTGGAGATATTGAGCAGTCTTGCCTAAAAGGTGGTAGACGAGGTATGAAGAAAGTTCAAAAAAATGCAAAATATTTAGCTCCAACTGGAGAAACTGGGGAATTAAGAAATTCTATTAAAGAAACAGGAGAAATAAACGGAGACGAAGTAAATTGCAAAGTATATACGAACTGTGAACATGCTGTTTATAACGAGTTTGGAACAGGACAACGTGGTGCAGAAAGCAATATAGAAAGACCTGATGGGATAGCATATAAGGCTGACTGGAAAGGTATGGCAGCGCAACCATTTATGACACCAGCATATTTACATGCTAAGAATACAGGAGAAGTAGAACAAGAAGTAATTAAATCAATAGAGCAAGATATTAGAAAGTTAGGAAGTGGTAAATAATGATTAATCAAAAACCAACAGTGTATCAAAAACTATTAGAGCTAGAAACAGAAAAGAAAGCAAAGCAAGTATGCGAAGAAGGCAATCAAGATTGGTCAAAATTGCCATGTGTAACTTATATGGAGTTACAAAATGAGCCATCTTCATATGGAGATGACGAAGAATATTCAAGTGCTTTAGCAATTAAAGCTGATGCGTGGGGAAAATCATCTAGTCAAGTGTCTAAATTAGCAATTCAAGTAGTTGAAAAAATGAAAGAATTGGGCTATGAAAGGACACTTTTTTTAGATGTTTCCGATTTAAACAGTAAAATAAAACACAAAACAATGCGTTTTGAAAAAATAGAATTTTTAGAAGAGAATTAACCTCTTCTTTTTTAAGGAGGAATTATAATGTCAAAAAAATATTTAAAAGGTTTTAGTAGGTTTATGTATTTTCCAATCGTAGAAAATACACTAGAAAAATATACAGTTGGAGCTGGTATTTTAATACCTTCTGCACAAAAATTGTCAAAAGAAATTGATAGTTCTGAAGAAAACATATATGCTGATGATGAAGTATGGGACGTTGACAAAACAGTCAATGGAGAAAAATTCACATTAACATTAAAAGAATTACCAAATGACCTTAGAGCAATGTTAGAAGGTGGTACATATGATGCCCAAACAAAAGAATACAATTTTGCTACTACAGACAATGCACCAGAGTTTGCTTGCTCATATAGAGGTTTGTTAGCAGATGGAACTTACAGAATGTTTAGGCAATTTAGATGTTTAGTAACAAAAATAAAAATGGATCTAGAAACAAAAGGTAATGGAAATAATGGAGCGGTTGAAATCGAAGGAATGTTTATGGCAAGAACATATGATAACAGATTATTCTCAATAAAAGATACAGAAGCAGGAAATGCTGACTTGACATGGCTAGATACAATACCAAATATTACAAATACTGAAGACTTATCAAAATTAACAAAAGAGCAATTATTAGCAAAAGCAACTGAATTAGAAATAACAACTGTTTCTAATAGCAACACAAAAGACGAGATAATAGCAGCAATAGAAGCTAAACTAGCAGAATAATGAATGGAGAGTAGAAATACTCTCCTATTTTTCGTAAAAGGAGAAAGATAATGTTTAAAAAGATTAAAGATAGTGAAGCATTAAGTTTGCCAACTGTAAAGAAAATGTATGGAGTAGAAGTCAAAAAAATGCCTTGTGGTAAGTATTTTGAAGCAATACAAACATTAAGAGATTTACCACAGGACTTTATGAAAGAATTGTCAGGAGAAAACCCAAATTTCAAAGTATCAGAAATTCTTTCAGTAGAAAACATAGGAACAATAATGACAAGATTATTAGTAGTATTACCTGATTTTACATTTAAGTTCTTATCAAAATTAATGGATATAAGCGAAGAAAAACTAAGAAATGAGTTATCCCCAAAAGAATTATTAGACATTATAATAGAATTTTGGAAAATGAATGATTTAGAAAGTTTTTTCGACCAAATGAAGTCAATAATAGAGAAGGCTACGACCCTAATTGGCTTCAAAAAACAATAGCAATATGTATAAAAATAGGCATAAGTAAAAAGGAATTTCTTGAGGAATATTATCCTGACGAAATCCCTATAATCATAGAAAAATACGCTGACTTAAATAAAACAGAAAATACAGAAAAAGTAGAAGAAGTTTCAGCAGAAGACTTTTAATTAGGTAATCCCATTTGTTTTGAAATAATATTAGATATGACTTGAGCAGCTATATCACTTAATATTTTTATAGAAGCAGAAGAAACTTGAGATGCGATTTTTTTAGTTTCTTTCCAAACGCCATCATCACGAATATTATCTAAAAACTGATGACCTTGATATGTTATAGATAATATACGAATCTCAGGAATTCTAGAATCTATAAAATTAATTGATTTTGTATCTATATATCCAGCCTCAGTCAGCTTTAAAGCTGTATAGCGTATATCGTCAATTGAGTGACTTGGCAAAAAACTATCTTCAGCAGCATAACTAATTTTCAAGCAATTTCCTAATGTTAAAGTATCCTCTAAATATAATAATAAATCTCTTATGCAATCATGATTAAGTTTCATGTTAACACCTCACTTTCGATAAAATTATATCATTATTAAAGCACAAAGCAAATAAATCTATTAAAAGACAAAAAAAGACAAAATTTTTACTATGGTGTTTTACATAAAAGTGTGATATTATTACCTAAAGAGAAATTATGTTGCAAAGTAGGTAATAGTATGGAAGAAAAAAAGAAGAATGAAGGATTAGGTTTTGGTATTGCTTTAGCGATGGTGTTTGCCATTATAATTGCTTTTGTAGTATTAGGTTCACTTTCAGATACAATTAAGAGTGAAAATGAAACGAAGCATGAATTAACACTTATTCAAGAAGGCAAAACAGTATCTTCTGTTACTGTAATAAATGAAATTATAGAGACATTAAAAACAAGACAAGAAGATAACCTAAAAAAATATTTGGCAAATGATTTTAAATATTATGATAACAATAATATGGAGCATAAGTACGTTAGTAGTTTTATTGAAGACCTAAAACTTTTAATTTCTACATATGATCTTGAAAGAAGGGGAGATGCAAGTTCAAATGATTGGGCAACATATAGAGTATATTGGAATGTGGTAGAAGAAAATAAAGCTAATGGAATAAAAAGAGAAGAACGAGGATATTGCTTACAAACAATTACTATTATGCTAAAAAAAGCAACAAAACAGGATGTAATTACTTATGAGATAGAAAAAATAGTATTAAAAAATGCATAAAACAAAAAATAAAAACACTTACTTAGGTAGATGTTACTTATAACAACTATAATATATGAGGATTTTATGAAGAATATAGAATTACAAGATAAAAAAATATGGAAAGTTATAACTATTGGCATAGTGTATTTTTGTTCAATAGTTCTATTGTTAAAAGCAGGTAGTTATTTTTTAGAGTTTCCATTAATATTATCAGAAAAATATAATATATCTGTTAATGAAATATCTTTACTGTATGGTAATAATTATTTTTGGGGGATAATAGGAATAATGATAATAGCAGTATTAGCATTACCTGCATATATTGCTATAAATAGAATAAAAAAACGGCGGAAAAGATGGATTAGAATTTTATTCAGATGATGAAGTTCAAAATCCAGTTGATGTTATAAGAAAAGATGAGAAAAAAATAAATACTAAAATTAAAGATATCGTAAAAACAGACGATTCTATAATAGATGATGAGGAAGCAGAAAAACAAATGTTTTTCGAAGAAAAAGATAAAGACTTATTAAAATGTAAACTTATAAAAAGCAGAATGTTGCCTCTTACAATGGAAGTTACTAGAGAACTATATAATCAATGTAGGACTAATATAACTTACGAAAAAGTTTTAAGATATGTTAAGATAATAAGTAAATACAAAAGAAAAAAAGGAATGGAAGATAAAAGCGAAAAAATTGCAAAAAGTATAGTTGATTTTTTAAATAATAATGGTATAATTGAATCAGATGAAGGATATGAAGATAAGTATTATTTCACTACTTTTGGAAATAACTATATGTACTATTTTATGAATGGAATTATATAAAGGAGGGATTTTATGGAAAAAGCAATTAATATAGCTAATTATATGTTATCTAAAAAATCATTAACTCCTAAACAGGTTCAAAAATTATTGTATTACGCATATTCATTGTATCTAATAAAATATAATGAAAATTATAACCCAGAACATATGAATAGATTATTTGAAGATAAAATAGAGGCATGGAAACATGGACCTGTAATAAGAAGTGTGTACGATAGTATAAAAGGAATAGCTTATAGTTATGAACTAATTTGTTTTAATAGTGTGGTAAAGTTGACTGATACAAAAACAGAAAACTTTATCGATAAAATTTTAGCAGTATTTGGAGGATATTCAGGATATGAACTAGAAAAAATGACACATTCTGAATTACCGTGGCAATTAACATATATTGATTGTGATGGAGAAGCTAGATGTAATAGAGTGATAGATGACGCATTAATATATAATTTCTATTCAAGGAAATATAAGAATAATGTATAATTAGAATAATACAAAAGCATCAGTATTAACTGGTGCTTTTATTATGCTTGAAAGAAGGTGATAAAGTGAATGAAACAGTAGTAGGAGAGTTAGCTATAAATTTAAAAATGAAGCTAGAAGGACTAGAAAAGGGATTAGATACAGCAAAGAAAAAGCTTCAAGAAATAGAAAAACAAAATCAACAAGTTCAAAGTAGCAATAAAAATTTAGATGCAAGTTTTATTGCTATGTCTGCAAGCATTATGTTTTCATTAAAACAAATAACAGGAGCAGTTCAAGGACGGTATAGATAAATACTATCAATATACTAATAATATGAATGCATTACAAAAAACAGCCAAATCAACAAACAATTCATTTTCAGAGATAAAAGAAACAATAGAAGATGTAAATAAATTAAAATTAATGGATGATGCAGATGTAACTGCATCTACAAAGAATTTATTAACTTATGGATTTACAGTTGAACAAACAGCAGACATATTAAAAGTATTACAAGATGCTGCTGTAGGAAACAGACAAGCTAATTACACTCTATCAGAAGCCGTAAGAGTAACAACAGAGCGGTATTAGAATGGAAAATTCTGTATTGTCTGATGCAGCTGGTGTACAAAAAAATATCTCTAAAATGTATCAAGAACATGCAGAAAAGATAGGAAAAACAACTGATAGCTTAACACAAGCAGAAAAAGCACAAGCTGTATATAATGGAATAATGAATGAAGCTACTATGTTTATGGGTTCAGCAGCAGAGGTAGCAAGTGGATATCAAGGACAGCAAGCCCAATTAAAAGCAGTTAATCTAGAATTGTCAAGAACCATTGGAGAAGCCATGATACCAAGCTTAACTCAATATGGTTCATTACAGCTATCTATTACAAAGGGTTTAACGGAATTTATTAAAAACCATAAAGGTGCAACTAGTGGAGTGATAACATTTACAACTACGTTGCTAGCTATGGTTGTAGCATTAACTACCGCGAAGAAAGCATATAATGCATATACTACAGCAGCACAAACTGCAAATATGACAACAAAGGCATTTACAGCATCATTAATGACTAATCCAATCACTTTAATTGCAGTCGCAATTGCAACTGCAGTGGCTGCTTTAAATGTGATTATTACAAAAACAGAGGAAGAAACAGAGCGAATGAAAGAGCAAGCAGAAGCGGCAAAGAACTTATCTGATGCTCTAGATAATTTTAATAAAAATAATGAATACACAGAAGAAGAAAAAGATGTAGTCGAAAAAGAAAGAAATGAAGCCCAACAAATAATAAGTGCATATGAAGAAAAGAAAAATAGAATTGAAGAAATTGAAAATCAAATACAAGAAATAAAAAAATCCGATAAGCTTGAATTTATAAAAAAAGGGGAAATAAATGCCCTAAATGCTCAATTGAATGAAGCAAACAAGGAAATGGAAAAATTCAAACAAGAAAATATGTCAGCAGGAGAAAGTGTAGATTATTATCGAAGAAGAGTAGAAACATTGAACGGAACATTAGCATTAAATGATGCTAAAAAGCAATATTTAAGCAAGACTAATATAAAAACTCAAAGAGAACAATTGGTTGATATTGCTCAAACTAAAGCAGATATAGAAGGAAAGAAAAAATTATTAGATGTACTAAAGCAGGGAAAAACAGATACAGACGAATATAAAAATGCTAAATCACAGTTGGTAAAAGTATATCCTGAACTAGCAAAAGTAAATAAAAATACAATAAGTTCTACTGAAGGAATGATAGAAGCTGAAGAAAAAGCAGCTCAAGCCGAATGGGCATTAGCACAAGCAACAATAACAGAAAGCATAGCAGAATTAACTGCGATGCAAAACAATGATACTCTCGTTATTCAAATTGCTGCAGCTACACAACAAAAAGTAGAAGATGTAAGAAACTCAATTGTTGCAACAACAAACTCTTTAGTAGAACTGTCAAAGATGAGTTTAGAAGATTTTCAAGGAAGTGTAACTAGTAATTATACTCCAAAATCTTCAGGTGGTGGATCATATTCAAATAAAAGGCTAGATAATTATAAAAAAGAAATAGAACACAAAAAAGCAATGGACCAAATAAGTCTAAACGAAGAAATAGCAATGTACGAAAAAGCATTAAGAAGTTATGCTAAAACAACAGACGAAAAAAGGGAACTAAGAGAAAAGATATATGAGCTAAACAAAGAACTTGCACAAAAAGAAAAAGAAATGCTAGACCAACAAACAGAAGATTACGAAAACTATATAGAAGAACAAAAGAGACTAAGAGGTGCTGCATATAGTGTAGACGAACAGACAAAGGACTATAACAAAATAATTGAAATGCATAAAAGTTATTTAAATCAAATAATGAATGACGAAAGGCTAAGTCTAAATGAAAGAAAACAACTATATAGAGAAGAATTGCAAGTAATCAAAGATTACGAAAAACAAAAACGTGATTTGAGAGTAGAAACTATTGATAATACTTTGTCTCAATTAACAAATGCAATTACAAAGAAATTGGAAGTCATGCAAGAAAAAGACAAAGAAATGATAGACAAAAACTTAGAAGAAGTGGAAAAGTGGAAAAATGCAAGAATTGACGCTATTAATGCAGAGTATGATGCAAGAATAGAAGCAATAGAAAAGGAATTAGAGGCTTTAGATAAGGCAGAAAAACAAAAATCAAGAGATGAGGAAGACGAAGATTACAATACTAAAAAAGAAAGACTAGAAAACCTAATAGCATTTGAACATGATGAAGTTACGAAAGCAAATTATCAAAAAGAATTAGATAAGTTAGTTGCAGATTATAAAGAGACATTAGATAAGAGAGTGTTAGAAGATAAGAAAGAGGCTTTGTACGAACAAAAGAAATTACTACAAGAAGAACAAAATGCTAAGATTGAAGCTATTGAAAAAGAGACAGAAAAAAGAAAAGAAGAATATGAAAAGCAATTAAAAGCTATGGAAGAATATTACGAAGAACAAATGGCAAAAGCGGAAGAAACAGCTCAATGGATGCTTTTACATGTAGAACAAAACCAAAATGAAATACTTGAATTATTACAAACATACGGAGATGCTTATGCAATAACAGGACAAACCTTTGGAGAAAAACTAGGAAATAGTTTTGCAGATACTGCAATGGAAATTATAATGAATGCTATTGCAGAAATACAAAGAAGAATAGACTCAGCAATAGCAAGTAATATTGCAAGATTACAAGCCTCGGCAAGTGGAAGTTATAGTAGCGGATATAGTACAACATATAATACTAGAAGTATAAATGTAAATCAGTATAATACATTTAGTTCATATGCAGACAGTCCATCGACAGCTTATAAGAAACAAGAAACGATCAATAGAAATTTAGCAAATTCAATATCACGTATATTTTAGGGAGGTGTAAGGTGCAAAGATTAAAAGTTATAAATTTAGGCTTAAACGAACAAATTACTTTTGATATGAGTGGAGATATATTACTAAGTCATATTGAAGGATTAGGAATACCTGAGACAACACAACAAAGAACACAAGCACCTCTTCAAGATGGCTCTGATGTATATGGTATATTGTTAGAAGATAGGATAATAAGACTTCAAGCAACGATAAGAGCAGAAAATAGAGAGGAACTATATAAGTTAAGAAGAAGAGTTTTAAGAATAATAAATCCTAGAACATACAATGCAAATACTGAGAAAAAAGGAGAACTACTTCTATTTTATACTAATGATTATAAAACATATCGAATATATGCTCATATAGAAGATTCTGTTGATTTTAAAACTAGAGTTAATAATCATATGACAGCCGAGATAGTATTTACTGCTAATAATCCTTACTTGTTAGATGAAGAAAACACAAAATTAGCAATTAAAAGTCTATATGGTGGACTTAAGTTTCCGTTAAAGACACCAAGCAAATTTAGTAATGTAGGATTTATGAGAAATATTGAAAATGAAGGAGACTTTGAAGTACCGCTACAAATAGAATATCACGGACCAGTAAAAAATCCTATTGTATATAATGATACAACTGGTGAAAGTCTAAAAGTAAACAGAACTCTAAAAAAGGGTGAAACACTACTAATAAATACTGCATATGGAGACGAAACTGTAGATATTTTAAGAGAAAACGGAGTAAAAGAAAACGTCTTCAATTGGATAGATTTAGAACATAGAGATTTCTTTAGACTGACTTGGGGAGAAAATAGTATTAGATATAGCGGAGACGATGAAAGCGATATAGGAACAATAGATGTAGAGTTCGCAATAGCCTATGGAGGTGGATAATGATTGAAATAGTAAGTAGTGATTTTGAATTATTAGGTATTATATCGAATTATGAAAGCTTAATATTTAACAGGTCATGGCACGGTGTGGGAAAATTTGAATTGCATATAAATACAAATAAACGAAATGTTGACAAACTGCAAGAAGGAAATTTTATTGTAATAAATAAGAAAGAAAATAAAATAGGAATTATTGAAGATATACAGATTGATTGCAATAATACAACAACATTAATAGTAAGTGGAATACAGTTAAAAGGAATAACAAATAGAAGATTAACAGTAACAGACAACTACGATAGAGTAGCACAGACTGAAGCAGAAAATGTTTTTAAGCATTATATAAATAATCATATGATAGATAGTTATTACAATGGGATAGCAACTCCTGAGAGAAATATTTCATGGCTAAAATTAGCAGAGACGCAAAATAGGGGACTAAAAACAGTATGGCAAAGCAGATATGAGTATGTAGACGAATTAATGGAACATATTTCAAAAGATACAGGTTTAGGTTGGGATATAGTCTTAGATTTAGCACAGAAATGTGCTTTTTTTGATGTCTTTGAAGGTAAAGATAGAACAATTAATCAAACAGAAAATCCACCTATAATTTTTAGCAACAAAAAGAGAAATCTAGCAACTTCTAAAATAACAGATAAGAAATCATCATGGAAAAATGTAGGATATGCATTAGGTAAAGGCGAGTTAGAAGAAAGACCACTTGTATTAGCAAAAGATGGAGTATATGAAGGATTAGAAAGAAGAGAACAGCTATTAGATATGAGTAATATAGAAATTGAAGATTTAGCAGAAGAAGCAAAAAAGAAACTTGAAAATTATAAAGAGGTTAAAGGCATAGAAGGAACGATATACCAAATACCAAATATGGAATACGAGATAGATTGGGACTTAGGGGACATAGTAACAATTGAGACAGAAGGATACACAGAAGATAAAAGAATTACAGAAATTAGGGAAATTTACGAAAGAGACAAATCAGATATAGAAGTTACGTTTGGAGACAAAACTCCAGAACTAGATAAACAATTAAAGAAAATTATAAGTAGGGGGGTAAAATAATGGTTGAATTAAAAAGTTTTCCTTTCGATAGCATTGCAGACGATAGAGAATATCCCGCTCAAATATTTAGAAATTACTTTCATAAATTTTTAAGCACAGGAGTGTACTTTGGAAAATACAAAGACTATGGCGATTATAGTATGAAAGTAGTAACAAGTTTAGGATTAAATGTAAGAGTAACCAAAGGAGCAGGAATTATCAATGGACTAGATTTTGAACTAGAAGAAGACAAAGTTTTTCCGGTAGAATTAACTTTAGGAAAAATAAGAAAAGATATGGTGGTAGTTAGAGCAGATGATACATTAGCAGAAAGGAAAACTACTTTATACATTAAACAAGGAACTCATACAGATTTTGCAGAATTAGAAAGAACAAACGATATATATGAAATCTGTCTTGCTAAAATTACTGTTGGAGATACAAAAGCAAAAATAGATTTAGAAGATATAGAAGATACAAGAAGAGACCCAGAACTTGCAGGCATTGTAACAAGTTTAATAGATATTGATATTCAGGATGTATTAGACGATATAACAGCTAAAAAAAATAGTTATTTTGCACAGTTAGGAATTAGTACTAAAGAAGAAATTGATATTTTCATAGAAGAATTACAGGCATATTGCGATGCAGCAGAAGATGTATTGAACGAAAATGCTGCCATGAACTTATTTAATATGATAAATAATACAAAAGCAGAATTAAATACTTCAATACAAAATCTACAGAATACAAAAGCAGAACCACCACGAGCAAAAAACATAACTTTACTATCTACTCGGTTGGGCCTTAAACGAAACAACAGAAAAATACGAATATACATATACAGATAATACTATAACAGAGAATGATTATATCATGATAGACATACTAGATGATGAGCAACTAGAAGCAATGTTAAGTGCAAAATGGGAAACAGCAAATGGAAGCATTAAATTTACAAATGATGAGCGAGTGGAAATAGACGTAATGCTACAGTTAGTTATAATGAGAGTAAAACCTGAGCCAACTAAGGCAGAACAGGAGGTAGTATAATGAACGGAAAAGTTAATAAAACAGGTGGAGGGAACTGTGCCATAAAGGGCATAGTAGAGGAAGCTAAGGCATGGGGGATTATTACTGCAGGAGATTTTGTGGAGTTTATTAAGCAAAAGACAGATGAAAGTGGTACATATGGAGAAGACACAGAATTATATAATACTGCTACAAAAAATTATGAAGCTGTTTTACTATCAGAAAATAGAGTAGCAATAGGCTCAATAAAAAATTCAGGCTCATCAGCTCTTTATGTGATTGTATGTGAATTTGATGGCATGACAATAAATGTAGTAAATAGTAAAATGTTATGTAGTACTAATAATAGTTCAAATATAAATTTTTCTATATGTGCATTAAATGAAAATAAATTCTGTGTATTGTGGCAGCAAGGTGACGGAAATTTATCTTATTATATATGCGAAGTAATAGATAATGAAATTGCTGATTATTCAGGTACAGCTATTTATGACGCAACAGTACAAGTATCTTGCAAAAAAAGCTTCATATCTTTATCTGAGAATCGCATATTAGGTATTTGTTTAATAAGTAATTTTGTAAATATTGTGATTTTTTCTATAAATAATAATACAGTTGAACTAGAAAATAAGTATTTATTAAAAGACCAAAAAGGTTTATTATCACAATTAAAAAAAATAAGTAACGATAGAATACTTGCTATGATTTATTCTAGAGATAGTTCAGCTAAGTGGGACTATTATTTAATTACAGTAGAACAAGATGCTATTGTAATTAATGATAAAAAAGAATTTAATTGCACTTCTATTGGAACTAGCGAAATTCATTGTACTAGCTTAAAATTAGATTACAATAAGTTCATTTTATTTTATTCTAATGTATATAAAATCTTTGCAACTATAATTAATATAAATGCAGATACAATAAACGATACATTTACTGAAACATTAATTTATGATGAAACTTACTGTGGCACTGCGATTTCTTCTATATTGATAGATAGCAATAATTTAATACTGTTGCATAGTAAAAGTCTTAATTGCTATCTATATTCACTACAATGTAATATACGAGAAGATGTAATAACTATGTCAACAGATACTCAAATTAGTGCAATGCAAAATTCAGGATTAAGTATTTCAAATGTAGCAAATGAAATGGGCTTAGCATTTATTGCACATAGTTATTCTACAAATAATTATATGTATGGAATGATGTATGACCCCAAAATAGAAAAACTAGCACAAAAAGTAAAAAACAAACAAAGTACAATAGCACGGCATAGCAAAAACAAGTGCAAAAGACGGACAACCTGTTAAGATAGTAACGCCAAATTTTGAAAGCGAGGTGAATTAAATTATGAAAGTAGTAGTTTATAATGATAATAGCATAGCAGCTATTAGAGAAGAAATCTCATATCAAAGCAACGGAAATGTAGTAATAGACAGGGGACAAGCTATTGCAGAAATACTTGTTAAAAAAGTATATGATGTAGAAGAAATTCCAGAAGAAGTAGAAGAAAACAAATATTGTTATACACCGGAAAAAGGCTTCTATATAAACGAGAACTGGAAAGAGCCAGTTGATCCACAAGAAATAGAAACAAGAATAAGTTTAGTAGAAGATGCAGTAAATTCAATTTTAGGGTTTTAGGAGGTAAGTTATGAGTGAGAATTTAAAAAAGTACTTAAAAATGCAAATTTCTTTAAATAAATTAACAAAAGAACAAGTAATTGAGAAATATCCAGAAATGGCAGAGATTTTAGAAAGTGAGGGCTAACATGGAAGATAATACAGACCTAAGAGAAAAGGTTGCTCATTTAGAAGAAAGAGCAAAATCAAATACCATAAGAATAGATGAAGTGGAAAATAGAATGACTCGAGCCGAACAGATTTTAAGCAGCGTGGATAAGTCTTTAAGCGTAACAATTGAACAAATCAAAAATATTGCAGAAGATTTAAAAACAACAAGTGTTAATTTCAAGGAAGCGATTATGCGTAGTAACAATGCAAATAGCAAGGAAACAGAGCTACTAAAAGAGAAGTACAATGAACTTGAAAAAAAGTACGAAAAATTAGATAGTAAACTCGAGCAAGAAACAGTGTTAAAAGATGCAGAAAACTGGAGAAATTCAAAAAAACAAATAATGGCTTGGATATTATCTGGAATTTTAGCAGTAGTAGCTGGAATTTTGGGAGTATCCAAGTTTTTTTAGAAAGGAGGGAAAAGGTATGTCAATAGAAGTATTAGTTTATGTAGTAACAACACTATTTACTTATTTGATGGGTAAAGCATCAAAACGCTTTGGCTGGAATTACGATTTGCCTATTCCAATACAAAACATAATAATTGGATTTATAGCAGCTGGAATAGGAATATTGATACATATTGAAGGACTAGATGCAAATACAATAATACAATCAGTTATTGTAGCACTAGGCGGAGTTGGTACTGCTGTAATAGCATATGATGCAAAAAACAAATAATATGTATCTTAGATAAAAATTAGATACATGGATGAAAGAAGTTGGCGACACAAATGTCGTTGACTTCTTTTTTATGAAAGTGAGGTAAAAACTTATGAATGAAAGAGCAAAATTCATAAATGTAAGCGAGAAAAAAGAAAAACAGATACAGGAAGTAAGAGAACTATTTTCAAAAGTTTATGACATTCTGGACAAGTATAATTCGAGAGAGAATAGTCTAGCTACAACAAGGCTAGAAGAAGCTCAGTTTTGGGCTATAAAAGGAATTACTAGAGAGGAGGATTAAGAATATGGAAGATAAAGAAAATATAGTAGAAGATGTAGAGTTCAATGAAGAACTCTACAAAAAGAATTTAAAAGAAAATACATTTGCAGAGATTGACGAAAAAGATGGAGTAGGCGAGGAGGTGCAAGAAAATGCAAATAACTAATTTAATAATGCCAAAGAGCCAATATCCAATAAAATGTCCTTATTCAATGATACCAGAATTTGTAATAACACATGAAACAGCAAACGATGCTAGTGCGATGGCAGAAGCATCGTATATGGAAGGAAACTCAAATTATACAAGCTTTCACGAAGTAGTAGATGACTACAGGGTAGTGCATTGTATTGATTTTGATAAAAACTCTTTCAATGCTGGAGATGGAAGAAATGGGAAAGGAAATAGAAAGGGTATAGCAATAGAAATATGCTACTCTAAATCTGGAGGAGAAAGATACGAAAAAGCAAGAAGAAATGGAGCTAAAAGGATTGCACAAATACTAAAACAATATGGTTGGGGAGTTGATAGACTTAAAAAGCATCAAGATTTTAGCGGTAAATATTGCCCTCATAGAACATTAGATGAAGGTTGGAACAAGTTTGTAAATATGGTAAGAGAAGAAATGGGCGAAAAAACAGAAACTAGCCCAGGGCAACAAACAGTTCAAAATACAGTTCAAGAAAAAAAGAAAATAGATGTAAAATATCAAGCCTATGCAAATGGCAGATGGCTTAGTGATATAATCAATTTTAACGAGCATAATGACATGGGGTATGCAGGTATATTTCGGACAAGCAATAAGCTGTTTTAGAGGTAATACGGTCGGACAAGAGGAAAACGCAGGAAAGCTTATATATAGAGTACATATAAAAGGTGGCAAATGGCTAGGAGAAATAACAGACAGAGAAAAAGATAGAAGCGGAGACGATTTTGCAGGAATAAAAGGTAAAGCTATTGACGGAATTGTAATAAAAGCAACAAAAGGAACAGCAAGGTATAGGGTACATACAAAAAATGGCAAGTGGCTTGGTTGGATAACACAATACAACATAAATGATGCAACGAATGGATATGCGGGAATATTTGGCAAAGAAATAGATGCAATTCAAGTAGAAATAATTTGACATAAATACTCTTAAATGTTATAATAATATTAATTATTATATATAATATTAGATAAAACTATTGACTTGAAAATACGTTTGTGATATTAATATAATATATTAAGAATAATAATAAATCTTTCGTATTGCTTTATTCTTAAAAAAGATAAGAGCCGAAGCCCTTATCTGTTAGTTGTTCAATCGGTTGGAGTTATCCTTTTGTGGGGTAACTTCAATTTTTTCTTTACTAAAAACTACTTTGTATCCGAAGACGCAAATTATAGTAATCAGTGGTGTTGCACAAAGAAGTATAAAACCGATTCCTATGTATTTTTCCATAGGCAAAGCCCTCCTTCTCTTAAGTTTTACACCTGCTGAAAGCGGGTGCATTATATTAGTAGTCCGTGCTAAATTAGTACAAACCACTAATTTATGCACCCTAATAATGAAGGAGTTAAACAACTAAACATATTTTATCAAAGAATGTAATATAATGTCAATATAAAAATGTGGAAAAAACAAAAAACAATGTGGAAAACCAAATAATAAAGAGCTAGTATATGAAATTAAACGTTTCAGTACTAGCTCTTTTTTTGTTGTCATATTTTTATAGAAATTGCATATAATTAATACATGGAATTTAAAATAGAAATCGAAGGAAAAAGACGAAACAATTATTTAGATGTTAAAGTATCAGATAAGTCGTTAATAAGTGAAAAACGGAGATGGATTACGCTTTATATTAGCATACAAAGAACTTGTTAAATATATTCATGCGTGTATGCCAAATATGCCGAAAGAGGCAATGATAGACATTATAGAAGATATTTATAACAAATAAGTTTGACATAATATCAAATTCATGTTATAATATTAAAAGTTAGATATATAAGTTCGATTGAACTTAAACCGAGCTAGGAGTAAAGTCTAGTTCGGTCTTTTTTATATTCGAAAAGTAATCTTTTTTTGACTTTTTTACTTTTCCACCATAGTGAACAGGATATGTATTAAAATTAATACATAGGCAATACTAAAGATAATATGAAAATTAAAATTAAAGAAATAAGAGAAAATAAGAATATGACTTTATTAGAATTATCAGAAAAGACAGGTATATCTAAAAGTCATCTTAACTATATCGAAAGAGGAATAAAAGAGCCAACGCTATCGGTGTTGGTTAAAATAGCATCGGCTCTTGAAGTACACGAAAGTGAATTATATGAAGTAGAGTAAATGTAGCAATAAAAGGAGTAGTTGTATGGAGGATTTAGTTTTAAAAGAATTAAAAGAAGAGTTAAATTGGAAAGAAAGAATTATACTAAAGATATTTAGAAAAACATTTTCAAAAATATGCAATACTACAAGAATAATCATAATAAATACTATGTTAAAATGAGTTGTTCGTAAAATACTGTTGCCCAGTAGACGCACCTGTTGAAACGAACGAATAGTAAAACATTTGAGGTTACAGGAATGTAACCTCTTTTATCATATTGTCTTCTACAATAATTTTGTCTATAATATTAACCCAAAACGTTCTTTTTTCTTCAATAGTTAATGAAGTGTAAATTTTGTCTAAATTTATATTAAGAAGTTTTTGTAATTTTGTAGTATCTTTTTTATTTTGATTTGAAGGATTAACTTTTTTTAATTCGTATAAAGTTTCAGAGAATTTTTTATAATCTTGTTTATAAGTTTCTTTATCAATTAAATCGTCTATATACAAGTCTTTTAATTTATTCAATTTCTTTTCTATTTCTTTTATTTTTGAAGAATTGTCTATTTTTTTAGAAGTATTAATTATCAAATTTTTATTAATATATTTTTGAGACAAGTCTTTCAGGTTGTTTATCAAGTAATTTTCAATATAGTCTTCTCTTATAAGTTTATGATTTTCGCACTTATTTTCTAAGCTTCCAGGCTTTTTTCTTGAAGCATTATCACAGCAGTATCTTATTAGTCTGATTCTACATCTATTGTCTTGCTTTTTACACATGCGACATTGGCATATACCGCAATAAACTAAGCCAGAAAAGATAGAAATTTCTTGAGTTCTTTTCTGAAATTTTTCTTTCTTTTTTAGAAGATTTTGAACAGAATAAAAAAGAGTATCTTCCATTATTCGTGGGATATAATCTTCTAAATATATATCTTTTCTATATAATTTGTATTTACCAATATAAGAAGTATCTCTGAGATATTTATATAAAGCATCTTGTCCTTTTCCATTAAAGTGTTGTATAAAATATTCATAGGTTTCTTTTATATTCCCATTGACACTTATAAAATAATTATATAAATTAACAATATTTTCAGCTTCTAAGTGATTTATTTTAAATTTTCTATTAACTATGTCATATCCATATTTTTTTGTTCCTGATGTAACCTCGCCTTTTTCACGTTTGTTTTTAAAGACAAAATTAATTCTTTCAGAAGTTTTGCCAATTTCTCTTTGGGCAAGAGAAACTTTTAGATTAAATATAAATGTACCATCTGCGGTAGAGGTATCGATATCTTCTTCATCGATAGCTTTCATAGTACAGTTGTTATCATTTAAAATTTTATTGATATTATTAGCGTCTAGTACATTCCTTGAAAGTCTATCAAGCTTCGTAAATATAATCATATCAAATATACTAACTTTGTTTAACATTTCGTTTAAAGCTTTTCTCTTTTTCATAGAAGAAGCAGAAATTCCTTCATCTATATAAAATTCATATCTATATCCATTTTCCTTGCAATATTTTTCTAAAGAATCCTTTTGAGCTTGAATAGAAAAACCAAATTTCGCCTGTTCTTCTGTACTTACACGGCAATAACAAGCTACATATTTCATAAAAATACCTTCTTTCTTTTTTATACTTGAAAAAAGGTTTTTAAATATGTTATAATAACAACATAAGAAGACCTTATTTTCAAGGACTTTTTTGTAAGTGAGAATTATGTACTGTGTCGCAAATATAGAACATAATTCTCTTTTTATTATATTAAAACTTTCTTTTTAATTCTTTTACAATTCCAATAATTGTTACTGGTATAGATTTCATTTCTTCATTAGTAAAAATTAAAGGCTCATAATTAGTATTAAATGGTTGTAGGAGTATGCTATTATCTGTCTTTTTTCCCTTTTTAATTGTCGCCTCATCTCCATTTATAATAGCAACAACAATATCGCCATTTTCAAAGTCTTCTTGTTTTTTAATAATTACTATATCATCTTCTATTAATATGGGAGACATACTGTCACCGTTTAATTTTCAATGCAAAGAAATTGCCACTATCTGCAAGTTTTTTACTTATATCTATAGAGCCTATCCAGTTTTCTTGAGCTAAATAGTTATATCCTGCTTTTACTATGCCGAATAAGAGGTATAGATACGACTTCTTGTCCCAACTTATCTTTTTTTATTTTTTTATCATATTTATTTACATCTTTTCCTGATAGCCATGCAGGGTTTACATTGTAGAAGTCGGCTAAGACTTCTATTGCAGAAGTACTAATTCTTTCTGTTTTTCCATTTTCCCATCTCTGAATAGTGCTTTTATGTTTATCTAGTCTGTTGCCAACATCTTCCAAGGTTTTGGCGTTTTCTTCACGAGCCTCTTTAAGTCTTTTGCCAATTAATGTATATATATTTTCTTTCATAAATAACTCCTTACGATTTAATTATAACACATTTTGCAACTTTTACAAGAGATTTTATAAAAAATATTAAAAAAGTTGCAAAATGCTATTGACAAATCAAAATGTATATTATATATTAAAGTTGCAAAATGCAACGGAGGTGATAAAATGATAAATACAAAAAAATTTAAAAGTAAAATGATTGAAAAAGGATATACATACCAAAGCTTAGCACCTAAAGTTAAGCTTACAGGGTACACATTAGGGCAAAAGGTATTAAATAAAAAGAAAATGACATTAGAAGAAGCAAATATGTGTGCAGAATTATTATCGATAAATGATTTAGAGTTTAGGGATATTTTTTTGCAAAGCTAGTTGCAAAATGCAACAAATTATTTGTAAAAATGTATTGACAAATAAAAACTTTAGTATTAAAATGGTATCAAAATGAGAGGAGGTGCAAAATGGAAAAAGTGCCAATGCAAATTAGAGTACCGATTAAATTAAAAGAGAAGTTAGAGCAAATATCGAAACAAAAAGGACTTACAATTAACGCAATTATAGTACAAACTTTATGGAATTTATAAAATGCGACACAGTACAAATGAAAGGAAGTGATTATATGTGGACTACGAAAAAGTAAATGCAGTTATGATGAAAATTCTCGAAAACAAATTCGGAGTAAAAATAATACCGAAAGTAAAACTAAAGGAGGATAAAAACAAATGAAAAAACTAACAAAAGAAAAACTAGAAAACATACTATATACTATAACATTTGTATTTGTATATGGTGGAATGTTTGTATATGCATTTGCAAAATAAGAAAGGAGGAAAAGTGTATGTTAAGAGTAGTTGAAAGAAATTTACAAAAGAAAGAATGGAGAAAACATAACAAAGGTATACCTAAAAAATACAGGACAAACTTTAGTGACTATTGGCAAACATATAGAAAAAACAAAAGAAAGGAGGGAAAGTAAGATGTGGTATTTCATAATGATTATGTGTGCAATAATGATGTTTTTACTAGCTTTAATACTATACAGATTTCATACAATAGATGAAATTCAAAAAGACTGTAATAAAAAAGTAGACGAAATAAAAAATAAGTTTTGGGTAATTGAAGAAGAAAATGCAAAACTAAGAACATTCAGAATGATAACAGAGAATTTAGTTACAGGCAAAAGAGAAGACAAAGAAGTAAGAACAAAAATAAAAGAGCTATTGTTTAGCACAAACAATAACTCAATTAGTTAATAAATCTAACTTAATTATAGCAGAAAACAAGAAAAAGTCAATAAGGAGGAAATAAAAATGAATAGTAAAAATATAGCGAAAGCATTAAAAGCTAAATTAGATGATTGGTGTAAAAATATAGACAACGCAGAGGTTGTAAAAATAATAAAAGAAAATGCAATCATTACAGGAGGAGCATTAGTTAGTTTACTAAACGGAGAAAAGCCAAACGACTATGATATCTACTTTAAAGATAAGGAATCAGCTTTGAAAATAGCCCAATATTATGCAGAAAAATGGAATGAAGCACATCAAGATAGAAGTTTAGTAGAAATTAAAGAAGAATCAGAAAGAATACAATGTTTTATTCAAAGTGAAGGAGCAGTTATAGAAGACGATGAAATAGAAGATAGTTCAAATTTAGAAACAGAACCATTTACAGAAGAAACAGAGGAAGAACAAAAACAAGAAAAACCTAAATATAGGCCAAGATATTTTTCAACAAACGCAATTTCATTGTCAGATAGTATTCAAATTGTAATTAGATTTTATGGAGATGTAAATGAAATACATGAAAACTATGATTTTGTACATTGTACATGTAGTTATGATTATAAAAACAATAAAGTAAATTTACCATCAAAAGCATTAGAAGCAATCATAAATAAAGAATTAATATATGTGGGAAGTAAATACCCTTTATGCAGCATAATTAGAACTAGAAAATTTTTAAGTAGAGGATATACGATAAACGCAGGACAATATCTAAAAATGGCATTACAGCTAAATGAATTAGATTTAAAAGATTTAAACGTATTTAAAGACCAACTAACAGGAGTAGATAGTTTATATTTCAGTCAAGCAATAAATGCAATAGCAAAAAAACAAGAGGAAGATAATAATTTTAAGATAGACAACACTTATTTATTTGAAATAATAAATAAAATTTTTTAGGAGGAAGAAGATGAGTAATCAAGAGTTAATTGTAGTAAAACAATTGCCAGTTATAGAAGAGCAATTAAAGGCATTGAGCGAAGAAATAGACAAAAAAGTAGAAAATGCAAAAAGTTTAGTTTGTACAGAAGAAAACAAACAAGTAATAAAACAAATAAGAACTTCATTAAATAAAGAATTTGAGGAATTAGAAACACAAAGAAAAGACGTAAAAGAAAAAGTGCTAGCACCTTACAATAAATTTGAAACAGTCTATAAGGAATGTGTGTCAGAAAAATATAAATCAGCGGATAAAGCTTTAAAAGAGAAAATAGATTCAATAGAAATAGAACAAAAAAAGAAACTAGAAGAAGAAGCAAGAGCATATTTTACAGAATACATAGAAAGCAAAAAAATTGATTTTGTAACATTTGAAAAGATAGGATTAAAGATTGGAGCAAGTGATAATCCAACGAAATTAAAGAAGCAGATAACAGCTTTTGTGGACAAGCTAGTAGACGATTTAAACTTAATAGAAACACAGGAGCATAAAGCAGAAATATTAGTTGAATATAAACAAAGTTTAAATGTAAGTCAAGCTATAACAACAGTAACAAATAGATTTAAAGCTATTGAAGAAGAAAAGAAAAAGCAGGAAGAAAAAGTAGTACATATAGAAATGAACCAAAATCATGAAATAAGCAAGAGAACCCACGAAGAACTAGAAGATGTATTTAGTAAACCTTTAGAACAACCAAAAGAAGAAAAAGAAGAAATATTAACACTTAAATTTACAGTAAAAGGAACTAGAACAAAGCTAAGAGAATTAAAAGATTTTTTAGAAAACGGAGGTTATGATTATGAGTAATGAAAAGCAAGAGCTAATGGTCAAATTTGACATAGACGGAAATGAAATAAAATTAACACCAAGCATAGTTCAAGAATATATAGTAGGTACAGATGCAAAAATAACAAACCAGGAATTTAAGCTATTTACAGAGCTATGTAAAGTAAGAAAACTAAATCCATTCTTAAGAGAAGCTTATTTGATTAAATATAAAGCAGGAACTCCTGCACAATTAGTAGTAGGAAAAGATGCTATTTTGAAAAGAGCTGTATTAAATCCAAACTATGATGGTATGGAAAGCGGAATAATCGTAAAAAAAGAAGATGGAACAGTAGAAGAAAGAAAAGGAACATTTAGATTAGGAGAAGAACAATTAGTAGGCGGTTGGGCTAAAGTATATAGAAAAGACTGGTCGCACCCTACATATTCAAGTGTAAGCTTCAATGAAGTAGCACAAAAGAAATCAGAAGGACAATTAAACTCTAATTGGAGTAGTAAAGGGGCAACTATGGTAGAAAAAGTTGCAAAGGTAAGAGCTTTAAGAGAAACATTTGTCGAAGATTTGGCAGGAATGTATGAAGCTGAAGAAATGCAACAAGAAGAAATCCCACAGCAAGATGTTATTGAAGTACAAGCAGACATAGAGGAACAAACAGAAGAAACAAAAGAAGTGACTATGAATGAACTATAAAATTATATCAAGCTGCAGCACAGGAAATGGAACAATAATCAAAGACATTATTTTAATTGATTGTGGAGTTACGTTTAAGAAATTAGAAAAAGATTATAAAAAATTAAAACTAGTGCTATTAACACATATTCATTTAGACCATTTCAAAAAAGAAACAATAAGAAGGTTGGCGAAAGAAAGACCGACTTTGAGATTTGCTTGTTGTGAATGGTTATTACAACCTCTATTAGATTGTGGAGTGTCAAAAAGTAATATAGATATACTTCAAATTGGCACGAAATACGATTATAAGCTTTTTAAAATTATGCCTATAAAATTATATCATGATGTACTTCAATGTGGATACAGAGTATTGTTTGACAATTATAAAATTATATATGCAACAGACACTAAGACGTTAGAAGGTATAAGCGCTAAAAATTACGATTTATATCTAATAGAAGCAAATTACGATGAAGACGAAATAGAAGAACGAATAAAACAAAAACAACAAGAATGTAGATTTGTATATGAACACAGGGCAAGAGAAAACCATTTAAGCAAACAACAAGCAAGTGAGTTTTTATTAAATAATATGGGAGAAAATTCAGAATATGTGTTTATGCACGAACATATAGAAAGGTAATAACATGGAATTTGAAAAACTATATATGTTTAATCCTTTTACAATTCAAGATGCAGATAGCAAAGAGATAGCTAATACATATAGCAATTTACAAAAAGAACTAATAGAAAATGCAGATACAGGATTTCAGATAGCAAAAAACATAGAAATATATGCAAATATGAATTACTTATTAGGAGAAATGATTGCAAGAATCCAAGAAGAATACGACTTATTAAAGACTGATATATCAATAACAGAGAATAAACAAGTATATGTACAACGTAAACAATGGCAAGAAACACAAAGGGACAAGCCTCCTGCAATGAGTTATTTTGAAGCAATGGCAAAGGAATATGTAAAAGATAATAGCAAGAAATTAGCGGAATTAGGATCTAGATTATTTAGATTTAAGAAAGCGTATGAGAGTATAGATAGCAAACAAAATGCCTTAAAAAAGAAAATAGAGGCGATTAGATATGAGATTTAATTGTATATATCTAACTCAAAGAACTAAAAAATATGAATCATATTTCTTTTGTAAATTTAACAAACAGAAAATAACATTATCAGATTGTAAAAAATGCTCAGAATTGAAATACAAAGAAATGAAACCTATAAGAAAGAAAAGTAAGAAACAAGCAAAGATAGAACGAAATAGATTTAGCATTATAACAAACGATTTAGAGCATTGTTACATATGTGCAGAAAGAGGAATAAAGAACGTTTTTAAAGATGATTTGCATGAAGTTTATGGTGGTAGAAATAGAAAAAGAAGCATAGAAAATGGACTGGTAGTTCCTCTTTGTAGGAAATGTCATCAAGACGAGTTTATATTGGAATGGCTTAAGAAGTTTATACAGTTAGAATATGAAGAAAATCATACTAGAGAAGAATTTATTAGATTAATAAGAAAAAGTTATATTAAGTAAATGGAGGTAAAGAAAATGGAAGATAAATTTGAATTATCAATAAAATCAACTGAAATAAAAGATAAAGTAAATATAAAAATTATAGGGACAAGAACAGCATTAATGAATGCATTAGCTAATTTAATAAATGCATTAAAAGAACAAGAAGCTCTTAAGGAAGAAGATATAAAAGTAGCAGTAGAAAAAGGACTTAAAGGGGAAAAGAAAACTAATAGTGATCTAGAAAAAGAATTTGATGAGCTTTTCAAACATATATTAAATCTTTAAAACAACAGGGCTAGGACAACAAACTTAGCCCTTATATTATACGAAAGGAGAAAATGTATGGCAAGACCAACAAAACAAGGATTAGATTATTTTTCATTAGATATTAACATAGATACAAAATTAGAACTATTTGAAGCTGAACATGGCTTAGTTGGTTTTGGCTTTATCATTAAGCTTTTTCAAAAGATATATTCAAATGGATATTATTACGAATGGAATGAAGATGAGCAATTATTGTTTTCAAAGCAAATAAATGTCGACATTAATCAAATAAATGTATACATTAATTCTGCAATAAAGAGAAATATTTTTAATAAAGAACTCTATGAAAAATATAGTATCCTAACAAGTCGAGGAATACAAAAAAGATTTCTAGAAGCATGTAGAAGAAGAAAGCAAATTGAAATGATAAAAGAAATAACTTTAATAGATTTTAAGAACCCAAATTATCAAGAATTTGATTCAAAGATAATTTATGTTGTCAATAACTTAGTTAATGTTGACAATAACTCTGAAAATGTAGACATTAATTCGCAAAGTAAAGTAAATGAAAAAGAAATAAAAGGAGAAGTAGAAGAAAATAAAGAAGACGAAAAAAATAATTTACTTTATGACTCAAATGTTGAAAAGATACAAACATTAATGATAGAGACGCTTAATACTACTAATACTAGCATCATATTTGAATGTATTGAATATTTAGATAAATTACCTATTGAGTTAATTGAAAATGCTTTAAGAAAAACTGCAAGAATAGATAAGCCAAATTGGAATTATTGCATGAGTATTTTAGATGATTATATAAAAGCAGGATTTAAAACTTTACAAGAGGTTAAAGCTGATGATTTAAAATACAAAAGCAAAAGTGGTAAAACAGCACCAAAAGAAGAAACAGAAGAAGAAAGACAGGCTAGGATAAAACAAGAAGTAAAAGAAATGGAAGAAAGGGTGGCGAAAATGAATGACGGGTACTGAATTCCATAACGGAGTAACACAATTAGAAAGATTTTATCAAAAAGAGTTAGAACAATTTGAGAAAGACATTTGGTATAAAGAATTATGCAAAATGAATGTAAAAAGATTTAATCAGATAATACAAAAAGTATATACAGAATGTAAATTTATTCCAAAATTAGCGGATATACTTGCAATTAATCAAACTATGTCACGTATAGACAACATCAAAGGAGAAAGTGGCAAAAGAATTGATTGTGAAAAATGTAAAGGTATAGGAGTAATTTTGTATACGAAATTAATAGAAAGACATGAGTATACTTATGCAGCAAGATGTACATGTGAAAATGGCAATAAATATACATATAGAGGTAATAAATACTATATACCGAGCATTACAGAGCTACGGTTTATAGATTGAGAGGAGAAAAAAAATATGAAATTTAAAGTTGGAGATAGAGTAAAAGGTTTAGAAGAATGTGTGAAAGATAAAAAAGGTACAGTCGTTAGAATATGGAGTACTGGAGAGGGTGCAGAAGTAGCTTTTGATAATTGGAATAGAGGATGGGGACAAAATAATTGTCATCGCAATTTGTATAATACTCAAGTAGAACTACTACAATTCACAAAAAGTGATTTACAAGATGGAGATATAGTTACATACCGAAATGGACAGAAAAGAGTAAAGCAAGGGAATATAGTTGTATGTCAACATGAATGGAATGACTTAGACTACTATAAAGACGACTTAACAAATAAAACTGAAAAGAAGCTTGATATTGTTAAAGTAGAACATCCCATACAGTATGAAACAGTATTTGAACGCAAAGAAGAAATACTAAACGAAGCGGAAAAGAGATATTTGAGTGGAGTTATAAAGCCATTTAGAGATGAAATAGATTTCATAAGAAAAGAAAAATGGTCGGATAGTGAACAATATATAGTTTTAGTCAACAAAAGTTCAATAAGAAAGACAGGTACATTGCCAGTTTTTGCTAAGAATACAATGTATAGGAATATGGAAGTAGACAAAGATTACACACTTGAAGAATTACGGACTATAAAGGAGTGTGATGTACAAATGAATATAAAAGATATGACACATGAAGAAAGAGTACTAGACTACATGAAGAGATTTCGGTGGAATAACAGATAAAGAAGCAAGAGACGACTTAGGAATAAGCAGATTAGGAGCTAGGATATATAACTTAAAGAAAGACGGATATGACATCGTGGGAGAATGGAAACAAGGTAAGAACAGATTTGGAGAAAAGACACGATATAAGAGATATATGTTAGCTGAAGATAAATTTATACAAGACAATGAAAGGCATTTTACATAGGAGGAGTGATGGATATGTCAAAGAATGATTTGTCAGATGAGTGGAAAGTAGACACAGCCAATTTGCTAAAACTTTTGATTGAACAAAACCCAAATGGCTCTGTGTTAGTTAGACCAGTTCAAGTTTTTCAAAACTTATTAATTAAATTAACAGAAAGAGCATTGCAAATCAATGATAAGGAATTAAATAAAATATTACAAAAATTATGTTTAGTAGAAAAAGTGAAGGAAAAGTTATGATAATACTTAGTCAAGATAAAGATGTAATAATAAATTTCGATAATATAGTTAACTTAGTAGTTATACAAAACACGATTGTTAGTATCAGTGATGTAAAAAAAACAACAGGAATTACAATAGCAGAATATGGAACAGAAGAAAGAGCAAAAGAAGCGTTACAGGAAATAATAAGCAAATATTCAAGCTATTTAGAATTAAAAGGTGGACCTGCAATGCTACAAGGTCAAATGGATATACAACCTAATATATTTAATATACCAAAAGTTTATGAAATGCCAAAGGAGTAAGAGATATGAGCAAATACCCACAGCTTACACGGCATCTGCAAAAAAGCAATAGAAAACAACTTATGTAATCGGCTGTTCTAAGCTAGAAGAAGTAGACTTTGTAGGACAAGCTGAATGTGAATATGCAGTAGATCCACTAAAGAAAATACACGCAATATTGGGCGTACAAGAAAGGATAAAGCTATGATATTACAAAATGGAGACTGCTTAGAGCTTATGAAAGATATACAAGACAAAAGTATAGATATGATTTTAACTGACTTACCATATCGGAATAACAAAGTGCGCTTGGGATAAACAGATAGATTTAGAACAACTCTGGAAACAATACAAACGTGTAATAAAAGACAACGGAGTAATAGCATTATTTGCAGTAGAGCCATTTGCAAGTGAATTGAGGCTGAGCAATTTAAAAATGTATAAATACGATTGGATATGGGAGAAAACAAGTGCAACAGGGCATTTGAATGTAAATAGGCAACCGCTACGAGCTTATGAAAATATATTAGTATTTTACAAAAAGCAATGTATATATAATGCGCAGAAAACAAATGGACATACTGCAGTTCATAGTTATACTAAATACATTAAAACACAGAACAATACAGAGCTTTATAATAAATGCAATACAGAGCTAAAACGGCGGAGGAAGTACAGAAAGATTTCCTAGAAATGTAATTTAATTTGCTTCAGATAAACAAAAATATAAATTACACCCAACTCAGAAACCAGTTAAGTTGCTTGAATATCTTATAAAAACATATACAAATGAAAATGAAGTAGTGTTAGACAGCTGTATGCGGAAGCGGTTCAACTGCAGTAGCATGTATAAATACAAATAGAAATTTTGTCGGATATGAAATAGAAGAAAAATACTATAATATATCTGTTAATAGAATACAAGAAAGGATAAAAGAATGAATAAATATGGAAATAAAAAAGTGACAGTAGATGGATATATATTTGATAGTACATTAGAAGCTAAGAGATATAGACAGTTAGTGCTATTAGAAAGAACTGGAGAGATAAAAGATTTGCAATTACAAGTTCCATTTGAGTTACAAGAAGCATTTAAGAAAAACGGAAAATATTATAGAGCAATTACATATAAAGCAGACTTTGTTTATTATGATAATAAGCTAAAGCAAACAGTAGTAGAAGATACAAAAGGAATGAAAACAGATGTATTTAAGATAAAGCAGAAGATGTTTGAACACAAATATAAGGATTTAAGCTTAAAAATAGTTACTAAGGAGGAAATATAAATGTCAGAAATTAAAATAGGAGAATATGTAAGAACTAGAGAAGGATATTTAGGAAAATTAATAGCAATAAATGAGCAAGATTATAATTACTTAGTTGTAGATACTACAAGAGAAATAAGAAGTGATGAATATCCAGCAACATATTTATATTTAAAAAATGAAAATATAGTAAAACATAGCAAAAACATAATTGATTTAATAGAAGTAGGAGATATTATAGAAGTACAAACAGGGCTTTATAATAAATATAAAACAATAATACAAGACGAAGATACTTTAATTTCAATGCAAGAAAGTTTAAAAAAATTTTTGACAATTAAAGTAATAGTAACTCATCAACAATTCGAGCAAATAAAATATATAGTAGAGGAGAACTAATATGTCAGAAAAAGAGAAAGAAGCAATAGAACAATAAAACTAGACACATTTTGGTGCAATGGTTGTTTTAAGATAAAAGAATGTTCGTATCATGATAATGTAAAGAATTGCATAAAACAATATT
>OOIH01000954.1_pt1 | contig 40531 bp, 61 predicted proteins | sample 1691801 | NCBI WGS metagenome assembly OOIH01 (sample SAMEA1061690, study PRJEB22710) | metagenome
GGGTTTTTCTTACTCTTCCAAGGGCATTTGCGGGTTTTTATTTTATTCCGAAGAGGAAAAATTTTTCCCGTTTTTGGGTCAAAAAACACCTTCCTGAAAGAAAAAATGCTAATGAAAATGCTAATGAAAAGACTCCCAGTGGTTAGCCACTGGGAGTCTTTTCTTACATATCTGTATTATCTTTTTTGTCCGCCGCCTTATCCACCGTATCACGCAGCGCCGCAATAGCCTTCACCATCCAGCCGGCCACAGGCGCCCCCATCTTGCCGGCGTTCTCGATGATGCTCCCCGCCTCAGTAAGTATGTACCAGGCGATCATCAGCGGGCACAAAAGCACAGTATAGCGGATCGGCAGAGCTTGTCCCATATTATCCAGCAAAAGACTCATCACAAGGTCCAGCAAGCCCGCCACCGACACGGCAGCAATACACCCCGCTTTGTGCCACAACCCATCACGGGCTACAGCACTGGACCATTTGCCGGTTTTCAGGGCGGCCCCCATGCCTGTGAGGACATCCATCCCCATGGACACCGCCCAGGCCACTACCAACCACCCAAACCAGCCCCAGAGGGCCGTCAGGAGGCCCAGAGCAGCACTTACCGCCGCCTTAAAATGATTAACCTGCTCCATGGTTTTACCTCCCCTCGATGGCGGGCTTGTCGAACAGCCCGGCCCTATTCATCAAAATGATGGTCTGAATGTTCGGTTCCCACAAGCCCATAGAGCCATCTTCAGCGAGATTAATATAACCGTTCTGGATGGCCTTTGTGACGGCCTCCTGACCATACGGCAGTTCATTGACATACTTATACAATTTCATGTTGTCCTCCTCTGTATTATCCGCCATACTGGCGTAGTCCGGGCAGCAGTAGCCCCGGATATACCGGCCGTTGATTTGGATGGTCCGGTCTCCCACCACGCTGGAGCTTCCCATATTTCCCTCTGTGATGGTCATGGTGTTCCCCCGTACCTTTGTTACAAACCCCACATGGTTGGGGGCGTTCCTCTGGTCGGTGGTGGCGTAGTCCTTACCATCGCCCCAGTAGTACATGATGATGTCTCCAATTTTCGGCACATAGGCATCATCTTCCACCCACCGTCCTTTTGCTTTGTAGAGCGCAATCATGGCGGTACAGCTGCACTCCACCGGCATGATTTCCGTCAGGTCAAGGGCGATGCCCACGGCGCTCACAAAGGTAGCACACCAGTTATCGGTATAGGTGACATTGTAGGGCCGCCCATTTCGCAGGGGACGGTCCGGGTAGGCGTTGTATGTATCCACAATAGCCCGGTGGACAGTTCCGCCCTTCTTTGCTCCCATGAAGGTACGGGCCTTATCTACAACGGTCTGCCTGATTTTCTGTTCTGTCATGAGAATCACTCCTTTTTGTCTGATTCCGCCACCAAGGGCTACATAGATACCGCCGTCAGCGGCTTCTCCGGCCTTCTGACTGGTGGCAGCATAAGGAAAATCTGGGCGGGGGCGGTAACTGGTGGTCCTAATATCTATGAGGCCATTCCAACAGACGCCTTGATTTTGGGTGATACAACCGCATTTTTTATGCAAAAAATTTAGGTGGTACTTCAGGGCGGAAGCCTGTTTTTTTGGCTGCTAATAACAGCATAGATCTCGGCGAATCTACTATCTGTGCATTTTATCCAGATGGACTAGTTAGCGGCAATGTCCTTTTCCGGTCCGGTTTAGCTTCCAATGAATACCAACACGTAGATGGCGTTTCCTATGTCAGATATGTTGTATCAAGAAACTATGTTATTCCCTCAAATGTTCTCGCTATTGTTATGATATATTGCACCAAAGGCTTTGTCTACGCCGACTAATCTGCGTAGACAAAGCCAACGGGGGAATAAACAATTATAAAGCCGAAGCTGAAATAGCGGGCTACTATATTATAATTACCCGCCGTGTATATCGGATATTTTACTCCATCTACCGTTTGTGATCCAGCATCATACCATCCACAAGTAAAATTTACTGAGTCTGAACTTACGCCCGAATCTCGAATCAGCATCATCTCTCCGCTCGAATTTCTGGACGGGAGGAGGACGCAAGGAGTATAGTCATAAGAACTTGAAGTACTCCCACTTGGCGGTATTATTACAAGTGCAAGATTTTCTCCAAATATGAGAGCTGAACTTACCACGGCCTTAGCACTTGAGCTAACAGACGCCCCCGCCCAGATTTTCCTTATGCTGCCGCCAGTCAGAAGGCCGGAGAAGCCGCTGACGGCGGTATCTACATAGCCTTTGGTGGCGGAATCAGCGGCGCCGGTGGGGGTGGCGAGGTTGGTGATTTTCTTTTTACCCATGTTAATGGCACCGGTCATGGTACCGCCGGACTTTGGCAGGAGCCGGGAAACTGCGGTGTCAAGAGAGTCTTGGGTGGCAAACCCCGCCGTCTCCAGGTAATCCCGAAGCTGATTGATGGCCTTCTGTGCATCGTTAATGTATTGGTTAAGAGCATTATAGCCGTGCTGAGCCGTTAGGCCGACAGAGACCCCGTCCGGGCTGACGATTTGGCCGTTTGTCCAGTCTTGCGGAAGGTCTGCGGGAAGATTGAAATTGGGTATGGGCATTTTAATTCCCCTCCTTTACAGGTATCGTGTGCTTCAGTTGCACACCATCATTTGCTACGGCAACATAGATTGTGGAGGATGTAAGAGCATTTCCGGCAGCGTCCAGCAGCTCAATCTTGGTCACTTCGGTTACCTGACTCTGTGTAAGACCATAGGACACGGTCAATGTGTTGCCGTTGACCTCTTTTGTGATGTCCTCGATAACGATGGACCCGTTGATACGAACAGATGCTATGTCGGAGGATACGAACCCGGCCACTCCGTTCAGCAGTTCGGGCTGAACAGACGGCATATTTGCCATTTTTATGACCCCCTCGTTAGTGATAGTTTGGAACGGCTGCGAGAACAGCGCCCACGCTCCGAGTCTGTAATTCCACTTTCTCTCTGCGCTGGAAATGGTCTCGGTCAGTTCCAAAGAGTAGTTGATAAATGGAACGCTGATATAGACTATATGGGCAGGCTTGATTTTTCCGATGGTGACGGAAATTTCATTTGCGTACTGAAAATCTTCTGCGCTGGCCTCAATGTACATAGTGTAATGCTCATAATCCATGCGGACCTCCCAGTTTCCCGGGCCGAGCATCCGATCCAGTTGTTGGCGCAAAAATTCCATCGTATAGGGAGGGCGGGAAGATAGGCGGTTGAGGATACGGGAGCGTCTGAACTCCAGCGTTTCCGTGTATATGTTCGGGATGATGCCGAAGATATTTTCCCAGTCCGCTATTGCGGTCTCCCCCATCGTCTGGATATAAAAATTGTCGCCAACGGCGACAATCTCATTGGCCAGAGCATCGATCTCTTCCTGCTCGGTCTTACATATCTCCTGATAATCCAGTATCTCCCGATACCATGGTGGAAGCAGGGATAGAAGGTCAATATTGAGATCCGGATTAGACACTCAATGTCACCCCTCCCATAATGGCCACCTGCTGCAGCTCACCGCTCTGGATCATGGACAGGTCGGCTGCTGTTCCATTCAGCGTCACACCGGTGGCATTCAGTACCCCGGCAACGCTAAGAATGGCAGCGGTGACTCGGGCGAGGAAGATATCGGCGTTATACTCTACGCTTGCGCTGCTGAGAGGCGTAGCCCAGTTCTTTCTGGTATCGAGAAAATAAGACTGGATGGCCGCTTCCACAAGGGGCTTTACCTGCTCCACGGTGGATCCGGGTGTCAGCGTCAGCGTTGCGGTAATGTCCACTGCCACCGTTTCGGGAGCGGTCACTGTCACCGTTGCACCGATGGGGGCAAGGCCCAACCCTAAACCCTGATTGGGCGGCGGGTCGATTGCGCTTTGTACCGTCTCCACCAACACAGAAGACGCCGGGAGAAAGTCGGCACCCAGAAGAGACAGCTTGACCGTCCCGCCGCCGTTCCATGTAGGCCATACCTGTACCGCCCCAACACCGGAGATATCAGTGGCCCATTCCCGGTAATTGGCGATGTTGCCGCCGTAGGGCCGCTCATTGAGAGCGGAGATGATGCGCTGGCGCAGAACGTTATCGCTTTCGGTGTCCTCGCCGGGTACCAGAATGTCACTGATTTGGGCGGAGGTAAGGCCTGGGATAGTGGAGATGGGTAGAATGGGTCCCACATAGTCATTGCCGATGCTCCCCGCCGTCTCCGCCGTCAGCTGATACTGATTTGCTCCGGTATCAGATGCGGCGGTCACAATAAAGTTAATGCTGTCCGCCCCGTTGACGGTGGAGAACCGGGAGCCAATGGGGACGGCAATATTGAAAATACCGAGCCGGACCGCCGGGGACGCCTGTGAACGGGCCACCCCCGCCAGAATAGAAAGCATATCCAGATTGTCGCCTGTGGCGGTCTGGATATATCCTTGCTGCTGCACTTGGGAAAGGACCAGATAGAACCCCTCCAACGCCCACGCAGCGGGACCCAACGCCGTGGGAATAGGGGAAGTATCCCGTTTGTCGTAGGTGTTGGGTACCCGGTCAAGCATCTGTTGGAGAATGGCTTGATAGGTTTTATTTGTAAAGTCGTTCATGTTATCCCTCCCGCCGGGATTGGAATGTGAAGTTTATGGATTCGGTCTCTCCATAAACAGTCAGGACCCGAAAGGACACGGTCATTGTATCGCCGTCCACAGTGACAGCATAATCGCTTATTCCGGAAATCCGGTTGTCCATGGACAGAGCCTCCCGGATTCTCCTTTGCAGTTCAGCGGCCACAAAATCGCTTTCCAGTCCCAGAAGGTCGTCCAGCCGGACACCGGAAAACGCCCTGTAAATTTGCCATTCAAATCGCTCCGTGTTGATGATGATCTCAGCTGCCTGTGCAACGGCTGTGAGGCGGTCCGCATAGCCTTCTATCCGGTTTGTCTCTTTGTTGATGCTCCATGTCAAAGATGGGAGCTGCCTATATTCCACGCCGGCAGAAATAACGCCGTTCCCCTCTGGTAGTGTCGCCATCCGCTCACCCCTTTACTGGTATATCCTTGACAGTACAATAAACTTTTGGCCGTGAAGCACCCGCAGCAGGAGGACTTTATCGCCAACAGACAGCCCCCGGTTAAGAATGATATACCCGCTCTCTACCGGAAGGGGCTTTCCATGCTCTACCGCTTGAATATTCTCCAGGGCCGCAGAAGACGGAAAACTGCTCCCGGCCATCTCCTCGCTGGTCTGATAGCTGCCGGAAAGGCTGGAGGATGTTGCGGCCCCGTTCAGCGTGTGGGAGTGGTCCAACCCTGTCACTGTGTGCTTGTGCTTCAGACCGCTTACGTCATGCCGGTGGGCAAGGATAGGGATCTTTTTCTCTACCACACTTTCGGTAAGGTACAGCACCTCTTCACGCAGGTCCTCCATAGCGGTGCTGATCGAGATACGCAAAGGGGCCACAGCGGTTACTGTACCTGTAATAAGGTCGGTAAGCTGCATGGCCTCGCTATTCGCCTGCATCATGGAGAAAAGCTGTTCGGCCAGTGTCACGGTGTTCCCCTCCTTCAAAATGCGACCACCGCCGCCCCGGACGGGGGTGACGGTGGTCCTTGATTCTCTTATTCTGCCCCAATCAGGAGCAAGCGGAAAGTCTCTCTCCCTTTCGGAGTGATGAGCGTCTGTGTCCCACTCCACTGTGTCTTTTCGTTAATGCACTCCTTGACTTCAAACAGGCCGTTGTTTCTGTCCTCATAAGGAAGGAGCTTCCCCTTTTTATCCCGGTAGATATACTTCCGATCCAAAAGGAAGCTGACAAACCTCCTGGGTGGAACTTTGAGCTGCTTTGCCGTTTCCCGGAAACCCGTCAGGAGGTTGCGGTCCACCAGCTCATCGAAATACTCCGCTTTAGGCCGGGCGATCTCCAAATCCACCCTTGCGGCGGAAAGCTGGGCTTTCTGGTTCTCAATGGTCCGCTGGGCCACGATAAGGGCCTGCGCCATCAACTCCTCCGGGTTCATCTGATTCTGCCCGTGAATGTAGCCGCCGTTGCGTCGGATGGAGGGAATGACCTCATGGGTGATCCACCGCTTAAAGGCTTTCGCCTCCTTCTTGCGGCTTCCGAGAATCAGAGAGTAAAGACCAGGTTCGTTGACGGTGGTCATCTCCTGCTCCCCGCCAAGGGTGTGCGTTGAACACACACCCTTTTCATCATCGTCCAAGCGGCGTACTTGCGTCCTGCTTATTTCCAGTGCCTGGCACACATCCGCCGCCACAAACCACGGTTCCCCGTTGACTTCCACCGTTCTGATCTCCCCAAACTCGGGGTTGTTGAAAATCATAAGTTCATTCATACAGCAGCCTCCTTTCTGGCCTCTGCAAAGGCCTGGTCGATAAGCTCCCGCATCATATCACTGTCTTCTTTCAGATGGTTCAATGCAAACAGCAGGGCGTTCACAAACTCTGCCGGTTCAAACGGGCCTTCGTCCATGGCCGTATGTATGGCGGTTATGGCGTCAATGCCACAGGAAATCTGGAACTGAACGCTATCCATTTTTGCTAAGTTGCTCATATTGAAAAACCTCCTTGAAATTCCAAGGAAGGTTTGATAGAATAAATTTATCAAACCTCCTTGGTTTGGTGGAATAACGGATTCGCTCAACTTTCGACGGGAGGGCGTTTCCGTTATTTTATTTGCCGAGTTCTTCGTCGAGTTTTCTCCTGAACCATTCGGTTCTACCCTCTCCTCTTTGGGCAAGTTTTTTGTCGAGGGCTTCGGCCTTCTCCTTATCAACCATAAATACAAGTTGTTTTTTTGCCTTTCGGAGTTCTCGGAAGTATTCGGCACGACTTTTTTCAGCCACTGTTTCACCTCCTTGTTGCTAACAACAATATATCATGTTGTTAGCAACAAGTCAAGAGGTTTTTCAAAATTTTTTTAAATTCTTTGAGTTCCATGTTACAGGAAACTCCCAGCTGTTCCCCCACCTCATTTTTCTTATTTCCGCTACCTCCCACATATTTTTTTACTCGATGTATTGACTATTTCTGTTTGTTCATGTCATAATATTGATACAAGGAGGTGTAAGTATGGCCAATGTATTTGATGTCGCTGAGTTCTTCATCCGTATTGCAAACCAGAGTGAAGACGACCAAATGACTAACATGAAGTTAAACAAGCTATTGTACTACGCCCAAGGAGCCTTTCTCGCCCGGACAGGTAAGCCACTGTTTGAGAATCAAATTGAGGCCTGGCCTTTGGGGCCGGTAGTCACTGATATTTATCACAAATACAAAGTTTGTGGTAAAAACCCCATCAGTTCTGACGAGGATGTAAATCACGCAGCGTTTACGGAAGAGGAATTTGAAACCCTACTTGATGTGATGCGGGAATATGGCAAGTACACCGGTTCCACTCTCGTCTCTCTCTCCCACCTCCCCGGCACCCCGTGGCGCAACACTCAAGAGAAGGGGGAAAAAGTGCTGGATCGTGATGAAATAGCGGCTTATTTCATTGCCCATCCCGTCCCCCACTTAAAGGAAAAAATTACCACTCCGCAGGTCGCCGCCCTCCCGGCTGACTGGTATGACCCGGAAGAGGATGCCGAGTGGGAGGCGTATCTATGAGCAAATGGGATGTCTATCTTGCAAATGTCCCATTTGAGGACACCGCAGAATCAAAAATCAGACCTATCGTCATTTTAGATGATTCTGCCGTTGTGATCGACTGCTTGAAGATGACATCAAAACCGCCTCGCCTTGGGGAATATGTATTGCAGAAGTGGAGCGAGGCGGGTCTCAAAAAAGAAACAGCGGTTCGCATCTCTAAGCGGCTTTCCCTCAATTCTGCTACTCTTATAAAAAAGCTGGGTTCCTTACAGGCCATAGACATTATTGAGATTCAAAAGAGAATTACTTGATTTATCGACCAATACATAGGGCTGAGCCGGGGAGTAATCCCCGGCCTTTCCTTTGCTCAAAATCCCCTCAGTTCTACGCTCATTTCATGATCATAGTCTGCTTCGGTGTCGCTGTACTGGTAGGTATGTGTCACCTGCTCCACCAAAACATACTGATCCAGATTCATATCGCCCATTCCGGGTATCCGCATCAGGACCATCTGGCCGGCACGCAGCGGAACACCCAAACTCTCCACCTTCAGTGTCCGCAGCCGCCTGTTGTAATAGGACAGGCTTTCCATCGCTCGGGCCTGCACCTGAGCATCGTTCAGACTTTCGTCCACCTGCTGATAGAGCTGTAAAAGGCCCCATTCCGCAATCGTTGCGCTGTCCTGGGCGATAAACGCATCCATGCGCCCGGTGTCCTGATTGGGTCGGACCAGCTTAATGGAGTTGTAGGTCTGCTCGTCAATGTCGGTCTTATAGGTGTAATCCAGCAGCAGAGACTTCTCCCCGATAACATAAGGCGCGATCATGTCCGCTGCCCTTGTGAGGGATATCCCCTCCCCGTTGTCGTACATAACGAAAAGTTCCCCGGTATTCAGCAGTGTCCGCTGCACCGCTTCGCCGGCGATGTCGAGGCAGCTCTTGTTCTGCTGAATAAACGATGGGAACCTGTAGCCGGTGTCGGTGATCTCCCCCGTGGTGATCTGAAGGTCAGCTGCCATTTGGGAAATCATCTCCCCGGCTGTCATGCCATAGAAGGCATAGGAGGCGTTTGCCTTAAAATATCGCAGCCGGTCATAGCAGGTCACATTGATAACCTTCCAGCGGTCTGTGGTTTTAGTAAATACCCAACCGGAAAAGCGCAGCTCACCATCAACCGAAAGCCGCACCTCGTCCCCCTCAGAGAAAGAGAGGTCGCCGGCTTTGTTTAACGCAAATTTAAATGTGCCCGGCGCGCCGGTGCGGGTAGTGGTATGGGTGATACTCTGAGGAAATACCCGCCACGCCTTCCCGCTGGACCGGTTGTAAATGATTAAATCTATCATCCCGTCACCTGCAAACAATCCGCAGAAGTCCACCCCAGTGCCCCGCCACTCTCGGTGGTAACATGGTATGGGTCAGCCCGGGATAGGTCTACGATACGGGACACTTTCACCGTGCGGCCGTTACCGTTTCCGTAGCTCCCGCCGCCGTAACTGTCAGCGTAATAGCGGCCGTTTATGATGCAGAGGGAGCCGACAACGATTTGCCCCGGGGGAATGGTCCTTGTAGGCTCCACCGATGCCGCAAGGGGTACTTGCTCACTGTCCTCCTCCACCGGCTGAAACACCAGCTGCTGCGGAGCGTAATCCCGATACTCCACGATTTCAAGTGTAAAGTAAAAATCGCCAGTCTCCCCGCCTCGCTCTTCAGTGTCAAATTGAGTAACCAGACATTGAAAACCCTTATCATCTCCCCCGGAAAATGCTTCTCCGTTTTCATAGTAACGGATGGGGTGATAGACGATGATTTCCCGGTTCTTCATCGCCCCCTCGAAAAAGTCGATAAATTCAGAGGGCGGGACAAAACCCCTTTGCCCTACAAGCATCCCAGAAAAGGGACGCCCGGGAAAGAACGAGGAAATAGACACTTTTCGCTGGTTAGGGATACGGGGAATCATGATAGGACCTATCCCCATGACATTGTACTCCCCATTGCTCACCGACCGGGCAACCGGCAGCGTCTCGGGATTGACCGGGAGAAGATAGGACGCCGCCCCCTCTTTTTGAAAGTAGATACCAAATCTTCCCACGGTCGTCCCTCCTTTAAGGCATTGCGGTGGCCACAGTGGCTCCGCTGGATGTTTGCTCGATCAGGATCTCTGTGATGGCGTCCACAAGGGTCTGGAGATCTTCTTTGAAGTTCCCTGTGTTCTGTCCGTTCACCGTAATGACAGGCTGCTGTGTGGTCAGGTTGATCCGGTTGATATACTGCCTTTCAGCTATATCAACCAGTGACTTCAAATCCTCTTTGGTGCTGTCCACGGATTTTTTGATGGAGCTTGTGTCGCTTTTGATGGCCTTCAGCTGTACCGCTGTCAGACTGTCCAGCCCACCATTGGCCAGCTTGTTCCCCAGACTTCCGGCCGCACTTCCCCAAGATTCCATCGTAGTAGAGTAATCAATGTGGGCCATACGATCAAGAGTAATCTTTTTCTCTCCATAATTTTCATCGGCCCACGACTGTATTTTATTTCTGAGTGACGATAAATTTCCAGCTATGTCGGTCTTGAATATAGCGTCAATGCCTTTTCCTATGGTCTCAAATATCCCAATCGCAAAATCAGCCATATCAGTAAGCAGATGGACAATGGAACCAACAGGATCATTGAGGAAGTTAGCGAAAAACTCCGCAAAAGAAGCAAGGAGATTATAGGTATCGGCTACAAGGTTATAACCAAGAGCATAGAGCCACCCAGCACCTTTCCCTATGAAGGTGAAGATTTCTTCAGAGGTCACTCCCGCTTTCATAAGGCCTGTCACAAAGGCCGAAATCAGGCCTATTGTAACCACAAGAGGGGCTGCCGCTAAAAGTTCCGCCCCGTGGACGACTATCATTTGTGCCGCAAAAAAGGCAGCGGCGGCGGCAGCAACGGTAAATACCTCGACGGCGTGATTGCCAAGAAAATCAATCAGCTTTGCTCCACCCTCCAACAATGCACCGATGGCCATACCAGCCAATTTGGCGGCGGTATCAAGTCCCCGAAAAAAACGCTGCCCCGAGGACGAGTTCATAGCGGCATTGAGCTTCTCAACCCCACCCTGCATCCCAGCCATGGCATTGACCACTACCCGGGAGAAGGTGTCGTTCACAGTTGTTCCCATTCCGGAAAACGCTCCGCCGATTTTGTCCGGTGCTCGTTCGATTGCGTCTGTGATATAGCGCAGAACACGGCGTACAGAAAACAGGGTAATGACCGTCCGAGTCAGGCGGTTGCTCAGCTTTTCCACCGGATTTGAGGTCTTATTGAATCCCATAAAGGCGGAAACCGCTCGTTTGGCCCAGCTCTCGGTTTTCTTGGTGCTCTGCGCAAGTCGTTCTTGCTCTTTTGCTGCTTTCTGCGCAGCTCTGGCTATTTTGTCTTGCTCTCTCTGCGCCGCAGCGGCGGCCTTGTTCCGTGCATTTATCTCTTTTTGCGCCGCATTAGCCGCCGTCTGGGCTGCTTTCATCTCGGCCGCAAGACGTTGTTCCGCCGCCCGTGCCTGCCGCTCGACGTCTTTTGCAAGATGGTCTCCAAACTTGCTCCTACCCAACGCATTTGCGGATATATCCCCGTTTTTTGCGAGGTCGGCGAGGGAGCTACGGGCCAGAAGGTCGAATCGTTCCGCCTCTGCCGTTGCGCTTGTGAACACCAGGCCGATACGGTCCATTTGCCTTGCGAGGCTATCCAGCGCCCTATCTCTTTGGGAGTCAGTAAACGCCTCTTTGGCTGTTTCGGCATAGACATCCAGTTTTCCGATAAGCCAGTCAGTGGCCGTAGCCGATTGCTCCATCTTTTTGACGTATCGGTCTACGCTGCTGTCATGGACCTGGACATTAATTTCCTGATTGATTGCCGGCATAATCTCACCCCTTTTGTGCCGTTTCCCGGGACTTTATCTCTTTGTGGATCATCTCCGCCACCAGAATCTTTTCCCGCTCTGGTAATGCGTCATACTGTGAGGGGGACCAGCCCAGATTTACAAAGCAATAGTACGCAGCTATTGCGTCACCGTCCGGGTCTGGCCCCGATATTAGTTTTTTGCTTCTTGCTGGACGCCCTGGTCATCCATACCAGAAAGACGGCCGATAGCATCAGAAAGCGCCGCATACTCTCCGGCAAGAAGCATCTTACCGATAACCTGGTCCCCGGTCAAAACCCCATACGCTTCACAGAGGTCCGTAGCGGCAAAATCGGGCTGCACCGTGCCGGCAATGATAAGAGACTTGGTGAACGCATCAGCATCGAAATCGGTCACCGTATCCCCGGCCCGATTCCGATATGTCTTTGTGGCCTTCCTTTTGAGGGCAGCGGACTCTTCCTGCGAAACAGCCCGGATGATAAATGGGACAACGTTCCCCTCTTCGTCCTTGAAGCGCTGAGAGATAACGACCTCCTGATTTTCAGGGGTTTCGGGGTGAAGAAATGCGTGAAGTGTGGACATATTCTACCTTCCTTTCTGTTATCAGCCGTTCCCCAACTGAGCAGGGGGAGTAAAGCTGTCAATTCTCGCCACACGGGTCCAGGCAAAGTTGAAATCGTAGTTCAGCATTGCCTCCTCATCATTGAGGATGGAGATGGGGATCTCGCCTGTCAGGTGGCAGCCATAGTAGGCAGTAACCTCCTGTCCCAAGCTGGTGGCAGGGTCGTTGTTGGTGATTTGGATATCAAACTCAGGCATTACGCCGGTGTTGATATACTCCAGCACCATATCACGGAAAATATCATCGCCGTAATAGATGTTGCCGGTGCCAGTCTGAGTTGCGCCGTTGTTCTTACTCTGGACCCGCCGGGTGCCCACCACCCGCATATCCTGCGACTGGATATTGGCAACGGTGCGGATATTCCGCATCCCGGCAATGACCACATTCCGGCCGCCCATAGTAATAACAACGCTTCCCTCTGCGCCGTTTACGGTATCTCTTGCGAGCAAATGTTCAGCCATTTATGTACCCTCCTTTACGAAACCTCAATGGTCATATAGATCTTCTCTGTGGCGTCCACTGCCTGGATGGCGATGGTAATGACGATAGCGTCAATATCCTCTCCTGGCTGGATGTCCACATCAGCAACATCAAAATTCTGGATGCCCTGATTGGCCTGAATGTCCAGCAGGTATCCCACAATGACGGCTTTAAACCGGCTGCGGCCCTGCTCGTTGTTGTTTATAACGCCAATGAAGCCCTGGGCGAACTGCTGATACAGGTCATTGGCAATGGTATTGCAGAGCCGAATCACCCGGTTTTTCCGGTAGACCTTCCCGATGTCCTCGGTGTAGGTCACAAGGCTATTGATGTCCTGCTCCACCTTTACGGTACCGTTTTCGGCAAAAAGCACGAACTGCCCTTTATTCAGGGCGTCAATCGTGTCACTGTTGGTCAGAACAGGGGACACCGCCACCGCACCGGGATAGGTCGCATAGGTCAGACTCTGGTTGTATGTAGCACCGGCCAGAGCACCGGCGGCCCACCACACCGTCTGAGATGCTGTCAGCTGTGTACCGTCGCCCAGGGTAACGCCGCTTTCCACATCCACAATAAAGCGACTGTCAGGCCCCGTTGCAAAGCCGGAGGCCACCAACTGGGTGTATGCCCCGCTCTCATCCGCAATGCGCTTAACAAATGCGGACATGGCATCCAGAACAGTCGCATCACTGCCGTCATAGGCCAGCACATCAAATTTATAAGGCTCGATGGCCGAGAGAAAGGTGGAATAAGCGGCTGTAGACACCGTTCCGTCTGCACCACCGGTCAGGGCTACGCCGGTGTTTGCGGTAATATCGCCGGTACCGCTCCAGGTAACCCAGTTATTTTCCCGAAGGTCGGAAATGGCCGTAATGCCGATTTGGGTGTCTACGATTTCACCGTCCACCGCTGTGGAAACGGTAAACGTGTTGTCGACCTCCTCGGTCACGATGACCGTGATATCGTTCCCCCGGGCACCGGGATATTTTGCGGAAAAGTTCAGGTCACCGATGGCGCCGGCCGCCTGTTCAGCTCCAGCACCAGAAGGACGATAGAAGAGGATCTTCACCGGTCCGTTGGTCCGGTTGGTCCCCTTGAACATCTCATTCAACCACCGATTTTTCTCACTGGTGATGTCGTAGCCGGTAATGGGCGTGACATCCTGCCCCGCCTCAATCTCGGTAACAACACCGACCGGTCCCCAGCTGATGGCTTTTGCGAAGGCCACCACGCCACGGGCCCCCACATTCAGACCGGACGCTTTGGCGGTCTTGAAGCGGATATACACACCGGGGCGGACTTTATTCTGACTGGTCCAGGTTCCACCTGCCATGATAGATCACTCCTTTTTGATGAAGTCGGCAATAACTTTGTCGGCCTCCAAAATTGTGTATTTCGGTTTTTTGAGAATCGTCCGAAGGAAGTCTTTCTGGACATGGGCGTATCGCCCACTCCGGATAAGCGCCTCGGGGGTGAATCTCTTTTTCTGTTTCGGCGTGATAACCTCTGCGGTCTCCACAGCCGATTTCGATTTAGCCATTCTGTTCAGCCTCCTTTACCTCGATCGTGAGGTTTGCACGCTTCATAAGTACAGCAGCTTCCTCCGGCGTTACCCGCACCCGGACCTCAAACTTATAATGCAGTGCGTCAAGGTCTATCGTCCAGCTACGGTCAAATGCCCGTATGACTTCTGTGCTGTCTCTCTTTTCGTCTGTATAGGGAAATGTCTCCATGACCAGATCCAGCGCCTCACCGGCACGCTGGTATTTCTGCTGAAGGTCTGTCAGGTTGTAATCCTCCAGATAGGTCAAATCAAGGCCCAACGTCCGAAGATAGTAGCCGTCCAACTGCTTTTTAATGTTGCCATACCGCTGCTGGAGAAACATAGCCGGGGTTTCAGTGCCCTGCTGGTTTGGGTCCTCGTACATGGTCACGCCCGGCATAACCGGCTCCAGGTAATCCGCAAGGGACCGGGCGAGCGTTGTAAGTGTAAAAATCATTTCTCAAACAACTCCTTTACCCGCACCCCCAACTCGTCCTCCAGAGTCTCTGTGAATGCTTTAACGCCTTTGTCTACCATGAACTCACCCTTGACATAGGGTGTTTTCGTGCCCACCACGATACCCACATCGGCGTTGGGGTCATAGGACAACAATCCGCTTTCTGCGTCAATGTAGAGGCCGGGAACAAAGTGCCTGTCCATTCTGTGTCCGTCATTGACGTAGGAGGCGTACTGCAAATCACTTCTTAGGGCAGTATGGAAAATCTTCCCGCCAGATAACTCTACCCGGGTAGGTTCCACCACACTGTCACTGGCCCAGCTTTGCTTCAGTTTGCTGGTTATGGTATTCGGCCCGATGTATGGACCTCGGCCGGTTCCGTCTTTGGGTGGTGTCGCCTCAGTAGTGACTTCTACGGCTCGTATCGTAGCTTTTTTTACCGCTGCCGCCATAACCTCCGGGAAATCCTTCCGGGCTTTTTGCAGCTTTGTAAGATAGGGCCTAAAAGCGTTCGCCGCCATTATTTCACCCTCTCCTCCTGCAATAGCGTTACTTCCTGATGGGCAAGCCCGGGGATAACCGCCCCGAAAGGTTCATAGTAGTAATTGGGTTCCCCGGCAAAGGCTCTAATGACTTCACGGGACTTTCCCAACACACCGCCGCGGGTAATCAACAGCTCGTCCCCCGCTTTGATATCGACATCGTTATCCGCCGCAAGTTTTTGGGTCTGATCTACCTTTGCTGCTGTGCGCTGCATAGAGATTCCGTGGTCATTCTCCCGGTAGATCCTGCAAGGAATATCTGCGGCAATCTCTGTCCGCTTCTGCGTAGTCAGATTGCCCTTTTTTACGGGTGTGACCCGGAAAATGGTGACGGTGTCTGTGTACCAATCAGCATAGTTCACACTACCGCCCCCTCTCAGATAATTCCCATGCCGCCCATACCCACAAGCCGGGCACGGGTGGCGAACTGCTGGCCGTAAGATGTGGCGTTGAAATCGCCCCACTCTTTCAGGGCTTCAGAAACAGCCCCAGTATCGTAGGAGACCGAAGAATCCCCGAGTGTAGCACTCTTCACAACGCCAGAGACCGAACCGGTCGCCGCCGCCTGTGCGGGTGTCTGCGGATTTTCAGTGTAGTTCCGCAGATACAGAGTCACATAGTGGGCCACATAAAGGCCGGCGGCATAACGCCATCCGTCCAGCCACCTGTTGGGCTGGACGGATGCGTTTGCCTGATTGATGATCTCATCGAGGACTGTCTGCGGCAGGAAGGGCGTGACGGTCGCCTCCCCGTCATCGTCAGTCACGGTTTTGAAAAATTGCGGGAAGTCTGCCTGGAACATGGAAGCTGTATAGTTCCCTTTCCCTCCGGCAATGTTCGCCGCTCTTTCCACAACTCCGTAAAATTGATTTTGTCCGTAGAAGTAAGGCATCACGCCATCCCTCCCTTCTTAATCCTTTTTAGCCCGGGTTCTCTTAACGGTCTTTTCCAGCTTCTCGCCGCTTTCCTCGTCAGCCGCAATGACCTCTTTATCCTTCTTCCCGGCGGGGATGGCGATCTTGCCGTCCTTCACCAGAGCGTTAAAATAAGGGGTATCGCAAAACCGCTCCGGAACCTCAACGAGAGAGCCGGCTTTGACCAGCAGAGAGGCATCGCCGTCCCTGCTGGTCAGAATGATATTCCGATGAGAGAGAATGAACATTGTCAGTCCCTCCCCTTACACACCGTCCACATACAGAACGGTCTGGGGGTAGAACAGCTGCACCTGGGAGATGTTGGCCATATAGGCGGTGTCATAGCAAACCTCCGCAGCATTGGGAGAGGTCATGACCCGGGCCAGAGGCACCAGCTCGTCCACCTTCACATAGCGGCGGTCGTTGATGTACACCACCATACGGTCAGTACCGCCCGTGCCGGCACCCTTCAGCCACCGGGTGGCGCCGATGTAGAGAGAACCGCCGTTCTTTGCGGCGATGTTGTTCTTCAGCACATAGTCCATGATGCTCTCGGTCGCAAGGTCGGACACGGGGGTGTTGAGGATGTATCCATACAGCTCATAAGGCAGCAGGATATGGTTGGGCATGGCGCTCATGTCATACTCCGCAGCAGCCCAGGCAGCGCCCAGAGCACTGTTGATGTCCTGGAGGATCTGGGCGGGGGTCTTGTCGGCCCATTTGGTGGAGGGGGCGGCGGCGCCGTTGCTGGCGGCCATGGTCTCCACCGCATCGGGGTCATTGATAAGGCCGGTGGTGCCGTACTCCTCCATACCCACATAGGCATTGGCGTCCATATGCTTATCGTAGGCCAGCCGGACACCCTGGGTCAGAAGCTGGTCCAGAGAGCGACCAATAAAGTTACTCTTGGCCATGTCCACAAACATGACCCGCAAAGCGGCCGCAAACACATGAGCCTTGAACATGCCCTTATCCAGATTGGCCTGAACCACGGGGATGTTATTGGCACCGCCGGCCGTCACGGGGCCATTCTGGGCGCCGTTGGTGAGGCCATAGGCCACAGACATGGCAGAGACATAGTCCACCCAGCCACCGCCCACATCCACGGGAATGTCCCGGGGATAGGTCACGCTGGTCAGGGGTTCCCGGATAAGGGTGTCCCGCTTCTCCAGCTCACTGGTGAGGAAGGCACCGCCGGAAGCAATGCCGGCAGCGTCCAGCGTCATAGGACCTCCGGCTACGCCGGGGGTAGAAAAGACACCGCCGTTGGTGGTTCCCATATTCTTGAAAGCCATTGTTTTTTACCTCCTTACGCTTTCTGTAGGGTCAGGATGCGGACGCAGGCAATGCCATTGGCGTCGGCGGGACCCTCGAACACACAGCCGGGCAGTTCGACCGTGTTGGCACCGTCAGCTTCTGCCTCGATACCACCAACGACAGCCGTAGGCATCGCATCGTTGACCGTCACCCGGACATAGACCTTCCCGCCCAAAGCAGGGGTTCCCTTCTGCACCTTCACATTGATGGCGCCCCGCATGAAGACGCTGGCCGCATCGTTGGGGGCGTACTGGCCGACGCCCTGCTCCAGATAGTTGACGGAACTCTTGATTTCACGGGAAGCGAAGCCGACAAAATCGTCACCGGTGTCACCGGCGCCCATTGCGACTACATTCCCGTTGGTCCCGGCCTCGTATTTGACCGGGGTGCCGAAAACCAGAATGGCAGAACCGCCCACGGGGCGGGTCTTGACGATCATGTCCGGCTGGTAAGCGTAGGACCCCGCAAAGCCGTGGGGGAAATCCTTGCCGATGGTTTGGGTATAAAATCCCATGGTTTAGCCCTCCTTCTTCATGTGAGGGTTCCGGGCGTCATAGGCGCTCTGGGCACCCTCACAAATCTTATCGAAATTGGTCTTGGCCGCAGCATCTGCGGCCTTCCGAGCGGTCTCCTTTGTGGCCTTCTGGATATCGGACACGGGAGAAGCGCCACCACGGACAGCCTCAATCAGAGCGTCCGTCACATGGCTCTTCACATCCTTGTCCTCGATCTGCGCCACGATGGGCCGCATCAGCCGAAGGATAGCGGCGGAAAGCTCCTTGTCAGGGTGTTCCTCCACCTTCTCCTCGATCACCTCAGAGGCGCCATCCTCGTCCTCACAGCCAGCATCTCCGCCGGTCAGCTTGGTCAGCTCCTCGTCAATGGCGGTCTCATCACTGGACTTCTTGGGGCCACCATGGCCATTGATGCGCTTCTCAATGATCTCGATACGCTCCAGAATCTTGTCCAGCTTGGTACCCATGTCGTCCCCTTTGGGGATACCCTCGTCATTGACCTCACCGCCCTTGGTGGGTTCCGCCTCCGGCGCCTTTACGGCGGGGTCAGCGTCCAGCACCTTGGCAGTGCTCTCGGTCAGTTTTTCGAGTTCTTCGGGGGTGGCGTCCTTTGCCGCAATCCCAAAAAACTCCAGCAGTGCCTTAGTTGCGCTCATTTTGTGCGCTCCTTTCTGTGCCTCTGGGGCACTGTCTTTTATTGCGATCTCATGGCCGGCTCTGCCTCTCGGCACAACCGCTATGTGATTGCCTCTGATATTGGTCTGCTTGTAGCCGCCGTTCCCGTCCTGCACATAGTCGCAAATATAGCCACAAGAGACTTCACGCTTCACCCTGTTCTGCACTTCAGACGCAAGAACAGGGTCTTTAATCACCATATCGGCCACCAGCGTGTCACCCTCCCGGCGCACATTCTGCACATGACCTTTGGAGTAGGTGGCGAAGTTGGAGGCGTCAACGCCCTCCGTGGGATGGCCATCCGTCACATCCTTCCCCTCAAAGGAAGCCATGGCGACAGGAGAAAAGACATCCTCTTCCAGCCGCTCCACTTTGATTTGTGTCTCGGGATCTCCGTCCGTAATGCCCAACTCCCGGGCAAGGTAAATTTGCTTCCCAGTTCGGGCGATGGGCACATTTCGGCAGATAAGATAACCCTCCGGGGTTTCGCTGATGTTATCGCTGAGTTTAGAGCCAAAATAATAAATCATGCCGGTCAAGCCTCCTTGTAGGCGTCAAGCCATTTGTGATAGACCGCATCATCGGCCAGCTTATGCCGCTCGAAGGTCTGGAAGGTTTTGGGGACAATGTCAGGAATTGCAATCCGCATATCCTCCCACTCCCGATACCGTTCCAGCCAATGCCGCCGGCCGGCTTCTTTTTTGCGGTATGCCTCAATGGCCTTTTTGCTCCTCGGGTCCACCGTGTAAGGGTTTTGTACCGGGGAAGAAAACCGCTCAATCTTCTCAATTTCCTCCCGGCTTCGTCCTGCGGCCGTCCATGGTATAATCACACAACGGCAGTTGGGATGAATGTTCAGCCAGGTATTGGTCAGCTCATTGGGTCCGTTTTTATCCACCTTCCCAAAGGCGTCAGCCAGCGGCGGAAATTTTGGGTCCTTTCCGCTTTTGGAATAGACCCGGTTTTGATAAGGGGCGCATAGACCACATGGGTCTGATGCGCCCTTGATGGTGTAAAGGTCATGGTCCGGGTCCTGTGTCAGAACCGCCAAAACCTCTGCCTGCCGGATGGTGGTGCGGGTGACCATGGAAGCGTATGTATGCAGCCGCCACCGCCGGCCGGCCTTATCCACAAAGGCGGTCAGGCCCTCCCGCTGAAGGTCGGCTACAAAAGAATTGATATTTCTCCTCGACCCGGTGCCGGCGGCTCTGACTTTAGTGGCATGGGTCAGGCCGATTTCCCGCCAAACATCGGGCTTGTCCCGGCCGACAATGTAATCCGCCAGAGATTGATAGGCCGTATCCGCCGCTTCGTCTAACTCCGCCATAAGGGAGATGAGCAGCCGGTCAACGATCTGATGCTGTACCCCGGTCAAAGCCCCGGCCGCCATATATGCCCGCAAAGCGGCCCTGGCCGTTGTCGGCATGGTCCGGGCCTCCGGGTGATAGGCGTAAAACTCATATTCGATGGCCTTCGGGGACCACTCCCACGCCTCGGTCTTCATGCTGTTCAGTATCTGGCGTACCCGCTTCAGAGCGGCCACGACATGATAATCGGCAAACCCCAGAGAGCGAAGCCGGGCTATCTCGTTGATGATGTCGCTTTCGGTCTTCAGGTACAGCTTGATCAGCTTATCGCGGTACTCGTTCATATTTCACCACCCGAAAATGGGTATAAGAAAAGCACAGGCTTTTAAGCTCTGTGCTTCACTTTAGGATTATAAATGCTCTATAACGGTTTCCACTATCTCGGAAGCGCTCCCCAGATGCTCTCCCACTTTTCGCATAAGGGAGTTTTCCTCAAGATAGGCAATTCCGGCTGGGGTGATTTTAAGCCCGGTCGTCTCTTTCAGGGTTTCACGTCTCCCTATCTGTTTTTGAATGGCTAACCCGGATATCAGTCCATCTTTTAACGCATTGGACAGGAGGAAAAAGAAGTAATCCTCGCCCACCGGAAAATCCTTACTCCTTGGGGCTAAAATATTAAAATCCGGCTTTCGGTCCTCTTTCAAGCATCGGTAGAGGTATTTCAGCAGCTTATAGAGCATGGGGAAATAGTCGTCTTTCGCCATTCCTAATACACCTCAATCGTCTTCATCATCCATCAAAAGTTCTTCCTGGGTAATACCGTATAATCCAGGTTTAAGTAACTTTAACAGCTCCCAAAATGGAGCCTCCGGGTGTGCAGTCCCGTAATCGATAATTTCCTGTGCAGATCCATCGATACACGCCCCATACACAAGCATCTCTACATCTTCCTCAAGAACCTTATCTTTTTTTAACTCTCCTTGACCGATATACCGCTTAAGAAATTCTCTTAACTTCTTCTCCAACACTAACATTCCTTCCCGTTATTTTATCTTCGTTACCCATACTGTTTTAAAGCCGCCATATCCGTCAGCTTCTACTGTATATTGAGCGTGCGTGGTTCTTATTGTTCGTACTTCTCCCGCCTGAATACCCGGATACCGGGTATTCAATAGCCCTGTCAGTCTGGCGTAAGTCTTCGGCTTTAGCTGGATACCTGACTTATCCCGCTGCGGCGACGGGGCATATTTGGTTTTTCCTATTTTACCACTTATTCCAGTGGATGTCCAGCGTCCCCCTTCATCTCTTGGCTGACCAGGATCGTAGTCGATGGTCAGCCCGTCTTCAAAAGGGACCGCTCCCTCTCCCCATATTCCCGCAGTCGGGTCCTTCAGTGCCGTATCGTCCTTCCATGTCACGCCGGCAGCGGCATTGATGTCATCATCGGATATGCTTCCAAACATTCCGGTTTCATCGGACAGCTGTTTAAGCTCGTACATGGCGGTCTTCTTATCCAGCAAGCCGGACTGATATGCGCCAATGATGGTGTCCGCCTTTTTGTTAGCGATATTGGCAAGCTCATCCGCCGTAGGCGTCCATAACGGCGGGAACTGGATATCGTATGTATCCGGAACATACCCGATGGCGGACATAAAGATAACGGGCATCAGCTGCTCCAGAATAGGGCGAAGGTCGCTTTCCCGTTTCGTGTCCACATAATCGTAGTAGTTCTTCAGGTCACTCTCCCCTGTGGCATTCATGCCGGCAGGAGATCGCCCGAAAAGTTTCGTCACCGGGATACGGGTTGCACCCGAAAGGTCGAGACACATACTGTCATAGACATCTTTCAGCCCTGTGAAGGTGTACTGATTGTTCTGGAATTTATCATCCCTGTTCATCAGCTGAAGGCCAAAATTGGACTTGACCACGCTGATGGCCTGCATGGTTTCCCAGAATCGTCTCAGCTGCTCTTTGCCTCCTACGCTGATAAGCTGTTCCAGATTCTCAACGCTCATGATGTCCGTGTTCGCCCGGAATGTAAGATTGGCCATGTTGGCAGACACATTATCGTGTTTCTTGATATCTTCAAAGATGGCCTCGATCTCGCTCTCGCCCCAGTACATCTCTGCCACCTGCTCCAAAAACGGCAGCTCCCGGCCGGTAAACCGGATGATGCGGGAATGGTGGACGTGAGCCACGGTCTCCCCTCTGGCGTTCGTGATGTCATACCACATCGGCAGATTGAAATCACGGTCACCGGGGTCGTTTACGATTTCCATTCCCGGGGTAATTCCGCTCCATCTGTCCAGAATATAAAGCCCCTGAAACGAACCCGGCAGGACCGCAGAAAGGTCCAGCGGCTCCGACAGATCATCCTGTCCTTTGACTAGAATAAGCCCGGCAGCACCGCCATAAAGCCTCCCCCAGCAAAGTCCCCTGTTCAGTTTGTCCCTCAGCTGTGTATTGCGAAATACCCGGCTGATCTCGTCCATACTGTCGGGGGCAATGTCTCCCGTCAGATTGAACCACTCCCGAAGCATATCGTCCGGGATGATCTCAACGACATTCTGCACCACCCAATTCCCCCGATAGAGAGAGTTGAGCAGTGCGTAGTTGTCTGTCATTCTGGTCAGCGGATACTCGGTCGCCTCAATAGGCGCCTGACTTCCCAGCCCAAGCCGGAAGAGAGCGTTGGAAAATGCGTCCAGCGTCATAACCTGCCCGGTGTCGGCTTTTTCGGATTCTTTATGTCTTCGGCTCACAGCTCAAACCTCCATTCCGGGAGAGAATTGACTTTGTACCGCAAGGCATCCGCACTATGGTCGGATTCCTTCACCGGCTTCTCCACCCCGTGGAGGGCGGCTTTTTCGTCCCAAAGATAAGTTCCCATCTCGTCAATGAGACAGGAACAGGAATTGTGTATCTTGATTCGTCTTTTGGCCAGCAGGTTGGAAACTTTGCGAATGCCTTCCAGAACCTCATTGTTTGCCGGTCTCACATAGAAGCCCCGGCGCCGGCACTCCGCAATGAACGATGCCGCAGACGGGTCTATAATAAGCTCGCAGGGGTTGGATGTCCCCATGAACTTCTCCAGATCATCCGCATATTCAGTGTCCGTTTTCTGCCTGTACTCTTTCCGGCTGTCCCAGTTATACTCCCGGTCCACATACAGCGTTCCATCATAATCGTAAATGTCCAAAAAGCGGGTCGGGTTGGTTGTGCCGTAGTCGATGGCGATAGTTCGCTGGCCGGTCCATTCCAGGTCAACAGGCCTCTGCCCATCAGTGTAGACATTTTCGTCCTCGTTGAACATATCGTAAATCACGCCCTCAGAAATACACCACTCGCCCAGAACAAACCGCTTATAAAACACACCGCTGAACATTGAGCGGTAGCGCTCTTTTGTGGCCTCGTCCAAAGACGGGTTATCATCCATCAGGAAGTGAAGATGCATCGCCTTGTGTTTCTCCAGCTCCAGTATCCACTCCTGCCGGAACCAGTGCCGGGGATTTTCCGGGTTGCAGTTGAACCACAGCTTTGAACCGGTCACCGAGCACCGGGCAAGAGCCTGTTCCACAAATGACCGGGGCATAAGAGCCACCTCGTCCAAAAGTACGCCGGCCAGAGTAACGCCCTGGATAAGAGATGCGCTGCTTTCATCCTTGCCGCCGAAGAGATAAAAAATGTTCTCTTTGTCTCCCTGCTTCACAGAAAGAGCGTGTGCGCTGCGGCTGTACTGCAATTCAAACTGCTCCCGCAGATACCCAACACCCAGAAGCGGGTTGATGATATTTCTCTCTACGGCGCCCACAGACTTCCCGCAGAACGCAAAAGAACGGTGATTGAAACACCGCATAGCCCAAAGGATGAAAGAGACAGACATGATAGATGTCTTTCCGCTTCTGACCGCCCCATCGCAGATAAGGGCATCATAGTTCAGAAATGGAAACAGGAGGATTTGTGCCTGCTTGTCCGATAGTGGCTTAATTCCCATGCTGCTTTATCCACTCCTTTAGGGAGGCCGTAAGTGGGTCGTCTTCTCTATCCTGATGGCCAGATCCGGATTTCGGCTCAAATACTCCGAGGTGCTTGCCCAGCAATTCCAACACACGGATTTTGTTGGAAAACTTCAGAGGGCTGTCCGTGTAATCTGCGGCGGTCATTTCGGCAATCTCTTTGAGCTTATCGACCACATAGTCACCATCAAGCTGGGTCCGTTCCTGCCTTTTCTGAAATTCCTTTGTTATCACTTCCTGGATCTCCGGCATTTGAAGCAGTTTGTACCCCTGCTGTGCGGCCGTTTTCTTACTGTATCCGGCTCTCACAGCGGCGGCCGTGGCGTTGAAGTCCACCGTGTACTCGGCAACAAACCGCTGTTGTTTCGGCGTCAACGCCACGCATACTCACCACCTCACACGTTCAGATGTTGGTGCTGCCACCCGGATTTGAACCGGGAACCTATGAACCAACCCATCCACCGCTCTACCTGTTGAGCTATGGCAGCATAAAGGCGGCAGGTCTGCATACCCGCCGCCCACGGAAGGAGAAGGCCCGATATTCATACCGCCTCGGAGCAGGGCGGCGAAGAAAAGTCGATGGTGCAGCCCCTCTTCGGTGCTACACCACGATAGCATTATAGCACAGAAAAACGGTGAAAATCTGCCATCTTTTTCCCAGCTTATTCCAGTAGGCCCCGGTGAAGTGCCACCAACAGAATGAAATCCCGGTGCCACCTCCACGCCGTCCTCTCGCTGATATTGACCTTTTCTCCAGCCTCATACAGTCTCAATCCCTGGTTCGGCTGCCTAGGCCAGTAGACAAGGCCAATGAGCCGCAGCCGCTCCCTCCCGTCCTTCCGCCGCATGGTGGCCCGGATAGCCGCCTCCACAGCGTCAAGGCTCCGCTGTTCGGTCTGGGTCAGTTCCCGGGTGGCAACATCCTCAGTAGCACGGGAGGGAGTGCCGCTACCCGGCACTCCCGTATAGTTCGCTGTCATATTCGATTCATGCAGCGCCCAGTAACGGGCCAGATACGCTGGATACATCCGCACGATATTCCGGCAGAACCCCCACCACGGCTCCCTTGTTGTATTCACACAAACCGCCTCCCATGTCAAAGCCGCATGTTGTTTCGCCGTGCCACTTTCTGCAGTAAATCGGAACGGCATAATCATAATAAAATTTTGTCGATGGACCCCTCAAACCACATGTGTAAATCAATTTGCCATCCGACCCCCGTTCTACAAGCTCACAATGCGCACAGGTTTTACAGTTATGCTCTGTTTTGCATCTCTTCCGAAGCCAATAGGCCGAACTGCCGCCGATAAAGGCGACGGCGGTCAAGCCCTGGATCAAAGCATACATATCTACCATTTTCTTTTCTCCTTTCTCACCCCCTGAACCGGGACATGTCCCTCATATACCGGTCAAAGGCCTTCCACTTCTGCCGGGTGTTTTTCCATGTTCGGTTCTCATACAGCCACCGAAGAGCCCTTATGTACCACTCAATTTTATAAATCCACATAGGCGGTTACCTCCACAAATCAGGCAAAACGGCCTTCATGGCCGCAAACGGCAGAGGGATATTGGTAAAATCCTCGTCGTCGACACCAGCAATGATAATATCCCCGCAGAAGTCGACCCCGCAAATGGTGCAGTTATGCGGCAGCCCCAGCCGCCGGCCTTCTTCGTTGCAGATGACCACCAGATCATCCGCCAGAGTAACAGTCTCGATATTGCCGCCCACATATGCCTGCAAGTTCTCCAGTGTGGGCGTAACCCACACAGACGCCGGCTTACCGCCGGGCCTCTTGGTAATGACCTGAATCTTGTCCATCACTTCGCCTCCTCGTCCATCTTCGCCCCGCAGTTGGGGCAATAGTTGTATTTGCAAGCGTTCTGCCATCCACAGCAGGAGCAACGCTTAATCATTCTGTTTTTGCGACTTGGGTCATCGTATGGGTTGGTTGGCTCAAGCAGCCATCTCCCATGCCGCAAGGTTCTCATTGCTTGTGATTGATACCCTGTCCCACACATCGCAAAAAGCATTTCTTCCAATGCCGCATCCCGGTCAATATATTCAGGCATTTTCCGCCGCCTCCCTCAGTGCCGTCTCTGCCTCCGCCTTGGTTTGATACACATCCTCACTTGGGAATACCATAAGGGTTGTGTCGTAGCCTTCTACTGTTTCCTGCATATGATAACTCAAAGTTTTTTCTGCCTCCGTCATGCCATTGATATAGGCAGAAGCAATAATAAACCCCAGCACCTCTGCCAAAAACATAGAGCCTGCCACATCAAGGGCTTCACCATACTCATCCCGCTCTATCGCCCAAACACAGTCACCGTGGTTGAAACGAGATACCACCAGCCGCCCGTCCTTCTCGGCCTGGGCAAGCTCGGCTACCCGCTCCGGCTCCAGCCCGGTGTCCTCGTAGGCGGCGAGGCGGCAATACACTTTTGGCACAATACATCCTTTTGTGCAGCCTCCCAGTTCGTGACAACCTCGTTTGCAATAGTGATCCTGCCCACACATCTCCCACGGGTCAAAATTTCTCCAACATTCGTTAGTCAACCTCTCCATGTCAATCCTCCTTCGGCGGGCGGCGGTAGGCGAGCCACACTGTCCCATAGTCGTGACAGGTAAAATCACCCCTGGTGTATAGTGCCTTATCTTCCAGGCTTACCCCGTCTACAATAACCCAACGCCCGCTAATCTCCTGGTCAACTCCAGGGGTTTCTACCCACACAGGAAGCCCCACCATCTCCCCAAATTCCTCCAGCATCAGCGGCTCGTTTGGCTGGGTGTCCGGGTGGGTGCGGAGCAGGTCAATAGCCTCCACCAGATACTCCTTGCGCACAAAGGTGCCAAATGGCCCCCTGTGGGGGGAATCCCCCAGGTTCACCGCCTCTTGCAATTTCTCAATAATTTCTTCAACGCCCATATGTTCCGGCTTAAAAAGGCTCATTTCTTCTCCTCCAATCTAAACTTTTCTAAACCTGTTTTCACTATCCCATCGGGATGATCTCAACCTCAACCCGGGGATTTTTCTTGTCCACGAAGAAGCAGTCAGAGAAGGCTTCAATCTCCCCCCAGCCGTCATTCTGAAGCACGCCCGCCCTCACAAGAACATCCTGTATGCACTTCCGCCCAAACGAGGAGATATTATCCTTGTCCCGGCGGCGGTTTGGCTCATACCAGGTGTACCGCATAACCACCGGGCCATCGAAGGACACACCCCGAAGCTGGGTTTTGGCGCAAAGCATGATGATCCGCTCGGTCTGCTTCTTCATCTGGGCTGCCTTCTGCCGGTGCTGCCGCTCTGCGGATATGTAGTCGTTCAGGTTTGGCAAGATCCCCGGGATAATCAGTTTAACGGCCCCCATCATGCCACATCCTTCCTTGGCCTGCCTCTCTTCGCATTGGGGGGCAGATTATTATTTTTACGCCATTCCCAAACGGTTCCGGCGTTCACGCCAAGCCTATCGGCTATCTGGTGATCGTTAATACCCGCACCGTAAAGCTGTCCGGCAAGGTAGTCGTCCATCTTCTTGGGACACCCACGCAGTTCCCCGGTGTTGTCTCCGCCGTAGACCGTATAAGTACCAGCGTCCAGGTCCTCCACAACAACGCAATAGGCCTTGTTTTTGCCGCTCTTGACCTTCGACACCATTGACTGGAAACTGTTGACAGTACACCCCATGAATGCAGCGCACTCCCGAGCATTACCAATGACAATGAGCTGATCCAGATAAGCGGCATAGACGGTGTACCAAGTTGAACTCTCACGCCGTCCCATCGGCCACAGCCTCCTCACGCCAAACACTATCCGGGTAGTTCAGCCCAGCAGTTTCCAAAGCGTTCCACCATTTCCCAGAGGTCATACCAGCGGCCTTTGCCTCTTCCGCCGTGGCAGGAAGTCCGGCAGCTCTGCGGAGCGGAATCAGGCGGTCACGTTCCGCCTTCATCCGGGCGAAGAGATGGTCTTGGGCTTCTTTGGCCCGCAAGTCAGCGCCACCCCTCGGCTGCGGCTTTGTAGCTCCCGCAACACTACGGCCTGGCAGTTCTGCTTTGATTTCGGACAGATCTGGCCAATATCGACATTTCCCAGCATGGCTTTCTACGGCCTTTATAACCTGCTCAACACTGTAACCGCTCAATTCATTTACCCACACTTTTGCAATGCGCCCGCTTAGCCTTGGCCGTTTTTCTTCCGGGGTGTTCGGGTGCAACGCCTTGATGTGTTTCCAAATCTCTTGTATGTCAGAAATTTCCATGCCGTTCCCCTTCCGTCTATGGTAACTCTTCCGTTAAAGTGCGCCCCCGAAAGAAGTAGAGTGTATAGTTTTGTACTCTGTAACGATAGGTAAGGTTATGTTATGTATGGTAAGGTCTGGTAGGAGCGTTACACAGCGTATCACCAGCGTTACAAGAGCGTTACCTGTAACCGTTACATAAGCGTTACACAGCGTATCACCAGCAGTCAGGCTTCGGGGTTGTTTTTCCGCTCCCGGTATTTGCGTACCCTCTCCCTGGTTTTCTCCTTCTTGTTATCCTCGGCATCCATCAGAAGGACGGCGTACTCCTCCCAGTCGTGGAGTTTCATATCCTCGTCCAGCCAGCCAGCCGCCCGGAGGCCCATTATCAGGGCCTCCGGCTTCTTCTTCCAGCGGCAGGCGTCAGCGATAAGCCGGGGGCTGCACCTGGACAGGTCGCCATCATAGGCGTTTTGGATGGCCCAGGTCCACAGGGACACAAGGATACCCACGGCGACGATATTGGGAGATACCGCAGAACTGGATAGACCCAGCTCGTCCACCAGCCTGTCCGTTTTGGGGTGCATAGGGAGGTTGCTATATACCTGTATCCACGGGATCATATCCTCACTCCTTCATCGTAAAGGTGCGGCCCAAGCGGCTCTCATAGGCTTTCTTCACCTTGGCATACACCACGGGAAGGGCGGCGTCTGAGATGGCCTCGATACTTTCCACCCCGGGATAGCCCCGGCTATCCGCCCTTGTGATAGATAGATAGGCCAGTTTGATCTTGTCCTTATCACCGCCGTAAAGCTCGTCCATCATCTGGGGGATGGCCATACGGTAGTAAGCCGCATTCTCCCGGGACGCTTGGGTGCCCCTCTGGGCCTTCTCCCCGCCCTGCCCCCGCCGGTCATTGTCCGGATCATCCTTTTTCGTGGGAACGTGAAAGAACTTCAGGAGAAAATACTTTTCGGCGTAGGTGAGGGCCTTTCCCACGCCCTTCTCTCCGGCCAGATCCACCCCCTGGGCGTACCAGGGAACCTCCAAACGCTCCCCGCTCTCAATGTCGTGCCAGACCATTGTCAAGGAAAGCTCGGTGAGATAGCGGGAAGTACCGCTTTTTGTGGTACCCTCATGAATCTGGGCGGAGGTCACAATGGGGATCAGCAGTAGCTTATACTCGTCCATCAGCGGGCGGAAACGGTCCAGCACGTTCTCATCGGAGGCGAAGTCGTACTTGTCGGAGAGATTCTTTCCGTCCTTAATCACGGCGTCTACCGCCTTCTGCATTTCCAGCAGTTTCTCATATAGATTCATGGTATTGTCCTCCTATCCAATGTGTCCACGGGGGTGCTTTTGCTTTTTGATCTCATAGAGAGACTTGCATACCGTCCAAGCCACGCTCGACTGGACACCGTCTACCGGGTAAAGACGGTAAGTCCCGTCGGACAGAAACTGGATAGCAAACAGGCTCTCCGGGTAAATTCCATTGAACTCACAGAGGGATTTGTAGCCCTCCAACTGTGCGCCGACACGGGGCTTGCAGATCTGGGAAACGAACTTATAGTCCAGAACAGACAATGACCCGTCGAACTCACACACCAGGTCAGGTGTCCCCGCATAGCCGTCCCCGGCCAAGGACGCCTCAACGAGCATGGGAGTGATACTATGCTCGGACAGGAAAAGTTCCACGGCGTCTGCGTAGGGCAGATACTGGCTCGGCAGCTCAAAGTCCTCCATGGCGCCGCCGCCCAGGCGATATGCTATGTATGCGTGCATTGTAACTCCACGGTCTGCAGCGGCCTCTACGGTCAGCTCCATCTCGGCATCCATGTCATCAAAGTCGTCCCCCAGCGGAGCCACAAGCTGGGTCACACTGGGTACTGTCACGCCGTCAATACAATACTGGTGCGCAGATTCGTCAAAAGTGAGCATAAGACCCCTCCTATATGGTTTCCATCTGTGCACCCACCAGGAGCGCCAGAATGTCTGGGCTGGTGTCCAGCAGTTCCAGAAGCCGGGCCTTGAAGCAATCTTTGCACAAGGTCTTGCCGTCCATCAGAAAGATATTCTCCCCGCCATAGAGTTCGCCTTGGCAGTCAGAACAGAAATCTATCGGCTGGGTCTGCTGTGGATCAGCAATACCGTAAGTGGGCCCTTCATCATAAAGGCTCATACTGATTTACCTCCTTCAACGGGATCATCTTACCAATAAAAAACGGCAATGGACGGCAATCTTTTTCATTCTACTTCCCCCAATACTCGAAAAAATGAGTATATGCGCTGGTACGGCCAATCTCAATCACCCTGCACCAACTTCTCCAGCCGCTCCAGTTTAGTGATCTCCTGCTCAATGGGGTCGCCAAAGATCAGTTGGAGCTGGTTCAGCATGATGGACACATCGGCCATTTCCTCCAGCAGACCGGCGGGGTTACACTTCCCCCGCAGCCACTTCGTCAGTTCCTTCTGAAGTTCTGCCAGTTCCTCAATAGCCACAATGACCTGGGGACGGTAGCCGAACTTCTTAATAGCACCCTCCAGGATGGAAGCCTCCCGCTCCTGGGTCATTTCGTTTTTCTGCTCGTTCATCTAATTTTCCTCCTCATTCTGGGCCTCTTCCATCAGATCAAAGAGGCTTATGGTCTCTTCTGTCTCAAAAAGAGTCTCTATCATTTCCTTTTGCGCTCGCATATAAAAAGATTTGTCAACCTCGAACCCATAAGATGGACGCCCTAATTCATACGCTGCCCGAAGTGTACTACCGCTTCCGGCGCACGGATCAATCACCACATCGCCCGGGTCAGTAAATAGCTTAATTAGACGTTTCAGCAGCTTCACAGGCTTTTGGGTCGGGTGAATTTTGGGGATCTCTTTCCCGTCCTTCTGCCACTCAAACCAGTTGAAAATCATTTTCCTGTCCCCGTAGACGTCCGTATTGCGAAATTTGGGAAGTTTGTCCCGGTAGAGAACAACGGCAAATTCCGTAGCCCCTACGATTTTCATGTTGGATTTGAGTACTTGGGCGGAGTAGTTCTTGCAGAAAAACAACGGATAGGATTTCATAAATCCATACCGCTTCCCATACTCAATCACCGTCTGCATCTGCTCGAAAGCACAGAACACGATCATGGCCGGAGCCTGCCCAGGCTCTTTTGGCTCCTTCCGCAAAAGCCGATTGCAAAAGTGCATATACTCCGCAATCTTAAAAGAGCCGTCTGTGTGAAAAAATGACGCCTTCGCCAGCTTACTTTCGCCCTGCTTGTTGTCCCCGCCGTTGTACCACAGGGGATTGCTCGCATAGGCGTCCGCCCCAATGTTGTATGGAATATCCGCAATCACCAGTTGGGCCTTTGGGATGTAGTAGCGCTTGAAATTCTGGAAGTTATCGTGGTAGAGTTCACACTTTACCTTTTCCATGCTGCTCCTCCTTCTCCTTGGGCACCTTTCGGAAAGTGCAGCCGTTGGTCTTTTTGTTCCCGTGGAAGTAGGTTCGGAAGGCCCCGCCGGCGGGGGTCTTGTATGCTTTCTTTTTCATACTGCCACCGCCTCCTCCAGCTCCGCCATTGTTGTGATCTCACGGTCACACCACTCGGGCAGGTTTGCCCGGACCAGAGCCGTGGCAAAGGGCGGCGGCACAGCGTTTCCACATCTCGCCACTTGCTTAGATTTCCCGTACTCGTTGCCCATGTAATCCCGGTCAATGATGTAATCCACGGGGAATCCCATAGCGTTGTAAAGCTCCCGAGGGGTCAACATACGCAGGAGAAGGTCCCGGATGTAGTAGAACACCCCGCCGATCACCAGCAGGATGATCTCATCCTCAGCCATGTGGTAGCCACAATGCTGGTTGAGCAGCGCCAGAACCTCTGGCCAGTGCCCCAGGTCCGCTCCTGGCTCAACTTTGGAGATCACCGCCTGACAAATGGCGAACTCTCCACCCCCAGCCGTAATCGTCTGAATAGGATGATCCGCTGGATGGCCCAAGTCTTGACCTTTGAACTTGACAATATGGGCCGCTGTCAGGGCCTCCCGGTCGTGGGAGGTGACCGTGTGCATGGGTTCCGCCAGGTCAAGGGGCCGCCCGGTGCTAAAATACTCCACCAGATTGGCGCTTACCAGACTGTAACGGTTGGCGGCGTCCACCGTCTGGAGGGGTGCATGGAGGCCCTGTCCCCTCACAGCTTCGGTCTGCTCGGTGTGGTATTGAGCAAGGTGGGCGGCGCTCAAAATCTGCCCCCCGGCGGTTCGTACCGTCCCCACCGGCTGATCTGCTTGCTGTCCTACGGAGCCGCCGGTGTTGCTGAATGTAATAGGGGCGATAACCGGGGCGCATACCCCCTGCGTATGCTTTGCAGTAATGGTTCCAAGTGGCTTTCCCACCTCGGCAATGTGGCCGTCGCCGGAGTGGTTGCACTCTGCCAAGAATGGGGCCAGTTCCGGGACACACAGATTTTGCTTTACCGTGGAGACCACAGTGGAAAGCGGGGCTTCAATGTCATGTACTCTCGGAGCTTGCCCTTTCCGTTCACCGTACCCAGTCGGGACAATAAAGGGCTTTCCACTGCGGATGGTAAACTTATCCGTTCCTCGGATCACCCGGCGCATGGTGTTATCAGCCAGGGGCCGCACCACCGTGGCGCCGTATTTTTCCTTGATCTCCGCCTTACTCGCAAAGACAGAGTACATGGGAAGGCTCCAGTCAATGATCTCCGAAGCCGCCCGCCAGGGCTTGCACTTGCCGCTCTTGACCTCCTCGCTGTCGGGGTGGGCGTGGGTGTGATCCGGCCAGACGATAGGCTTACCGTCACAGCGGGCGATCAGGAAAAACCGCTTACGGATGGTGGGGGCACCATAATCCGCTGCCACCAGTTCCCGGTGTTCAATGTCATAGCCGAGATCCAAAAGCTGTTTTTTCCATTTCCTGAAGGTCTGGCCCGCCTTCTTCTTCACAGGCTTGCCTTTCCGTACTGGCCCCCATGTCTGGAACTCCTCGACATTCTCCAAGATGATGACCCGAGGACGAACCTTGGCCGCCCAGCGAAGAACAATCCATGCAAGGCCTCGGATTTTGCGGTCTACTAAGGCCGCTCCTTTTGCCTTGCTGAAATGCTTACAGTCTGGGGAAAACCACGCAAGGCCGACAGGACGGCCAGCACATACCTCCACCGGGTCTACATCCCAAACGCTTGCTTGATAATGCGTAGTGTGATGGTGGTTGGTTTTGTGCATCAAAATGGCATCTGGGTCATGGTTGACCGCTATTTCTACCACCCGCCCGGTTGCCAACTCGATCCCAGTGGATGCACCGCCACCGCCAGCGAAGTTGTCCACGATGATTTCATCGTAAAGATTGATCTGTGCTTTCATGCCTTCACCTCACCAAGCCGCAGGGGGATGGCATCATCAATGACACTGGCCCAGTCCCGGCCCAGCCCCCCGCCTTGAAGATAGCAACATCGGCATCTTCCGCTGTGACGGTCTGGGTGGGAAAATCAGGGTGGATTACCCTGAAGGTGTAAATTTTTTGCTTTGACATCTTGATTTCTCCATATCTACCGCTTATAATAGCGGTGTGGTTTAGGCTTTAGCCTACTTGCCGCCTTCGGTGTTCGCAGCACTGGGGGCGGCTCTTTTTTGCTCGTTGATGGCCCAGACAGCCACCATTTTCCCGCTACGGCGGCTCCGCCGCTTGCCGATGGTGCAGAGGGCGCCAGCCTGGGTCAGTTCGGTCAACCGAGGGCGAACCCTGTTGGGGTCATGGTAGCCCAGAACCACCATCAGCTCGTCCACCGTCATGGGGCCGTGTTCAATGATGGCCTCCATAATCTGCTGGTATCTAGCGTTCTTTGCGGGCTTGATGTCCTCATGGGCCGCTCGGCGGGTCTCGGTAGTGACCTTCATTCCTTTTCCCTCCTTTCGCATGTGGAAATCTATTGAATCTCCATTTTCTATGTGGTACACTTAATTCGACAGATCACGCCGAGCCAAGCCCCTTTTGGGGAAGGTGTAACGACTGGACACGGAGCATCCATTTTGGACGAAGGCACAGTCTGAACTCATGGGCGACCATGAGAGAACGGCAGAGATGACCGTTCCACGCCGAAAGGCGGAGCAACAATTTGGAATGGCTTAGGTTACATGGTTTCCAGGATGTATGATGATAAGATGGTTAGTAAATGTGCTGATTGTGATAGGATTACAAAGTCCGACCATACAGCAGCTTCAACCGCAACACTTGTTCCCACAAACGCTCCAGAGAAAGTATTCCGTGCCCTTAACGATCTTGACAACACAATCGACACAATGCACGAAGAGGTGAGTCATCGCCCTTCCATCTGGCAACAGATGGTTTGCACTCCGTAAATTCGGCGAAAATCTGTCTGCCGCTCTTTCATGGTCGCACATGGAAGAGCGGTATTTTATATTTGCCATTCCTCCGCTGCAGTCAGAACCATATAGGCATAGGTACGGTCACCTGTGTCATACCCGGCGTTGTAGGCCGTCAGAGCCGCCCCCAGATCGCCGTCATACCGTTCCAACTGATAGGCCAGATACTCAATACCAGTGCGGATGTTGTCAGCCGGGGATAGGCCCGTAGGGAAATACTGGGGGTTAAGCTGACAGTAGCCGTAACAACCACTTCTCTCGTTCAGAGCGTCCGCCCGAAAACTGCTTTCCACCTGGATCAACCCCAGCCCAATAGCGGGGCTGATATGACCAGCTTCGCAGGTCTCCAGCAGGGCGGTCATCTCCTTGTCGGTCAACGGTGCATCCCAACCCCCGCCGGTAACTTGCTCCTCCCGGCCGGTCTCCACCGTTTCCAACAGGGAAAGGACTGCGGCAGAAGGAATGTCTAACTTGCTTGACTGGGGTTCAGTAGCAGGGGCATCCTTTGCCAAGACCCTAATAGCGATGCCTTCCAAAAGCCCAAGCACAATGGCAACGGTGATAGCTCCCATAAAAAAGCTGTGCAGGTCAAACTCACGCTTTGCTTTTGCTTCGGTTATTTCGACCAAAGTCTTGGGGTTGTGAAGGGTCACAACTCTTTCGTATATCATGCTTTCTCTCCTTCCGGGGAATATGGCACCCCGACAATTTCACAAATCTCTTTACCAGTGAGGTGGAGCTGTCGTGCAAGTTTGGAAGCCCGGTCAAATCCAAAACCACGGTAAAGGTCTTTCTTTCGTTTGGCATAGGTACTCTGTCCCATCCCCATGGTCTTGGCCACATCTTGGTCACGGGGAAGATCCATATCAACTCTTGCCCTCGCAATGGCTCTTTGAAGGGCTTTCTCCCGTTGCTGCTGGTCAGTCAGGCGCGGGCGGGGCATACGCCTCCCCCCTTCCGGGCAACTCCTGTTTGGTGCCATCCGTCAGACAGCCGGGCCATAGCGATCTTGGCCCCACGCTCGGTCCGGTAGTTCTTGGTATGAATCAGGCGGCCGTTTCTTCCCCTGACGGTCAAACAGACACCGCCGCTCTTGGCCGTGCGGATAGTAGCCACGCAGCCATAGAAGTCGTGGTAAATCTTCATAGGATACTTCTCCTTTCCGTCCTTTTTATTGGACAGGTCATGTGGTACGCTGGGACTGATCCAGTTCAATAATGCGGGCGATAGGGACACTGAACGCCTCCGCAAGCCCAGCGGCTACGGTGACATCCATCTTCTTCTGACGGTCACCATTCTCGATAGCGCAGTAGTAGCTTTCGGAAATGTGAAGTCTATCACCCATTTCCTTCATAGTGTAGCCCTTCTCAATGCGCAAAATTTTTAGCCATTCTCTCATTTTTTCACCCCCCTAAACTTCTCAAATTGTGAAGTTCAAGAGTATAATAAACCTATCTTCTCAAAATGTCAAGTTTTTTCTTGTCAATTTGAAAAGTTCTATTTACTTTTCATTTTGTGAAGTGTAGAATGGGAGCAGAAAGGGAGGGAGCGATGTGCAAAACCGTATTCGTGAAATCAGAAAGGCTCTTGGCCTCACAATGAAAGAATTGGGTGAGAGGGTTGACGCCGCTGAGAGTACAATATCCCAATATGAGACAGGGAAACGGCAACCAGACAATGAAACCTTATTAAAACTGGGAGAGGCTTTAGATGTATCTGTCGGTTATCTGCTCGGCGTTGAGCCGAGAGAGGGTGACCGAGTTGTTACTATGGATGACTTCACCTATGCCCTACAGAACGAGGCCAAGACGCTCACTGATATGGACAAGCAGATATTGCTATCAATGGCGAAACAGTTGAATGAAGCGAGGCAGAAGAAAGATGAGGGAACTGACTGATATTTACAAGTGGTTTGAGGATAGGGATATTCTACTGTTTGACCGTCAACTGCCGTTCAGTAATGAGCAGTCGAAGGCCATAACGATCCGGTTGCGGGGCAACGATGTCACCGGGGTATTCCTTGACTTGGGCCGCATTGATACCTCCGCAGAAGAAGCCGTCACCCTTCTCCATGAAGGTGGGCATTGTGCTACTGGAACCACCCACGCCATCGTTAGCCCCTTTGACCTGATAGCAAAGCACGAATACAAAGCAGATAAATGGGCTGTTCAGGGGGCCGTCACCAAAGAAGAGTTGGAAAATGCCCGAAAAAACGGATATAGAGAGATTTATGAGCTGGCCGATTTCTTCAATCTCACCGAGTCCTTTATGAAAAAAGTGGTTTGCTGGTACGACCATGGAAATCTCGATGTAGACCTCTACTATCCAAATATTGAAACAGCATAGAGGGAAGGGTAAGAAAATGAAGAAACCGCCAAAATCTCGCATGACTTTTAATGATTTTTTTACGTTTTCTGGGTTAATCCTCGGATGTACATTTCTGCTTGTCCTCAAAAACGGGTGGTCATCTGATAGCGTTTGGGAAAAATTACTTATTTCCTTAATGGCAATTGGGTCGTTCTCCATATCCTTCAGCCGAAGGGCGAGGTATATTGTGGGTGCAATCTTTTTTGGAATTGAAGCCGTCTTTATGTTATACCTGTCTGTCATAAATTGGGAGTGGAATATTGACTATATATTATTTACTGTTCTTGTTTGCTGCGTCTTTTTAATCCCTTGCGCTTTTCTGCTTGCAAAAGGATTAGACGGTAAAAGAAGCGTTTCGATTTCCAATGTCGATGTTATGACTGGCCCGCAATTTGAGGCTTTTTGTGGAGAATTGCTAAAACAGAACGGATTCCAGAATGTCCAAGTAATGGGTGGTTCTGGAGACCAGGGCGTGGACATCATTGCAAAAAAGGAAGGTCTTCGGTACGCTATACAGTGTAAGCGGTATTCAAGCAAATTGGGAAATACCCCAGTTCAAGAGGTTTTTTCGGGAAGAGTCCATTACGGATGCGATATAGCCGTGGTAATGACAAATAACTATTTTACGGCAGGAGCGGCGGAGCTTGCCAGGTCAACCGGAGTTTTTCTTTGGGATAGAGACTGGATAAGTAATCATATGCCCAGAAAGCAGAAAACGAGGAAGGCAAAATATTTAACATTTCGTTGGAGAAAACAAAAAGCGAAAAAAGAAAATTCTCTTGTGGATGCCCTATTAGAATACCTACCAAACATAAGCGACCAGTGGCATTTTACATTTCTGTGTGCCGATATATTGGAAAGCTACGGATTTCACTATGTGCAAATAAAGGACAACCGAGATATAATTGGGGCAAATTTGTGTGGAATGTTCGATGATAAATGGTATGTGATAAGTTGTGTTTTTACCGAAGGAATTGTGAATGCGGAAATTGTAAATGCGATTTTGCGAGATAGGGATTCTTACAAAGTGGATTATGCCGCAATTATGACAACGGGTCATTTTGATGACATCCCCTCTGTTCCTGGCCTCTTTTTGTGGGATTACGAGTGGATAGTGAGCCACCCGCCAAAGCAGACATCAAGTCTTGAACAGTATCAATTATGGATTCAAGATCACGAGAGCATGGATAAGAATTTTGAGGAACAAGAAAGTATTAACCTATCTGATTTTGAGATAATGCAAATTTTAGGCCAGGAGAGGATATGGCGCAATAGACAAGCGGCGGGTCTCGACAACGATTGACCAAAGCAGAAGCCGGTAGCTACTCCAATGAAAGAACCCGTCCACTCTCGTGAACGGCGAAAGTGAAGGACCATTTTGTTAGCGTCAACAAAAAGGAGTATCCGAATGGAAAAGGAATTGATCGCCAGACTGAAGCTGACCTTTGATGACATCGCCCACCAGACAGAGGACGGAGTGGAGTACTGGCTTGCCCGGGAGCTGCAGGATGTGCTGGGATATGCCAAATGGGATAAATTTCAAAATGTTCTTGAAAAGGCCATTATATCCTGTGAGAACAGCGGCAATAAAAGTTTAGACCATTTTCTCCAAGTGGGGAAAATGGTTCCCATCGGTTCAGGTGCAGAGAGGGAAATTGAAGACTTTATGCTCACCCGCTACGCCTGCTATCTGATTGCCATGAACGGCGACAGTTCTAAGAATGAAATTGCCTTTGCGCAGAGCTACTTTGCCGTCCAAACACGGAAGCAAGAGATTATTGAGGAGCGGCTTGAACTGATCCACAGGCTTCAACTTCGGGAACAACTGCGTGATGCAGAAAAGAGACTATCTCAAAACATATACGATCGTGGCGTAGATGACAGCGGATTTGCCCGTATCCGTTCAAAGGGCGATAAGGCCCTCTTTGGTGGGCTTACCACCCAGCAGATGAAGGATCGTTATGGAGTCAAGAGCGGCGCCCTGGCTGACAAGCTCCCGGCGGTTACTATTGCGGCTAAAACCCTTGCAACAGAGATGACTAATTTGAATATTGAGCAAAAAGATATTCAGGGAGAGCAGCCTATCACAGACGAGCATGTCCAGAACAATAGAAGTATCCGGAAGATGTTGACTGACCGTGGCATTCGCCCGGAAACACTTCCACCTGAGGAGGATATCAAAAAGCTGGAACGCAGAGTGAAGAAGGAAGAAAAGCAGCTCGCCGACAAGGAAAAAATAAATCCTCCAGAAACAGAGCAATAAAAAACCGCCCCCGATGCGCCAACACCGAGAGCGGAAGATGCAAAGACCCGACCAACCACGATCAAGGCCCTACTGCCCACTTATTCTACAACAAAAAGGGCGGGGCCGCAAGCGAAAGGAGAAATTTTGCTTGAAAGTACCAAAGGCCCGCAAGCTGCCATCGGGGGTGTGGTTCATCCAACTGCGTTTAGGCGGGGAAAGTATTCCCGTCTCGGCACGGACGGAAAAAGAATGTATCAGGCAGGCTCAGCTTATCAAGGCCGAGCATCTGACCGGGAAACGCAGAAAAAGCGAAAAGATACAGGATAAAGACGCCACACTTGGAGAGGCAATAGACGCTTATATCGCTTCAAGGTCAAATGTCATATCCCCTTCCACGCTGACCGGATACGATAAAATCAGGCGGACAAGGTTTCAAGATGAGATGGGGCGGGAGTTGTCATTGATCCTACCGAGAGAATGGGTGTCCATCGTAAACAAAGAGGCATCACTCGTTGGAGCAAAAACACTAAAAAATGCCTGGGCGCTCGTTCGGTCATCGGTCAAATATTATACCGGTGAGCAGCTTCCAGAAGTACCTCTTCCCCAGTCTGTACCAAATGAGAGACCATTTCTCGACCCGGAGCAAATAAAGATATTTATGGGCGCAATTCACGGGGGAAAATACGAGATTCCCTTACTTTTGGCCTTGTCCAGTTTGCGGCAATCGGAAATATTGGGATTGCAATGGGGACAGGTGGACCTAAAAAGACGGGTAATACACGTCAAAGGATCTGTTGTTTACTCAAAGGGCGGGATGGTGGCGAAGCCAGAAAATAAAAACAGAAGCTCAACGAGAACCGTTCCCATATTGATGGATGAATTATATAATGCACTCAAAAGCGAGCAAAAAACGACAGGACCGGTGGCATATTATGCGCCAACAACAATGAGGCGATATATCCTATCTATCTGTGAGGAAAATGGATTGCCATCGGTCTCTATACATTGCTTGCGCCACTCATTTGCATCGCTGGCCTACCATCTGGGAGTGCCAGAAAAGGTTACAATGGAAATCGGTGGGTGGTCCGATGACCACACCATGAAGAAAATATATACTCATATAGCGCGGTCAGATATAGACCGTTACACAGCAGCCTTCGGTGATTTTTTCTCAAAAAACGCTAACGAGAATGCTAATCAAGAATAAGATACATTGCAGAGCAAGCGGTTTAAGGTTTCTATTCGGGGTTCGACTCCCCCCGCCTCCACCAGAATGAAAAACCCTGTATCTGAAATAGATACAGGGTTTTTCTTACTCTTCCAAGGGCATTTGCGGGTTTTTATTTTATTCCGAAGAGGAAAAATTTTTCCCGTTTTTGGGTCAAAAAACACCTTCCTGAAA
>OOIH01000144.1_pt1 | contig 40438 bp, 32 predicted proteins | sample 1691801 | NCBI WGS metagenome assembly OOIH01 (sample SAMEA1061690, study PRJEB22710) | metagenome
ACCACCTGTACTTTAGTAGCTCCGTTGTCCGCCCTCAGTATAACTACAATCGTGGCAACGGTTTCGCTCTTCGCTGCGTCGGGAGGTGAGAGGGGAGAGGAGTAACCCAATTAGCCCCTTTTGGACATACTCCGACGGTATATATGATTCTAGCCATTAGAATAAATCAGTGCCGTCTTTCAATGTCCAAAAGGGGCTAGACTAATGTTCTACCCAACTCTTACCACTCAATCTCCGCCATCCCGTGCTGGCTCAGAAATTCATTCGCTTTCCTAAAATGCCCATTACCAAAGAACCCAGCATGGGCAGATAGCGGCGACGGATGTGGAGATTCAAGCACTAAGTGCTTATCCTGATCAATCCAGCCACTTTTACTGCGCGCATCTCGACCCCAAAGCAAAAACACAAGATGATCGCAACGTTCATTCAAGTGTTTCACTACCGCTTCAGTAAACTGCTCCCAACCCTTGCCACGGTGCGAACCCGCCCGGTGCGCCTCCACCGTCAAAACATTATTCAGCAACAAGACACCCTGTTCTTGCCATGGTCGCAAATTCCCAGTCTCTAAGGCATGACCACCGAATTCCGCATCAATCTCCTTGTAAATATTCACTAGTGATGGCGGGATCGGCTGAGAATTTGGTACCGAAAAAGCCAAACCATGAGCAGCGCCGGGAGTGTGATATGGGTCTTGTCCAAGAATCACTACCTTTACTTCATTCAGATCAGTCGTAAAAGCGCGAAAAACTTGAGGTTTAGCTGGAAAGATCGTCTTAGTTTCATAAGCCTCATGAAGAAATTTACTCAACTCTTGAAAATAAGGCTTTGTAAACTCAGAATCTAAGAATTCTTTCCAGCTTTCGTGCATAAACTACTTTCTAGTCGCCTTCTTCGTTGACTTAGTATTCTTGGTCAACTTTTTAACCCCTTTGTCGTCTTTGCTAGGCTTGATACAACTAATAATCAAGCCGAGACCAAGTAGCATACCAAACAGTCCCGTTACTGCCCCAACAAACGGCACCAACGCAAGAGCACCAAGCACGATAATCCCTACCAACGCTTCGACAAAAGCGTTACTCTTCAGTTTAAAAAGCTTCTCAAGAATCAAATGTCCAAGCCAAAGACCGGCAAAACCTTGCGCTAGATAAATAGCGACCAGTAAGGCTATCAAAGCGATAATACCGAGCGGAGCCGCAACAATAGTCAGAAGCGCCACAATTACGAGCATCGGTACCACCACCAGCGTGCCACAACCAATCGCAAGGTTGACTCCAAAACGATTCGCCGTACTCTCAGGTTGCATTTTATCATGCAAGCGAGGATAAATTGCAATAATTAGCACCATCGCGAGAAACAGCCCGGCAATACTAAACAGCTTTGCGTAAACTGCAGCAACAATCCCCGCTTCAACACTAATCTCTTCGACGTGATAGGTTTCAAGTTCGCCGTAGCTAACATTGGCTAGGTCATTTATGTGCGCACTATCATTATAAATAAGCTTGCCGCCAATCGTCACATCATTACCAATCTCAATATTCTCAGCATCAATATTGACATTGCCATCAATCGCAATACCCTTCTTAATCACAACGCGCTCCGCCGTCACGCTAAGATCACCGGTCAGATCAGTCTCGACATAAAGTTTATTCCCGGCAACAAAAACATCACGACCAATTTTTGCTGCATCAGCAAGCGTAATACTGTTCCCGGCAGCATATAAGTCGCGTTGCGTAGCCCCAGCAAACCTGATAATATTCCCGGCTACAAATCCATACTCGGATTCACCCTCAAGCTGCAAACTGTTACCTGCCACTAGTAATAAACCGTTCTTGACGCTAGTTGTAGTCGTTAAATTATTACCAGCCATTAGCAAACTTTTGCCAACCCAAAAACTTGCTGATCGTCGTGATTCATCGGTTTCCGCAACAAAAGTTGGTCCGACTCCTGTATCCCCCCCAACCGAACGCGGTATCGGCTCGCCCGCTTCTTGACGGCGCAAAAGCTCTGCGCGCTTCTCCTCACACTCGGCCTTATATTCATCGTCTGGGCAAGGCTCTAAGCTAATCGCCATAGCTGGGGCGCATAAAGCACATGTCGCTATTAAACCTCCGATTGCCCCGTACAAAATTTTTCTCATTCCACCTCCTTATTTAATATTTTTATCGATTTCTGCGTCAGAAATTTCATATTTTCGTCGATGCGCAACATAAGTCAGCAGTTTTGTGGCCGCCCAGCCCACAAACGCTAGTACAAAGAAATAGATAAAACCGAAAGTCGTAAATTCCGGCTCCGACTCCGTAAAGAGACTCAGGATCGCTGCACCGGCCGACATTGAGGTCACAATTGTCAAACTATTAATCGAACTCGAAGTCACATCTTGTTTGATACCATCAAACAGCTTCTGCGCCGAGTCAACGTATTGCGTCGTCATCTTCCAAAGATCCTTAATATATTGCAAAGTATCACGCAATGTTTCATAGCGATAGCCCGAAATTGCCAAAAAGTCCGCCAAATCTTGATCTTCTTTGGCGATTTTTTCGCGAGTCGAAATATAAGTTGACATTTGGTCAATCCGCCCGCCAATCAACGTCACGGTTTTACGATAACTCTCGAGCTTGCTGGAAAACTTTACGATGTCCTTACCTTTGACTTTTGCGCGATCCTTAACATTATCAATCTTTTCCCAAATAATCCGGTGTAGATTCAGATAGCGATGTAATTGCCCCTTAAACTCACGGATAAAGACTTGCTCCTCGATATAGCGCTCAATCATTTCCGACGAGCTCTTTTTGTTGTTGATAAAATAATATTTATCACCGCGAAGCACACTATACGTTTTATTATCAAACTCAAAATATTTTTGACGCTCCGTGCGAGCCAACAAAGCCGCGATGTCTTCACGCTTGGCATTATCACAAACCACAAAATACGGATAGATATTTTCGATATGAGCAAGCTCTTTCGGAACTGGTGCACCAAGGCTAAAAATATAATTAATCGCTGGCGACAGGCGATTTTCATAATAGGCTTTGAGATTTTCGATATCAGCAAACATGGTTTCTTCGGTAACCTGATCTGTGCCAAGCACAATCAAGCCATCCTCAAAAATCTTTACCCGAATTTGCTCGCTCGTCATAATTGAAATGAACTCTTCACCCTGCACGCCATATTCAATGCTACCAATGCCGAGGCCCTCATGCAGCTCCGCCAGTTTGTGTTTATTTAATTTTAGCTGTGAGGTTCCATCACGCAAGAAATCGTAAATTTCCGAAAGCTGCAACATGGTTCGCTGAAACCATCCACCAATATAAATCTCACTGATTTTCATTCTTCTGCCTACCTCACTTTAATTATAACCATTATATCATAGTTTTGATTTCGACTATTTTTTTACGGCCCCGCGCGCCAGTTTTAATTGTAATTTGCGATTTTGCTATATCAAAATGCTCAGCTAATAGTTTAATTAAAGCAACATTAGCTTTCCCCTCAATTGGACGTTCACGCAAAAACACCGTCAACTCGTCGCCTTTTTCAATTACTAGTGGCCCCTTCTTTGATCCCGGCTTGACGGTTACAGTATAAATCATGCGCGTTGATACGCCTCCGCCATATGTTCAAGAGTCGGTAAGATTAACTCACCCGACCAAAATCGCGACGTAAGTTCGGCAAAAAGTTGACCCCAACCCAGCAATGCCTGTCCAATTCCATCAGCAGCACGTCGAACATAAAATTCAGTAATCTGCTCGGCTAGCAATTCATTCGTACTGACGCTGTTATCGACTACATTGCCCATGCCATACAGTGCAACAAAAGCTTTTGCTATTTCATAAAGCAACATCGGCGGCGCTACGTCATACTGGGTAAACAATCCAATCATCTCAATAAAAAACTGTGGAACCGGAATACTATGCAAACGCTTTAGCTCGCGCTTAATTCCAATTAGCAAAGTTTCACGGTCAACTTTTTCAAACTTTGAACGTTCAAGCAAAATATCTAGCAACTCTTCTGGGCGATTCATATATGAATATAAAAATAGATCTTGAACGAATTTTGAATCTTCACCTTGAAATTCAAAAACTAATCCCATATCCAAAAAACCAACATTACCATCACTATCAAGGTAAACATTTCCTGCGTGCGGATCGCCATGAAAAACTACTGGAAGACCATTTAAAAGTGCATAAAAACTTAGCCTAAGATAAGTATTAACTGCTTCAGAGATTTTGGTTTTGTTTTCCGGCGTCAGCGTAAGTTGATTTACGGTCGGCTGATCAATATATTCCATAATGATAATATTTTTGGTACAAAATTCGCGATAGACTTTTGGCGCTAGGATTTTATGCGCGCCTTCAACTTTACCATTCACGCTTTCGGCGAACTCACGGTATCGAACAAGATGTATCTGCTCTTTTTCAAAGTTGCATTCCTTATAAATCCAATCGGTATAATACTCCAAAGCATAATCACTGCCAATAAAATTTCGTAGCTTCGCAAACTTACCAAATCTATGGACCAAACGTTTGATCTGTCGGATATCGCGCTCCACCTTGCGCGCCACGTCACGCCGTTTAACTTTAATTGCAACTACACGACCATCATTCAAAACGCCGCGGTGAACCTGCGAAATCGAGGCCGAACCCAGCGGCTCCGGATCGACATACTGAAAAATTTCATGAATTGGCTGACCATACTCAAGCTCGATCGTTCGAGCAATTTCTTGAAACTCAATCGGATTGCAATGATCACAAATTGAAGCTAGCCGCTCACGATCTGTTTCGGTAAAAACCTCACCGATATTTTGCATCGCCAAAATCTGTGCGACTTTAATATAGACAACGCCCATTTTTTCAGCAAAATCACAAATCACTTGCCCGGTATTTTGCCGCAAGACAAAGTGGCGTAGCAGAGCAATTAGTCCATAAAAATATAATCGCACTCTCTACACCTCAATTAGTTCATATTCACGCGAGCCTAGACCTAGCTCCTCGGCATATTCAAGAATATGGCGTCCCTCCTGGCGTTCAATTTCCCGTTGCAATTCTTTCGCGCCTGGCTCATCGCTCTGCCAAATAAAATCAACAAACGCTTGGTCATTCGCAACCGGATCTAGACTCGCCACGATTCCAAGATCGCGCATGACTGGATCATCCTGTTCCGCTGAGCAATCACAGAGCAAAGAAATTGCATTCATTACCGTGATATATACCGCCGGAATATTTTGTTTTACCAAATAATCATTTACCGCCATCGCCGCCTCAGCCATTGATTCAATAAAATCTTTTTGCAAAGTTTTACCATCGTGAATTCGCCCATCGTCCTCAAAAGTAAGACGCTCGATCATCTCTTCAGGGCTCTTGCTCTCACCACACATATGAATATAAGCTTTACCATTTCTAGAGGCAATCCCGATTGCCTGATTTTTAAGACTTGCACCAAACCCACCCATTGGATGACCTTTACCGTGCGCCAAATTGAGGAGTGAATCATAATTTGCCAAATTTTTACCAACTAAATCATACTTAAGATGCTTGCCGTTTTTGACTGGCAATTTCATCTCGCCTTCGCTATCCATAATGTCAAGCTCAGCAAAATCGGTGAAGCCATGTTCTTTCGCCACCTCAAGATGCTCCTCGGTCGTATTCCTCGCTCCATCATAAGCCGTATTACATTCCACAATCGTGCCGCCAATTTTCTGTACCAAAGGACCAATCAAATTTGCCTTTAAATATCCTTTTGCGCCACGCTCGCCAGTCGAAACCTTAACGGCAATTTTGCCCGGCAAATTCGCACCCAGCGCTTCGTAAATTCTAATCAAACTTTGCGGAGAAATTTCTTTGCTGAAATAAACTTTTGACTTTTTCATTGCCCTCCTTTACTATATTATTATACATGAGAAAGCGAGGTTTTGAAATTGCGAAGGGTTGGGAAAATTGCGGGATCAATCTTCCGAAGCGTTCCACTGCCTATTCTGCTGGCTACGATATTGAGGCGGCCGAGGATACAGTTATCCCGGCTTTTCAACCTGGAATTAAACCAGTTTTGATTGCAACTGGGCTCAAAGTCTACTGTCAGCCAGATGAATGTTATCTAGTTCTAAATCGTAGCTCAGGCGCCAGTAAGGGTATCGTGCTAGGCAATGGCGTTGGCTTAATTGACGCTGATTATTATAACAATCCGGACAACGATGGGCATATCCGTGTAATTGTCTTTAATGTGAGCGATCACGAACTGATAGTCAAAAAAGGCGAGCGTATTGCACAGATTGTTTTTCAGAAATTCCTTACTACTGACGATGACAAAGCTTCCGGCAAACGCACGGGCGGGATCGGGTCGACTGATTAGCCCTGGGCTTTAGTCTTCTTGATTTTGGCTTTTTCAGGTTTAGACTTCTTAGCTTTATCCACTTCTAAGTCTTCTTCCGATTCGACTTCAACCAGTTTTATTTTTGGCAACACGATATGCTTGCCAACTTTGCCGCTGACCAATGCATCGATAACATAAAAACCATACCCAACGGTCAAAATACAAACTGCGTAAAAAATCAACGTCCAAATCATCCGTGAAATATCATAGACGCGATAATCCAAGAACCCGAGCGGATAGCGCAAATCTAGATCCAACCAAAGTTCCGCCGTAAACAAGATTGCTGCAGCATAAATCGTCGGCACCGCCAGCCAGTAAAATGGATAAATTCCCTGCCAGCGACCTTTGGGCATAAAAATCGCCCAGTCCGCAATCACTAGTACCGGCAAAGTGACATAGCTTAGTGCCGCCGCTGGTCCCGACAAAGTCGGCTGCTGCCACCCATGAATCATAAAAACAAACGTCGTTACGCTCACAGTTAGTAGACTAATAATCAAAACCCCTTCTATCATTGACGAGCTGACGATTTGCTTACGGCGCTCCTTGGTAGCCAAACCGATTATTGCTAAAATACCAAAATAAATTGCCGTCATCAGCAGCGCATAAGTCGCAAAAATTCGCCAAGCCGACAAACCAAAGCTATCAAAATACATCCAAGCCCCAAAGCCCGCTAGAATCGCCATTAACATCCGGTAGATTGCTGTCGCCAGGCTATTTCGTATTTGCATATGATTATTATAGCAGAAAACTTATTTCTGTAATTTACTTCGATAATTATTGATCGCCTCAGCCAAAGCCTCGTGACCAAGCACCGAGCAGTGAAATTTATGCTCCGGCAGTCCGCCCAAAAATTCGGTAATTTCCTTTGGGCCAATCTTCAAAGCTTCGTCCAAGGTCTTACCTTTTATCAGCTCGCTTAGCGCCGAAGTGCTAGCAATTGCGCTCGCACAGCCATAAGTTTTCCAGCGCACATCCCGAATCTTATCATCCTCAATTTGCAGATACATCGTCATTTGATCACCACAAACCGGATTCCCAACTGTGCCTTCCGCATCGCGTTGATATTTACTTTCATCACCCATTAGAAAGTTTCGCGGATTCAAAAAATGTTCTTTGACAATCTCCGAATACACAAACGGTTTTGGACTCGGCTCACATTGTTGATCGTTCAAACTTTTAGGCATATTTTCCAACTTTCACCGTGCTCATATCACGTAGCTTCTTGACAATTCCTGGCAAAACTTCCATCACATACTGAATATCCTCCGCAGTCGTATCCAGCCCCAAGCTAAAGCGCACACTGCCGTGCGCAATTTCTGCGTTATTCCGAGTCGCCATGATGACATGGCTCGGTTCAAGCTTACTTGATGCGCAGGCCGACCCAGTCGAGACCGCAATTCCCACCTCATCAAGCATTAGCTGCAACGCTTCGCCTTCAATCGCCTCAAAGCTTACGTTCAAAATGTTCGGCAAACAACCTTCCTTCGGACTGTTCAAAATCACATGTGGAATTTCCTTCAAAATTCCACTTCGCAATTCATCCCTGAACTCCGCCACCTTGCCCCAATCCACTAGTCTTGCTCGGGCTAACTTTGCCGCCTTAGCTAGACCCGCAATCAACATCACATTCTCGGTCCCTGCTCGACGTCCGCGCTCTTGATTTCCGCCGCTCAGCAGTGGTCGCACATGAGCGTTTTTGCGCACATAAAGCACACCAATCCCTGCCGGGCCACCAATTTTATGTGCTGAAAAACTTAGCAAATCCACCTTCAGCTCATTCACGTCAACCGGGATTTTACCAATTGCTTGGGTCACGTCGGTATGTATCAGAGTTTTATATTTAGGCGAACGGCACTTCATTGACACTTCACGTACAGGCTCAATTGTACCGATTTCGTTATTTGCTAGCATTACCGAAACCAAACTCGGACAGTATTTTGGATTTGGATCACGATAAAAATTCTTTGGCGAAACCCGACCTTCCGCGTCCACAGGCACAAAACGCGATTTTTGGCGCGCAAATTTCCTCAGTGGCTCAAGAATGCTCGGATGTTCAATCGGCGTAGTCCAAATTACCTGACGCGCAAAAGCTTGAATCACGGTATTATTGGATTCAGTACCGCCAGAAGTAAAAATAATCTCACTCGGCTGAGCATTAATCAGTAGCGCCACTTCGGTTCGAGCCGCGTCAATTAGCTCCCGGCTGCGTTGACCAGCCGCGTAGAGTGCCGATGGATTAGCAAATTCACCGCTCACGAGCCCCTCACTGATGCGTTCCATCTGAGCCTTCACCTCCGGATCTAGGGGCGCACCCGCCGCATAGTCTAGATAAATTTGCTTCTTTGCCGTCATCGTAATTCCTCTCGTATTTGCGCAAGTCGTACAGCCTCATCGAGCTCTCTGATCAGTCTCCTTCTAGGCCGACTCATCACGCATTCCTTTTGGTATATTTTACGATTTTAAACCCTGTTTGGTCAAGGTGATTTGAAGACGTTTTTATCACCTCGCGGTCATATTTTGCTGGATCAAAACTCGGGAAAAAAGTATCGGCCGGCTTTTCACCCTCTACCTCGGTAAGATACAACGTCTCGGCATCGTCTAGATACATTTTATAAAGCGAAGCACCACCAATGATAAATTTTTCGCCCTCAAGCTCCTCTAGTTGCCGGTCAAGTTCATCTTTGCTATGTACTATTTTCACATCAGCGTCAAGCTCTCCCCGCGTCAGTACGATATTTTCGCGTCCAGGCAAAGGTCGCCCAATACTCTCAAAAGTTTTTGAACCCATTACGACTGGATGTCCCAGCGTAGTCTGCTTAAAAAATTGCATATCCTCCGGTAAGTTCCATAGCAGCTTGCCTTGGTAACCCAAGCCGAGATCTCGACTCACACAAGCAATCATACTCAACCCCTTCATCTTCTCTCCCTATTGACAAAATTTACTATCTGTGATACAATAGAAGGTTAGACCCTTATTCTATCTCTAAAATCTTCCCTGTACCATACTCTAGATGCAGCAAGCGTTGGTTTTTTGAACCACGAAATTTCATGGTCAAATCGCGCTCAGGCAACACGAACGGGCCGTCAATCAGTGCATCCAAACTCTTGAGGAATTCCCATTTATCGCCACCTTCAGCCTTGATCAGCTCATATGTAAACCCGGTAAACGACCAAATATTCCAACCTAGCTCCCGACGACACCAATCCGCAATTTCCTTACAGGCCCTTGGCTGCACAAACGGTTCGCCACCGCAAAAAGTTAATCCCGCTTGTCCTCGAAGTGCCCTGAGGCGTTGTTTTATTTCGTCGATATCAACCAGCAGCCCCGCATTAAAATCCCAGGTTTCCGGATTCTGACAGCCCGGACAATGGTTTGGGCAGCCCTGCGTCCACAGAATCGCCCTTAAACCATAGCCATTCACGATGTTATCGTGCTCAAGCGGGCCGGAAAGTCGAATCTTGCCGCTGCCATCGGTGTTAGCCGTAATATGGACTTTTCGCGCAACCCAAGCCTCCGCCTGGGCTCGCGCATCCTTGCCACTATAGTTCAGCTCCTCTGCCGGTACTGCATCAGTTGACATTATTTCTTTCCAGTCATCGACTTTTGCGTGCGCTTGGCGGCTTCACGTTTCGATTTTTCTTCTTTATCGTAGACGCCACAGACGTTGTGCTTTACGCGATCATGTTCTTCGGCTTTCTTACCATCGTTCCACCGCTCAAGACTACCAACTAGGTAACCAGTAATCCTTCTTAGGCGCTCAAAGGCAACATCACCTTCACTTTCTTTGCGTCCACAACTTGGACAGCGATCACCCTCAATAATACCCGAGAAACCACAAACTGGATCACGATCCACTGGATGGTTTACACTACCGTAACCAATTCCCGATTCTTTCATTTTGCGAATCACGGCTTCAAAAGCTTCAATATTCTGCGACGGGTCACCATCTAGTTCAATATAGGTGATGTGACCAGCATTACAGAGCGCATGATACGGTGCCTCAATCTCGATTTTATCGAAGGCCGAAATTGGATGATAAACCGGTACATGGAAACTATTAGTATAGTAATCTCGGTCCGTCACACCCTTGATTTCGCCGTATTCCTTACGGTCAATACGCGTAAAGCGTCCTGCGATACCTTCCGCCGGCGTAGCCAGCAAAGTAAAGTTTAGCTTGTACCTCTTGCTGTAAGAATCGCAACGTTCGCGCATATGCGTGACAATGTCGAGCCCTAGTTCACGCGACTCTTCATCTTCGCCGTGATGTTTACCAGTCATCGCTACTAAAGCTTCCGCTAGGCCGATAAAGCCAATACTAAGCGTACCATGTTTAATCACGTCGCGCAGAGTATCGTTGAAATTCAACTTTTCGCTACCAAACCAGTTCCCCTGCCCCATCAAGAATGGGAAATTACGTACATGCTGGTTTGCTTGGAATTCATAGCGCTCGAGCAATTCGTCACGCACTAGATCCATTTTTTCATCCAACTCTTTATAAAAGCCCGACCAGTCCGCTTCTTTACGCTCACCTAGGCAAATGCCATGCTTAATACCAATCCGTACTAGATTAACCGTCGTAAAGCTAAGATTCCCGCGACCGGTCGTGACATGGTTACTTTCTGGGAAAATACTACCATAGACCCGTGTGCGGCAACCCATGGTAGCAATCTCGGTATGATAGTCGCCCGGCTTGTAACCTTCAAGATTAAACGGTGCATCGATAAAGACAAAGTTCGGGAACAAACGCTTTGAACTTACTTCCATACTGCGCTTGAAAAGGTCGTAATTTGGATCTTCCGGATTATAGTTTACGCCTTCTTTGACCTTGAAAATCGAGATCGGGAAGATTGGCGTCTCGCCGTGCCCAAGACCCGCCTCGGTCGCATCGAGCAAGGCTGCGCTTACTAGCCGACCCGCCGGCGAAACATCTGTGCCGAAGTTAATGCTCGTAAATGGCACCTGCGCGCCCGCGCGTGAATGCATAGTATTGAGGTTATGGATGAATCCTTCCATTGCCTGGAAAGTCTCGCGCTCAACATCTTCTTTTGAAACCTGCACAACTTTAGCAGGAATTTTGGTCTTTTTGAGAGCTTTTTCGTCGCCATAGGTCAAATCTGCCGGGACTTCTGCCTTTACTGGCTTATCGGCAAATTCATTATATTTCTTTAGGTTGCGCTCAAGAGCTTTGCGAAAACTTTTGTTCACACCATCCGCCATCGCATAGTCGAAATTCGGAATACTCTGACCACCGTGCTGCTCATTTTGGTTGGCCTGCAAGATAATCGCCGCTAGCGCTGCATAACTGGCGATTGAATTTGGCGTGCGTAAATGTCCGTGCCCAGTATTAAAGCCGCCATCTTTGAACAATTCCAGTGGATCAGTTTGGCAGCAAGTCAGCGTCCCGGTAGCATAAAAATCTAGATCGTGAACGTGAATTTCGCCATTATCATGTGCGGCAGCGTATTCAGGCCGCATAAGCAAACTCTTGGTGAAGATTTTTGAGCCTTCCGCGCCGAACTGGAGCATTTTGCCCATAGCTGAGTCGCCATCAACATTTGCATTGCTACGCTTCACATCTGAATCTTCACTAGCATCCGCCACGGCAATCGTCTTGTAGATATTCATGAGGTTGCTTTTAGCTTCACGAATACGGTTACGCTCTTGACGATATGTAATATATTCCTTGGCCGTACGCTTGAAAGCCGACTCCATTAAAACCTGCTCAACGATATCTTGAATCTGTTCAACGTTTGGAGTGCGCTGATGGATTGTTTCTTCTGCGCGCTTCAAAACTTTCTCGGTCAAAGCTTTGGCGCGATCCTGTTTAAACTCCTCGGTTGCAAGACCGGCGCTCGCAATTGCATCGGCGATTTTTTCCGGCTTGAAAGTTGCTACTTTTCCATCTCTTTTAACAATTTTTTTGAACATAAAAAATACCTCCTACTTTGTGCTCAAAGTTATGTTTGTTTTTGCTTAATTGTGACCTGACACCATATCTAGCGTCTTATAACCATTTTAAGACACTATATATAGCGTGTCAATAGCATAATCGTTGTATTTTATACATTTTTGCAGGTAAAATTTAGAAGCCAAAAACACAAAAAAATAACCGATGCGCAACTACCTGCTCTTCATCGCGTAACTTACTTAATTGGATGCCTAATTACTGTTTTTAGGCTTGTAGGAGCACAGCGACGAGGATCACTAAGATAAATCTCATGATGATAGCGCGGATTTTGAATATCTAGTGTGTATTCGTTTTCTCCTAAATAGTTATGCATTAGCTCAATCGTCGCAGGCTCATAGTCATATGGACCAATGTGCATACACTGAACCGAGAGCCCCTCATCATATTCCAAAAACTCAACTTGCGAAAAATCCTGCTGCTTCTTTTTGGTGGCTTCCGCCACAGCCCAATCAAGTTCCGACCTAGTAACAAAATCCGGCAGACGAATTACGGAAATAAAGCTCATATCATCTTTGCGCGAATAGTCAAAACTACCGCCATCGCAGCTCTTCTGCCACCAAAATCCTTCAAGAGGTGGCACCACAAATTCAAAAAATCCCTTAATTTGACGGCTGCCTTTATAACTCATTTTGATTGTAAAAATAATTGCATAGAGTAAGCTAATCGACTTCTTATATTCACCTTCTTCTTGATTGGGATCACCCTTGCCACGGACCGCTAGGTAGTTCATCTTTGGAACTTTTATAATCTGAGGTTTTCGGGGAGGTAGATACAATTCTTTGTATTCTTTTTTATAATCAAATTTCTTTACAGAGTTATTCATAAAGCTATTATATCTCAGATCCTCTCAACTTTCTCCGTATGGGCCACTACGGTCGCTCGGGTGGCTTCATCGTCGCACGCGTCACAACTGGCTACTTGTGGTCTACTACTGCTGGTTCTGCTACAAACGGCCACTTCTTGTATACGTTCCCGACGAATGTCTACCCTCAGAATAACAGTTACCGCGGGCACGGTTTTGCCGTTCGCTGTGTGGTACGGGAGGGGTGAGAGGAGAGAGGAAAAGCGAAAGCCCTACTTAATATACTGCCAATACTGCCTTCCGCCCTGCTCCATTATCCGCAAATTCCGCCCAGCCAGTTCATCACGCAGCTGATCCGATTTCTGATAATTTTTCTTGGCTCGCTCAGCTTGATACTGCGAAATCAGTTCTTTTGCCCCCTCATCAATATCCGGCGCGTCAGCAACTAACTTCAGCCCAAACAACCGATCAACTTTCTGCCAAAAAATCAAATCTCTATGCTTAGCATTTTCAATCGCAACCATCGCTTCCGATGAGTTCAAATTCTGATTCACTGCCTCTAGCGCCGCTAGGAAATCTGCACCGTTAGTATTCTCTTCATTACCATTCTGGTAGCACTTTGCAACTAGATTTCGCCAATTCAATCGTCGCTGACGCGCCGCCTCGAGGTCGCGAAAACTAAAATTACGTTCCGACTGATAATGCCCCTGCAAAACCCACATCTTGAAATCCATCGCCGAAAACCCTCGCTCCGCTAAATCATCTAGCGTATAGACATTTCCAAGCGATTTAGAAATCTTTTCGCCGTCAATCGTCAAAAAATTACAATGTAGCCAATATTTTGCCAAACGCTTCTCAAAAGCCATTTCACTTTGAGCAATTTCATTACTATGGTGCACTGGAATATGGTCAATTCCACCAGTATGAATATCAATCGTCTCGCCGAGTTCACTATGAATAATACTTGAACATTCTAGATGCCAACCGGGATAACCATCACACTCAAGAAATCGCCAACGCATTTCATGTTTTTCACCAGGCTGAATAAATTTCCAAACGGCAAAATCAGACGGATTACGTTTCTCGGCAGAAAACTCCACCCGCTTCCCTGCCTTAAGACCATTCAAATCGATTCGGGCAAAATCTGCATAGCGCGGAAATTTACTCGTATCAAAATAAATTCCATCTTTTGTCTCATAGGTCACACCTTTATCCACTAAAGCATTAACCAGTTCCTCATCCTCTTCGATATAATCCGTCGCGCGCGCCCAAACTGCTGGTTCTCGTAGATTCAACGCACGAAAATCGCGCTGAAAATAGCCAATATATTCCTCGGCTACTTCCCAAACGTTCTTGCCTGATTTTCTTGCGCCTTTCTCTAGCTTGTCCTCGCCTTCATCGCCATCTGAGGTCAAATGCCCCACGTCCGTCAAATTCAACACTCGCTTCACACCATATTGATTAGCTTCCAAAACACGTACCAGCAAATCCCAGTACACGTAAGCGGCAAAATTCCCAATATGCGGTCGACTATAAACAGTTGGACCACAAGTATAAATCTTTACCTCTTTGGGATCAAACGGACTAAAAGTCTCTATTTTGCGACTTAGTGTGTTGTATAATTTAATCTTGTTCATTATCTTTTAGCACCTTCTTAATTTCTCGGATGATTCGTACCCGCTTCGTTGCGGTAATATCATGATCAGCAATGACACTTTGGTAGGTAAGCGCTCGGTTCACCTTTGCCACTTTACGCAAATTTGTCCCCATAACTAGCGGGTCAAAATGACCATGCAAAATCAAAGTCGGAATTTTGATTCGCCGAAAGGTCTGATAATTATCATGGTTCAAAATAATATTCTCCATCGATTTTTCAAAAGCTTGAGTCTTCAAGTAATGCTTCTCGAAATTACTAAATCGTTCAATTATTCTCGCAATTGCGTCAACTGCCGGAACATCTTTTGCAAGCTGCTGCAGCGAACCATACGTACTCATATAAACCCGGTCTGGTAACCGAGACATTTCTGAAGCCATGAGCAGTGGCGGCGAAACTAAAATCCCCGCCTCAATATCAATTCCTGAATGACTCTCGGTCATGTACTTTGCAGCAATTAATCCACCCATTGAATGCCCCATCAAAATCACTGGAGTCTTCAATTTAAGTTGCTTCAAGGTCCGAGTCAAAGCGCGACTATAATCATCATAATCATAATCCAGCCAATCAGCTTTCGGAGATTTACCAAAGCCCAAAAGATCCAATGCGATGAAGCGTACGTCATTTAATTCCGGATCGCGCGAAACATCTTTATAAAGTTTACGCCAAGTACAAGAAGTCGCGGCAATGCCATGAAGCAAGACCACCGTAAGACGCGGGTTAGGGACATTATTATCTTCTGCAACCGCCATTCGTACTGGCACATGAAAAACTTTATGCCAAACCAAGCTCATCCAATTGTAGATTTTATGAATGATCATTGCTGGCTTGCTCCATAATTTCAGGCAAAATCTTTATTAAATCTGTCAAAATTTCTTCATAACTCATATCGTAGACCCGAAACCCTGCTGCATAGGCATGTCCACCGCCACCAAAATAGCCCGCGACTTGTTCGGCAACTGGAATTTGCGTACGAATCTTACCCGTTGCCTTACCGTCCGGATAAGTCTTCACCGCAATCGCAACTTCAACACCTTCCACCATACGCATTTCTTCTAAAATTAGTACATTCGGATTATATTCTTGTGAATACTCCTGAATTTCCTCAAACGGAATATGCACCGTTGCCAGCGCTCCATCAAGCGAATACTCAATCCGCTTAATCAAATCTGCCTTATAATCCAAGATGCGTGGCGTTTTCTTCATGAACTCTCGACGCCGCTCATCAATCTCAACCGGACTTGCTCCGAGCCTAATCAAATCGCCCATCGTATACATCGTGTCAGCCGTTACTGACGCGCTTACCAGCCCCAAAGTATCCGAGGCAATTGCAGCATAAAGCGCCGTGGTAGCCGGTTCAGGAATTTTTAGCTCGCATGCTTTTGCTGCCTGATAAATCAAATCTGCGCAAGCCGGGCGAGTTTCAATAATACTCTCATGCGGAAAGTCAAGGTCATCTTCGGTTTCGTGATGGTCGATCACTAATACCGGTTTACTATAAAGTGAATTTTTAATTGCAAGATCATTTAGAAGTTTTGAGAGCAAAACGCTCGCCGCGGTATCGACAATGATGTAGCCATCAGCTTTGTAATCAAATTCCGCACTAACTCGCGACCAATCCTCAAAATAGTGCAAATATTCCGGAATATCAACCGGGCAATACAAAGAATTCTCGGTTTGATCCAAAATATAATCCAAGGCAATCGCCGACCCCAGCGAATCTCCATCGGGATTCTCCGCCTGGATAATACAAATCCGACTTTTGCCCACCAAAAACTTCTGCAACTTATCGTACATATATAATATATTATACACTTTTCAATAATTATTTCGAGTCTGAGGCTTTGGCTTTTTTAGAGTTTTTCTTGGAGACTCTCCCCAGCTCAGGCTTCTTTACCTTCATCTCCGGAAACGCCCTTAGCAAGCGACGATTCAATCGCCCGCGCTCACTAAATACCGAACGAATGTATTCGGTAATCTCTTCTGTAACATCGCCATCAACCGCTTTAGTAGTCTTCTTGAAACGCAGAATTAGATTTAGCGAAATAATGAGATCACAAACTAGAATCACTGCCAAGATTGCCGCAATCCAAATTAGCCAAACACTATCTAGACTATAAAATAAATGGAACAAGAACGGCGTAATAATTCTTCACTGCCAGCACACCCAGTGCACCAAAACCAAATATTGCACCCAAGCAAATGCGCCCGTTAACATTAAACGGCTGATCCGAATAATCCCACCAACGAGCATGAAAAAGTTTTTCCATCATATAGCTCGTCGTGTATTCAATTACCGCACCAAAAATCATTACTACACAGAAAATCTCCAGCATATTCTCCTGTTGGCCAACAATCAAGGTAATTAATACGCCAGCAATTCCATAAATTGGACAAAGCGGGCCAATCAAAAACCCACGATTATAAGCCCGTCCATGGAATACAATCGTAATGAACATCTCCATGAACCAACCCAAAAAGGAGTAGACAATGAAGAGCATAAACCAAGCCGCTAGTTCGCGCCAAATTTCCATTAGGCTTCAATCTCCCCAATAATTTCTTTACTGCTACTCTCCGGAAGTGCCTCAACATTTTTTAGCTTCTTCTCAATCTGCCGCGAAGTGTGCTCAGCGCTGCCAATTTTATTTGCAGTTTCCTCAAGTTTTTTCTTGGTCGCCGCAAGCAGATCGCCGAATTTACTAAATTGCGCTTTGACTGCACCAAGCGTACGCCAAACTTCAGCGCTACGCTGCTCGATTGCCACCGTACGAAACCCCATTGTAAGACCGGACAGAATAATTGGCAAAGTCGAAGGTGAGCAGACCGTGACGCGCATCTTTTGACGCACTTCATCAAATAGCCCCGGGATACGCAAAATTTCCGCGTATAAACTTTCTGTCGGTACAAACATAATCCCAAAATCAGTCGTGGCTGGCGGGTCAAGATATTTTTCGGAAATTTTCTTAGCCTGAGTCTTGACATCCTTGGCAAGTTCCTTTCGAAACCCAGCAATTTCTGTTTTATCACCGTGGTCATAAGCCGCCACCAGCCGCGAATAATTCTCAACTGGAAATTTTGAATCAATTGGCAAATAAACAATCTCGTCACATTGTCCTGGCATCTTAATCGCGAATTCAACTCGCTCCGCACTTCCCTTCCTAGTCGCAAAATTTTCAACGTATTGATCTTTGGCCATACTATCCGAAATAATATTTCCAAGCTGTACCTCGCCGTAAATCCCGCGCGTTTTTACGCCTTCCATGACTTTCTTGAGATCGCCGACACCGTTTGCGAGATTTTTCATTTCACCTAGACCCTGATAGACTTGCGTAAGCTGACTTGAAATCCGCCGAAAACTTTCATTAAATCGTTTTTCGACTGATTCTTGTAATTTTTCGTCAACGGTTTGGCGCATCTGATCAAGCCGGGCAGAGTTATCGTCCTGCAAACTTTTTACTCTCGTGTCAACGGTTTTTTGTATTTGACCAAAGTTTTCTGAAATCTCGCGTCGATTCTCCCGAAATTCGCTCTCAATCCGCGGTGAAAGCTTCTCGACTTCACTTTCTAGCCGAATCAAGCGCTCTTCAATTTGCCTTGATCCGCCAACCGCTGGGCGTCGTAACATCAAAACGATTAGTAACACAATTGCAATACAAAGTAATACAACTGTTAGAATCTCCATGTCCTACATGATCCCAAAAATCTTAAAACCAAGTAGTATCAAAATGATGCAAACCGCAATACCGCTGTAAATCATTACTGAATAACGACTATTACCGGGCTGACGCCCACGCACGTGCCATAGAAACCAAATGCCAACCCCACACATCGCAAAGTAGAAGATCGGAACTATAGCTGAAAGGATAATCTCCCCAAAATCTAAATTTACCATAATTATATTATATATGATATCGCTGGTTTTTGAAGATTTTACAATAAAAACTTTGCGCGACGCCAATCACGGGGCTCTCGCGCAAAGTTAGCAGCATAACAACTTGGTCTAAATTCTCCGTTCTCTGATCATACGCTTGCTACTAAAGTACGTGATCAGGAAGTATCCGCCATAAATAGCAAGGAATACTAACGCGATTCCTGCCATTGAATAATCGATTTTAATGCCACCAAAAATCCCTAGAACTTCATCACAGAAAATGATCCCACAAATCGCATGGATAATCGCGACGATCAGCGGCAAAGCGAAGAAAATCCCGATTTGTACACCTAGTGCATGATTCAGCATTTTATTATCAACACCTAATTTTTGCAAAATGGCATATTTAGCGCGATTGTCACTACTTTCAGAGAGCTGTTTCAAAGCTAAAAGCGCTGCACTCGCAATTAGGAAGATAATCCCAAGATATAACGCCACGAAAGTTACAATTGCATTAATACCGATGTTTGAATTAAGCAACATCTGCTTCGTTTCAATCATAAAGTATCTCGCGGTATTTTTAAGTTCTTGGTCGCGAATCTTTAGAATCTTGTCAGTTAAGTCCTGCGCGTCTACATTCTCTCGGAAGTTACCGACTGTATACCATGTAGCATCATCTTCGCGAAATTTAATATCATCCGGCACTACAACCAGGCCGGTATTCGTACTAGTAGCAGTGGACAGTTGGTACATACCGTCAATCACTTCATCAGTAGCGGGATAGAGATTTCTTCCTGCTATCTCAATCTTTGGCTGCGTTGGTAAAGCCCGTTCAAACAACTCAACCATGGTAGCAAAATCAGCCACAATCGCATATTCATTATCCTTTAGTTCTACTTTTTGATTATGAAAGAAATCAGAAAGCGCATTATAGTCACTTACATGCATCATTGGTAGAATTGCATCAGTATTAAACAGGACAGCTCCATCCGCCGGCATCGCTTTGTCAAGAATATCTCCATAGGTGGGACTATCGCTATAAGCAATTTCGTAGCGCATCTGCTCTGCCATCATCGTGTTAAGGTCGATACCGTAATCCTTCAATGCCTCCACTGACTCACTCTGATCCGCAAGCTTTGATGGATACTGAATATCAACCGGCATTGCCTTATCAGAGTTTGCAGTCATACTTTCGTGCAATGAAATTGCCGAAGCCGATACACAAATAGTTACAAAAAGCATCAAACAAATCATCGTCATTGCCACTGCCGAAGTATTAATCGCACTGCTAAACTGCCGCAAGGTAAAGGCGTTTAAGCCCCGGTTATAGAGTTTTGTCTTTTGGAAGAGCTTGACAATAATCGTTGCCACCGACCAAAAGAAGAATGCTGTACCAATCGCGCCAGCCGCAAGCACAAACATGATATTACTATCATCTAGATGCCTAGAGTTCAGAGTCACCATCCAATAAGCCCATCCTAGCAGCGATACCCCTACCATCAGCACAATTGATGCGAGCCAAGTCTTGCGCACTTTGACTGTTTCAGTCGTACGCCGCGCTTGTAGCAGCTTGATTAATCTCTGCCGAGCGATAATAAAAGTATTTAACAGCATTACAACCAAGAAAATAATCACGAAATAAATTAGCGTCTTAACGCAAGCCGGTCCTGAAAACACAAAGCCAAAACTTGTCATATCAGCTTCAAACATATTCGCAACCAAAACACTCATAAATTGCGAGAGTGCTACACCAACAAGTAACCCGGCAACGAGTGAGAAAATCCCAATCATCAAGGTCTCGAGCAGCATAATCATTGCAATCTTACGCTTACTCATACCAAGCAACATGTAGGTACCAAATTCTTGACTACGCCGCTTAATCAAAAACCGCGAGGCATAAATTATCAAAAATCCTAGTACTAACGCCACGAATACGCTCACGCCCGACATCACGCTATTCATCAATTTCACAATTTCCAGCATATAATCACTGATTTTAAGCATCACACTTTGAGTTTCGAGTGCATTAAAGATATAGAAAATCGCAACACCCAAAGCTAAAGTGAAAAAATAAATCGCATAATCTTTGAAGCTACGTTTAAGATTGCGAAAAGCCAATTTAGAGAACATTTGTATCTCCTCCAAGCGCCGTTACTACATCAATAATTTGGTCAAAGAATTCTTTGCGTGAATGATCGCCGCGCCGAATTTCATTAAAAATCTTCCCGTCTTTTAGGAAAATCACCCGCTTAGCGTAAGACGCCGCAAATGCATCATGAGTCACCATCAAAATTGTCGAATCAAACCGCTGATTCAACTCCTCAAGCTGCTCCAGCAACATCCTTGCTGAGCGCGAATCTAGTGCTCCAGTCGGCTCATCAGCTAGCACTAATTTTGGGTCAGTGATAATCGCTCGCGCCGAAGCTACGCGCTGCTTTTGTCCACCCGACATCTGATAGGGGAATTTGTCTAGAACTTTGCTAATGCCTAGCTCACTACTTACTTTCTCGACTCGATCAGTAATCTCCAACGGATGGACTTTCTGAATTGCAAGCGCGAGCGCAATGTTCTCGCGCGCCGTCAACGTATCGAGTAGATTGAAATCTTGAAAGACAAAACCTAGTTCCTCGCGTCGGAAACGATTTAATTTCTCGCCCTTTAGGCGCGTAATGTCCTCCCCATCCACATAAATTTTTCCCGCGGTGACCCGGTCAATGGTTGCAATACAATTGAGTAGTGTTGTTTTGCCGGAACCACTCGCCCCCATAATAGCGACAAACTCACTACTATCGACCGTAAACGAAATACGATCGACTGCCTTGGTTAATGCCGAGCGGCTACCATAATATTTCTCGACACTTTCAAGTTTGAGAATTTGTCGCACAGTTTGATTATTTACTTTATTCTTCGCTTTTTTCATGATACTCCTTTGCTTCATTCTAGCGAATCAGCAGGAAATTGTCGTCGGCTCAATCTTACGGCTAGCAAACATTTTTGTAATAATCGTGCTCGCCAAAATAAAACTTTACTTCTGTGAAAGAATCATTACCAGTTTTTGAATCAATCTCAACTTTATGACCCAACTTATCCGTCAAAGTTTTCACGAGATAAAGCCCCATACCAGTCGAGCGCGCACCGGTTTTACCGTGCCCATTTTGACCAGTAAAAGTCTTGTCAAACACCCGCGGCAAATCCTCCGGTGCAATCCCGATTCCATTATCACGGATCTTGAGGATGCTGTCTTTTGCTTCGTGCTCCAGTTCAAAGCTAATTTTGGTCGCACCATATTTTAGGGCATTGACCAGCACCTGCCCGACCATAAATTTCAGCCATTTCGCATCACTATGAATAGTTCCAGTTAGATTCCCGGTAATAATCTCAACTTGCTGTAGCTGAATTTGTGTACGGCAATCTAGCAAAACCGCCTTGACAATTTCACTAAGTTCACAACTACCGAGCAAATAATCTTTTGCTGAACTTTCGGCGCGCACAAAATATAATACTTGCTCCGCCAAATCATTCACGCGCCCCAGCTCGCGTCCAAACTCCGGTGAGGCGTTTTTCTCCGCCAGCAGATTTAGTGCTACCAGTGGACTCTTAATTTCATGCAGCCAAAGCTCAATATATTCTTGGAAATCCCGGCTCGACTGTTCTAGATCGCTAATTTTCTCCAACATTGATTTATCTAGCTCATAACATACGTCATATAAAATCTCTCCTTCAAGAAAATTTGGCTGTTCGAGCATTTCCGTAATAAGATATGCCTGGTCAAGCTTAATTAAATTTGACTGCAATTGTTCATAAAACTGTTTTTTACGAAAGTATTCATACAGGCCTAGACCAATTATCGCCATTAGGATTAGTGCGATAATCATGATAATCGCCTCGATTTTTAGCCCAAAAGCTCTGCAAAAAATTGCAAAGACCACCAGCAAAACGGCAAAAACGATCAATTCGGTGACCTTGTCGTGTAAATAATTTTTCAGGCTAAACTGCTTCACTTTATTCCCCATGTTCAGCTTCAACCAAGCTATAACCTAAACCTTTGCGTGTTTCAATTACGTTCTTTCCGGCAATCTTTTCTAATTTTGTGCGCAAACGACTAACATTCACGGTCAGGGCATTATCGTTGATATATTCTTGATTATTCCAAAGCTCAGTCATCAAAGTTTCGCGCGAAACAATCTTCCCGCGCTCTTCTAAGAGCTGTCGCAAAATAATCATCTCATTCTTTGTCAAGTGCGTACGATGATCTTGGTGCAAAATTACTCCGCGCGCCAGGTCAATCTTGGCGCCAGCGAAGCTGTAAATATCCGAGCGAGATCGCTCCAAAGTCCGCCGAAGAACTGCCCGAATCCTCAGCAGCAAGAGCTCAGGCTTATACGGCTTCGAAACAAAGTCGTCCGCCCCATAGCCCATTGCCAAAAGCTCCTTCGCCTCCGCAGTTTCACCAGTCAAAATAATTACTGGGATATCAGAATTCTGCCTAAGCCGCCTGAGCAGCTCTAGCCCACTCAGCCCCGCCAGCCCAAGATCGAGTAAAATCAAGTCCGCCCCCGAGCCCTCAACGCCACGGTTCAGGTCATCAAGATTCCCAAAATCCGTCAACTCGGCAACATCATACCCAGCACCCACCAAAATTTCACTAAGCATCCGTCGAATTGCAGCTTCGTCCTCAATCAATAATATCCTCGCCATAATTCTATTATAACGAAAACCTACAAAAATATCCACCCTTGCCTCATAATCTTACTAAAATGCAAGAAATAGCGGTTCTCGCCTGCACTATAGCGTATTTTGTTGTCAAAATTACAACGATTTTAGCCTCGACTTCGGAGCTGTTGTCTCTCTTTGTCAAAATCACAACATTTTTTAATATTTTCTTGTGTTTTTAGCGATTTTAGCACAAGTAGTATTGACTTTTTTATAAAGGTATGATATAATGGAGGCATAAGTACCATATGATACTTATGGAACATTGAAAGTATCGCAATATATCTCCGATAATTGCATGAATTACTAATTCTGTCATAGGATTAGTACAAATGCAATTATCAAGAAGGAGGAGTCACTATGAGAATTACAACATATTCTAGAGATGTCAAACGCGACAGTACAATCGGCTATGAAGGCTATATGGTTATAGGGGCAGATACAAACCTGAACAAAAGATGGGATTTTGACATGAATACCGATAAAGAATGCTTGCCGCTAAAAATGACTTGCCCAAAACGACCACTCAGCGCTTATAGTAATGAGCTCGAGAGGCTTATATCCCTTTCGAAATCAGATTTGTTTGACGACGCTGGGAGGGTGAGCATTCAGCATATATTCGTGGATAGCTATGCCGAAATAGTGCGTGGCAATCGCCCAGGTTGGTATATTAGTGCCTTCAGAGTATTCGTGGGTGGAATCGAATTATTCTTTACTGGACCGAAGGATGAAGGTCATGGATTCTCCTGGATTATCGGGAATGATCTGCGCCTACGCTTTGAAGCCCCGCGTACCAGATTGGGTTTTACACCTACCTATGATATTAGTATACGCGTCGATGGAAAAGGCAACTCCGAGAAGACTTTAGTTACCGAGGATCTCGGCTATGTTACCTTTGAAAATGAGCTTAAGCTCATAGATCCAGAGAAACAGGGCGACAATATATTCCATGATGGGAACCAATATATAACCGTCACTGAATATGCTGGAATTTAACTTTTTGACTTAGCGATACTACCCGTAAAAACCTCCCCTTTCGGGGAGGTTTTTCCTATTTCGTATTTCGTTTTTCGATAATCTCTTGTGCAACGTTTGGCGGAACTTCCTCATAAGCGTAAAGTTCCATACTACTTGCAGCACGACCTTGGGACATTGAACGAAGATCCGATGTATAGCCAAATAAATTTGCTAGCGGTACAAAAGCCTTGATCAGCTTTGCCCCACCGGTCAAATCTTCCATGCTATCAACCCGACCACGACGAGCATTGACATCACCAATCACATCACCCATGAATTCTTCCGGAGTAGTCACTTCAAGCTTCATCATCGGCTCAAGCAATACTGGCTGTGCTTTCTTGATACCTTCACGGGTCGCCAAGCTACCAGCGAGCTTGAAGGCAAGTTCGCTCGAGTCGACATCGTGATAACTACCGTCGTAGAGCGTCGCCTTGACATCAACCACCGGATAACCCGCAATCACGCCCCCATTCAAGGTCTCTTCAACACCCTGTTGAACTGGCTTGCGATATTCTTGTGGCACCACGCCACCCTTAATCTGATCGATAAACTCAAAACCTTTACCGGCTTCATTCGGCTCAAACTTAATCCAAACATCACCATATTGACCACGACCACCGGACTGCTTGACGTGTTTACCTTGAGCTTCAGCAGTGCCACGAATCGTCTCGCGATACGCCACCTGCGGCGCGCCGGTATTAGCGTCAACATTATGCTCGCGCTTCAAACGGTCAATAATAATCTCGAGGTGTAGCTCGCCCATACCCGAAATAATGGTTTGACCAGTTTCTTCGTCGGTATGCACGCGGAAGGTTGGGTCTTCCTCTGCCATTTTGCTTAGCCCGAGCGCCATTTTTTCTTGATCGCTCTTGGTCTTTGGTTCAACTGCAATACTAACTGGCGGATCCGGGAATTCGATACTCTCAAGATGGATTGGATGGGCTGGATCACAAATCGTTGTACCGGTCGTAACGTCTTTTAGACCGACCACCGCAGCAATATCGCCCGCTGTAATCTCAGAGATTTCTTCACGCTTATCCGCAAACATTCGCACGATGCGGCCAACACGCTCTTTATCGCCAGTCGTGGCATTGAGGATTGTGCTGCCAGTCTTCATCACGCCAGCGTAAACCCGAATAAAGATCAATTTTCCAACGAATGGATCGGTTGCAATCTTAAATGCCAACGCCGTCAGTGGCTCAGAATCCTTCGCCTCGCGAATCTCTTCTTCACCGGTCTTCGGGTTAATACCAACCGTCTTTCCCTGATCGCGATCAAGTGGGCTTGGCAAGAAATCCGTCACAAGATCAAGCACCTTCTCAACAATCACGCCGCGACCATCCCCACCGGTAACAAGGTAGAAATCACCATCCAGTACACGCTTGCGAAGCGCGGCTTTGAGCTCTACCTCAGTAATTGCATCTTCACCCTGATTGAAAAATTTCTCCATCAAAGCTTCATCAGCCTGCACAGCTTCTTCAATCAACATCGAACGTGCATTCTTGGCTTTTTCCTGCATATCAGCTGGAATCTCGCCAACCGTCAACTCATGATCAGCGTAATCTTTGTAAGTATAAGCCTTCATATCGATTAGATCGACAATTCCGCAAACATCTTTCTCGAAACCAATTGGTAGGTGCACCGCCACAGCATTTTTACTCAAACGCTTATGAATGCTATCAAGCGACTTATAGAAATCGCCACCAATTTGATTAATCTTATTCACAAAGCAAATCCGTGGAATACCATATTTGGTCGCCTGGCGCCATACCGTCTCAGACTGCGCCTCAACGCCCATCTTACCGTCGAACACGACCACCGCACCATCCAAAACCCGCAAGCTACGCTCTACTTCAGCCGTAAAGTCAATGTGACCCGGGGTGTCGATAATATTAATCTTGTGCCCCTTCCATTCTGCAGTCACCGCCGCCGAGGTAATAGTGATACCACGCTCTTTCTCCTGATCCATCCAGTCGGTAGTAGCGCCACCATCATCACCTTTAACCAAACTAATTTTGTGCTTCAAACCGGTACGATAGAGAATCGCCTCGGAAGTGGTAGTCTTGCCCGCATCAATATGGGCGATAATACCAATATTGCGGAGCTTATTCAAGTCTTTAACTTCGCTTGCCATGTTTATCCTTTATAGTTATTATCCTGCTACCCCCAGCGAGCCAGACGCCATTATAGGTGGCTAATCCTAGCTTCTCCGAGAAACAGCTTTACTTAATTTTACCACAAAATCCCGAATTTTGACAGAAAAATTTTGTCCATGATATAATATATCATATTATGTCGGAAGTAATTAAGACGCCTAACACAAAAACCAGCGCCAATAAACAGACGGCCATTAATTCAGAACAAACTGAAACACAAATTACTTGAGGTAGCTTAGCAAACGACCTCCATGAGCGCGACACATCTTGGGATGACCTTTCGCGACTTGAATATAAGGAAGAGAGCGGCTTTAAAAACCGAAAGAAACCGAAGAAAAAATTGAGCCCGTATTTCTAATCAAAACCCATACCATGAATCAGATAGCGGACATCTACAACACGCTAGGGGGTCTTGCTGTCAGTACTGGACTTTTTGCAAAAAGCCCAAAAGAAATTGACCAAATCATGTAAAATAAAGAGATGTCGCTAGCTAGGCGACAAATTCTTGATCGTTACTCAGAATATATAATTTGTGCCTCGCCCGCGTCAAAGCTACATAAAGTAGCCGATGTTGGTCCGCTTTCTCAGTCTCGAGATTGTCATCGAAAAGTTCAAACATCGTCGCAAACGGGTGACTCGAGAGCACCTGTGCCTGATCTAACTCCAGCAAAATCACCACATCCGCTTCTAACCCCTTTGATTTATGCATAGTCATCATCCGAATTTGACGATCAAAATCCCCCCGAGTCATAATGCCCTCCTGGATAGATAAGCCCCTCAACGCGCGCTCAAAAACCACTAAGTCCACTCCAGCAACACTAGTAAAATTATGTCGATGCAGCAACATGACGCTCTTTTTGCGATTTTGCTGAATAATTTTTGTACAAACCTTTAGCAACTTCGCTGCTGGTAAAATCGCTTTAGCCGGGTCTTCACTTAGTTCTGTAAACTTATTTGCTCGCCGAATTTCACTCAGCAAAATTCTTTGATAGCGTCCATCGCCTAGTCCGTCCTCTAGAATATCAGTTTTGTCGAATTTAATTTTAGCAAGCTTTTTACGACAGATTTTACCATTTTTACGGCTAAACGGCACTGCGCGCTTCGCCTCCGGACTATAGTGTTTTAGCATATAATCATTGGCATTTTCGACAATCGCCCGGTCACTGCGATAATTCGTGAGCAACGGAATATTTTGGAAATCCTCCGGGAAATATTTTTCAAAATTCAAAAAATAGTCCACATCAGAGCCAGCAAAACGATTAATTGCTTGCCAGTCGTCGCCCACCGCAAAAAGATGCGCCGGGGGACAAATCGTCCTCAATGCCCGAATAATTGCATAGAAAAGATACGAAAAATCCTGATATTCGTCCACCATGATATATTGCAAATTTTGGAATTTATGGCGCAACTCCGGAAAAATTTGCCCATTACCCGCCGCTTCGAGAACCTCAATTGCCTTTTGCATTAACAAATTAAAATCAATCCTCGGCAATCTCAGCTGTTCGAGATAGCCGAAATAAGTCATCAGCGCTAGTTGGTGAATTTTGATCCGCGTTTGATAGGCTTCCTTATCAGCGTAACGCGTAGAATACATTTCCACTTCGGTTTTTAGCCGCACGAGATCGTCCTCGCCACAAAATTTTTGCCCCGCGCGAGCGATAAAACTATTAGTCAGTTTCAGAAGATCGCTATAGTCGGTCGGTGAAAATTTCGCACGCGCTTTTACTACGGCTTTCTTTAACTGCGCACGCACTAGCCGATCATGTATGGTCTCATCAATGATTTCCGGCTTTAATCCAGTCATTTTGACAACATCGAGCGCAAATTTATGGAAAGTCGAAGCAACCTGAGGGGGAAAAGAAAGAGATGGAGACTTTATTCCCTCCGAGATCTCCGGTAATTGACACCCGTCAACTTCGACCCGGGCGATGCGCTCATTGACCTCGGCCGCCGCGGTGCGATTAAACATGAAAATCGCAATCTCGCGAAGCGAGATTCGCTCGACCGCCACAAGATAAGCCACTTTCGCGACAATTACCCGAGTTTTGCCCGAACCGGCCCGCGCCGTTACCAAAGTATTTTTGTGGCGGTCGAGCACCGCGGCGGCCTGATCTTGATCGAGAGTATAAGCTTCGCCATCCAACGTGACATGGTCAGCAAACCACGTTTGTGTATCTTTAGCCGAACCTAGGTCAAACTCCTTTACCAACCTAAGCCCCGTCTAACCCTATGAACGTTTTCGCACGGCAAAAAGTCCGACTTATCACATTACTTAGCCCCCTCTTATCCACCACTATTGCAGCTTCTTTCGCAAAATCTCTTGCACGCTTGACGGATTCGCTTTGCCGCGCGATTCCTTCATCACTTGCCCCACCAAAAACCCAAGTACTTTTTCCTGGCCAGCGCGATAATCATCCTGCGCTTTCTTGGTCTCCGGCTTCGCGAGCATACTATCCACGATTGCCTCCAGCGCCGCAAGATCATTTTCCTGCACCACGCCCAGCTCTTTCGCGATTGTTTCAGTGTCTTTATAGTGCATCTCCGGGTCAAAGAATTTCAAAAATACTTCTTTACCGCCAGTACTTGAAAGCTGGTTTTCCTCCAGCATCTCAACAAGTTTCAACAACTGCTCACGACTTGGCAACTCATCGTTCAACAGGCTTGCATTCTCTTCCGCCAGCAAAACGCTCGAAAATAGATTAGCAATCTTTACTGCGCCAGTTCCACTGTTATCGGCAACTTCGGCTAATTTTTGCATCAGCAGCGGATAATCCAGCAGCACTTCGAGTGTATCGGTTGCAATCAGCCCGCCAAACAGCTCGCGATAATCCGCCGGCATTTTTGGCAATTTCGCCCGCTCAACCTCGACCACTTCTTTCGATAGTCGCACCGGCGGCACATCCGGCTCCGGCATATAACGATAATCCTGAGCCGTCTCCTTGCTCCGTTGCGCCGTAGTCTCACCGGACGCGTCACTCCAGCCTCTAGTTTCCTGCTTTACCGCTTCACCATTCTCAATCAACTTAATTTGCCGCTCAATCTCGTATTTCGCCGCTCGTTCCACGCTACGGAAGCTATTCAAATTCTTCACCTCGGCACGTGTTCCAAGCTCGGTCGCGCCCTCCTCGGCTACACTAATATTGACGTCAAAACGCATATTCCCATTGTAAAGATCGCCAAAAGTCACTTCAGCATAAGTCATCAAGCGCCAAAGTTCCTTGCAATAATCGCGCGCGTGCTCTGCCGAGTGGATATCCGGCTGGCTCACAATCTCAACTAACGGCGTACCGGCCCGGCTGAGATCTACTAGGCTGTAACCGTTCTCGTGGCTCAATTTCCCGGCATCCTCCTCAAGATGAGCATGCTCAATCCGAATCTTCGTGCCATCCGGCAACTCCACAAACCCCTCCCCGATAATCGGGTGGAACATCTGTGTGATTTGGTAGCCCTTTGGCAAATCTGGATAAAAATAGTGTTTACGATCAAACCGGCTCTCAAGATTTATTTTAGCATTCAGTGCCAATCCAGCGCGCACCGCATAGTACACCGCCTCTTTATTTAGCCTCGGCAACACTCCTGGCAAACCATAGTCAACCGGCGAAACACACGAATTCGGTGATTTCCCTCGCGCATCATTATCCACCTCTGAAAAAAGCTTGGTTTTGGTCGAAAGCTGGACATGGCATTCAATCCCAATCGTCGGCAGATAGCTCTTACCGCTTCGGCTATTGACTTTTTCGCTCATCTGTGATACAATAGAAGGTTGACCCATTAAATTGCTCCTAAATCCTTTAGTGCCCGCTTGAAACTAGCTAGAGCCCGACTAGCAGTCGCATAGTCCAAGTGAAAATCCGGCTCATGGGCAATTTGATTGCGGATTTTGTGCGCATACCACACTTTATTTATGTCCGAAATTCGGCTATCGACGCGCTTAAGGCGCTCCCCCATCGTCTTGCCAGCAATCCCCATTTCGATCATTGCCTTATCAAGCAATTTATCACCATTCATCACCGCCACCGCATAACTATTAGGTTCATCCTTTTTGAGACTATTCTCAACTTTTAGCCAACGCGTTTGATATTCTTCTTTATCAAAACTATGGCGGCTATTACCTTTCAAGACAATCGCAATCAGCGCTAAAAGCCCCACCGCAACAATCGCAATAATTAAACATACAGCAGATGGCATTAATCTTTTCCTCCCATAATATCAGCGTGTCGCTCTGTACTACCAGCGGCACTATTCTTGTGAATTTCTCCCCCAAATCTGAGCAGCTCACGGTCGCCACGACGCGGACCGACTAGCTGCAAACCTACCGGTAGTCCTGCTTCTGTCTCACCGACCGGCACGCTCAGTCCCGGCAACCCCGCCAAATTCAACGATACCGACAAAACATCTTCTAGATACATCGCTACTGGGTCATTAACTTTTTCACCTAGTCGGAAAGCCGGACTTGGACTCACCGGCATTAGCATAAAGTCGCAGTCCCTGAAGGCTTTATCAAATTCTTGAATCAATAACGTACGCGCTTTAGCCGCCTTCAGGTAGTAAGCATCATAAAAACCACTGCTAAGTACGAAATTACCAATCATAATTCGGCGCTTATTTTCCGACATAAATCCTTCACCGCGCGTATTCTGATATAACGCAGTCAAACCTCCGCTATCTTCGCCTCTAAAGCCATATCTGATCCCGTCGTGCCGAGAAAGATTGCTCGCAATTTCGGCTGGCGTAATAATATAGTAGGCCGCAAGCGCATACTTCAAGGCTGGCATTTCGAGCTCAATCACTTCATGACCGTTTGCGCGCAATTCCTCAGCTTCCGCCTTCAAAGCTGCACGAATCTCCGGCGAAATCGCCTCATTATCAAAATCTTTCACAACGGCAATCTTTTTTACTGGATCGTCAAAAACTTGCTCTTTGCCATAATAATCCGGCAAAGTTGTAAGGTCATACGAATCCTGCCCGGCACAAATCATCATCAATAAATCCATGTCGTCTGTATTTTCAGCAAAGAACCCGACGCAATCCAAACTCGACGCCATCGCTACTACGCCATAGCGGCTAATTGTACCATAAGTCGGCTTGAAGCCAAAAACACCATTAAAGCTAGCTGGTTGGCGAATGCTTCCGCCAGTATCGGTGCCCGTAGCAAACGGCACAATTCCGAGCGCCACCGCCACCGCCGAGCCACCCGAGCTGCCGCCCGCAACTCGCGTGAGATCCTTGGAATTTTTAGTTGGACCATAATAGCTGTTCTCGGTACTTGAGCCATGCGCAAAAGCGTCAAGATTGGTACGACCAATCATAATTGCGCCCTCCGCCTCAAGTTTTTTGACCGCTGTTGCCGTGACTGGACTCTCAAACCCCTCTAAGATTCGCGCCGAAGCCGTAGTCTCACCTTCAGGAGTTAAAAAATTATCTTTAAGCGCATACGGAACACCCGCTAGCCGACCAACTTTTTCACCAGCCGCAATACGTCGGTCGATCTCCTCGGCTTTCTTAATCGCAGCGTCATTAATCCAGGTAAAAATGTGGTAATCCGGTTGATAGTGATGGGCTTTTTCAAGCGCCGCTTTCACCATACTCACCGCCGTTAAATCTTTGCTCGCAGTTTTCATCGCCCTCCTACAACACTTTTGGTACTTTTATTTGGTTATTGCGCACCTCTTTGGTCAAGGATAATAACTCTTCCCGATCTGCTTCCTGAGGCTCAATCTGATCCGGACGCCAAACATTCTCCATCTCAAAAACCTGATATGTCGGTTCGATTCCTTCGGTATTCAGTTCATCAAGCTGAGAGATATAATCAATAATCCCGGCAAGATCGGACTCTAGGCGTTTTCCCTCTTCTTCGCTCAGTGAAAAATTGGATAGCTCCGCCAAGTGCGCTACAGTTTCTTGGTTAATTTCCATGTGTACTATTATACTACGTTTCGAGCGACTTGAGCTATACAAAAAGACCGCATATATAATTATATACGGTCTTTTTTGAGCTTGCGCCTACATCTCGTCGATATCTTCAGCAGAAGGCTCTGAGCTTAACATGTCTTCGGTCTCTGCCTTGAATTCGTCTTCTTCGGCATTAGTGACATCTAGCGGTGTAACTCCAGTTCCCACTGGAATCTTGCGCCCGATAATCACATTTTCCTTCAAGCCGTTCAAGTGATCAACGCGACCATTAATAGCGGCGTTGATAAGCACCCGAGTAGTATCCTGGAAGCTTGCTGCCGAGAGGAAGCTATCGCTCCAAATACTTACCTTGGTAATACCAAGCAGCAAATTCTGATAAGTCGCTAGTTCTTTGCCAGCTTCTTCAAGACGCTTGTTTTCAGCAAGAATCGCCGCCTTAGAGACAATATCGCCAGCCACAAATTGCGAATCACCCGCTTCGTCGATCATGACCCGACTGAACATCTGTCGCACAATGATTTCAAGGTGCTTTGCAGAAATCTCATGCCCTTGTGCAGCATAGACCGCGGTTACATCGTTCATAATGTAGCGTGCAGTTGCTTCAGCGCCCTTGTATTTCAACAGGTCTTGTAAGTTCAACGAACCGGTGGTAATACGATCACCCTCAGCTAGCTTATCACCATCATGAACAAGGATTTCCGCATCGCCTGGAATTTCCATGCGTACTGGAGCGCCCGCACCGGCAACAACCACAATAGCGTCGTCGGTCAATTCGGCAATACCATCAACCGTACAAATCAGCGGATCCTTACCACGACCGCGATCAGCTAATACGTCGCCAGTCTGAACGCTAGCACCATCTTTGACTTTGGCTTTGCGGCCGTCTAGTTCTAGACGCAAAGTTTCCCCAGTCTCCGGCGTAATCGTTACGATGTACTTGTTGTTTTCTTCAAAGACCGTCACAACACCTTCAATCGGAGTTACGTAGGCTTGACCTTTTGGCGTACGAGCTTCAAGTAACTCTTCAACACGAGGCAAACCACGAGCGATTGCACCAGAGCCCGCCACACCAGAACCATGCTTAGTGTCAAGTGTCAGCTGCGTGCCTGGCTCGCCAAGTGACTGCGCCGCAATCACGCCGACTGGCTGATGAGCTTCAACTAATTCACGCGTCGACATGTCAACACCATAACTCTTGCGCGGAACGCCACTAACTGCCGTAGTCGTTAGCACTGACTGAATCTTTACACTATCAATTTGATCGTCGGCTTCAATCTGTGCAGCAGTTTCGTTAGTGATCAAATCACCCGCATTCACATAACCTGGCACAGTTTCTGCAGCATAACGCCCCGCCAAACGTGCTGAAAAGGCAATACCGGTATAATCAGATTCTTCGCGTAGCACTGCGAAGCCTGGATCCTCCGCCTCTTCATCAGTAGTGAAGACATCTTGCGCCACATCAACGAGACGACGAGTCAAGTACCCGGAGTCGGCCGTGCGGAGTGCCGTAGAAACCTGACCCTGGCGAGCACCACGAGTCGCAATAAAGCTCTCAAGCGTGTTTAGACCCTTCTTGTAACTACTCTTAACTGGAAGCTCGATTTCATTGTTATTAATGTCAACCATGATACCGATTTCTGCGCTCGCCAGCTTGATATTGGAGACCGAACCACGTGCACCGGAGTTCACCATCACCGCAATATCAGTGTCCATCTCGGCCAGTTTACTCTTCAAGAAATCCGAAATCTGTTTGTCAATATCGCGCCAGTTATTGACGGTCAACTTATAACGCTCTTCCTCAGTCACCATACCTTGGTCGTATTGTTCTTGAATCAAAGCCGTCTTGGCGTCACCTGCTGCAATGAAATCATCAATCTCCGAATAAGTTGGGTAATCACCCTTGGCAGTCGAAATCGAAGCAATAGTCTCATACTCGAAAGCAAGATTTTTCATCGCATCAGCTGTCTTGACAGTTGTCTCAGCACCATAATTATCGAAAATGTTTGCCATCACGCGCTTAAGCTGCTTGCTGTTTTGAACTGAATCATCATAAGGATAATCCTTTGGCAAAATTTCGTTGAAAATTACTCGACCAAGCGTAGTATTACGGATTTCACCCTTGGCAAACACCCGAATCGGAGTTTGAAGTTCAATTATGCCCTGGTCATAAGCCATTTCCGCTTCATAAACTGAGCTATATGGCTTGATCTCGTCCGTCTTAACTCCTGGTTTATTGTAAGTCAGGTAGTAACAGCCAAGCACAACGTCCTGATAAATTGCCAATACCGGAGCACCATCGGCCGGTTTGAGCAGGTTCTTGCTTGCTGACATTAATTCGCGTGCTTCAGCCTGTGCTGCATCCGAAAGCGGCAAGTGAACCGCCATTTGGTCACCATCGTAGTCGGCGTTAAAACCGCTCGCGACTAGTGGATGGAGCTGGATTGCTTTACCCTCAATCAGCTTAGGCTGGAATGCTTGTACCGAAAGACGGTGCAACGATGGAGCACGGTTTAGGAGCACATATTTACCCTTAATCGCTTCATCTAGCGCGTCCCAAACCACCGCTTCACCAGCATCAATCATGCGAGTAGCAGAGCGAATATTTGGCGCTTTATCCTCTGCAATCAACTGCGAAATCACAAATGGTTTAAATAGTTCCAGCGCCATCAGTTTTGGCAAACCACATTCGTTTAGTTTCAATTCCGGACCAACCACAATTACTGAACGACCGGAGTAATCTACGCGCTTGCCAAGCAAGTTTTGGCGAAAACGCCCCTGCTTACCCTTCAGAAGGTCAGAAATACTCTTGAGCTTGCGACGACCATTCGTCGAGTTTGCACTGCGACTACCATGCACAGCCGAATTATCAATCAACGCATCGACTGCTTCCTGAAGCATGCGCATTTCGTTATGGCAAATCACTGCTGGAGCATTGAGCTCTACCAATTTTTTCAGACGATTATTCCTGTTAATTACCCTGCGGTACAAATCGTTCAAATCGCTAGTCGCAAAACGACCACCAGGTAGCGGAATCATTGGGCGTAGATCCGGCGGGATAACTGGCACGACAGTCAAGATTAAGTCAATTGGTTTAATTCCAGCCGCTTCCATGCCTTCAAGCACTTTGAGACGCTTCATCAATTTCTTTTCTTTTTGACCTTTAGCATCTTTAGCTTCCTCGCGCAGCTCAGAAATCATCGTTTTGAGATCAATCTCGTCTAGCAGACGCTTGATTGCAGTCGCGCCCATCTCAACTTCGACCAATTCATCATAGTCATCCGGCAGATTACGATAGGCTTGCTCTGAAATCACCGCACCTTTTTGCAAACTTTCGAGCGCACTTTTACGCATATTGTAGTCATCTTCAAGTGCTTCAACTTCTTTAGCCTGCTCGTCAGCGAGCGCCGCTACGTTGGCATTTTCATCCTCAGTTAATTGCTCATAGCGCACGCGAATCGCTTCACGGCTGGCTACGGTCTGAGCCTCAAGATCCTGCAATTTTGTAGCAATTTCTTCGTCTTTAGCATCAATAATCAAATACGACGCAAAGTAGACTACTTTTTCGATATTTTTGACCGTCAAGTTCAAAAGCACACTTAGCGCCGATGGCGTACCGCGCATGAACCAAATATGTGCTACTGGAGCCGCCAAAGTAATATGCCCCATTCGTTCACGGCGAGAAATACTCTTGGTAACAAGGTTACCCTCTTTATCGACTGCTGCTTCGCGCGAACGCACACCCTTTAGCTTACTATCATGCGGATTAATATCCTTGGTTGGTCCAAAGATACGCTCGCAGAACAAACCATCACGCTCTGGTTTTTGCGTACGATAGTTAATCGTCTCCGGCTTCAAAACTTCACCGTAGCTCCAGCCTAGAATATCTTCCTTGCTTGCTACGCTAAGCCTAATCGAGTCAAAATCGTTGGCGCTGATAAAATTATCCATCCAGGCCATTTTACAACTCCTCTCCGAGGTCGAGCGCTTCAGCATCATCTGATCCTTCTGCATCCTCTGCCTCCGTTATTTCTATCCCCTCATCATCTAGCATTTTTTCAGCTTCTTCTTCGTCAAGATCAACTAGGGTCTCCGCCTGTTCGACGCTTGCCCCGTGCTGCGCGTAGATCAAACGGTCATCGCTCGCATGCTCGATCTCGCGAGTTGTCCGCTCAATCACTTCACCGGCATCGGTCGAATTGCCATGATCTAGAAGATCAACTTTCAATGCCAAACCTTGGAATTCCTTCACCAAAACGTTAAAACCTTCCGGTAGTTTTGGACCTTCAATCGGTTCGCGCTTAATAATACTCTCGTAGGCCTTAGCACGCCCATAGACATCATCCGACTTAATTGTAAGCATTTCCTGCAAGGCGGTTGCCGCACCATAAGCTTCCAATGCCCACACCTCCATTTCACCAAAGCGCTGACCACCGTTCTGAGCTTTACCACCAAGTGGCTGCTGAGTGACAGCGGTATATGGACCGGTTGAACGAGCGTGAATCTTGTCTTCAACCATGTGATGGAGCTTCAGCATATGCATCACCCCTACCGAGGTGCGACCATCAAATGGCTCACCGGTTAGACCATCATAAAGTTGCACGCGTCCATCCGGATTGAAACCAGCCTTTTCAAGTTCTTCCGAAATCTTTTCATCCGGAACACCGTTAAAGCTTGGCGTTGCAACCTTGTAGCCTAGTGCACGCGCTGCCATACCAAGGTGAATCTCAAATAACTGACCGAGGTTCATACGGCTCGGCACACCCATCGGGCTAAGCAAAATATCAATTGGCGTACCGTCTTCCATGTATGGCATATCTTCAACCGGTAAAATCCTCGAAACTACACCCTTATTACCGTGACGACCAGCAATCTTATCACCAACATTAATTTTGCGCATTTCAGCAACATAAATCTTGATCTGCATCAACACGCCAGCTTTGAGTTCGTGACCTTCTTCGCGAGTATAAATCCGTACGCCAACCACTTTTCCAGTACTCGAACCATCCATACGCACTGAGGTATCGCGTACGTCTTTGGCTTTTTCACCAAAAATCGCTCGCAGTAACCGTTCCTCAGAGCTTAGCTCTTGCTCGCCCTTCGGTGTAATCTTACCAACGAGAATATCGCCAGGCTGGACTTCTGAACCGACCACCACGATGCCGTCTTCACCAAGATGACGCAAACTACGTTCTGGAACATTCGGAATATCCCGCGTCACCTGCTCCGGACCAAGCTTAGTCTCGCGCACTTCCACATCAAAATCTTTGATGTTAATCGAAGTTAATGAATCATCCTCAACTAGGCGTTGCGAAATCACAATCGCGTCATCCATGTTATAACCGCGCCACGGCATGAATGCAACCAGCAAGTCCTTACCAAGCGCAAGTTCACCATCATGCACGCTCGCGCCTTCAATCAGAATATCATTCTTCTTGACTTTCTGGCCGCGCGAAACAATCATGCGCTGGTTGTAACAGCGATCGTCATTGGTCTTTTCGAAATGCTCGAGCTGATATTCTTTCTCGCCGAGCTTGTTATACTTCACGATTACCGAAACGCCGTCGGCTTTAATCACCTCACCAGCATCTTCCGCAATAATTGCCTGCGAAGTATTCATTGCTACCGCATGCTCAATACCTGTACCCACAATCGGCGCATCATTCTTGAGCAGTGGCACCGCCTGTTTCTGCATCGCGCAAGCCATTAGCGAGCGGTCAACACGGTTCTTCTCAACAAACGGAATCAAGCTAGCCGAAGTACCAAGAATTTCCTTGTGCGCAGCATCAACATGGGTAACCAAATTTGAAGCTACTTGGCTTGGACGACCTTTCACGCGCGCCGAAACCCATTCTTCTTCAAATTCGCCTTTATCGTTTAATTTAACGCTTGCATCGGCAATTACCATATCGTTTTCGCTGGCAGCATCAACATAGACAACTTCATCAGTTACTTTACCATTTTTGACTACACGATATGGCGCTTCAATAAAACCATATTCGTTCACACGAGCATAAGTTGCAAGGTTAAGCACGAGACCAACGTTGCCACCTTCCGGCGTCTCAACCGTACAAATACGACCATAGTGCGTTGGGTGAGCATCGCGAACATCAAATCCTGCACGTTCACGAGTCAGACCACCTGGACCCATACTCGATAGACGGCGCTTGTGGGCGAGTTCTGAGTAGCCATTCACCTCGTCCATCAGCTGGCTCAACTGTGAGCTGGCGAAAAACTCTTTCACAGCCGCTACTACTGGACGCGAGTTCAAAAGTTGCGACGGCGTCACATCTTCGGCGTCCGCCATTAGCATTCGGTCAAGAATATTGCGTTGCAAACGCAGCATACCGAGTCGGAATTGGCGCTGCACCAGCTCTCCGACTAATTTCACCCGGCGATTGCTAAGTGAGTCAATATCATCTGCTGGCTCCTGCGTGTTGTTCAGACGAATAATCTCCGAAATAATCGCAACCAGATCCTTCATCTGCAAAGTGCGATGTGCGGCATCATTTGGCGTATCAAAGCCAAGACGCTGATTCAACTTATAACGGCCAACGCGTGACGAATCATAACGACGATAGTCAAAGAAAGCATGCTCAATCATCGATTTTGCGTTATCGACCGTAGCAAGGTCACCTGGACGCAAGCGTCGATAAACCTCAAGCAAAGCCTCCGCCTGCGTGTTGGTAATATCCTTGTCTAGTGTCGATTGAATATAGCTAATTGCACCATTATCAACATCTTTAAAGGTATCAAGAATTTTCTCATTGCTGCCCATTCCAAGCGCCCTAAGGAACGCCGTAACTGGAATTTTACGACGACGGTCAATCTTCACATTAATGCAACCACCAGTCGTAGTCTCAAACTCGAGCCAAGCTCCCCGTCCCGGGATTACTTTCGCACCATAATAATTACGACCATTAATCTCATCAGCGATGAAGAATACGCCCGCCGAACGCACCAGCTGCGAAACCACTACGCGCTCAGTACCGTTGATGATGAAGGTCGCACGATCCGTCATCCATGGATAATCGCCAAAATAGATATCCTGTTCTTTGACGTCACCGGTAACTTTATTTGTCAGTTCAACCTGCACGTGCAAAGGCGCAGCGTAAGTCGAAAGATTCAACTTGGCGGTTTTTTCGTCCTCAGCCGGCTCCTTAAAATAATAATCCTTAAACCTAAGTGACAATTTATTGCCATTATAGTCGTCAATCGGGTTTAGCTCGTTAAACACTTCCTTTAGTCCAGATTTCACAAAATCCGCCCAGCTATCCTTCTGATGGGCGGTCAAATCTGGAATTGGAAGCGCCTGGTCACCTTCCGTGAAAAACACGCGGTCGTTTGATGCTTGCTTCACTTTCCCTCTCCGTTTTTAGTGTTTTATAATCTTAGCGCCGAAGATTACTGTGCCATTTTACGCTAAATTTCGCCAGATTTAACGCACAGAAAAATAACACACACTACTTCTTGATACCATTTTAGCAGTCTTATCATTAAAACACAAGACTAAAATCAAAAAATCGCCCAAAAAGGACGTTTTTTGAACATATAAGCTCTCAACTTACAGTAGTTGGCTCGCAGTTAGCCTTATGTTCTTTCGAACTAAGCTAATTGTAACGTAATATTTTTTAAAGCGCAAGTGTTTTTCACTAATTGGCCAAAAATCTGTTGTGTTTATTACAACGTTACAGAAAAAACTGACTATTTTATATCTGTTATACTATATAGTTTTCCACAGGCTATATTCTATGTATTTTTTACAACATTAGATGTGGAAAACTTTCTCCGTACGGGCTACTACGTTCGCTCGGATGGCTACATCTTCGGACGCGTCACCTATGGCTACTGGTGGTCTACTACTGCTGGTTCTGCTACAAACGGTCGCTACTTGGGTACGGACCCGACGGGTGTCGACCCTCAGTGTAACTATTACCGCGGGCGCGGTTTTGCCGTTCGCTGTGTGGTACGGGAGGGGTGAGA
>OOIH01000007.1_pt1 | contig 39830 bp, 38 predicted proteins | sample 1691801 | NCBI WGS metagenome assembly OOIH01 (sample SAMEA1061690, study PRJEB22710) | metagenome
ATAGATGTTATACTTGTCATAGGAACAATCTCCTTTTGTAGTTATAGTTTGTCTTCAACTACTATTCTACAGGATTGTTCCTTTTTGTTACAGTAAACCGAACCGTAGCTCGAGGGCCTCTGCCTAGTTAATTGTTGGAACGTGCGAAATGCTCACAAACCAGAAAACGCCGTATCACAGGGAGCTTCAGCGACCTACCGCAATCATGGTGTTTACTCCACCTTCGGCATCGCGCCGCCGTAGTAGCTCACCCACCGCGTGTAGCAGCGCTCGCGCAGGTCCCGGAGCTGCGTTGCGCAGAACTCCTGGAAGTCCTCCAGATGGTAGCCCAGGTCAACCATATCGTTGAACTCGACCTCGTTGTAGATCAGGTTCATCACGAAGTGGCCCAGCCGCGCCGGATTCGGACGGTAGATTGCCTGCTTCTCGACGTAGTCGCGCAGCGCCGCTTCAGACGCTGTCGCCTCGCCGGCAGCCCCAGAGGCCGTCTTGGTCTCGGTCGCCAACTCAGCGCCATTCTGGTCGTCAATCGCGTTCTCAGTCGCCGTTTCGGCGCTCGCCGCGGCAGATTCCTCCGTCAGGGCCGCCGTCCCCGGCAGTCGCACAAACACGTGCTTCGCCGTATGCGGATCTTCCGGCCGGAAATAGTGCACGCCGTCGGCACCGACCCAGTAGCTGCCAAAAAGGAAGGTGGGGCTGCACTCAAAGCGGTACATTCCGGAACCTTCAACCAGCTCCGGGAACTCCTGAAACCGCAGCATGTTCACCGGCTCGCCGTTCACGTCGCAGGGGACGCTCTTCGGCACCACGAACCGCACGCGCGCGTTCTCATCGCCCGGCAGAGGCATCAGCAGCATAAAACTGGTGATTGTCTCCACACAATTAAGTATAACCCCCCCCCGTAGAAATTTTTGGCCTCCTCGCGGCGCATTGTGCGCATCGGAACCTGCGACTCCGGCTCTTCCACCTTCGGCAGCAGCGCATCGCACAGCTGATTCAGCTGGTGGCTCACGTCGCCAATCTGCGATCCAAGCCGAGAGCGCACATCGCTCACATGGGAGTCGACGCTTCTGACCAAACTTTCCACACTTTGGACATCTTCTTTTCTTGCATTGCCAAACATATTTTCCTCCTTTTCAGGCGCTCCGAGCATTCACCCAAAGCATAAGACCGGTCCTGACCCTTTGCCAGGCCCACCGTCCGCTCGGACAGCGTTGAACCCACCACAATCTCAACGCCGCCCAAGCTCCCCGAGAGGAAACTAACTAGGCATGTCAAATACTAGGGAATTATTCCCCATATTTCCATTGTAGCACACTTCATCGAAAAAGTCAATACTCACCCCAATTTCCATTCCATTACGCAACCAAACCGCAATTGACAATCCTCGCCTTTTGCGCTAAAATAGATACGTTACGCACGATTATTAATAATCGGCTCGGGAGCTTCACCCGAGAAAAGGGAAAATTATGGCAAAGCAAGTAATCGGCAACCTCAAGTTGCGCATTCCTGGCGGCAAGGCTACGGCCGGACCTCCAGTCGGTTCTACCCTCGGTCAATGGGGTCTTAACATGATGGATTTCATCAACCCATTCAACGAGAAAACCAAAGAATTTAACGGCAAAAACGTCATCGTCCACATCAAAGTTTACGATGATCGGACTTTTGACTGGACCTGCCTCGGTCAGCCTGTCGATGATTTGATTCGTGAAAAAATCAAAATCGAAAAAGGCTCCGGCAAGCCAAACCTCGAGAAGGTCGGGAAAATCTCCCGCGCCGACCTCGAAGAAATCGCCAAGGTCAAGATGGGCCAGTTGAACGCCATCGACCTCGACGGTGCCGTCAAGGTCATCGCCGGCACCGCCCGCTCTATGGGCGTAGTCGTAGAAGACTAACTTTCACCGAAGAACTCCCTAGTCATGGGGAGTTCTTTTCTTGCCAAAAAGCCAAAAGCCCAAAACCCCAAAAACCCAAAACCTAAGCCTAAACCAAAGCTCAAAAACATCGCACTAAAGCAGAAAGGAATTATGGCCCGCTATTACCATCTCCGTTTCGACATTTGGATCTGCCTTGCACTCGGCTTCCTAGCCGGCTGCGGCGTCGAAGCTCTCGCAAAATCTGTTCGCACCGCCAGCTACGAAGACTATAAAGCCGATCACGTCGTCGCAAGCGGCGAAATCGGCGGCCCCGCCACCGCCGAAACCTTCCGCGCCGAGAGCATCAAAGATCTCGAAACTCACGATACTTTCACCGTCATCTCCCCCGGCATCGAATACCGCAATCGCGGCAGCGGCTACTACAACGGTATGCCCCTCCATGCCCTCACCCTCCCCTCCGGCGAAATCATCGCCGCCCGCATTAACACCGAAAACGTCACCAAAGTTAACGAGAGCGACAGCTATTACACCGGCGACACCATTCTCCCCATCGGCCAGCTCGTCGAAGCCAACCTCGAAGACAGCGAAACCTTCCTCAGCCAAATCGAATACAAAGAACCCCTCTCCCGCCACGACGTTTATATCGACATGGTCGGCGCTGGCGCCATCGAAAGCCCCGAATATTACATCGACGATTTTGCCCTCGGCCTTCAAATCTTGACGACTGTCGCCGTCTTCGCTATACTACATTTTATAGGATCGAAAATCGGACTTTTCCCGGCCTTCTTCACTAAGAAGCAGCACGCGCCAAAATCCGATTGGGAATAAACATAATCAGGAGGAAATATGGAGAAAATCCAAAAAATCAACATTTTATACTTGCTCGGATACATTTTTATCCCTGCTATCATCTGCGCGCTCGGCTACACCCTGTGCTATTTCTGCTTCCGCGACGGCGGCACCGGCGCAGTTTTGACCACTATGGTCCCGACCATCGCCGCAGTCGTCTGGTGGATTTTTGGCGGCTCACTCATCTTCAAGCAAAAGACTAAAGAGCTCGAAAAGCGCTTCGAAGCCGAAGGCTACCGCCGCAACCAAACCTTCTACGGCCGCGGCCAGACTGTCGTTCTCGACGTCGAGAAGGGCATGATGGGCGTCGTCTTCTTCTGGAACCCGTTCCAAAACTACATCCTCCCCGCCTCCCGCATCAGCCGCGCCTGGACCGATGACGGTCGTGGTGGCGCCGGTTTCATGGAAGGCAGCAGCCGCGTCAGCTTCATCTTCACCATCGACCAAAAAATCGACGTCCGCGTCAATACCTTCATGTCGAATCAGCGCTGGCGCATGGACGACAAACGCATCTTGACCGGTATTTCTAAAGCCGACCTCATGGTCAAAAACATCGAAGAAGCCAAGAAAAACTCCCTCGCAAAGGGCAGCTCCGCCGAAAAATCCGCGAAATCCGACAAAACCTCCGACGCCGCCAAAGCCGATAAAAAATCCGACAAATCCAGCAAATAACCCCGCATGAGCCTCCTTCGCAAAGTCCAAGCCCTGTTTCACGACGACTGGTGCTCCGCCTGCACTAGCGCCATGACCCTGACCAAAAAGCAGCTCTACGCCCTCCCGACCATGATGGTCGGTCACTACCAATCCATCGAGGATCCGAACTATTACGTCCAACACCTCATCAGAGTCGACAAAAAATCCGACATCCCGACCGGCTGTTACGCCTGCGGCGCCTACCTCTATCATTGCCCACATTGCAACAAAGACGTCGCGAAACTCACCATCTTCCTCCCCGTCCGCGACCAAGAGCAAATCGAAGAATCCCACCTCATGGAAAACCCCGAACTCCTCGCCTTCCTCCGCCAGAATTAACCCCCCTAATGGACCGGCTCAGCCCGGTCCATTTACATAAGCCAATCCAGGTTTTTAATAATCATATCATTTGCCAAACCCCACAATAAGCATAACCTATCTTGACAAAAATGCTTATGTGTGATACAATGGAAGTATAAGGTCTAATCTAGACCTCAAGAACCTTACCAGATGTGATTACATTGGTTGGTTTTTGAGGCTAGATGCCATATCCGCGCTCGAGAGTCACTCTAAAACGTGCCGACCGAGAACGGAAATAAAAACTTGGAGGGTATCCCCATGAAAATCCAGAAAAAATTCCTCGCTCTGTCCCTGATCTTGGCATTTGCCGCCGGCTTCTGTGTCCACGCTATCGGCTATAGCATCAACCAAGAGGCCAGCCAAGAAGCCAAGAGGCAACAGGTCGCCGACGCCATCTACTCCTCGGGAGAAATCGCCAACTCGGCCGGTTATTTCGAGGGGCTTCACGTCGGCATGTCGTTGCTCGACGGTTGCACCTGCGGCTGCCCGAACTGCGCCGCTACCGACAGCCGGCCCCTGTCCGTCATCGGTCTTGATGACCACAATGACGACAAGAGCAATGAGGACCAGCCCGGCCCTGCCGAACCCGAGGACCCCAATCCGCACGAAGAACGTTTGCCGATCCTCATGGACTATAAAGGCACCTGGCTCGACCAGAACGCCGAGCCCATGAACTACACCGAAGCCAAGCGTTTCTTCTCGCGCAACCGCGCTTACGCCAAGGTCGCCGTCGCTATCAACTCGCTCTGCGTAGAGCTCCAAAGCGATGGCTACCAATACGACCTCGATCGTGTATCCGACTGGGCCACCGAAAAGCCCCATGACCCCGATGAATATCTCGACTACGAATGGATTTTGGCCGAGATGGAAGCAAACTACGATTACTACCTGAACGATTTGCTGAACCTCATCGGCAACGAGATCGACTACGAGAATTCGCCCGCCGACCGCACCGCCACCCATATCATCCTCGAGAAGATGTTGGAGTTCCGCGCTGATGGCACCTACGACGAAGCCATCAATCCGCACCGCAAGCACGACTGCGAAGCCAATGGCTGCAACACCCAACCCACCAACACTCCACCCACTCAGAATCCCGTCCTGACCAGCCTGCCTATCGTGGGCGACATCTTGGCCTTGAGCGACGAGCTCACCGATGCCGAAATCGTCGCCCTCCTTGACGCCCAGGCCTTCTATCCGACTATCTTCGACCAGCAACATCCTAACCTCTATTTCGACCGAAACGGACGCGCCCACGGCACCTCCGACCTCGCGGAGGGATACTACTACGCCGACACTTTTGGCGCTGTTTATCGGCTGGATAGCAACACCGACATCGAGCGCATCGGCGAAAGCCCGCTCTTCGACGCGAGCCTCCGCGGCACTTACGTCGGCGACACCAATCGCATCTTGAAGTAATCACCTCTGGAAAGCCCTCAATCTTCGGATTGGGGGCTTTTCGCCGCCTTAGAGAAGTCGCCTCTTGACAATTTCGTCATTCTTTGATACAATAAAACTAATATAAATCAATGTTGGGAGAGGTTTGCGCATACTCCGCGCGCCTCGCTAACACCACCGAAAGGATTATCATGTCTGAAGAAATCAAAGACACCTTGCCAGCTGCCGAGACCGTGGCTGAGGAAATCGAAGGCGCCACTCTTGGTGCTGAAATCGAAGAAACCTTGAACAACGCCGAAGAAGCCGAAGAGAAATTCGCCAAATCCGGCAAAAAATCCAAAAAGCACATCGAGGAAGTCAAAGCCGAAGAAGAACGTCAGGCTCGCAAAGCCGAGACCAAAGCTCTCGAAGAAGCTGGCGACAAACCAAAAGGCGCCGCTCCAGTCACTCGTCCAAAAATCGAGCGCCGCGGCAAGAAATACCAGGCCGCCGCAAAGCAAATCGAGAAAAAACTCTACACTTTGAAAGAAGCCCTCGAGCTTGCCACCAAGACCAACCCGTCGAAATTTGACGCCACCGTCGAAGCGCACGTCCGCCTCGGAGTCGACCCGCGCCAAGCCGACCAAAACATCCGCGCGACCGTCGTTTTGCCACACGGCAACGGTAAATCCGTCCGCGTCGCCGTCTTCGCTCCGCTTGACGAAGCCAAGAAGGCTGCTGCTGCCGGCGCCGACATCGCTGAAGACGAAGAGTTCTTGAAGCGTCTCGACAAGGGCGAAATCGACTTCGACGTCTTGATTTCCACCCCGGCCTACATGCCGAAACTCGGTAAATACGCCCGTCTCCTCGGCCCGAAAGGTCTCATGCCGAACCCGAAAGCCGGCACCGTGACCGCCGACATCGAGAAAGCCGTCAAGGAATCTAAAGCCGGTAAAGTCGAATATCGCGTCGACAAACAGGCCATCATCCACATCGGCCTCGGCAAGACCAGCTTCGACCAGGCAAAACTCCTCGAGAACGCCGAAACCTTCTTCGACAGCTTGAAGAGCCACCGCCCAGCCTCCCTGAAAGGCAGCTTCGTGAAGTCCATCTACGTTACGACTTCCCAGGGTCCATCCATCGCCGTCGAAAACTTGTATAACTAATTCTGTTAGGTTTGTCGAAATCCTCATGAATGTCCCGGAACTCGACAAGCTAACCCCAGAAGAAGTCCGCCCTTTGGTGGACTTCTTTTTACGAGGCGACCCCGAGCACACCGAAGGAACGCTTCAGGCTATCACCGAAATCATCGGCGCCGCCATCAATCTCAAGCCCGCCACCATGCGTCATCTCACTCTAACCGACGACCAGCTCCAAGCCTTTCAAAACATCCTCGCCAACCTCCATCTCTGCCACATCATCGAAGAACTACCCTTGAAAGAACTCCCACCTGAAGAAAAATTCTACGACTTCTTCATCAGTCGCAATCTAGATACCGCCAAAGAACTTCAGAAAACTCTCCACGCGTCGCTCGCACTTGGCTGGTGTCCCGATAATCCTAAAGACCAAAAACTCACTTACGGAATCGGCCGCCTGCTTGGTTACCCCGAAACTGCCGCCCATTACTTCGCCTACGGCCCGCACGACGAGAGGGGAATTATCAAACATCGCCCCGACGCCGACCGAGACCGTTACTACATCCATAGCCCTGAACACTTCCGCACCGAATATGAGCAATTCGAAGATATTTTACATCCCGCCGTCTCAAAATTTGCCCCCACAGTCGCCAACGAAATGCGTCAAAAAACTCATTACCTCTGGACTTCTGCTGACTTATAGCAAACTTTCAACAACTTCCATTCAACTTGTGCTATAGTTATACCAACGGAAGGCAACAACCAACAGGAGGCAACATCATGTCAAAAACCTACATCATCACCGGCGCCAACGGTTTTCTCGGCAACAACATCGTCCGCGAGCTCAACCGCACCGAGCCATCCGCAGAGATCCGCGCCCTCGTTTCTTCGCCAAACCATGCTGACGCTCTCGCCGGACTGAATTGCCAAATCTTCGCCGGCGACGTCACTAAGCCCGAGACCCTCGACCCACTCTTCGATATTCCAGAGAGCGGCGAAATCTACGTCATCCACTGCGCCGCCATCGTCTACATCAAATCAAAGCCCAACCCCGCCGTCTATCAAGTCAACGTTCTCGGCACGAAAAACATCGTCGAAAAAACTCTCGAGCTCGGAGCAAACCTCGTCTACGTCAACAGCGTCCACGCTCTACCAGAGCTCCCAAATAACGCCGAAATCACCGAAATCCGCGATTTCGACCCCAGCAAAGTCGTCGGCGAATACGCCAAATCCAAAGCCGAAGCCGCCCGCTACGTCCTCGAAGCCGTCCAAAACCGCGGACTCGACGCCTGTATCGTCCACCCTTCTGGCATTATCGGCCCTTACGATTTCAAAACCAGCCACCTCACCCAGCTCATCATCGACGCCGCTACTGGCCGCCTCCGCGCCGGCGTAAAGGGCGGGTACGATTTTGTCGACGTTCGCGACGTCACGAACGGCATCCTCGCCGCCTGCGAAAAAGGAAAACCTGGCGAATGCTACATTCTTTCCGGTCACTATGTCTCCGTCCCAGAACTCCTCCAGCTCGTCGCCAAAGCCGCCGGCAGGAAACCTATCACGACTTTTCTCCCGCTCTGGCTTGCCAAACTCACCGCCCCGCTCTCCGAAATCTACTACAACCTCAAAAAGCAGCCGCCCCTCTACACTAAATACTCCCTCTACACCCTAGAGAGCAACGCCAACTTCTCCCATGCCAAAGCCGACCGCGAACTCGACTATCGCTCCCGCCCCATCTCCGAAACCATCACCGACACCGTCCGCTGGCTCCAAGAAACCGGCAAAATCCCCAAAAGTTCCAATTAGCCTCGCCAAAAGCCCCGAATCATAACGGTCTGGGGCTTGATTTTTCTCCTCACCTGTGCTACAATAGAAGTAGTTATTCTAAAGACAGTGGCGGAGTTCGCTGGGGAACTACAAATTGTTGTAAAAATTACAACAATTTCACACAGACCCACACAATCTCTTAATCATGCTACCGAGGAAATATCTCTAGGGGTCTTCAAGGGTAACGAAACATTAACAACTTGCTAGCGGAACTTTTATGTGCGCTGCGTGAAACCGAGCCCAAGCTCGACAATAGCGAAGCCGCACAATACAAAACTTAACCAAGGAACTTTTATGGCAATTTCAAAAGCGAAAAAAGATACTTTGGTTGCTGATTTGACCGCGCTCCTTTCTGACGCGAAATTGACCGCCTACGCCCGCTACCAGGGTTTGACCGTCGCTGAGCTCCAAGAGCTCCGCAAGGCCGCCCGCGAAGCCGGCGTCAAAATCAAGGTCGTCAAGAACCGTCTCGTGCGCGTCGCGATGAACGAAATCGCTCTCTACAAAGACACCGACACGACCGGATTGACCGGCCAGTTGGTCTACGCGATTTCCGACAGCGACGAGGTCGCTCCGGCGAAAGTTTTGGCCGAATTCGCCAAAACTCACCCTGCGCTTGAGCTGGCTGGTGGCTTCAACGACACCGGCAAATCCCTCGACCAGGCCGAGATCAACACTCTCGCCAAAATGCCGTCGAAGAACGAGCTCATCGCTCAGGTCGTCGCTCAGCTTCTTTCGCCCATCAACGATACCGTTTCCGGCATCTCTGGTGGTCTTTCCGGGATCATTTCCGGTCTCGAAGCCGCGAAAAAATAAGCTATCGACCGCTCTGCGTCTGGCCAACGCCCGACGCAGCCAATCAGCAATCGCTGCTCCGCCCGCGAGTCTAAACCGGGCATCTAGATTATTAACCCTTAACCTATAAGATAAGGAAACTATTATGGCTACAGATATCAAAGCATTGGCCGAACAGTTGGTCAACATGACCATCCTCGAGGTCAACGAACTCAAAAACGTTCTCAAAGATGAATACGGCATCGAGCCGGCTGCTGCTGCAGTCGCCGTTGCTGCTGCTCCTGCCGAAGGCGGCGCTGCCGCCGACGAAGGCAAATCTGAATTCGACGTCGTCTTGAAAGACGCCGGCGCTCAGAAAATCGCCGTCATCAAAGCCGTGAAGGAAATCACCGGCCTCGGCCTCGGTGAAGCTAAGGCTATCGTCGATGGCGCTCCTGCCACCGTCAAAGAAAAGGTCGCCAAAGCTGACGCCGAAACCATGAAGAAAACCTTGGAAGAAGCTGGCGCTACCGTCGAGCTCGCCTAAGTTTATCTCTGTTAGCAAGTTACTTTATCGACTGAGCCTCCGCATGGAGGCTCAGTTTTTTGCCAAATTCGCCCGCTCTGCAGCTGTCTTTCACTAGAGCCTTCGTCCATGAAACGACCCCAGTCCGCAGACTGGGGTCTTAAGCTGATTTTACAGAAGGGGAGAATAGCGTGTAATGCTAACATCAGCGCGAGTCAATTCTTTCTCTCCGCGCTTAGTCATTAGTACTTCCTTCGTAAACGTCTCGCTCCGGAGTTCTCTTCTCAGCTCACGGGGATTGAACTCCGAATCCATCCTCATTTTCTCGGTCGACGCCGCATATTCCTGCAATGTCAAGTTATCCCCCACATAAACAGTATAGTGCTCTTGTCGCCCATCAGCTTCATCGGCGTCGATTTCGAGGGCTACAACATCGCAGCCGCGACCACTGTAGATATAAAGCAGTATCGACTCCCCGGCATTCCCAATACACAGGACCAGCCATCGCCAGTCAAACTCGATGTCTTCAACTGTCCAAGTCGAATCCTGCCCTCGAAGCAGTTTGACAATTTCCGCCTCGACTATCTCGTCCACGGATGCCCCACCTAGCGGATCGATATCCACCAGCGCCAACAAATCTTCCGGATCCTCTGGGGAATTCTTCACCCGAATCCGCATACTGCCAGCGTCCGAAGAAATCCGAAAAGAGTTGTCAACCTCATTGTCGTAGAACCGCACGAAAGTTTCGCTTATCATAGCCACACTCTCCTTCTTCAAAATCAATTTTTGAGGTCCTCATTGATCTTTCGATCTCTGTATACTACCATTGTAGCACACTTTTTTAAAAAAGTCAATACTAATTATGCTAAATCCTCTAACGTCAACTATAGTCTCGTCAAAAATCTATCTTTCCAACTGAAGATCAGTCTCCAAAAGTATTCCGCTTATGCTATAATAAGGAAGTTGCTTTGATTGGGGGGGAACGAAGCCGCAAAAAAGTCGCTAGTACCGGGCAAAACGATGAAAATCGCCACGCCGCGCAAAATCAGACCATATCAAACCTAGTGCAACCCACAAGCCGTCGAGCTCCGGCGACCGTACCTTACCATCAAATAGCACAAGCTAAAAATAAAAGAAAACGAAGGAGGAACCCCCATGAAGTACCCGACCCCGTCCCGCCGCGCCGCCTACACCGGCAGCCGCCGCCACATCCAACCCGTCTACGTCTATCCCACCTGCACCGCCAGCTCCACCGCCCGCCCCTTCCGCGCTCCGACCATCCTGTTTGCCCTGATGATGTTCATGCTTGCCACTTTCGTCGTCAGCTACCTCTCCAGCCCCGCCTATGCCATCGAAAACACCATTAAAAGCGACTCGCCCGCCCACAAGACCGCAAGCACCCACACCGTCATCAACGCCCAAAATCTTGCCGACCCTGTCCCGCAGCCGACCGCCGCGAAAACCCTCAACCTCACAACTACGACCGTAAACACCCCCGATGCTGCCCCGCCCGAGCCCGCGACTACCACCGCCGAAACCGACGGTGCTACCCGCATCTACATCTCCTGCCCGATCGAAATCTACCACGGCACCCTCTACGACAACCAGCCGGCCGAATACTTGGTCGACGATTTCGAGGATATTCCGGAACATTGGCTCTATGTCCTCTCTCCGCTCGAGGAAGGTGAAAACTATTTTTTCACACTTGACCTCAGTTGTCGCACCGAAAACTCCCCCTTCCAGGGCGAAATCTCCGCCGTTTATAGCAGCTACATCCCCGACGACGGCTCGCTCGGCTCGGTACACATCGAAGCCACCGAACAGATCGCCCCTGACCTCTACCTCGTCTACTACGGCGAGCTTAAATATATTTCTGACTGTTCCAGCCTCATTTCCGGCCCCGACGATTCCGCCGCCCTCTACCTCACCCAAAACGGCTATGGCCAGTTCTACGACCATCACCTGTTCTATTTTAGCCTCACCACCGCCGACTTCCCCGACAACGCCCAGCCCCTCAGCGAACAGCGCATGAGCCGTCTCTCCGACCCTGCCGCGAGCGCCCTCGTTTCCATCATTGGCGACACCGAGCGCCTCGGCAGCGTCTACGACGAAGACCTGCTCCAGTCCGATTATATGTATCCTTTCCGTAAATACGACCCCGCCGAAGGTAGCCAGCCGCCCACCGACACTTCCACACCCAACAATTTTTCTGCCCCCGCCGCCGTTTCGCTCTCCGCAAACATCACATCCGATTCCGGCTCTGTCGATCCGCCGCCTCTCGCACAACCCGCTCCCAGCCTCGAACTGGTCGAGCTCTCCGCGCTTTCCGCGGACTTGATTTATTTTTAGCCCATCCGCGACCCGCCGACCTCTCCCACTCGGCCGTCGATAAAGTGCTATTTATATAGGGGAGCAGCACCGCGCTGCTCCCCATTTTTAATGCTATAGCCCTTTCAACCATAAGCCCATTCCGCCAATTTTCGCAAGATATTTTTACATGTATTTTTTACAACATTTTCGCCTCGACCGACGTTTTTACGGTGGAAAACTGAAAAATTTCGCGGTTGACTTTTGACATCTCCCGCGGTATCATGATACTAGAATAAAAGTTAATTACGGACAGGATGCGAGGTGATGTCTGAGTTACCAGAAAAACAAATCAAGCGACTACGCGGCTTAATCCAGGAAGCCGAGACGAACCTTGCTGCTGCTAAGGAACTACTTATTTCCGTCCTCGGCGATGGCGAAGCGATTACCGCTCCGCGCGAGACAGTCGTCTCTAGCCCCGAAGGAAAAATCATCGAAGGCGTCTTCGATGGTCAGATTATGATTGGTCCCGATGGCAAGAATTATCCCGTCCCCGCGAACTACGCCTCGAAGTCGAAGCTCATCGAAGGCGACATCTTGAAACTTACGATTACCCCCGAAGGCCGCTTCCTCTACAAGCAAATTGGCCCGGTCGAGCGCCGCGCCGTCATCGGCACTCTCGTTCATCACGACGACAAATATTACATTGAAGTTAATGGTCGCGAATACGAGGTTCTCTACGCTTCTGTGACCTACTTCCATCTCCGCGAAGGTAGCCAAGTTTCCGCTATTATCCCTGCCAACAACGAAGAAGCCGCTTGGGCCGCCGTTGAGGCCGCCCTCTAGAAATGGCCACCAAATCCGCTCCTGCCGAGCCAAAATCTGCCCCCGTAAAAGCTCTCTATCGCAAATATCGCCCGACCTCTCTCGACGACGTTGTTGGTCAGGAACAGATCACCACTCCCTTAAAATCCGCTATCGAACAGGGCAAAATCTCCCACGCCTATCTTTTTATTGGCCCCCGCGGCACCGGAAAGACTTCTGTCGCCCGGATTTTTGCCCACGCCATCAACCATTTCGACTACCAACTTGAAGACAATTACCTCGACATCGTCGAAATCGATGCCGCCTCAAACACCGGCATCGACAACATCCGCGAACTCCGCGAAAAAGCCATCATCGCCCCGACGAAAGGGAAATACAAAGTCTACATCATCGACGAGGTTCACATGTTGACCAAATCCGCCGCCAACGCCCTCCTCAAAACCCTCGAGGAACCGCCCGAGCACGTCGTCTTTATCATGGCGACCACCGACGCCTACAAGGTCCCAATCACCATTTCCTCCCGCACCCAAGTCCATACTTTTCGTCTTGCTGACCCGGAAACAATGTTTAACCACCTCCGCAAAATCGCCGACGCCGAAAAAATCCCGATCGAAGATGACGCGCTGAGGCTTATCGTCCGCCGCGGCGGCGGCTCTTTCCGTGATTCGCTCAGTATTCTCGATCAAATCACCACCCTCTCCGACCAAACTATCACCGCCCAGCTCCTCGAAAACGCCCTTGGCCTGCCCCAAACCCAAGCCCTGAGCGAGCTCCTCGACTCTTACACCAGAGGCGACAACGTAAAAATCCACCATCTCCTCCAAGACCTCCTCAACACCGGCATCAAACCCGAAACCATTGCCTCCGAACTCATCGAAACCATCGTCCAAAATCCCGAACCGGCCTTCTTCAATCTCCTTGCAAAGCTCCCCGACGTCCAACCGCCTTTCCCCGACGCCAAACTTCTCCTTGCCCTCCTTCAAAACCCCGCCAACGCCGCAATAGACGCCCCTATTGCCACAGCCCCCGCAAAACCGACTGCCGCCAGACCCGTTACCCCTGTTATCACACCAAAAGCCCCAGAACCAGCCCCAAAATCCAAAGCGCCGTCCCACCCCACTTCTGACAAAAACGCCCCAAATCCCCCTGAAAACCCCTCAGAAAGCAAAACCGCTTCCGAAAAACCCCAAAAATCCAGCTCCGATCCAGCCCTTGAAGCAACTCCAACCGCAGCCCAGGAACCCGCAGCAGCCGCCCCTAAGCCAAACCCGGGGAACCAACCTTTCGACTGGAATAATTTCCTCGAAGCCATCCATCAAGATCACGACGCCATCTACCTCCAGCTCCAGAAAACTGAACACGAATTCGACGGCCAGTCTCTCCATATCTACCCCTCAAATAAGTTCTCCGAACGCGTCCTCAAAAAGGCCGACAATAGTCGCATCATGGCCGAAACTCTCAACGGGCCCGAACTTATTATCCACTCCATCGAAGACCGCCCCGCCGCAAAAGCCGCCAAAGACCCAACAATTTCCCAAATCTCTGCTATAATGGGAAATGTAAAGGAAATCGACGCCGATATGCCATTCTAGGTGGGGAATGACATCAATTTCAGGCTAACACCCGAACCACGACCCAGCACAAAAGCCCCAAACCGCGTCGACACAGGAGGTAACCACATATCATGGACAACGACGCTCATGCCAGCCACACCGACGGCCGCATTCCACCCCAAGATCTAGAAGCCGAAAAATCCCTTCTTGGCGCTTTGTTGTTATCCGACAAATCCTTCCCGAACGTCCTCGAGCTACTCAAAGCCGAAGATTTCTACGAGCCGCGCCATAAACATATCTTTAAGGGCATGACCAACCTCTATGATCATCATCGTCCGATCGACCTTATGACGTTGACCTCTGAACTAAAAAGTCAGAAAACCTTAAAAGAAGTCGGCGGCGCTCCCTATCTCACCGAACTCACCAACTTCGTCCCCACCGCTTCGCACTCCGAAGCCTACGCCGAGCTCGTCGCCCAGGCCGCCCTGCGTCGTCGCCTTATCCAAGCTGGCACCGACATCGCCACCGCCGCCTACGACACGACCGCCGATGTCCAAGAACTCGTCGGCCGCGCCGAGAAAAACCTTTTCGAGGTCTCCGACAAAACCACCAAATCCGAATACGTCGCCCTTGAAGACCTCTTGATCGACGCTTACGACCGTATCGAAGAACTCCATAAGAACAAAGGCGCGCTCCGCGGCCTCAAAACCGGCTTTCGTGATCTCGATAATAAAACTGCCGGTTTCCAAAAAGGCGACCTCATCATCATCGGCGCCCGCCCAGCCATGGGTAAAACTACTTTCGCCCAAAACCTTGCTTACAACGTCGCCACCCGAAATGGCGACGGCAAAGGCGTCCTCTTCTACTCAATGGAGATGGGGAACAACGAAATCGTCGATCGCATGGTCTCTGATATCGCCGGCGTCGACGCCTGGAAAATCCGCACCGGCAACCTCTCCGATGAAGATTTCGCCCGGATTGGCGATGCTCTCGGCGAAATGAACGAAGTCCCGCTCTACATCGACGACACCAGTTCCATGACCATCCTCGAGCTCCGCAACAAAACTCGCCGTGCCGCCCATGACCATAATATTAGCATGGTCATCGTCGACTACCTCCAGCTCCTCCAGGGTTCCGATCGCTACGCCGGCAACCGCGTCCAGGAGGTCACCGAAATCTCCCGCGGCCTCAAAACCCTTGCTCGCGAACTCGAAATCCCAGTTATTGCTCTTGCTCAGCTTTCTCGTGGCGTCACCGGCCGCGACGACCCCCGCCCAGTCCTCTCCGACCTCCGCGAATCCGGCTCCATCGAGCAGGACGCCGACCTTGTCATGTTCCTCCACCGCCCCGACTACTACAAACAAAACAACGATGACTTCGTCCCTACCAACATCACCGAGCTAATCCTCGCCAAGCACCGCCACGGACCAGTCGGCAAAGTCGAGCTCTACTTCCACCCCGAGCTCCTTCGCTTTATGTCCCTCGACAAAGAGCATACCGAAGAAGGCTAAAACTCACTTTTCGTCCACAACTTATGCTATAATAGTTATGTGAAGAAAGTAGCCCTCTCAAAACTTTTCCTCTATCGTTATCGTTTTTACATCGGCTTTTTTTTGCTAGCAGTTGCCTATTTAACGCTACTTTTCGGCCTGCCCCTGCTCGCTCCAAATGGACTTTCTGAAGCCGAAATGGCTTCCGCCGCTCATTCTTACGCCCTTCAATCTGACAATATTTTAAGAGGCGACCTCGTCAATCTCCCTTACCGCGCCCTCCAGAAGCTCTCCATCTCCGTCCTTGGGCTTTCAGTCTATTCTGTTAAACTCCCCAGCATCATCCTCGGCGTTTTCCTCGGCCTTCTCTTGATTCTTCTCCTGAACCGCTGGTTCAAGACCAATGTCGCCCTCCTCGCCTCTATTCTCGCCGTCCTTTCTGCCTCCTTCCTCTACCTTGCTGGCTCTGGCACACCTCTTATCATGCTCGTCTTTTGGCCAACGCTCCTCCTCTGGCTCGGCTCCAAAATCCAAGGCGTGACGAAGCCGAAGCCCTCCTATTGTTTTATCTTTGCCTTCGCCCTCCTCGCCTCTATTTTCACACCCTACATGATCTATCTCGCCGGCTTTATCGTCATTTTCGCTCTGCTCCACCCCCATCTCCGCTTCACCATCAAAACCCTCCCTACAATCCCGCTCATCCTCACTATTTTTATCATCCTCCTCGGTCTCTCCGCCCTCGTTGTCGCTGCCTTTATCAACCCTGCCATCATCCCCGAGCTCTTGCTCGCGCCTGGTTTGACCATGAACGGCTTCATCGACAATGTAAAAGTCGCCTTCCTCCCGCTTTTCTCCTGGAGCACCACCTTAGAGAGCGACTTCCTCTCGCCATTCGTCGGTCTCGCCTCTATCGCCCTTGCCGTCATCGGCCTACTCTCCACTGCCAAAGGTTTCTTCGCCTCGCGTAACTCCATTGCTTCGTGGCTCATCGTTTTCACAATCTTCCTCGCCGGTCTCAACCCCGAATCCGCCATCCTCATCCTTCTCCCACTCGCCATCCTCATTGCCCACGGCCTCCGCTATATCCTTGACAAGTGGTATGACCTTTTCCCGGACAACCCTTACGCCCGCATCTCCGCCGTCTTTCCGATCGGCTTTTTCATGGGCATCATGATTATTGGCGGCATCTCGCATTTCATCTTCGGTTATCGCTATGTCCCAATGGTTGCCGACGAATTTGACAACGACATCACCCTTGTCCGCGCCAACATCGAACCCGGCTCAACTCTCTACGTTATCGACGACGAAACTGCCTACAACTTTTTCAAAATCCTCGAATCCGAAGAAAAGTTCTGTACCGTCGAAAACACCCTCCCGGCCCCCGAAAACTACCCAAAAAACTTCGCCACCCTCGGCCCCACCGAAGTTAGTGGGGAACTTATCAACATAATAACCTCGCCAAAATCCAACAACTCTGATAGAATATACTTATATACTAGTAACCAACAAGTTCCCGAACAAGTACAAGAGTAAAGGAGTATCAAATGGGTGCAACTATGGACCAAATGAAAATGCTTAACCAGCTTCGCAAGGCGCAGAAGTCCCTCAAGAACGAAATTGTCGAAGTTGAAGCCGGCGACGGCGCTGTTACCGTCCAGATCACTGGCGAATTGAAGATTAAAAGCGTGAAAATCGACCCCGCGAAAGTCGACCTCGATGATATCCAAGAACTTGAGCATTGGATCGAAGATTGCATGCGTGACGGCTACGCCAAAGCTCAAGAAATCGCCACCGACAAGATGAAACCGCTCATGGGCGGCTTGAGCAGCTTAGGTTTATAAAAGGAGGTCTTCGTGATCGATAAAATCGAAATTAGCGGCAGCAACTATAAAATCTCTGACAGCTTCCGCAAGTACGCCGAAAAGCGCATTGGAAAGCTCGACCGCTATCTGCCCCGTGGCAGCAAAAAGGATGTTGTCGCTAAAATCGTCATCACCGAAGTCGACCGCGCTCATGGCAACAAATATGAAGTTTCTGCTGCTATGGAAATCCCCGGTGGTAAAGTTATCACCGCCCGCGACGAATGCTCAAACGTTTTTGCTGGCATCGATATTATCGAAGCCAAGCTCAAAGGCCAAGTTCGTCGCTTTAAGACCGAAACCGCTCCCCGCACGCCCAAGAAAGGCCTCAAAGGGTTCTTTATTAAGCGTGGCTAATGTGCTATAATTAAGGGGTATAATTTTTGAGTAGAGATTGTGGAGAACATGTCTGATGAAAGAAACAACTGGCGCCGCCAAAACTGACAATACCAAGGACGTAAAAAACGTCAAATCTGCTAAGCCCGCGAAAAAAGTCGTTAAAGAGAAAAAACCGACCGACAAACTCGCTGACAAAACTTTAATGACCCGCATTTTGCAGGGAGTTTTTGGTGATGCTCAGAAGAAAATCCTTCGTCGCATGTATAAAAAAGTTCTCGAAATCAACAAACTCGAGCCAAAATATGAGAAAATGTCCGACGAAGAGCTTGCTAAGCAGCCCGAGCTTCTCAAAGAACAACTCAAAGAAGGTACCGAGAAAGAACTCGACGCCATCCTTGCCGACTCTTTCGCGATGTCTCGCGAAGCCTCGAAGCGTATTCTCGGCATGCGCCCGTTCGATGTTCAGTTAATTGGCGGTATTGCCCTTCACGAAGGGAACGTCGCCGAAATGAAAACTGGTGAAGGTAAAACTCTCGTCGCGCTCTCCCCGGCAGTCTTAAATGCTCTGACCGGTCGCGGCGTCCACGTCGTCACCGTGAACGACTATCTCGCCCAACGCGATGCTGGCTGGAACGCACCGGTCTACCACTTCCTCGGCCTCAGTGTCGGCGTCATCATTAACCAAGCTAGCTTCGTCTACGATCCAGAATACGAAAATGAAGACCATGAAGACGAGCGCTTCCGTCATCTGAAGCCCGCCACTCGCAAAGAAGCCTACGCCGCTGACATCACCTACGGAACTAACAACGAATTTGGTTTCGATTATCTCCGTGACAACATGGTTAGCGAGCCACAATATCTCCGCCAACGCGGGCTTAACTACGCTATCGTCGACGAGGTCGACTCAATTCTCATCGATGAAGCTCGCACTCCGCTCATTATTTCCGCCCCCGCCGGCGACAACCCCGACGCATATTACCAGTTTGCCAAAGTTGCCGCTCAGCTCACCGACGATGACTATGTTTTCGATGAGAAGCGCCGCAGCGTCACCCTGACCGACAAAGGCGTCGAGAAAGTCCAAGAAATCCTTGGCATCAAGAACTTATACTCCGTCAAACACACCCGGCTTGTCTACCATATGGAACAAGCTCTTCGCGCTCAAGTTGTTTTCCGCCGCGACAAAGATTATGTTGTCACCAATAGCGGCGATGTCGTGATCGTTGACGAGCACACCGGTCGCCTCATGCAGGGCCGCCGCTACAACGAAGGCCTCCACCAAGCCATCGAAGCTAAAGAAGGTGTTGCCGTCAAACAAGAATCCATGACCCTCGCGACTATCTCTTTCCAGAACTTTTTCCGTCTCTATCATAAACTTTCCGGTATGACTGGTACCGCCTTCACCGAAGCCGAAGAGTTCCAGCAAATTTACTCGCTCGACGTCATCCAAATCCCACCCAACAAGCCAATCCAGCGCGTCGACAAAGATGATTTGATTTACCGCACCGAAGCTGGCAAACTCCGTGCTATCGCTGCCGAAATCAAAAAATACCACGATCGCGGCCAGCCAGTTCTCGTCGGTTCCGCCAGCATTGAAAAGAACGAGCAAATCGCCCGCTATCTCGACACACAAGGCATCAAATATGAACTTCTGAACGCTAAAAACAACGAGCGCGAAGCCGCTATCGTCGCCAAAGCCGGCGAAAAAGGCGCCGTCACCCTCGCTACCAACCTCGCCGGACGCGGCACCGATATTAAACTTGGCGAAGGAGTAAAGGAACTCGGCGGCCTCGTCGTCATCGGCTCCGAACGTCATGATTCACGCCGCGTCGACAACCAGCTCCGTGGCCGCGGCGGCCGCCAAGGCGACCCTGGCACAACCCAATTCTTCGTCAGCTGCGAAGACGATCTCATGCGCATCTTCCAAGGTGATCGCATCTCTCTCCTCATGTCTCGCCTTGGCGTCGACGAAGACACCCCGATTCAGAATAAGGCCGTCTCGAAAACTCTTGAATCCGCCCAGAAACGCATTGAAGGTTTCAACTTCGATTCTCGCAAAAACGTCGTTCAATACGATAACGTCATCAACCGTCACCGCAAAGTCGTTTACGGCATGCGCCGCAAGATTCTTGATGGCGAAAGCATCCATAACGAAATTAAACGCCTCATGAAAGTCGCCGCCGCTGACCTGACAAAAGACAGCGCCCGCGTCAACCACAACTTTGAAGACGACATCCTCGATGTCTTTAACGTCGATGATGAATTATTGAAGAAAATCGGTAAAATGCGCAAAGAAAAGGATCGCGAAACGGCGCTTTACGAAGAAATCCAGCGCCAATACGCCGAAAAAGAAGCCGAATTCGAGCCGGAAATCATGCGCAAAATCGAGCGCGAGGTCTACCTCAAAGTTCTCGACACTCTCTGGATGCAACATCTCGAAAACATGCAGCACCTTCGCGAAGGCATTCATTGGCGCAGCGTTGGTCAGCGCGACCCGCTCGTTGAATATCGTAGCGAATCTCAAAAACTTTTCGACGGTCTCGAAAAGAGTCTCCGCGAAGAAGTCCTTAAGATTTTGCTCAGCTTAACCAAGCTTGAAGCTCAATCTGAAAAATTGACCGATGGTCAAGAATACGAATCCGAACTTACCAAGATGGCCGAAGGCGCGACCGAAAAAGGTGTCAACGAAATCTCCGCTGGCGAGAAAAACCTCGACAAAGAATTCAAAGAAAACTCCAACACTTCCAACAAATCCGGCAATAACCCCAACCTCAATCAGCAGCGCAACATGGCTCGCAAAGACAAGAAAAAACAACGCCAAAACAAGAAGAAAGGGAAACAGCAATAAAACATTCCGCCGAAGAAATTGTTCTTGCTTCCGGCGCAAAAGGTTTGCTAATTGACGTCCCGGGCGCTAGCGTGATGAACACGAAGTTTCAGTTTCGTGCCGGTATGCGCTATGCGAAGCGTCCCGAAGTTTACGAAATCGCCCACATCGTCGAGCATCTCGCTTTTGGTGCCAACGCCGAATACAACAGCGAACAAGCCTTCGAAGCTGACTTCACTAAAAATGGCGCCTACCACAATGCCTGGACTTCCGACTTTTCAGTTTGCTACGAAAGCGAATGCGCCGACTTTGAGTGGGACCGTATCATGCGTCTCCAGCAAGTCGCTATCGCCCAGCCTCGTTTCAATGACGAAGAACTTCAGAGCGAAAAAGGGAATGTCCGCGCTGAATTAACCGGATACATGAATGACTACGCCCGCCTACTTTGGCCCCGCCTCCAACAACTCGTTGGCGAAAACGTCCCCGACCTCCAAGAGCGCATCAAAACCATTAGCGGCATCGAACTCAAAGACATCCGCGAACACTACCGCCGCACCCACACCGCACACAACCTCCGCTTCATCATCGCCGGCAACCTTCGCCACCGCAGACACAAAATCCTCCGTATGCTAGAAGATTGGGATTTGCGTCCCGGCGCACGCTTTGAGATTCCGACCGATGATCTCCATTCTTCTGCCCCGGTCCTCATCCGCCGCAAAGACGCTTCGAACATCACCTTCGCCTTTACCTGGCTCACTCCGCGCAAGCTCGAACCTAGTGAAGTCTACGCCATGAACTGCCTTAATCATATCTTGAACGGAACCATGAGCAGTAAGATTCTTGGTCAAGCCCGCAAACATGGCCTTGTCTACGGCATGGGTAGCGACCTTTCCAATGGCTGGCACAACGCCTCCTGGGATTTTGATGGCGAAGTCAACCTAGAAAGTTCGACCAAACTTTTCGACCTCATTCACAAAGAGCTTAACAATGTCCTAAATGGCGAAATCAGCGACGAAGATATTGCCGCCGCCAAGTCGTATGCTATCGGCCGATACCAAATGGGCGCTCAGACCGTCAGCCAAATTTCCGATTACTACGCAGACGGCTATTTCACGAACGGCACTATCGAAAAATACGACCGCATGTCCGGCCTCGTTAAGAAAACCAAAAAATCTACCATGGTTGACCTTGCTCGTGAATTTATCGGCAGCGAGATCAGCGCGCTTGTCGCCGTCAGCTCCGTCGAAAAGGCCGCCATTGTCGAGCTCGCCGACCGCCTTCACTTCTGACATCCTAAATCGCACCCCAATCCTTACCTCTTAAGCCAAAATATGCTATAATACACCTTATACACCATGAATGACAAGTTCCAACAATTCCGCAAAGCTTATCCAACCTTTATTTTTGATAGTTTCAAAATCACGAAACCCAACGACAATTCCGAATCCCTCAAAATCACTTATCATTTCGTAATCCCCGGACTCGCCGAGTTCCACCCCACCCTCGAAATCTCGTTGAAAGATATCCACGGAGACTACGATGAGGACTTCCTGGAAGCTATCGCTTTCAACCTCGGCATGGTCGAAGCAATTAGTTATTATAAAGCCACTTGTAGTCCGAATTTTCTCATCAAAGCCGGCTACTTAACTCCCGAACAACTTAACTTTTTCCAAAAACTCTACTTTTACGGCCTCGGCGAATTTCTCTATGTTAATGATATCGAAACTTCCGAAGCTGACCTGGTTCATTTCGCCGTCGAACATGAACCAACTAAAACCATCATCCCCGAAATCCACCCCTCCGGCAATCTCATCACCGTCGGCGGCGGCAAAGATTCTTGCGTCAGCCTCGAACTCCTCCGCAACTTCCGCGACATCCCCAAAGCAGAAGCAACTTTCCAAGACGCCTCAGCCAACCCCAAAGTCGCATCCAGCGCTCAGCCGACCGAAACCCCCGCAAACACTTGCTTCGCCCTCAACCCCAAACAAGCCAACCTCGCTTGTATCGAAGCTAGCGGCTACCCCGCGATTTACGCAAAACGCACTATCGACCCTGAACTTCTCCGTCTAAATCGCGAAGGTTTCTTGAACGGCCATACTCCCTTCAGCGCCATGCTCGCCTTCACGACTTACCTCGTAGCCTATCTTGCCAACAAAAAATATATTATTATGTCGAACGAAGGCAGCGCCAACGAAGCTACCGTCCACGGAACCAAAATCAATCACCAGTACTCCAAAACTTACGAGTTCGAAAACGATTTCAATAACTACATTAGCAAGTATTTAAGCCCCAAAATCCATTACTTCAGTCTTCTGCGTCCGCTCACCGAATTTCAAATCGGCATGATTTTTGCGCTCGACAAAAACCTCAAAAAATACCACAAAATCTTCAAAAGTTGCAACGTCGGCAGCAAAGATTCTACCTGGAATTGGTGTGGCGAATGCCCGAAATGCCTTTTCGTATATATTATACTTAGCGCCTTTCTCGACACCGACGAACTTATTGACATTTTCGGTCGCGATCTTTACGAAAATCAAAATCTCCTCCCAACCTTCATCGAACTTCTCGGCTACGCTGACCGCAAACCCTTCGAATGCGTCGGCACTTACGAAGAATGTCGCCTCGCAGTTTCTCTTGCCATCCAAAAAACTGAAGAAAACACTCGGCAACCCGAAACCGCCAAAAACCCACTCCCATATCTTCTCCAATACTATAAAGATCATTATCCACTCACTTTTACCTTAAGCTGCGGCTGCGCCGAAAATACGCCCAACGTGGAAAACACAGCCAGCGATCTTGCCGGTTCCGAAATTATCACCGCTTACAACTCCGAAAATAACTTACCACCCGCCTTTGTGCAAATTATTAAGCAAACCCTCGCTAAATACAAATCTATCGATATCCCGACCAAAGGAGGCCTAAAATAATGCCCGCTTCACCCATCGTCCAACAAATCATCTCCAAGCTGGAAGACAAGAATCTTCTCATCCTTGGCTTTGGCCTAGAAGGACTATCAACCTACCGTTTCATTCGCCGACACCTTCCGAATCAACACATCACTATCGCCGACCAAAACGAGCTAAAAACCAGCCCTCTCCTTCAAGAAGACCAAAACCTCACTCTCATCTCCGGGCCGAATTACCTCGACCGCCTCGAAGACTACGACTTAATCCTCAAATCCCCCGGCATCAGTTTCAAAAATATCGACTATTCAAATTTCCAAGGCAAAATCACTTCCGAGCTCGAACTTATCCTCGAAGTAAACCGCGAAAACATCATCGGCATCACCGGCACTAAAGGCAAAAGCACCACCTCCAGTCTCGTCTACGCCATCCTTCAAGCGAATCATCGCGACTCACGCCTCCTCGGCAATATCGGCACCCCAATTTTTGACGAAATCGAACACATCTCTCCTGAGACCATGCTCGTCCTCGAAATGTCCAGCCACCAACTCGAGTTTATCAAAACTTCGCCTCACATCGGCGCCATCCTCAACTTGTTCGAAGACCATCTCGACGCCGCTGGCAGCGTCAAACACTATCATTGGTCAAAACTCAACCTTTTCCGTCACATGACCAAAAACGATCTTGCAATATATTGCGCCGACAACCCCGCTCTTCAGCAGCACATACTGAACGACAACTTCCGCGCCCAACTTATCAGCATCAGTGCAGACCCAGAAATCGCCGCCAATGTTGAACTACGAAACGGACAAGTCTATTGCCACGAAACTCCGCTTTACGATATTGCGAGCGACCGCCATCTCCTCGGCCAGCATAACCTCGAAAACATTATGGTTGCGCTCACTATTGCGCACTTCCTCGGCCTCGATTCTAAAATCAGTCAGACCGCCGTCAACAATTTCCAACCCCTCGAACACCGCCTCGAAAAAGTCGCTACCGTCGACAATATAACTTATTACAACGACGTCATCGCGACCATTCCCGCCGCAACCATCAACGCTATCAAAAGTCTCGGCAATGTTGACGCGCTAATTTTCGGCGGTCTCGACCGCGGCATCGATTACACGGATTTCATTGTTTTCCTTGAGTCTTCCAATATTAATCATTTTATTTGTATGCCTTCGACCGGGCATTCTATCGGCCAACAGCTCGACGCACAGAGAACTCATTTCGTCAACACGCTAGAAGAAGCTGTCGCTCTCGCCGCTAAAGTTACCGCAAAAAACTCTGTCTGTCTCCTCTCTCCCGCCGCCGCTAGTTACGAATTTTACAAAAACTTCCAAGAAAAGGGCCGCGCTTATAAACAACTCGTTCACCAGCTCGCCAGCCAAAAACAACTTGCCGACAGAACCGAAAATACAGCGCCAAACGCCACCTCGAAAGGTCAGCATGCCTAGCCCACTCCAAAATCGCCTTGAAAGTCTCCAGCAAGAACTCGATAACTCTTGGCAAAGACTTAAACTCGACGAAAAGCTCGCCGAGATCGAAAAACTCGAAGCCGAAGTTGCTGAACCAGAAATTTGGCTCAACCCCGACCATGCCCGCACCCAAAACGAAAAGCTCGCCCGCCTGAGCGACGAAACGCAGCCCTGGAAATTACTCAAAGTTCAGCTGAACGACTTGAATGAACTTATCTCCCTCGATGATCCCGACTTAAACTCAGAACTCGAAGAACAACTTGAAGCCCTCGAAAATAACTTATCCGAACTAAAAAAACTCCTCCGCTTCACCGGAAAGTATGATAAAAACAACGCTATCTTGCGCATCACTTCCGGTGTCGGCGGTACCGAAGCTATGGACTGGGCTAGCATGCTCGAACGCATGTATCTGCGCTGGGCTGAGCGCAAAAACTTCAAAGTCGCTTGTCTCGAACGCTCCGCCGGCGAAGAGGCCGGCATCAAAACCGCCGTCTATGAAATCTCTGGCGCCAATGTCTACGGACTTCTAAAAAGCGAACACGGCGTTCATCGCCTCGTCAGACTTTCGCCCTTCAACGCCGACAACCTTCGTCAGACCTCCTTTGCTCTCGTCGAAATCTTACCAATTATCGAAAATAACGATGAGCTAAAAATCGACGACAAAGACCTACGGATTGACGTCTATCATTCCGGCGGTCACGGCGGTCAAAGCGTCAACACGACCAACTCCGCCGTCCGCATTACTCATCTCCCGACCAGCACCGTCGTCGCCATCCAGAATGAACGTTCCCAACTCCAGAACAAAGAAAAGGCCATGGAGATTCTCCGCGGGAAACTCCTTCAAATGCAGCAAGAACAACACGCCGAAAGCATCGACAAGCTCCGCGCCGGAGAATCCGCTAAATGGGGCCAGCAAATTCGTAACTACGTCCTCCAGCCCTATAAGCTCGTCAAAGATACTCGCACTAAACACGAAAACAAAGACCCTGACGCCGTACTTGACGGTAAATTCGATGACTTTATCGACGCTTACTTAGAGCAAACCTCCGTCTAGAACTTATAAACACAAACGTCTTGCCGCTCGATAATTCTTGTGGTATTATAATAGTATGATCTTGCTTGACCGCGTAACTAAGACCTACCCAGGCGATGAGGAACCGGCGCTCGATAATATTTCTCTCCACATCGAGCCGCATGAGTTCGTTTTTTTGGTCGGCAAATCCGGCGCTGGTAAATCTACTTTGATAAAAATGATCACAAAGGAAGAGCAGCCCGACTCTGGCAAAATCGTCATCGGCGGCATTGACCTCGATTATGTTCGCCGTCGCCATATTCCACACTATCGCCGTCGCCTTGGTGTTGTTTTTCAAGATTATAAGTTACTCCCGACTCGCACCGTTTTCGAGAACGTCGCTTTTGCTCTCGAAATTGCCGGCATGAGCAACCGCGAAATCAACAAAACCGTCCCGAAAGTCCTCGATCTCGTCGATCTCGAAAACAAAGCTAACAAATTCCCAACCACTCTCTCCGGTGGGGAACGTCAGCGCGTTAGTATTGCTCGCTCTGTTGCGCGCCAACCAAAAATCCTAATTGCCGACGAGCCGACCGGCAATCTCGACAAACTCACTCGCCAAGAAATCATCGAGCTTCTTCAAAAAATCAACGATTTCGGCACAACCCTCCTCGTGACTACGCATGACGAGAATATCGTCAACGACCTCGGCAAGCGCGTCGTCACCTTAAAGGCTGGTCGCATTGTCGACGATCAAAAATACCACGGTGTTTATCGCCTCGATAGCGCACCCGAACCAGAAGTCATTCCCGAACCAGAGCAGCCGCTTATCATCAGCCAGCAGCCAATCATCCAGCGCGTCGCCTCGCTAAATAGTCGCCCGAATGGTCGCCCAAAGAACAACCAGCGCCTCACCTCCTCCTTGCAATACACCATGAAAATCGACCACAAAGCCAATCATTCCACCATCCCATCCAATCCCAAAACCGCTCCTAAACCCGTTAATAACCCCGCTAAAGCTCAAAAGAACCAAAGCAAACCAGCTCCGGCCCAAGTCAAACCCGAACCAGCCCCGCAAAAACCAGCCACTCCGCCCAAAAAATATGCCCGCGACTCCGCCAATCAATGGTACACTGCCAGTAAACCCCTCAAAGCTGCACCAAAGCTCAGTAATCTCAGTCTCGGTCAAACCGTCAAGTTAAAGCCCGCCCCCAGTATTAAACAAGCTGTCGCGAGCCGCAAAAACTTACCCAAAAATAAACAAAAACGCGTAATCTAAGCCTAAAAGGTCGAAAACATGTCGAAAGAACTTACAAACAAGCCAAAACCAAGCAAAGTTGTTCGCGAGAAGCAAAAAGAACACCTCAAAACTCTCGTCGAAAACAGTAGCGTTAGTCGCGTCCGCAACACTAGCCGCATTGTTAAATATGGTGCCGCTAGTTTCACTCGCAACATCTGGCTTTCCATCGCAGCAACTCTCGTCATGACCGTCACACTCGTCATCCTACTTGTCACCATCGGAGCCAGTCTTATTCTGACCTCCACCGCCGAAACTATGCAACAAAAAATCGACATCACCGTCTTCTTTCAGCCTGGCACCGACCCAGAGATCCTCGCTACCATGGCCGACGAAATGCGCACCGACAACAACGTTAGCAGTGTCGACATCGCCAGTTCACAAGACGAATTCGACGCCCTAATCGAAGAGAACAAAGACAACGCCGACCTTCTCGCCGCTTTCCAGGACGAAACTATGTACCAGACCATGCTTAGCACCATGCCAGCCACCATGCGTATTAAGGTTTATAATGCGAACGATTTAAGTAGTATTCGCAACATCGTCGAGACGAACGAACTTTTCCAAGCCAACCTTAGCGAAGACAAAGAGCCAACTTACGACGCGAACCAAGCCGAAATCCAAACCATCAACTCCTGGGCTACCATCGCCAAAAACGGCGGCCTCATTCTCGGCGCCATCTTCATCGTCATCTCTGTCCTCGTCATTTTCAACACGATCCGCATGGCAATTTTCTCCCGCCGCGAAGAAATCTACATGATGAAACTTGTCGGCGCTGACACTAGCTTCATCCGTGGCCCCTTCCTCATCGAAGCCCAAATCAGTGGCATCATTTCTGGACTTCTCGCCAGCACGCTTGCCTACATCGGCTTTCGCTTTATCGCACCCAATCTCGCCTCATACGGCATCGACATTAGCCTCGTTTCCGACCTCATGGGTACCAGCAAACTCGTTCTTGTCTATCTCGGCGTCGTTGGCGTTGGCATCCTCATCGGCACCGTCTCCGCCCGCCTCGCCATGCAAAAGTACCTCAAGTAGAAAACAGCTTTACTTTTTAGCGTAAGCATGATATATATTAACTATGGCTATTCACAAAAACTCCCAAAAAAGTCGAAAACATAAAACTGTTGGTCTGCGCAAAGTTATTGCTATCGCCGCAGTAGTCTCTGCAATTTTAATTAGTGAATCTTTTATATTTGAAACTAGCGAAGAAGTTCAGGCCTACCCCGCCGGCTGCGTCACTCAAGCCTGCCGCGAAGCATCCGACCGCGCCACCGCTTCCGCGAATCGCGCCCGCGAGCTCGCCGCTAGCGCTCAGACCTTGGAGAACGAAGTCAATCGTCTAAACGCCGAAATCGCCATGCTTGAAGACGAAATCGCCATGAACCAAGCCATCGCGAACGATCTCCAAGCTCAAATCATCTTAAACGAAGCCAAGCTCAATCTCCAGCAATCCGCCCTCGCAAAGCTCCTCGTCGATATGCACTTTGACGAAGAACCTGACGCAATTTTAGTCCTCGCTAGCAGCAACTCTCTTGGCGACCTCGCCGAACGCCAAACCCGCCAGACCAACGCCAAAACCCAAGTCACCACTTCCGCTGAAGCTATCAAAACCCTCAAAGAAGAACTCGAAGGTCAAAAATCCAGCGTCGATGCCCTAATCGCAAGCGCCGAAGCCACACGCACCGAGATTTCTAATCGCCGCAACGAGCAGCAAGCACTTATTGCTCGCTACGAAAACGATTCCGCCGCCTACGAACGCGACGCTGCCGCCGCTCGCGAAACCATGCAAAAAGAAATTGCTGCCGAAATCGCCAAATACAACAATGGCGGTGTTGTCGGCGAAGGCTACAACTCTTACCCTTGGGCACATCGCTGCCCTCAAGACAATGTCGGATACATCGTCGTCGGCGGCTATGTCTGCCAATGCACCAGCTACGCCGGCTGGAAGGCACAGGAATACTTCGGTATCTATATCTCATCTTGGGGCGACGCTAAAAGCTGGGGCTACAGCGCTCAGCGCGCCGGCTACGTCGTGAACGATACTCCCGCTCCGCACACTATCGCATATAGCACATCCGGTATTTACGGACATGTTATGTGGGTTGAAAGTATCAACGCCAACGGCACTATTAACCTCACCGAATATAACAACAGTGCTAGTTCGAAGAGCCATCTCCCTGGCGACTTCGGCGCCCGCTACAACGTCAACCCTGCTCTCTACCGCTACATCCACCTCGACCAACGCCTCTGGTAACCCCTACATAGCCCAGACAAAAGTGTTGTAATTTTTACAACACTTTTTCTATACACCAAAATTATCCCGAAAACGTAGTATAATAATATATATGTCTAAAAAATGGGAAGAACGACAAGTTAGCCTCGGCGGCGCAATCATCACCGGCGCAGTCACCTTAATCATCGGGCTCTTTGTCGGCATCAACTGGAATAATATCTCCTCAACTTTCTTACCTTATCTCGGCGTCAAGACGACGACTGCGAACGACTGGTCCGCCCTCGACGAAGTCTATTCGACCCTCGTCCAAAATTATGACGGCGAAGTCAGCAAAGAAGAAATCATCGAAGGCGCGAAAAAGGGAATTGTCGCCGCTGTTGGCGACGTTTATACCGCCTACATGACGCCGGAAGAAGCTAAAGAATACGAAGCCTCTCTCCACGGCGACGTCGGCGCTGGCATCGGTATCGAAATGGCGCTCCGCGACGGCTATGTCCGCGTCCTCCGCACCCTTCCCGACAACCCCGCTGGTAAAGCCGGCATAAAAGCCGGTGACATCATCTACAAGATTGACGACGAAGAAGTCTACGCCGAAGGCTCCGATGTTATCGCCTCGAAGTTACGTGGCGCCGCCGGAACTACGGTCAAACTTACTGTCGTCCGCGATGGCGAAGAAAAATCCTTTGAGCTCACTCGCGAGACTATCAACAATGTTTCCGCCTATGCCACTTACGACGGCTCGACCGCCATTATTACCGTCACTCGCTTCGACAGTAACACTGGCACTCTTGTCCAAAAAATAGTCGCCGACGAATTCCCGAAACATAATGTCAAGAAAGTCATCCTCGATCTCCGCAACAACGGCGGCGGATATGTCTCCGCTGCGAAAGATCTTCTCTCCCTCTGGGTTGACGGAGACGTCGTCCTTGTTCAAAAAACTAACGGTATCACCCACGACACGACTTACGCCAACCGCGGCCAGGCGAAACTCGCCGACATCCCGACCGTCGTCCTCGTCAACGGCAGCACCGCTTCCGCCTCCGAAATCGTCGCCGGCGCACTCAAAGATTACAAAAAAGCCACGATTCTCGGCGAAACCACCTTCGGCAAAGGCGTCGTCCAGACCCTCTTCGACCTCTCGAAAGGCAGCCTCCTCAAAGTCACTACCGCCCGCTGGTACACCCCGAACGGCTCCAGTATTAATGGTGAGGGTATCACGCCCAATGTTGAAGTCGAGCTAACTTACGACGATACCAACATGGGCCGCGACCCCCAGCTCGACGCCGCCAAAAAACTCGAATTGTGATATAATAAAAATATGAACTGCGCGAAGTATCTATACAAAAGATTTTAATCTTTTGGTGATACGAGCTGCAGCATAATTCTATTATAACTATGTTATAATAGAATTATGATCAAAGTATACACCACCAAAACTTGTATTTATTGCCACGCCCTTATGGACTGGCTGGAACAACAGGGAATCAAATATCAAGAAATTGACGCAACCACCATGCCTGGCATCACCGCCGTTCCTGTCACCGAAATTAACGGCGAACACATCATCGGTTTCGACCGCGCCGCCATTAAACGCGCACTCGCCGAAGCTAACGCGGAAACCGAAGACGCCGACGATGAGAGCGCTAACGACCAGAACCAAGAAGACGCCGCAGCCTAACTAAAACTTATTCCGATGTCCGACAAAGACCCGTCATCTTCCGAAAAACCCAGCATTATCCTGCTCCACGGCTTCCGTGGCTCGCCGCTTGGGTTGAAAGAAGTCGCTCGCATCATCCGCGAGGCCGGCTATGAGGTTTTTGTGCCGCCAATCCCGCCTTTCAGCGGCGCCACGCTCCCCGAATATACGCCCGAAGCCTATGTTTCATATCTTCATGGTTTTATTGACTCGCACGAAATCCACCAACCCATCCTCATCGGCCACTCTATGGGGTCTATCGTCGCAGCCGCCGTCGCTCATACCGAATCGGATTTAATCCATGAGAAACTCATCCTTCTTTCGCCAATCTCCGCTCGCACCACCCGGCTCGTGGCTCCGCTCGTCCCGCTCTCAGCCGGCCTACCCCGCCTAGTCACCGACTACGTCACCACCCGCTTTCTCTTCGTCCCACACGACCACAAGCTCTTCAAAGAAGCTCTCAAAATCACCAATCAATGTAGCGGCGACCAAGTCCCGCGCGCCCGCGAAGTCTATGCCTCCGCGAAGTTTTCCGCTCAATATTCCATCGCTGACTTCCCGTTCGAGAAAGATACTCTTTTTCTTGCCGGCGAATCTGATCGCATCGTCAACAAAAGCAATACTGAGACTCTCGCCAAAGAAATTGGCGCCGAGCTCGAGTTTATCCCCGGCTCCGGCCACCTCCATAATTACGAAAAGCCCCAAGAAACCGCCGAAGCCATCCTCCGCTTCCTCGCAAAATAGCCCCACATCGCCATCTCCTCGCAAAAGTCTTCCACTTCTGGAAGACTTTTTACTCGTTTTTTCACCTCTCCGCCCCAGTCGCCGCCCCGCCAAATAAGTTATTAAGCCTGTTGGGTAGACTTATTAGTTATTTAATATCGCGATATTGTTTATTGTAAAAAGGAATAAGTATGTGCTATATCGACGCATATATGTACCCATTTGGCGGTTGCGGAGGCTGGGGCGGAGACGGGGTTTATAAGTAGAGACCGGGCACAATCTCCAACTCTGTGGGGCGCTTTTTCAGGCGCGCCCCACTTCCGTCACAAGGTAGTTTGGGGTTCGGGAAAACCCTCACTCCCAAAACTAGCCTTGTTCCTCCGCGCTATCGCGCGATGCAGCGAACGGAGAGGCCGTAGTACCGACCGTAGTCGTTGGACGGAATGATGTTGCTGGGGCCACTGAAGTAGAGATTGTAGGCGTAGGGGCTGTTAGAGTCTGGAATAGACGACCAGTAACCGCCCTCGTAGCCGGCGCCAAGGAGCAGGTAGTTGGTATTCTGATAGACGTAGCCGCCCCTAACACCATAGAACGGAGCCTGAGTAACGTTATTCGTAGCCGAGGTACCACCCAACTTGTTGACGAGCGTCTCGAGCTCACCGCCAGAATTAGAAGTTGGTAGTCTCCAGCCCTTCGGACAGATCGAGTTAGTAGCCTGGCCGCTCGTAATCAAACCACCTGTTCCAGCCGTGGCTGCATTCCACTGATAATGGTTCCCGAGAATATAGTGCGCATTAACATCACCGTTCGCAGTAGTCGGCGTATTATAGGCTGTAAACTGACCAGTACACTGCGAAGCGTTATTTTTTGGATAGCCACAGTCGCTTGAAGTGTTTGGGTTAGTGATACGATAGTTGCCTAAGCTCCAAGAGCGTTGACCGGTATTATCGGCGAGAATCGTCGAGTCCGAAGCAGTTGTCGCCGTATCATAAGCCGGCTTATATCCAGCCGCGGGTACATCGGAGTCTACTGTAGTCAAAGTCTTACTAGTCGACAAATCCAAATCCAAATTCTGCGTCATCCAACACTTGCCATCGGCAAGCTTAGAAACCCAGTAATACTTGCCATCACGAGTATCTTTGAGTTGGGTAGCAATCTCTCCGTTACCGTTCGTGTCTTTAGCGTTAGCGCAAACCGTTGTCGTCATCTGCTGCATGTTTTCAATCCCGAAGTCGTCGATCTTCGCAACTTCCATCGGGCTACTCGTCACACTTAACGTCACCTGGTTAGAGTATGTGTCTGCTGGCTTATCGTTCCCAATCTTTGTGGCAAAACTTATTGCAAAAGTCCGATTCACATTCGTATTATTTCCGCTAACACTCGCAAGGCTTTTACCTTGTCCTTGCGGAAGAGCGGAATAGGTCGCTGTATCAGGCACGCTTGAGCCTTCGACATAAGCATAGCCCCAAGTGTTGGTATCAAGATTCGCAAAAGGCCTACTTCCACTCATCGCCGAAATCGTCTTCCCAGTTTTCTCGCCAGTCAAAGCTGAGTTCTTCCCGCCAAGATAAATCGTATAGCCGCCAGTGCTGGCGATCTTTACGTTCGCAGAAACATTAATCTTTGCCGAGGCACCATCGGAAGTAGTTGGCGTGAGTGAGGCGGAACCAGACTGAGGCGTGAAAGAAATTGTGACTCCAGAATCGGCCTGCGCAGAAATATCGTCATCGGAAGTTGCCATAGCTTGCTCTTCGGAATCCAAATCATTAAACAACTCCTCACCCTCAAGCGCGTTCGCCGAACTACCAACGACTGGATTTACTATTAGAAAGGTCAGCAAGAATAAACATACTCCGGAAAGCCTACAGCATACTCCCGCAATAGAAAAACATGATATTTTTCTAGAGCATGTTTTTCCAGACGCAGAGTATGATTTCTCACGCAAAGAGTTAGAGTTTTTATTATGGCGTTTTAGCATCACGGCCCTCCTTTTAATTATACGAACACCAGGCGGACCGAATTCTTATGCCGACATTTTCATTGCGAAAGTCCACATACAAAAATGGCACCGCGAGGTGTTCGTACAATGCATCAGGCAAGCTCTAGTTTCCTAGATACTTTTACCGGCACCGTGCCTCGCAGCACCATTCTACCGATAAAAATACAAAAACGTAGAGTTTAGAAACCATAAAAACGAACTTGCCTTAAGCAACACATTGTACGAACACTTTCATTATATCACAACTTCACAAAACACAAGCCAAAAAACATTGCAAAATCCAAAACCATCAGTCGCCGCAAGCCAAAAACACCACAAAACTCAAAAGACCAAATAAAACATCACCAACTCTCAACAATGATACGCAAGTCTAGCGTCGAAACCACTTCCGCTTTTTCTGGATTTTCTTACCCTTCAGCGTAATCGCTTCTTCATAAATTTCCTCGAACCGCTTCAGAGTTCGATTGAGATCATGTTTTTTAGAAATCTCCAAACTCTTCTCGCCATATTTCTGCTGCAAATCCGCATCCTTCAAAATCGAAACCATCGCATCCGTCATTCCGACCAGATCGCCCGGCTTACAGAGCACTCCGTTCTTCTTATTCTGACAAAGTTCAGAAACCGCTCCCGCGTCGACCGCCACTAACGGCAATCCAGTCGCTGCCGCCTCGATAAGAACAATCCCTTGCGTCTCCGTCTCGCTCGCCGTCGCAAACATCGTCGCCCCACGATAAATCTCCGTCACATCCGGCGGCATAATTCGACCAGGGAACTTTACCTTATCAGAAATCCCTAGCGCCTGCGCGAGATCAATCAAATGTCGCCGATCCGTCCCATCCCCTACGATTACCAGCTCAGCCTCCGGCACTTCTTCTGCCACTCCAGCGAACGCCGTCACCACGTTTCCGAGACTTTTTTCCGGATCCACCCGCCCGACATATAACACCCGCAACTTTCCCGGCTCCAATCGGAACTTCTTTAGAACTTTCGTCGATGCTTTCCCCGGCGTGAACTTCGAAAGATCCACTCCGTTCGAAAGCGGCTCGACTATCACATCAAACCTCCGTCGGTTCTTCGGCACGAGATCCTCAATCGCCATCTCCGTCGGCATCGTCGCATATTCCGAATGTTTCAGAAAACTCGCCATATAAGTCCGAAGCATCGCGTCGACCGGTTTTTTAATCGGCTTCAAAAGTTTCACCTGACTCGTGATGTTATCCGGATACGCATGCCCCGTCGAAACCATCGGCACGTCATATTTCTTCGCATACCTGCGCGCCGCGATCGCAATCATCTCCGCCGTCTGATTATGAATCACGTCCGGCTGAAACTTATTCAGCGCCTTTTTCAGCGCCGGATACGGATCGACCGTAATCCAAAGTCCATGCCGATACGCCAGCCGCGGCATCTTCACCTTCAAAATCTTCTTGCCTTCCGGCACCGCATTAATCTGATCCGGATAAAACGGAAACCGAATCGAACGCAAATACACCGTCGTCACGCCATCGCGCTTCGTCCGGTGCGGTTTTCCCGTAAAGCTCGGGCAAATCACCATCACTTCGTGTCCATGTTTCGCCAATCCCTTTGCCAAATTATGCGCAAAAACCGCCACCCCGTTCGACATTGGGTAATAAAGATCAGATGTAATCGCAATTCTCATGATATGTTATAATTATACTATGTCGAAGAAAAAAACTCCAGCCTCTGTCACCGTCAACCGCCGCGCCCGTTTCGACTATCAACTCGGCGACGAGTTATCCTGCGGCATGCTTCTTTCTGGTCCCGAAGTTCGCCTTATCCGTGACCATCATGTTCAACTCAAAGGTTCATTCGTCACTCTGAAAGACGACGAACTCTGGCTCAACAACTTAACCCTCGGCGCCGACACTGCGCGTAATATCAAGCTCCTCGTCACGAAACGCCAGCTCGCCGAGCTTTCCCGCGCAAAACAAGACGGCTGCCAGCTCGTCCCCGTGAAACTTCTCGGCGGCAGCCGCTATATTAAGCTCGTCATTGCCACCGGCAAAGGTAAGAAGAAATACGACAAACGCGAAACCATAAAAAAGCGAGATCTCGAACGTGGAAGATACTAATTCAAATCCAACCAGCGCCACCCCCGGCACAAACGCCGCCAAGCAACATATCAAAATCTATTCTTGGAACGTCAACGGCCTCCGCGCCGGACTGAAAAAGGGAACTTTCCTTGATTTCATGAGTTCCGAACAACCTGACATCATCTGCCTCCAAGAAACCAAAGCGAAGCAGGGCCAAGCCGAAGTCGACCTCCCTGAATATCTCGAAATCTGGAATAGCGCCGAGCGTCCCGGCTATTCCGGCACCGCCGTTTTCACCAAAATCCAGCCGATTAACATCTTCGATACTTTCGTCCCCGACGTCGAAGCTACCTATCCCTGGGCCGACGACAAACACGGCAACCCGCTGACCGAGGGCCGTCTCCAAACTATCGAGTTTCCGAACTTTTACCTCGTCAATACTTACGTTCCGAACAGCAAACGTGATCTCTCCCGCTTAAAACTCCGCGAACAAATCTGGGATCCCGCCCTCCTTCAACATTTAAAAGCCCTCGAGCGCGCCAAACCGGTCATTATTTGCGGCGATTTCAACGTCGCCAACACCCCGCTCGACCTCGCCCGCCCGAAAGACAACGAGCATAACGCCGGATTCACCGAAGAGGAACGCCAGGGAATCAAAAATCTCCTCTCCGCCGGCTTCATCGACACCTTCCGCTATTTTAACCCCACCCTCCAGCGTTACACTTGGTGGTCGCATTGGGCAAAAGCCCGCGAGCGTAACATCGGCTGGCGCATCGACTACTTCCTAGTTTCCGAAAGCCTCGTCCCTCATCTCGAATCCGCCGGCATCCACGACCATTTCCTCGGCTCCGATCATTGCCCCATTTCCATTGAACTAACTTTCTAAAACTTATGGCTTTCGCAAAACTCGACAACAACTTATCTTACTGGCAAAAACAAGTTAAGCCACTTTTTCCTGACCTCGCTTGGAACATCCCCGAGCAAAAAACCGGCCAAATTACCGTCATCGGCGGCAACAGCCAAAGTTTCCATTCCGTAATTCGCCTCGCCGAGTTTCTCGACCACAACTTTCCGCTTCGCGAAGTCTCAATCTTCCTCCCCGACGCCCTCCGCGGTCAACTCCCGCCCCTTCCAAACATCACTTTCACCCCATCTACCGAAAGCGGCTCCTTCGCTAAATCTTTCGACCTGCGGCAAGCACTCAAAACCAGCGACTTCACCCTCCTCGCCGGCGACCTCTCCAAGAACTCCGCGACCGCCATCGCCCTCAGCGACGCCATCACCAGCCTTATCTCCAATAATCAAGACGACACCCCGCTAAAACCCCTTCTCCTCACCCGCGATTCCGTCGATCTCCTCGCCGAAAGCGCCGCCGAACTCCTGAAACATCCGCGCCTTTTCCTCGTTGCTTCCATGGCGCAGCTCCAAAAAGTCTTCCGCGCCGTCTATTATCCCCGCATGATCATGCTCTCGCAGCCCCTCCTTCCGGTCGTCGAAACCCTCCACAAGTTCACCCTCTCCTATCCCGCCACCATCGTCACTTTCCACCAAAACCAAATCATCATCGCAAATTCCGGCGACGTCACTACCACCCCTATCGAAAGCACCCGCTACACTCCGCTCTCACTCTGGTCCGGCCAGCTCGCCGGCAAAATCGCCGCCCTCAACTTATATAACCCGAACCAGCCCTTAAAAGCCACGACCGCCGCCATCCTCTTCGGCTAAAACGCCACATATTGGACGGGCCGCCCTACGAGAGATTGACTTTTCAACAAATCTGTGATATAATGGTAACATTGATTCAGCCTATTCATTCTTACAGAACGGTTTTTCTTTCAATGTTGTAAAGGCTCTTGAATTGATTTCGTTATGGCTTCAATCTAACTATCTCTATTGTAGCATAAGCAATGCTGTAAGTCAATAGGGAGTCTTTGCAACGTAGTGATAGGACGACTTATTGCTCGTCGCCCTATCTGTTATTGTTGTGGAAAAGTGTTCTACATAGTGGCTGTACGTTGTTTTTCTCCGAGCTCAGATAGCCTTACGAGCATCTCAATGAAAATTTTTTGCTGTTCTGGAGAAAAATCTTTTATGCAACGTTCGAATGATTGCTGAGCCTCTCTTTCACGTTTCTCATCAGTTTCGATCTCTAAGTGTGCCGACGGGGCGATGCCTGGAACTTTGAGTGAGCTATCCTTGTATTTTGAGAATAGGGCTTGCTGTCTGCCATCAAGCCCGTGCAGATACCTCTCTGTAGTCTGTGCGTTTGAATGACCAAGCATCATCTGCATTTCTAAAAGCTCAGCACCCTTACTTTGGATGTCTGTTGCAAATGAGTGGCGTAGTGCGTGCGGATAAAAGTCGTCAAATCCAGCAGCTATGAATGCTTGACGCATTTTAATCCTAAGAGTATCAGTGCTACATGTATCACCAAAACGTCCTGGCCATAAGGCATCCGTAATTCCATTTTTCGAAACATAGTCGACTAAACGCTCGTATGTGTCAAGGGTAACATACGACTCCCTATCCTTGTTGCCTTTGCCTACGAAGTGGATCTTTTGTCCCTTAAAGTTACTCAGGCGCAAATGTGTGAGCTCGCTAATTCTTAGACCAGCATCAAAGCAGATCCTTATTAGGAGTCCAGCCACCTCGTCGGCGCATGTTAATACTTTGTCAATTTCCTCTTTAGTGTAGTGAACTCGTGTAACTTTACCTTCGTGACGCTTCTTGATCAGAGGTAGTTTTATTGGAATTTCCATGCCCATTTCTCGGCAATAGCGTACCCAAGCCTTGATGTGTGCTGTACGCGTGTTAATCGTACGATTTGAAACTCTGGCGTTTACTTGCTTTTCTACCCACAAGTCGTAACCACGATTTGTTAGTTGCCTCATATCGTTGCACTCTGAATCAATAATGAAATGCACATAGGTGTGCTGTTTACTTTTGAGCGTCATTTGGCTCATCCCGCGTGTAAACTGGCAGTAATTGAGATATTCCTCCATTTGATAATAAATTTCTAAAGTTTTAGCCATTTACAGTTTTCGCTTTCTGCCCACCACAAAATTAAAATTATTATTTTTTGCTTACTACTATTCTTTTTAATTTCTTTTTCTATGGGCGTAACGTTTCGTTACTTTTACTCTGTAAGTCGGCGTAACGTTTTGTTACGGCGGAAAAAGCTTTTCCACCAACTTTTCCACCGATCTCCACATAGTTTTCCACAGCATTTCCACAAGCGATGTCTTGACAAAGAAAAAAGGAGGTAGATACCTCCTTTTATGTCAAATCGTTGTACATTTTACAACAGCTTGTATTTTGTTTTGGTGTTTTGATTCTTACCTTTCTGAACCTTAATTAATTTTGTCTTAGATAAATTGTCGCGAACTCGCACAAATTTTGGCTTACTCCAGCCAAGCTGCTCCACTATGTATTTTGTCCAAACAGCCATATAGCCATTTTTGTCCTTTTCCCAAGCGCGTGCGAGATTTTCTAAAAAAGCATATAAAATAGCCTCCTGTTCGCCAAGCTCACGAACAAGCTCTATATCGACCTTCAAGAATGCCTTTTTGCCCACGTTAAATTTACCTCCAAGCATCATTAATTAGAGGCGAGTAAGAAATAGCCTCACTCAACTAGTAAGCTAAGTGAGGCTATCAGAACTTTATGTGTGACCCCATTATATCGCAAAAGGCTAATTATGTCAAAGTAGAACTGGTTGTGGGTTTACTGTAACAAAAAGGAACAATCCTGTAGAATAGTAGTTGAAGACAAACTATAACTACAAAAGGAGATTGTTCCTATGACAAGTATAACATCTAT
>OOIH01000211.1_pt1 | contig 39452 bp, 66 predicted proteins | sample 1691801 | NCBI WGS metagenome assembly OOIH01 (sample SAMEA1061690, study PRJEB22710) | metagenome
TAAATATTTTTAAAGACAACCTCCGGCCAGAACAAGGAATATTTCGTCTTTACCCAAGTTCAATTCATTAAACTCTTTCAATAATGCCAAAAAAGGTTTTTGCCTTGCACATTCCTTCGTCTTCATTTCTTCTTCTAAAAAATCAATAACTTCTTGGACAGTTGCATAATTCAAATGATTTCCATGTATATCAACATCAAATCTTCTAATTCCATCGTTTCCACAAAGTTTGTAATCAATCGGTTTATTAAAAAGTTTTCTCAAACATTTGTGAGATTTACCGCAACAAATACAATCGAAATGCGCTTCTATATAACCTGTATCTTTCATAAGCCAACTTTTTCTCACAACCAATATATGGCTTAAATATTGTTCATTATCTTTCATTTTAATCCTCCAAATATTCCTCCAGGCAAGCCGCATAATCAACGCCCTCACGCTCTTTGCCCCACTCCGTCCAGAAATCTATGGTCTTACTCTGCGGACGCTCCTGTGCCAGCTCCACATGGATTTTAAGTGGTATCGGACACGCATCACCAACTACAGCAAAAGCTCCGAAAAATCCCTTATTCTTGCCTTTTTAACGGATTTACAATAATTGCAAGTTCCGCAATGCTTTGGCGGCTCAACCCCTGCTTTTACTAAAACAAATCTTTCCATATTTTTATTTATCTCTGACAAGGAGAGGTCAAGCTGCGGTTGCGTAACCTGAAAAATATCACAATCTGGAACTTCCTCTTTCGTTACTGCAGCAAGGTAAAACGGGAGTTTGCCAAATCCACATGCTTCAGCACCGTACACATATACCGCCCCCTGCGTATCGTAGTGGTATTTCCAAAGGCTGTCGTAGTTTCTTACATACTTTAAATCAGCAATGCAAATCCCATCATGGAAGCTGTCAAGTTTTGCTTTCCATGGGACGCCGCACAATTCAAATGTTAAAATTTTCTGATGTTCGCCGCCGATGTATTTCATGAACAATTCGTCTTTTCTTATTTTTTCGATTGCAACATCAGCCTTTTTATATTCCGCCTTGAGCGTTCCATCTCTTTTAAATATTTCTGGATGCAACTTACGGAAATCATCACGTGTTCCGTCCATCCAAGAATCGAGATAGCTGCCCAAAATCAAGGCTTCCGTAATCGGTGGTTCGTATTCTCCGCGGATTTTCGCCATAGCCATGGCTTCACATTTACAGAAATCCTTGTACTGGCTTACGCTGAAAAACGCTTGATTTGCTTCTTTGCTGTAATACACATCATCGCTTATCTTCATCGACCTTACCACCTAAATCAAGTTTCTGCTGTCCATCAGTCGTCTTTTCTTCTTTCTTATCTTTCTTATCCTTCTTTTCTTTACTAGCAAAAGCATCCTCTGCCTCTTTCTTCTCCACTCCCGGAAGCTCAAAGACCTCCTCACGTTTTGCCATTCCGTCCTTAAGAGAAGTATACACCCTCCTAAGTCGTACAAGGTCATTCATGGAGAATGCCGTGGATTTGCAACCGATGTACTTCTCAATCGCTTTTAGTGGAACAGAAAATTCTTTCTCAAAGATTGCCGCCATCTCTTTTGTAAGGTCAATAGCTGGCTTTCCTGTATCACCAATCAGGGTCTGGTTGCATTGCTCCATGGCATCCTTTACCACATCGCCTGGAATAATACCAAGAATGCATGCCCGGAGCCGCCTCGCACCTTGATTGGCTACCATCTCATAAATGTCTCTGGGGTCTGTCAAGGGTATATTCCCCTTCTTTGTGCTACGGATATGCGGCACGCTGAAAATCTTTTCCTGCCGTGTGTTAGTTTCCAAATCCCATGCATACGCCATTACCTGGCTTTCTCCTACTTTCTGTTCCAGCTCCACGATTCCAAAACTCATGTTTCCCCAATTCTGCGCCAAAGCCTCTGCAAGCCGGATAGACGGACTGATAACCTTTGTCCCTCCGCGGGGGTACTCATACATAGCTTTTTCCGCTAATCCTTTGCGCTGACACGCCTGCATAATGCGGTTGCAACTCGCCACGTAGTCCCGTGGAAACTTCTTTGCCATAATAATCTGCCCCTGCACTTCCTGGGTTTGCCTGCTTGTAACCATCTCTGCTGTCACGCTTCTTCCTGCTGTCATTTCAAATCCTTCCATTTCCTAATCCTCCTTAACCCAATTTCTGCTGAAAAACCACTCAGTAAGCATGTCTTTAAACTCCTGCGTCCATTTAAAATTTTTCAATCCTTCCGGAATAACTTCAAAGCAATTTTCTAACGCATAATTAAACGCGTCCTCATCGGCCACGAAAGTCCCTGTTGATATTTCGCTCCATCCAGAGCCGTCCAGTTTTCTCTCCTTATCCACTATTTCAATCATCCTTTTTCCTCCACTTTAAACCCCAGAAAAATTCCGCACATCCTCCTGTCAATAGCGTATTCTGAATTGTTTACAAATTCTTTAAATGCTTCTATCCTGGCCGCCATATCTGACGTTCTTTCTATTAAATCCTTATATTCCTCCACTTGTATTGTGACTTCTGGCATTTTCCATTCCCTCCAAATTCAATTCCATTTGATAAAACAGGTCACTCATTAAATCTTCTATGGACGCAGCCCCTTCCTTTTTCCTTTTCTTTAAATCCCTGCATTCTGCGCAAATTCCCTGAACAAGCTCGCCGTGGTCGCAGTTCCCGCCGCAGCATTCACACGTCAACATTTCTCTACCCTTCTTTCACAAACCGGGAGACTCCGCCGTCCTCCAAAACAGTGGACCATCCTCTTTTTTCGTACATGTCCAGGCAATCCTGGATTGTAATTCGTTTTAAATTCATTTTTTTCTCTCCTTTCTTACAACTACAAAGTTAAAAGATGATTTTTCTCTTCGTCCGTGGCCTCAAGAACCTGAAACAATGTCAGAAGCTCCCCGTAACTGAAAGGGTCTTTCACTTCTCCACTTTCATATTTTTTCTTATTAAGTCTCGTAGAAACTGCAGACTGAGAAAGTCCAAGTTCTCTCGCAATATCTTCCTGTTTCAGCCCAAGAACGTGCATGCGTCCTACAATCCATCCTGGCAGGTCCTTGATTTTATAATCCTTCTTGTTAATCGTCACCCTCGGCATTCCTCTTCCCTCCTTTGAGAAACTCTTTTAAATTTTTTATCCCTAGTCTTAACTACCTCCCCATAAAATAAATAATCATGTAAAGAGCGATGAATCCCATCACCATCGCCGCCATTCCGGCGATGAAATAGCAAATAAACTTAAATTTTTCAAAATCCATCGGCTCCCGGTTTTTCTTGCCACTTCTCAAAATAATCTCATCCATGAATTTTCCTCCATTTTTTTGAACATTTGTTCTTGCAATTACAGGAAAATTATGGTAATATAATCCCGTAACATGCAAGAACGTAAGTTTTGTTGCCGTGCCCCGGGGTGCCCTTACACCGCCGGGGCTTTTACTTGCACTTCTCCATCCCCACCTGCTCCATGTCCTTGTCAGCCTTGCACCACGTGCAATACAGGGTTTTTATATGTCCGTTTCCGGTGGGCCTCTTCACCTTGGGAGCGAACAGGCTCCCGCCGCAATCTGGACATTGAAACGTCCGGATGTAGAACTTGCTCCTTTTTCTCATCTTTCTTTTTCCATTCGTCGTACGCTGTGCATGCAGCGGCCAAAAGAACCTCCGCTATGATGGTTGCGATAACTCCGCATAAAAACTCCGGTATGTACATGGTTCCCTCCTTTAATATCTGTCGTATTTTTTCAAAGCGTCAGCATATGGGAGCTCTTCTTCTGATTCCGTGATTTCCACGCAGACTTGAGCGGGCGAATTATGATTTTGTTTTCTAAATTTTTCTTTCGCTTCTTTCTTAGTTCTTGCTTTTATCACGTCTCTTAATGTCTCTGCCTCCGGCCCCATGCATTTCCATACCAAACAAGACCTCCAACAGAAATACCGTTTCATCGGTTTATCTTTCTTTTTCTCCTTCTTCTCCATCAACTCTTCTATGCCCTCAACTTTAACTCCGCTTATAAATACAGAAAACTCTCTATCTGTATGAATTTTAAGACTTTCACATATTTCATAAGCCCAGTTCCAAGTGTCGGCCATAGCGATTCTGGTCCATACTTCACCAGTTTTTTTACATATTTCATATTTCATTTTTTACACCTCCTCACACCAGAACCTTGTCTGGTTCCTTATCTTCTTCAATATGTAACTTCCCAGCTTCGCTTGCCTTACTCTCTGCAACTCCAAGAAAATAGCCCTTTTCAAATGGGGACATAAGGGGCAGGGCTTTTGAGATTGTCAATAAAATTTCCATTTCTTTATCTGTCATATGTACTTCACCTCCTTTGTCCTTATGAGAACATTATAGTTCTCTTTGAGAATTTTGTCAACAACTTTTTTGTTGACTTTGAGAACAAAAGATGATATTATAGCGATAAAGGCAGGTGATTAAAAATTTGACACGGATAAAAGAAATAAGAGATTCCTTAAATCTTACCCAAGAGGAATTTGGAAAAAGAATTGGCTCAGCAAGAAATACAATTGCCAATTATGAAAATGGAAATAGAAATCCTTCTAATTCTGTTTTAATGTCTATCTGCCGGGAATTTAATGTAAATGAAACCTGGCTCCGTACAGGGGAGGGGGAAATATTTAATCCTTTAACCAGAAATCAAATAATCACTGATTTTGCCGGGGATTTAATAAAAGAGGATGGGACATTTAGAAAACGCTTGATTGAAGCTCTGGCAAAGATGGATGAACCGGGATGGATTGCACTGGAAAAACTGGCAAATGAACTTATAAAAAAGGACTAGGTTTCCCTAGCCCAAAAGTTTTTTAATAAACCGGTATATTAATTCCAAAATTTCTTCATCATCGGAGTTGTTGATAAGTTCGATGATGAGTTTTTTATAATTCATGACCGTACCCCCCCCCTAATTTTTAGAATGTATGTTCTGATAGTATGATAGTACTTACATTCTGATTTGTCAAGGAAATAAATAAACGGTATGGAAAAAATATCAATATACAAAGATTAAATCGCCATAGGCGTTTTAATAAAAAATAAACCAAAGAAGGGAGAAAAGGAGGGAAAGTTATGGAAGAAAAACAAAAGTACTGCAAACATTGTGGGGAAGTTATAGACAGAGAATGCGTTGTGTGTCCGAAATGCGGAAAACAAGTGGAAAATATAGGAAATATTAATCCGAATATTATCGTAAATAATTCTTCAAGCGCATCTGCTTCAGCTTCTGCAGCTGCTACAGTAACTTCACCTACGAAAAGAAAGAAAAAATATAATTTATTATTGGACCTTTTGCTTATATTTTGCACAGGTGGATTGTGGATAATATGGATGATTGTCAGGCCTAAATACGAATATTAAACAAAATCGCCCGGTGCCGCAAACACCGAACGATTTTAAAATATACCCTGAAAATGATATACTTCTTTTGACGAAATCATTATATCATTTTCAGGGGCAGCTTGCAAGTGAAATGTACGAAAATAGCGTATGGTTCACAGGCTGTATTTTTTATACTCATTTTTAAGGAGGATAATCATGAAAATCGAAAAATTGCCATCCGGCTCCTACCGGGTCCGAAAAATGTACAAAGGAAAGGCCTACTCTGTTATTTTTGATAAAAAACCTACGCAAAAAGAAGCCATACAGGCCATGGCGGAAGAGCTGGACAAAATGCAGAAGAAATATAAGAGCATGACCTTCCAGGCTGCCGCTGAAGAATACATAGAATCAAGGCGCAATATCTTATCTCCCAGTACGGTCCGGGGATATAAAACCATCATAAAAAATTTATCAACCTATTTCCTTGAAAAAAATGTGCATGACATTACAGCTCTCGATGTGCAAACGGAAATAAATGAGATGTCGAAAAGCCTTAGCCCTAAGACCGTAAAAAACCGCCATGGCTTCATATCGTCTGTTCTAGGTATTTTTTGCCCCAACCTGAAACTTACTACTACTCTCCCACAAAAAATTAAAAAAGAGCCATATATACCGACTGACGATGATGTAAGAAAGATATTGGATTACTCCAGCGGGACCATGTTTGAAATTCCAATCATTCTTGGCTGCTATGGTCTAAGAAGGTCTGAGATATGTGCATTGTCTTTGAATGACATAAAAGGAGATATTATCAAAATAAATAAAAACATGGTTCAGGATGAAAATAAGAACTGGATTATTAAAATTACCAAGACGCCTGAAAGCACTAGAGAAGTTATTATTCCAGAAGATGTGGCAAAGAAGATAATAGAGCAAGGGTATGTATATGATGGGCACCCAAACAGTATCACATGTTTTTTATATAAGGCCCAGCGCTCCATGGGCCTGCCTAAATTCTCTTTACATAAGATGCGGCACTACTTTGCTTCTAAAATGAGCTCCATGAATATTCCAGAAGCCGATATAATAAAAATGGGCGGGTGGAAAACGGACCACGTTATGAAAACTGTATATCGACATTCTATGATGGATAAAGACGAGCAGGCGAAAAGGAAAGCGGCGGAGAAATTACGCAGGGAAATCCTGGATAATCCTGTGACAAATTTATGACAAAAAATGATATAAATACATATAATATAGAATTAACTTACATCATAAATTGTGTTAATAAAATATCCAGAAACCCTTGATTTTGCTAGGGACTATTTATGTTTACGGATATTTACTAGATAAGCAGATAACGGGAGTCGAACCCGCCTTTAAAAACTCTATAATTGCTTTAAATATAACACTTTTTATTTTTCGTGACAATATTTGTGACAAATTTTAAAAAAATATATTGACATTACCACGTATACGTGGTAATATATAATCATCAAAGGAACGGAGGAAATAAAAATGAAAAAGGCAGAGTTGAAAAAGATAATGAAAAGAGCATGGACAATTAAAAAAGAAAATACAGAGAATATCTTCTCTCTCTGCCTGAAAATGGCATGGGCCGAATTTAAGAGGCCCACCAGAAAAGGAGGGAGGATGATGAACGTACAGAATATTAAAAAAGGGTTTTACACCGACGGCGAAAAAATTTTCTCAAAAGTGATGGGAGTTGTTTGCGTTTGGAATCCGGCACATGAAGAAAATGACCTATGGATGAAGGCTGGAAATGAGCCCTCTAGATATCATGATGACTTAGAAGTTTCAAAAGTGAAACCAGGAATGGAGTTCTGTAATGGAGAAATTAAAGTTCTTGATAAAAACACCATCGAAGTTTTAAGAGTCGTACCGATAAACGCAGTTTATAATAAGAAGGGTTACTGTGTGAAGTTTGACGGATATAAAAATTACAGACAAACCGTAACCGCTTGAAAATAAGCTGACAAATAAGCTGACCTATCGGCTCAACGGGGAGAATGGAGAAATAATATGGAAAAATATTTTGAAAACAACTTTAAGGCTGGAGATGTAACAGATTTTGAAAAATTAAAATTAAAAATTCCAGAAGGATTTCGTAAAAAATTAAATTGTATGGAAATCAATTTGTTGCTCGTAGAACAATTGTCAAACGAGGGACTTGAGCTGAGAGGAATCAGTTTTGGTGGGCAGGAAGAAATTATGAAAAAAACAAGCAAAAATATCATTCCACTAGACAAACACTACGGTGTTTCAAAACGTTTGAAAGAGTATTTGAAAATGTTTCGAGAACAGGAGTTATAAAATGAAAGAAGATAGAGAAATAGCATTGGCTGACTGGGCCAGAAAAAACGGTATTGACCCTTCGACAGCCAGACACAAAGCGCTAAAAGGAGGATTTAAAACAGCCCGGAAAGTCGGAAGGGACTGGCTTATCAGTGAATCCGAAGAGCATACAGATTTGAGGAGGAAAAAGAATGTTTAAAATATTGGAAAAAAAAGGATGCGCAAAATTTCACGATTTGATAGAAATTTATAAGTTGGAGGAGCTTGGACTTGTTGCTGTGAATTACGAAGGTTCTGGGGGTATGAATATGGAAGCTTGGATTTGTGATGAATATGGGCGTGCGCTGAATCCAGATGAAAAAAATATGATATTTAACGAGGTAAAAAAACCGATTTCATTTGACGAAGGAGGAGAGCCGGAGGATTATGAATTAATTGGATTCGAAAAATTTAGTTTTTAATTTTAAAAAACTTTTAAACGAAGATGACCCCTGTTTTAAAAATACAGGGGTCAGAGCTCCAAGGTGTTTTACCTGACCGCGGGAACTCAAGTGGGACCCGCCGGTAATAACATATAAATTCACGCGATGTGCTTATGCACATCTTAATTATATGTATATTTTTCTCTTATGTCAAGAGAAAAATCAAATCATTCCCAGCAGAGATTTCCACATCTTCTTTCCGGCCGTAATCTCCCCATCCGTATTCTTATATTTCAAAACTTTTTTCTGGTAAGAAATTACCGCAGATTCCATTCCTTTTCCAAAACAAGGCGGCTCTCCCCGGTCCGCTTCCACTTCTCCCCGATAATACCCCAGGGCCTTCATACGTCGTTCCAGCGGCGTCACAACCGCATGATACTTATGTGTGCTTCTGGAAACTGTCACAGTATTTCCAAGCGTCTCATCTCCGGCAATGCCATCTGGATTGGAGCCCGTGGCTTTCTGCACGTCCAGGATGAATTGTTTCTGAGTGTAAACTGTACCGTCGGCCGCTGGAGTATTTTCTCCAGAGGTTTTCCCTGCTGTATTTTCTCGAGAATAAATGACAGTTCCTTTTTTATCATAGACATTTTGGCCTGGCTTGCAGTCTGCAATGGCAAAGTCTTTATTGTGGTAAGCGCCGGTCTGATTCAAGCAGATTCCGTTTTTCCAGCCGGAACCTACACGATACCATACTTCCTTCTTATCCTCTGGTGCCTGAGATGGCTGGGCCGGCTTAGTGCTTTCCTGCTGTTCTGCAGGAGCCTGCCCAATCTGTTTTTTGAAATCCTCCCACAAAGCAGGATTGTCCATCATGTTTCTGGGGCAATATTTTCCTTTGGCGTCAAAATGACGGATAACACGTTCTGCCGGAATGCCTGTCTGTTGAATCAGGTACTTTACCAGCTCAATGGCATTGCTGCGGGCCTTTGCGTAGTCTCCATCTGGATTTACACAGATTTCAATGTTTATGGTATTACGGTTTGCGGCGTCATGAATAGCGTGATTTCCTCCGTATTCACGTCCCACGGATAAAGTTCCGTCTGTGTGGCTGGCGGCCTGGTAGACGCCGTCTGAGCCGCTGTAATAGTGGACAGAAGTACTTAAATGTCCGGCCGCCTGTGCAGAAGCGTGACGCTGTGCATCCGCCCCTGCTGAAAAATTATCCGTTTCGTGGATGACGATATATTTAGGAGAATTTTTTCCAGTATAGGTGTTTTGCGTTGAGATGTAGTCTTTGTTAATATTCATAGTTTTTCCTCTTTTCTTTTTCTTTTATTGAATGCAGTTATTGTTACGTTTGTGAATGTTGCTGTTGATGATTAACATAGGGTTTCTGATTTGTCCAGTTCCGGCAGGCCTGCCGCTGATGTCAGCAGGGAAGCTATTCCGGCCAGAGCCGCAGTGCCTAGTACAGTTGTCCAGTCCACTGCACTGATAGTGGCCGCTGCAGGAAGCATGGCTGCCGCTGTCTGCGCCATGGTTTTAACAGCACGGATTCCAGCCGCTTTCAGCCATTCATTTAAGTTCTTTTTCTTCATATTTTCTCCTTTCAAAAAAACATAGTTATTGCCGTTGCAACAGAACCTACAACAGTTCCTATCAACGAGGCTATGATTGTTGTTCGTATTTGTTTATAAGTTTCTACTGGTTCGTTTTCTAGGGCTTCCAGACGTTCCCCTTGATTTCTTAACTCTTCCAACATATTACTCATGTTTACTGCGATTTTTTCTACTGAAACAGTTAAATCAGTAATATGATTAGCGTTTTTCTCAAGAAGGTCCAGGCGCTTGTTTTGTCTCGTATTTTCAGCGTCCATCCGCTCTGCAAATTCTTTGTGGAAACCATCATGCTCCCGTCTGGTTAAATCGTTATCCATAATCATTCTCCTGTATTTTCTTGTAATTATTCTAAGTTATTTTTATTATTTTGTTGTACCATTATTTAATCTTTACAACATATATCACACAACTGCATCCTGTGGCTGTTGATCCACTATTTTGATACGCACCGCCATGAATCGTGGTTGTTGACGAAAGGCTAAATACAGCAGAAGATGTTAAATGCTGCGCAGAGCCGGTTGCAGGAGCATTATTTATGCCTCCAAAAGGAGTACCTGCAAATCGAACCATTCTTTTTCCGGTTGTGCTTCCACTTCCAAAGGCATTGAAATGAAATTGAAAAGTTCCAACATATACTCCTGCAGGTATCGTTAAACCACAAAAACTATTATTCCATGAACCACTTGATAAAGATATATTATTCTGGCTTGTTGCATAAACTATACCAGCATCTGATTTTCTCAAATAAGCGTCGGAAATATTATTGCCATGCTGGTCTTGTACGGCTCTGGTTGCAGAATTAGCAACGTTCGCACTTGCAGCATAATTCACGCTAAAATTGGATGGATTATACACATAATTATTACTACCATCATTACTGCCCCACAGCCATGTAGGCTGTCCGCTCTGTCCACGCCAAAGAAACGTCATTGGATTATTTATATTGCCGTCTCTTCCTAGCTTGGAAGAAATAGCCGCGCTTCCGGCAGTAGTGGCACTCCCAGCACTGTTCGCAGAATTTGCATTTTGCGAATAATCAACGCAAACATTGTATTTTGTGCTGTCAACATTACTGTTATTTGAAATCTCTAATTTAAAATCATCGTTTCCAACAAATCTACTCTGTAATAAATAGAAATTTTCATATGGCGTACCGTCGTTTTGTATTGATTGCAAATATCTTGCCCTTCCAGACGAAGAGGAATTTCCCCTTATATCAGTTCCGAGATTCGCTCCCCAATCCGTCGTTTCTAGTGTTGTTGTTGGAGAAACGCTCTCGTATTCATTTGGTTCATATGTGGAGGCATGAATTGTCCAATCACATTCATAATCTGTAGTAACATAATAAATTCCTCCGCCTCTCAAGAAGAAAACAGGCATAGATATCGAGTTTAATTGTCTATACCAACCGCAATTTTTATCTGTCCACATAGAATTGTTTGCTAAAATCAATCTATTACCGTTATTTGCTCCCCAGCCGCTACCTACTTCTTCTATTGCTAAATGAAAGAAGAAACCTTCTGCATGCGTCGACCATGGTGGCGTACCGCTTCTTCCAAGCGTTGTCATAACTTCCATTTGATTAATTTCGTTGTTACGCATTCTCGTACCTGTTACAGGATAATAAGTATTTGTGTCATATATGTCATCGTTTAATAAGATAGTTTTTTTGTGCTTTGCAATTGCCCCGATATCCATGGCTGTTATATTTACGAATCCTTGTCTGTATTCCGTCTCTTCGGCTCCTTTTACTCCAGAAACCATTGCGCCAGCCAGAACATCCCACTTTCCCTCTGCTGTGTAAAGAACATTGTTTCCAGCGCCGTAAAATATTCCTCCGCCATCAGAAAAGCGCTCATCGGAAACAAAAGAATCTGATATATTAAACATATATCCTGTTTTCTGATGTTCGGTATCGGAGAGTCCCTCAAAGGTTATCGTTCCCATCGGAACAATTCCACTGACACCTTGGATTACTCTTTTTGCCTGTTCATAATAGTATTCTGCGCAATCCGTATCGTCATTCTCCCGAACTTCTCCACCAGTTCCAATGGCATAACTTTGGGATAATCTGGCAGATTCCGCTGATTCTTCTGCTTTTACGGTAGAAGCTATTGCGCTTCCAGCCGCTTTTTCCGCCTCAGTGGAAGCGGCGGCAGCATGTTGCCCAGCTGTTTCTGCTGAAGCTAAGGAACTCGCCTCTGATTCCGCTGATTCTTTCGCGCTGTCCGCTGCTTCTTGTGCTGATATTGCCGCCTCTTCTGACTTTTGAGTTGCTGTAGTTGCAGATACTGCCGCCTCCGTTGCTTTGTTTGCTGATTCCGTAGCGGAGCTAGCAGCATTTATCTCAGATTCTTTGGCTGCAGTTTCGCTCACTTTTGCTGCTTTCTCGCTTGTATCGGCCGCCACTGCGCTGGCTTCCGCCTTGGCGGACTCCACCCGTATATCCGCCAAGTATTCCGGCCGCAGGTGCCTTTCCTGTATGCTCCCTTCTTTTACCTCTGCCTTTACCTTTCCATCTCCGCTTATGGTAAAATGCACGGTTTCGCTGTCCAAAAATTCATATTGTGTAATGAGGGCCGACAAATCAACATATTTTATCTCGCCATCTGAAAGCATGATAATAAGACGCTGTGTCTGGTAGTCATAATCGAAATTAACGGCCAGTTTTTCAAGTAGCGTATCAATGGTGTAACTTGCTCCGTTATAATGTGTGATTTTGAAAATTCCTGTTTCCTCATCATACTCTATGTACTTGACAAGCATCTGCGCTTCTGACTTATCAAACTTTGTGGAATCTAAAGAGATAATACGGTTGTCCATCTCATCCGTTGCCACGTCGATTTTATTCAAATTTTGCTCATTTAGCGGCGTTCTGTCACTTGGGTAGTTCTCCCAGACAATTCGGTAATAACACTTATTCATATACTCACCTCATATATCATAAATTAAAATAGTCAATCCTGTATTCTATTTCTGTTCTTTCTTCTGATATTAAATCAGAAGAACTCGCATTTCTTACGATAAGTTTTCCTTCCACATCAAAAACAAAAACGAATGTTCTTTTTCCAACATAGGAAACACCTTTAACTCTTTGATATTTTGGAAAAAAATTTGGATTTTCTCCATCAAAAAGTGCTGTAAGTACTTTTGATTCGCCAGCTAAATGCTTGTTTGTATAATATTTTCCATATATTGTGTTAAAAACTCCGGAAGTTTTAAGATTAAATGTCGCTTCTGCAACATCTCCTGGTATATCACTAGAATAAAAAAAATTCGCTGATGCACTTTCTTTACTTACGCTGTGTATCAATGCTTCACTTATAACTGCTCCATTTATCATTGCCCCTTTCGGGAAACTTACAGGATAAAAAACCATGTTAGGTGCAGGAATTCCTCCATACCCAAGGCTTATGCACGTCTCCCCAGAAGGAGCGTTTATGTTTATTACAGAACCGTTAATTCCACTGCTGACAGCTTCAACTTCTGCAAAAGCAAATTCATATCCTCCCGGCGGTCTTTCGATTGGATTTATGTACTGCAGATAAATACCGTCTTTCGCTTTAATAATAGTTCCGTTTATGCGCCCTCCTTCTATTGTTTGTCCCAGTATTTTTCCCCCGTTTAATAAATCACAATTTATCTGCCCAGTAGTGATGTTGTTTCCGTTTATGATTGTCTGTCCTCCAGTCTCAAGATTTGTAAAAGAAACCAGGCCGGTTAAATCTATCTTATCTGCAGTAACCTCATACTGGGTCCCTCCTTCGTCAGTGATTAACAACTTCACCTCCGCTGTTTTTCCAGTTTTATTATTCGATACGGACATTTCTATGCTTCTTACCGTTTTGGAAATTTTTGTTTCCAGGCCTTCTTTGGTATTTTTTATCGTCTCGTTTATCCCGGCGGCAGTAACGGAAATCTCCGTGGACAGCTCCTCTCCCATATCCCTCATTTCAAGTCTCGTTTCGTCGACGTTTCTTTCCAGGATATTTGTTTTTCCTTTTAATTGAATAATGGAATTTTGCATTCCGTTTACTTTTTTTGAATATTTTTCTACTCCATCAGATTTAAAACTATCACGAAGAGCCTGCGTGCCTTTCAATGTTCTCTGCAATACATAACTTTCTACAACATCATGTCTTGTTAAAATCCTTATAGGGTCCCCGACTTCCAAACAAGGGTTTCCAATCACATCACACTCAAATGGCCTGTATGAAATTTCGTGAATTTTATCATAAATATTTTTTGCAACAATTCGAAGCTCCGCCGCGGACTTCCCATACACTAAGAAGTTATTTTCAATAATATAACAGTTATCTTCTGGGCGAAGTCCTACTTCCGGCCATACCTGTCCTATATCATTCTCCTCTTGCCTTATTTGTAGTTTATCAATTGATTTCGTGGCAAAATCTTCATAAATACATTCTATGTAATAAGATTTTCCAATACGGTTTGATTTTGGGTCCTGTGGATATAAATGTCCTGTTTTGGTCTGGGGAAGATAATCTGGTGCGTGGTCCGGGAATAAATTATTAGCTGGATATAATCCTTGAATATTCTGCTTGAGGTAAATATAATGAAATTTTCCATCTCGGCCAATATGTCCAAAACATCCGTTTATTTCGCATATCGCTTTTATCACATCAAGGCCGCTAAGTGCGGATTCATTTAAAACACTCACCTGATCTGTTTCAATATCTTCTTCAACCTGGATTGTTTTTTTTATTATCATTCCATCATTTATAAGCTCTACTTCTTCTTGTTCTAAGCCGAAGTGATGTATGAAACTTGTGCGGAATTGCTTCATTGTGACTTTGCTGTCTTTGTGTGGCAATATAGTGTTATACCATTTTATTGCACTTGAATTTATGATGTCATACATGGCATCGTATGCTACTATCTCCCGGTAACTCTTGTCTCCAGAAAGTTTGTCCGAGTTCACTTTGTATTTTCCGATTAAAAAAGGAGAATCTGTATTTTTATCTATCGTCATTTTGACATCTAGCCATTTTCCAGCCATTGGAGAGAATACATCAGATATCTTAAAACTGAGTATACTTGATTCGCAGGAGCCAAAACGAAGCTCCTCTTCGGAACAAAGATTTTCTTCCAGCGTCATTTCTTGATTATATAAATCCTCATTGGTTAAAACCACATTATCAAATGAGATTGTCACCTGTTTTGGTATACTGTTATCTAAAAACAAATCTTTATATTTATAATCAATCATTTTCCTGCCTCAATATTCAATCAGTTCTATCGAAAAAGAATTATATTCTATATTTTTTGCAGCTTCATCGACTGTGCGAATGGAATATGTAATATCTGGCATATACATTGTTGCTGTTTTATATGTTAATTCCTCATCGTTCCAATATGTAACACTAAGCCTTCGCTCTCTCTTGCTGGTTATTTCAAGTGTCGCAAGGCCTATCACATTTTTGAAGGCTGTCATTTCCACCAAATCCATAGAGCGGATATTAAGCGTTAAAGAGGTTTTAAAATTCTCACTGGTTTCTCGATGTAGGAGGACATTCGCATCTCTGTATGCATCGATTTCCACTCTCTGGTTTGGCGTGGATTCCCAGCCGTCTGTAAGAATAAAACTATTTGGAAGAATCACATTCCCGAATTTTATAAGCCATCCTTCAAACATTTTTTCCTCCTAATATGCGAATCCGCTACGGCCGGTAGTCTTTCTATACATGCGGTCTTGTTTTACTGTTTCATTAAAAATTGTTTTTCCGTCAATCTGTGCGATGAAAGTATATTCTCCGCCACCTGGACCACCCATTTCTTCCATGGCCTGTTTAAATGCTTTTATCATTGTTGGAAGTGGAGTTTCTATGTTCGTTTGTCCGCGTGGCTGGTCTCCAAGTACTGCCATAAAAGGGTCTCCGCCACGGATTACCGCACCAGACGCAAGATATGGAATCTGCGGTGCTGTCTTTTTTGGAATATTAAAACCAAAACTTTTTCCTCCAAACTCAGGAATCCAATCAGGGATTTTAAAATTAAGGCCGTTTAACACACCTATCACCCCGTTTATTCCATTTATGACACCTCTTATCATTCCGTTTATAAAACCAATAATCGCGTTAATTGGCGCCTTTATTGCGTTCTTAATTCCTTCCCATATTGTGGAGGTAGCAGTTTTTACTGAATCCCAGACATTTGTGATTGTGTCTTTTATTCCATTAAATACTGTAGATACAGAGCTCTTGAGCTCATTCCAAATACCTGTTACTGTTTTCTTGATTCCATTCCATATATTTGAAGTTGTAGTTTTTATTGCATTCCAAACTGTTGAAGTTACGACTTTCACATTATTCCATGCGTTTATAATTGATTTTTTTATTGCATTAAATACTGTAGAAACTAAGGTTTTTAATATATTCCAAATTACAGTCAACGAAGATTTTATCCCATTCCATACTATGGAAGTAACGGATTTTATCCCGTTCCATACCGTCGTTATTGTAGTTTTTATTACATTAAATACAGTGGCAACAAGTGCTTTCATTGCACCGAGAACTGTAGATAGAATGCCTTTTATTGCATTCCAAACTATAGAAGTAGTTGTCTTAATACGTTCCCATGCTGCTATTATCACTGATTTTACTAATTCAACTCCATTTTTAATAAGGCTACCGATAATTTCCCATGTTGTAGAAAGGAGATTTTTTATAGAGTCCCATGTTTCTGAAAAATATTTTTTTATCCCGTTCCACGCCTTTTCCCAGTCTCCAGTAAAAACACAAACAACAAAGTCTATAATCCCGCTAAGTGCACCAGAAATATTTCCGATTATTTTTATAATTTTTTCAAGAACTATCAGTACAGTTTCTCCGATAAAATTAACAATCGGGGCAAGAACGGGCATAATGTTTTCTGCGGCCCAAGAAAAAAATGGAATTAATACGTTTTCCCAAAGGAGTTTTACTGCATCTACCAACTTCCCGATAAATTCTGCAACCTTTCCAATCGTATCACCAAACGGACCTTCCATGATTTCTTTGAATTTATCTCCAAGTCCTTGAAATACTGGAACTATGTATTTGTTATATCCATCCAGTAACTTGCCTACAATTTTTGAAAGTCCATTCGTAACAGAATCAAACAAAGGTTTCAAATGCTCATCGTACACTTTCGAAACTGCGCCCCTTATGTTTTGTACGATTGACAAAAGCCCACTTGTAAAAGGTTCAATAGCCTTCAAAGTTCCCTCTATTGCATCTTTGATTTTATCCTTGTTGTCAATAATTGGCTGGGCAATCATATTTAAGATATCCCGACCAAGTTTTGCAGCATTTTCAGAAATCAGCATACCTACTTCTACAAATATACCAATTAAATTTCCAGTAATCTGCTGCGCCGTATCGCTGCCAAATACCGAAAAGATGTCTGCCAGAGCAACAGAAAAATTTCCGATTATTGCTGCTATTTCTGTTCCAATATCAAGCATGGAAACAATATATTGTTTGATTCTTTCTTTGTTTTGCGTGAGGTATTTTTCCATGCCGCCCACAAGATTTTGCGCTATCGTAAGCCCAATGCTTGCAATGGAGCCTACGACCTGCCCCAGGGAATACGCTAACTGTTCTGCGAATCTGTTTGCCGCGGCGACAACTTCCGGGTCGGTAAAAATTTCTTTCAAAGTCTTCCCTATTGATAAGATGTCTTTTTTCAATTCTTCAAGTACTGGCTTATAGTCCCCAAGCCCCTCAAAGAATCCCTTGACAAATAAATCTTTCAGCTGCTTAAGCCTATCCAGGATTCCGTCAAGCGCGCCGCCGAGCGCAGCTGCGCCCGCCGTGTCTTCCTTGAAAGAAAGTTCCGGCATTTCAAATCCACCGCCGCCAGCACCTCCACCGGCTCCTGAGCCAGAACCCCCTCCCCCGCCTGAATCCTTGCTCAGAACATTCAGCCTATCGAATGGGGCAAGGGCTTTGCTTGCGGCTTTCCCGGCTTTCTCTGCCGACTTTCCAGCTGCATCCATTCCATTTGCCAGGTCGTCCGCCCCTCCTGCCGCTGCGGATAAATCCGATGCAAACTTGCCGGAATCTGCTGTTGGGATTTTTATGCCAAACAAACTCGACAAAACGGCTCCGATTTGTTTCGCAATCGCTATAAGCATAGTAAGCACTGTATTCAGAAATTTAATGACAGGTGTGAGGACGGTGATAAGCCCAGAACCCAAGATAGATAGCAATTCTTTGAACTGCTCCGACAGTATTCTTGTCTGATTTGCCCAGCTATCGGAAGTCTTTGCAAAATCCCCGGCCGCAAGTGCAGTCTGCTGCATGACATAAGCATATTGCAGCTCCACTTTTTCTGCCTGTGTCATGGCTTGGATGCTCTTGTTAATCCCCTGCTGCCTTGCGAACTCCTGGAGATTAACCTGAGTCATTACAACGCCATATTCTTTTAAAGATTCTGTTTCTCCGGTATATATAGACTTTAAGGCAAAAGAGGTCTCTTCTATACTTTTGTTATAGAAACTAGCCATATCAGCCGCACGCGCCGTCAAATTTATTGCCATGTCGCTGGACTTTTCCATATTATCAAGCATAGAGGCCCCCATAGCCATAAAAGTAGAGCCTAATTGTTTTGCAGATAATTGAGAGATGCCAAATTGTTTTACAGAATTTTGAGCAAACTCCTCCATCTTATAAGACATGCTGCCAAAGGCTGTATCAACGACATTTTGCACTTCCTGGATATCGCTGGCTGTATCAATAGCCTGTTTTCCAAGCGCAACCAATCCTGCTATTCCGAGACCAAATCCAAGAGAACCTATAATCCCTCTGAGGCTGTTTCCAATGCTTTTTATTCCGGAAATAAGACTCTTTGAGCCCTTTTCAAAATCTTTCGTATTTAATTGCGTGTTTATTCTTATACTTCCGTCATATCCTGCCATATAAAAAGACACCTCCACATAGCAGAGATGTCTTTATTCCCTGCCCGTAGCTTTTTCAGGTTAGCGGCACGCTCCATTTACGTGTCGGTAAACAATCATTTCTTTTTCTTTTCAAATTCTTCTATTTTTTTCAGAATGGTTTTTCTCTTCATTCCAACCCGGACTCCCTTAACTCCCATTGATTTTGCCTTTGCAAGCAAATCATTATAAGATTTTGCACCCGACTCAAATCTTTTCTGCCTGTTCTGTGCATATTCTTTTTCTCTTTGGGTCATGCCAGAACCAAATTTCTTTCCCTTTGAATCCTGCCAGGACATTACATAAGAACCTTCCTGGTCCTGTTTCTGTCCCTCAATCCATCTTGATGGTCTTCCATCATCTGTAAGCTGGGATTTTGGAACCCACACCATTTTAGAATATTCTTTTCCTGTATCTCTCCGTTGAAAATTAGCCTGCAACTGAACAGCTTTTTCTGATTCTTTAAAATATGATGGCTTACTCGGCTTCTGAGAAGTTCTTTTTGTCCCCCCCGTCTTCCCTTTTCCACCCATATTCGTACACATTATCCATACACCTCCTTTAAATCTCTGAGCCAGTCTACATATTCTTTGTTATCGTTCATCATTTCTTCAAAACTCGCGTCTTTTATTTTGTTATACCATTCTGTGCTCTGATTGACACTTCGGAATGGCCTTGCAGTTCCCGGACGCTTCATTGCTTTTGTTGGCGCAGGATAATTCTTGTCATAGGCCATATGTGGCAAATTGTATTTATTTGGAACAAAATTACTAAGTCCTAACGTCCCGCAACAGGTCAAATCATCTCCAAGAAATTGCAGTCTTGTTTCGCCGCAAAAGAATTTAAGTCCGCACTTATGCGCTTCTTTCTTTATTTCTTTGAAATGTTCTGAAAGAATCTCAACCGAATACTGATACCTGCTACCGTTCCATTCCATTCCGTCTGTACATTTCTTCTTTCTTCTCGTGGAGAATCCCTCTATTATAATTCCGTATGCTCCTGCATCCGAAAAAACCTTGAGATTTTCTTTGATTTCAGAAAAGTACACCGGGAAATATGGCTGAATCCTTATGATTACCCTTTTAGCCTTACTGTTTAACTTTTCAACCGTTTTTACGCGCTCTTCAAACTTTGGCGCGCCGCTTTCTAATGAGTCATATTCCTTACAAGCGACGGAAATCTGCACGACACACTCGCATCTCGAAATAAGGTTTACATAAGGTTCTTCTGCTATCAGCGTTCCTTTTGTGCTGATGATAAACGGATATTTTGTTTCTGCAAGCAATTTCAGACATTCAAGGGTTTTGCACTCCGTCTTTTCTATCGGTTGGAATGGGTCGCTCGTCGAACCCCAGTGTATGGGTATACTCCAGTCGCAGAACCTCGTTTCACTTGTCCGTTTGCCACTGATAAATAGACGCAAAGCGTTAATTCCTCCGTTTGTAGGTGCAACAATGTTTTTATTCGGCTTTTCGTTTGCGAAGCAATATGAGCAGGCAAAAGAGCATCCTGTATATGTATCAAAATGTATTGGGTAATCGCATCCAACGCACTGCGTTCCACATTGCATGGTATATATTCCTATTTTTTTATCTTTCACTGCTCCTTTCCTTTCTTCACATATTTCATAAACGCGTCATATTCCGCCTGCTCCTGCGGAGACATTTGGAAATCTTCTACGCTCTCAAGTGCATAACGTTCTTTGACCTTTTTAAGTTCTGTTTTGTCGGACGGCTTCAACTTCGGGTCAATCTTCTTTGTGCGGATATCCACAATTCTAGTAAAAGCGCATTCTTCCAGTGTGGACAAAAGCCCCATAAACACCCAAAAGTGCATATCAACAGTATTCAAATTTATCCCAAATTGTGCCAAAAAGGCAGAGAAGATGCGCCACTGGTCTACATCATAGTCCATATCCTTTTTCTGTTCTTCCTTGCCCTTGACAGGGTTGTCCGTATACCAGTCAGATAAAAACCACTGTATGCCCTCCTGCATGGTCGTCATGTCGGGGTATTCCTCGGCGCCCTCCACATCAAACAACAGCGCACAGGATATAGACATCTTTTCCATGTCAGTTAATCCATTGTCACTTAAAGCCTGAAACATCTGTACTCCTATGCGGAAATCGCTGTTGATGGGATAACCTTTGTATTCTGTTGGAAGTCTGTCAAGCATGATATTGAACATCAGCTTTTAGAACCCTTCCTGCCCTTGCTATACTTCCTGTTAATAGTCTGATTTCGCTCTTTTGCATACTTCTCAATAAACGGAGCAATCTTTTCAAAAAACTCCGCAATTGAATACATATCTGGAATGATACTTCCGAAAATCTTTTTCGATGCCCCGACACCGAAAATATTATCAATCTTTTCACAGGCCTCTTTACTTACCTTATCCCGGATATCAAGGACATTGCTAAGTGCTTCATGGTTGATTCCATCCCCATTGTCAGAAACAACTTTCCCGGCCTGCTCCTCTATGTCCTTAATGTTTCCCTGGGTGTTTTTCCCATCAAACCATTGCATCAATTCTGAAAATCCCCTGAAAAAGCCATTGTCCAAAACAGAAAATTCTATGCATTCCCCTGCGTCATTCACCTCAATCTTTTTCAGACCATTATCAATGCGTAAACTATCCATATTCCCTCCTTAATCGCTTAATGATTTCGATTTATCCAAAGAGGCTCCCGAAGCTCCTCCTGCTGTGAATTTCTTGGTTTCTGCATTGAACGTTCCCGTGATACCATCGCCGCGTCCACCAAGTGTAATAGAGTTTGTCACATTGGCTCCTGCGTCCCCTCCTGTATTTCCAACTGTAATCGTGCACATACGCTGTACTGCAGGATAAGATGGCCCTTCTCCTTTTATTCTTACTCGGACATAAGATGATACTGCCTCGCTTCCAGTCGGGAGAGTATCTACAAGATTATTAATCCATTCAGCAAGTGCTACATCTTCCTGGTCCACGTCCTGAATTTCGACAGAAATGGAAGGCGTATAGGATTTCGTATCAGTTGTGCCGTTTTTCTGATTAATCCACTGTTCTGTTTCCTCTTCTGCATTAAATTCTTCTGATAAAGACGCTATACCTTCTCCAAGCAAGTGATAATCTGTCTTTGACAGCGTTTTATCCATCGCTATATCTACAAAATGCTGTAATTCATGTCTTTTCAATTTTATGCTCCTTTCTTTCGATATTCCATTACCACATTTGATACATAGACAGTTGCTTTGTCACCCTCGACTTCTTCAACGGCTGAAAAACTGTCACTTGCGGTAAACTTCGTTATTTTTCTGTTTCCTGTTAATTTTGGAAGATTTTCTACATCTTCCAGCCAGCCAGCAATATTATCCAAAACGGACTGTGCATTTATCATCTGTCCGTTTCCGGTTGGAAAGCTCTGGTAGGCAAGCTGGATATTAAGCTCTGCCGTAAACCCTCCGGAAATGTCCCATTTTTTTATTCCGCCCCCGGCAGTTATGATATACACGCACTTTCCAACATCTTTAGAGTTGTACTTAATCTTTGCGTCCTTTGGAATAAACGGACACTCCGCAATCAGTTCCAGCAGCATTTCCCCGACCTTATCATATTCCGTTTTCGATAATCTTTCTTTTATCTCTTCTGCCATAACTTACACCTGCCTTTAATAATTCTACTGGGAGTTCTCCTGTGGTGATTTTATATTCCCTGTTATCTTCTGTCGGTTTAATATTACTTAACTTTTCAAAATTTATTTTGCTAAATTCCAAATCATATTCCGTTTTTGACAGGCGTTCTTTGATTTCTTCGGGCATAGGCTACTCCCTTCATCATGCATACCATCTGTCTACATTTTCAAACACTTCAATACCTTTCTCGTACCCAAGAGATTTAAGAACTTCACACATAAGCATATCCATTGTGTAATGGCCGTCTTCTATGTCATAATCTTCTGCCAACTCTGCCATTCTTTTATAAAATTCTTCTGGATTCATTATCTTCCTCCTATTTCAAATCTTGGTATTAAGGTATAAACGTCCACCGTATCAACGCTGAACGCATAGCCATATTACAATCCACCCACTTGGAAATGCGGAATCAAATCAAGCTGTGCAAAGCTATTCAAAGAATACACATAACCGTAATTCGCTTTCATGTACTCAAAGAAATTACCGTTGTAAAGTTCACTTGTACTGCTTTCTATCAATCCAGTAGGGGGTTCAATGTCAAGGTTAAGTCCTTCTCGCTTCACGATAACGAAGAAATCACCGCCAGTATTCAGAGTGAAGTATTCAAGCATTTCTTCCGTAGTCAGCTTTTCCCACTTTTTAGGGTCTTTGAATGGCTTTGGAAGTGTGCTGTTATTTTTGATTTTCAGTAGACAAGTACTTACATTCTCTTTTCCTGCCCTGGTCTGGTTTTCTTCCTGCGTGAACTCAATCCGCACATTATCAAACCGTGTGCCGAAATATGTTTCGGTTTCCATCAGACCGTTTATGTACCGATTATAGACAACAACGCTGTCAACATAGCCTATTCCCATAGCGGTCACGCTCCGTAATTCAACATAAAAGGCTCACGTAATGCCTTGTATATCTCTTTTTCAATTTCATCTTTGTAAACGGTAGTCATTACGCCGCCGACATTGATTTGCATGGTTTCACGCAAAGCAGGAGCCGCCGCGCTCACTCCGGCACTGATACCGGCTTCTCTGGCAATCTGCGGTTCATCAATGTATGCACAAGCACACATTTTTTTGTAGTCGCATTTATCCCTCTTGGGGCATTTCTGGCACTTTTCAGCCATTTGTGATATAGTTCCCATTATTCGCCGCCCTCGCTTTCCTCTGGCTCCGTTGGCTTATCCACTGGCTTATCCTCCGGCGGCCTGCTTATCGGGGCATTGCGGCGTGGGTAGGGGATTCCGGCATACAGAAGATTGACACCGTTTGCGTCCGGCACGCCGCCCAAACCGTCACGCACAATACCATACACCATAGCGTCAGCCACTTTCTTATCTTTTGCCGCCTCCATTGTGGCGGTACTGGCAGAACCAGCGGCAGAATATCCAATGCTTTCAGAACCGCTTGAAATGGACGTTATAACCTTGCCCTTTACCGTCCCGTCAGCCTGCGCCACCGTTCCCATGCTCTCCATAGCGGCGGCATTGTAACTGTCAATCTGATAAAGGAAGTCCGCCATTTCACAAACGCAATCCTTGACCGCTTCCACGTCTCGCTCATTGGTCGGAAAGGCAAATTGCAGTTTATTTCCGGTTATGCCGTCAATCCTGCGTTCTGCCCTCCGACTAAATCGCTTGTAATCGTCCGCAGACATTTTTCCGCCGTATTCAGTTTGGTAATAGGTATAATCTGCGTACATGCCTACTCCTTATGAGAGATTGCTCTCTTTTGCCGCTTTTGCGGTTTTTGCCGTCGGAGTTACCGGGGTAACATTTTCAGATTCCGGGTTTGTGCTGTTTGGGTTGATTGTTACAACCGCAATAGCGTCAATGTATTCTGCAAAGAGTGTAAAGCCCATCAGAGCATATGAAACGCCTGTTGCTCGGTCATAATCTCCTGCTACCGCAAAACCAATCAGATTTGTCACGCCATCTGTGGTGTAATGCAATCCAAGTTTTGCAAATCCGCTGTTCTGTGGATTTACATAGTAGGAAACAATATTATTGATAGGCGTTGCAATCATCTGCCCTCTCGGAATCTCGCTGGAAACGAAAGTCAGTTCTGCGCCGAGAAAGTTTTTCAGATAGGTAAAACCGAAAGCCGTCTGCATGGTAATTTCGGAACTGCCAAGATATGCGTACAAGTCAAGTGTATTTACAAATACCGCAATTCCGGTAACGTTCCTGTGCATTTTCTTGAACTTGTCCTTCACCTTGCCAAGAGCCATAGCGAAAGCCATCTGAAAAGTCTTTTCCTCGAATGTCATTGTGCCTGTCTTGAGGTAGTCGTAAAATCTGCCGGTCACGTTTTCCTGCAACTCGACAAGAAACTCTTCGTCTGTCATGTTGATAGCCGCTTCCTCTCCGTGTTCTGCGACTGCTTCGATAGATACCTCTTTTGCATACTTCTCAACCGTAATCTTTGCATACGGCTTTTCTTTTACGGTAAAGTGGGAACGGGGAATAAACTCACCCTCGCCGACTTTTCCGTCCTGTAACTCACCCTCTGCGTACTTTGACGTGAGTTCTGTGCCGTTCGGCTTCTCAATAGGGCGTGTAATACCCATAACTTCCTGTAACGCTTCCCAGTTACGGGCGAACTGCGTTACAAAGTCGATTTTTCTTGATGTAACCTGTATGTCAGCACTTTTAATTAAATTCTCATGTGCCGCCGTTGTAATTTCTGCCATTATTATTCTCCTTTACTGAAATTCAGAGAGATTCTCGGCTATGGCTTTCTGCCTTTCTGTCCTGTCTTTAATGCCGAAGATTTCCTCCCTTGTCATTTTCTTTGCGCCGCCGCCATTCGGATTCAGCGGCCCCGTGAACGGTTTCGCCCGTCCTGCTTCAAGTTCTTCCTGCTTTTCGTCAACAAAAGCGGAAGCGTCTTTCTCTTTCATCTGCGCCAGCAAGTCAGACAGTCCTAAAATTTTTCCGTCCTTTACTTTCAGTCCGGCTCCTCTGATTCTTGCCATGATTGCTTCTTTTGCCGCTTCGGAAGTGAACTTGTAGCTGCTGATTTCCTCTTTCAAAGCGTCCTCGAAATCACGCTGCGCCAGCTTGTCCGCATAATCCTTTTCAGCGTCCTTTGCTTTCTGCTGCCATGTTGCAAGCTCTGCCTGCATGGTTTCCACGTCCACGCCGTCAAACTTTTTCAGCGTTTCCTCTGCGGTGTCAGCCCGCTCCTTCTCCTTGTCACGGTCAGCGGTCAGATTCTCATTCTCTTTCTGCAATTTGGAAACGTCCTTCCCATACTGCGCCATAACCTTTTCGGACTGTTCATCTGTCAGCCCCCAAGCCTTTAATTCATCTGTTTTCATGTATTCCCTCCGTTATTAGGTTATTTATAGGTGTGTAACCGTCCACCAACGGTCTGCCATTTTGTAGGACTTGGCTTGTCCAAAATTGAAGCGGCTGGAATCGAACCAACATCTTCCCTTGCCTGTTAAAGCAATGGTCGCTCTATCCGTTAGGCTACGCTTCAAGGGAGTGCGCCCACCCACAAGGGGCAGACGCTAGGATAAGGGAAATGTTGCACCTGCGCCATAGACCACCTGCAAGCAGAAAGCATAACCACAAGCGCAAATGCACCTGTGCGGAATCGAACCGCCTTTACAGCACCATTACTGACGGATGCACCCTCTTAGGAGGGTTAGGAAATCTATCAAATATTAGATAATGTCAAAATAAAAATGCCAGCAAACACGATTTCTCGTATCTACTGGCACTGAAACTTTGTTACTGACACTAAACTATTTAATTTTCATTAATTCTTTTGGAAATTCCTGTATGAGTGGTTCGCCCCATATATCTGCAAGGCTTGATTTCATAAATACCGGAATATCGGAATATTCACATTCCATCACAATTCTTTCAACCCATTCTCGCTTTGGAACAACCTTGTCTTTTCTCCGTCCAGTTTCAGCTCCGATTATTACCCAATCAGCCGGACAATGCGAACAAAATCCGGGGCTTATTGGTTCTAGTATAGGTTCTATGCTAACAAACAGATTTTTCACTGCACAATCGTCTGCATGATGAAATTCCCATAAATCAGATTGCTTTGTTACAGAGTAACCATACCAATGTTTATTTGGCAACAATCCTTTTTCTGACAGTTCAATATATCTTTGCTGATTCTTTGTCAGAAACAAATAATTGTGATGTGGTGCTTTTTCGCAAGACCTAAACACTTCCTCAATCCAACTGTCTGGCACCCACTTCCCGAACAAATCAGCCATAGAGCAGACAAAAATGTTCCTTCCTTGTTTTCCGATATAATCATTCAAGCGGTATTTATGGAATGTCGGATGAAAGTCAAATGGATATGGAACTTTCTTTCCTGCGCTTACCGGACATTCAAGTAATACTCTTTCGTTAATATCCGGTTCGCTTGCGTGAAATCCGAATCTGTGCGCTATACCTCTTGCATAGCAGTATTCACACCCATGATTACACCCAGTAACCGGATTCCATGTTGAATCACACCAGTCAATCTTTGTTTTGTTCATGCAAATTCCCTCCACAAATTTTATTTATTTTATATTTTCTGTCTTGCCCTCTTTAATATCTATAACCGTTTCCCTCTTGCACTTCGGGCAGAACACAATGAGATTTTTCGCCTCCGTGTCCGGTCTGATTTTCGTCCTGGTTTTTCCTCCGCAGATGGGGCAGAGTACCCATTGGTATTGTGTCATGGCTGTTCTCCTATCGGTTCAGGACTGTCACTGTAACCTATGTATTTTCCCTTTTCAAAATCTTCACATCTTCCATCTTCCGAAATATGTACTGTATTATCTTCAAAAATTTTCATGCAATTATCTTCATAATAATTTTTGCATTTACTGTTCAAACAAAATATACCTCTTACCGATTCCATTTTCCTATCCCTCCTGATTTCCATTTATAAAAAGCATTAGTACCGCAGAAAACGCTTCCCATTTGTCCCTGTCTTTGATTATATTCAGTGCCTACATATCGGTCTTACCTTATGTCGCGCCCATTTCCTAATGCCTTTTATGCTTATATTGTACCGCAGTTTGGTGGGGTAGTTGTACCAAATTAAACGGTCATCCTCCAAATCATAGCAGAAACAAAAGCGTTTTGGTTGTCGTTTAATCCCCTGTTAAACTTCCTATCAAGGTTGAATCCCCATGACAAATTGCTTTCTGCGCGCTCTTTCGGGTCTTTGTTCAAAGCCTCTCTCTGATACCTGCTCATTTCCGGAAAATCTGGTCTTTCTATCACTTCATTCCATTCAACATTGCACCAGTGGTCTTTAAACACATGCATAAATGCTTCGCAATCCTGCATATTTCTAAAATAAAAAACTGTTATCGGTTCATCTTTTGACTGTAACTTTACCATTCCCATATCCTCCCTTTTGCGGTTTCCGACAGGGGAAAACTCCCCTACTGAAATTATCATACCACGAATGAATAAATTATTTGTACCAACTTAAAGCAAAAGAGCGGCATCACTGCCGCCCCTCTGCAATATTACATCTCTGCAATTTTCCTTGCCCAGTTCTGGATAATCTCCCTTTCTTCCCGACAGTCCGCATCCTTGAACATCTGTTTCATCATGCCATGCACGCCAGACATAAAATCTTCCAAAGCGTCAAGCATTCTGTTCTTCGCACCATCATCCCGGCTGTTGGAGTATTCCATTTTCCGGCTACGATACTCGTCCATGTCGGTATCATCTCCAGAAAGGCGGGAATGGTTCGGACGGTGCATATATTCCCCGGTGCGCTGGTTGCGTCCTCTGCGGTATGAATTGCCGTTGTCGTAGTTATCACGGGAATACCCACGGTCACGGCTGTTACCACCACCATAACCACTATCCCGGCTGTAATCCTCCATATCACGACTGTACCCATCTCTGGAATAACCGCCGCCCTCTTCCATCATGTTGATTTTGTCCACGCCCTTCACAATCTCCACAAGCTTATAGGCATTGTCAATGTTGGACTGGGATAAGCCTTTTTCCTCAATCGCTTTTAACTCTTTTTCTGCGTTTTCTCTTAATTTATGCATGATCAACCCTCCCTTACTGCAATCAGGTTAGCGTTCTGCACCTGAATCGCCTGTGTGGACGTGTTTTCGACCGCCACGGTTGCACAGCACCCTCTCGGCACGTCTATGTAAGCCTGTGCGGACACATTAAAGAAGTTCTCAACCGCCGACGGGGTTACAATCATTCTGGTGGACTGCAAAGGCTCTCCGTCAACCGCAATCGCTACGGAGATAGCTTCAACCGTGCCGCCTGTCGGAATCTGGATATTTCCCGAAAAGCTGACAAGAAATCTTGCCTTGCAGTTATTGGTAAGTCCTCTCAATTTTACAATGCCGCTCCCCTCCCTGTGCTGTATGCAGTTTGAACCGCACACGGGGGTTTCGGTTAATACAACATTCTGCCCTGCTTCTACGGTCTGCAAGGCAATTCCAGTATATTCTGCCATGTTATTTTCCTCCAAATAAAAAACTACCAACTGATATAGCTGATAGTTTTAATGGTCTTATTCTGTTTTTCCTCCCCATTGTTCCGCCATTGCCTTAGCAACTCCCGGAAATGTCTTTGCTCTGTTTTTCTGCCTATCTTTGCCGCCTTTCATAAACCATGTTCCTGCTTCGTGACAGTTGCATTTATAATCAACCTCATTTGTCGGTATCAACTTCGGCAATCCACGCAGCCATAAGCGTGTCTTTTTCTGTACCGGGTGTCCAAATTGGTAAGGCTGTATTTCCTGCGTGTGCGGCGGCATACCGAATATCCGGCTTGATACGGGATTTTCTACCGCAATCCTCGGACAATCCGCATTGAGAAACTGCATAAAGAATTTCTTTGCTTCAAGTCCTTTCATGTACCGTTCTTCATTCAAAACATGGTCTTTCCATAAATGCTTCGCTCCTGCATTGGAAAGATATGTACATGGTGGGAATGCTATAATCATATCCCATTTCATTTTCAAAAGCTGTGTCACGTCCTGCTGTAAATGCCATTCCGGGTGTCCGCCGGAACATTCCTCAATGTCGCACGAATACGCTTCATGCCCCAATCTCCGCAATTCTATTGTTACAGCTTGACTTTCCTCACAAGCAACTAAAACTCTCATTCCACACCTATCCTCTCTTTGCTTTCATACACATATTATCTCATATTTCAAGGTGTGATTTGTACCATTCTATCAGCTATATTCAGTTGTCAATGTCCAGTTAATCGCAAAAGGACAGAATCAATGTTCTGCCCTCCCACGTTGTAATAACGGCTCATGCCGAACATTTCCGATGTTTCACGGAAAAGATACTCATTTTTCAGTTTTTAGCAGTTGCCACACTGATTGCAGTTACCGCCCCAACCGCCGCCGTTGAACTGTCCGCAACAATTTGTCGGGAAAGATACCTGCGCCGGGGGCTGTACGACATATGCCGGAATAGGGCAGTCGTTGCCGGTTCTGCGGATAATCTGCGCCGTGTTAGCGTCCATGGCTGCCATAAGTGTTGCGTTCTGGTTCGCCTGGGATGCTGCCAGTTTCAGCGTCTGGTTCTCTGCCTGTAAGTCAGAAATCTTCTCCTGGCACAGATAGTCGAGGATTGCCCTTGTGCCTGCGTTCTGGCTGTCGATAATGTCGCGTGTGTTTACATTCATGGTATTTTGTAAATCACATGTGTTCTTCGCCATGTTGTAGTTCACGCCGTCAATCGCGCGCTGCGTCTGGCAGCAACAATCGGAAATCTGACTGGACAGGTTGCAAAATCCACGCTCAACACCGTTAAATCCCTGCATCATTCCCATCTGCGTGCTGTTGAAGCCGCTGTTTACGGCGTTTGTGAGTGCATAGGTGCTGTCACAGATGCCCTGCTGAATGGCATTGATACCGCTCTGCAAGTTATTAAGGGCAAATCCTTCATTGATATCCGCGCGGGTTAAAGCTCCCTGTAATCCTGCGGAATTTCCGCCGAATCCTCCACCAAAGCCGCCGAAACCGCCCCAGCCGAACATACCAAAGATAAGGAAAAGGATAATCCATGCGCCCCAATCTCCGCCGAAGCCGCCGTTATTGTTATTACAGCCACTAGGCTCTACGTTCATCGTAATTGGTACTCCTGATTCCATCATGTTTTTACTCCTTGAAATTTATTTACAAACTTTGCGCAAAGTTATGTATCTACTTAAAAAATCCTTTAAACATCCCCTGCATCTGCTGGGCTTGCTGTTGTACTTGATTAAGTTGCTGCTGACTTACTTTTCCAGATTGGAGCAGCTTATTTATTTCCTCCTGTGGGTTCTTCCCTTTCATTTCCTGCATAAAGCGTTGGAACTGCTGCATCATATTTCCGCCGCCCCGACCGCCCATTGCTCCGAAAACCGGACTACTCATTAGCATTCCCTCCCTTATTTCTTGGCTTGCTTGTTCCTGCCGTTGTTCTCTTGGTATCATCGCCAGTTGAAATATTGACAGGAAAGTTATTCAGTCTGTCCAAAATCTCCGCATATTTTCCCTGCAAGTCGTCATATTCCGCTCTTGTGACATATTGTCTATCTAAATCTATTTGAGCCGGATTTACGGATTGTGGTGCGTTCTGCGGCATACTCTGATTGCGTTCTGTATAATCAAATACCCGAAGCGGCAACGGAATCCCAGAAGCATCTGCAGATTTGATATAAAACACTGGATTCTCACTGTCCATCAGCAATACGGACTGCCCGGCTCCTACAATCCAGCTTTTAGCCGCCGCCTCTCCTTGCACATAAATCAATGATTGATTTGATTGTGCTGGTTGCTGCATAGGCTGATACTGCTGCGCCTGCAACTGCGCCAGCCTGTCCATAGGCGGCTGCACCTGTGGCGCATATTGGTACTGATATGGTTGGTATTGATTTGAATATGCCATCTGAATGCCCTCCGATTTCTTTCTATGGGTAAATTTTTGCATAAAAATAGAGAGTTTCCCATACTCGGAAAACCCTCGTTTTTGTTGCGTTTTTTATTCAATTATTCTCCGTATTTATCGCGGTATTTCTTGAAAAATGCCTCTTTAAGCGGCAATACCTTTATAATCTTTTTGGTGACGGATTCAGAAAGTTTATTGATTTTAGTCATGCAATATCCCATTTGACCGGCGATTTCTTCAAAACTCATTCCATCGCCCTCATTCCTCAAATCAAAGAACATGGATTCGTCCGGCGTGAAATTGCACTCATTTTTAAAAAGTTCCAACTCCCATTTGACAAATCCTTCAACTTCCTTTTCTTTTTTCTTCCTCATGCCACCGCTACTTTCTTTTCTTCTTAGTTCCCCTAGTTCTGCCCTTCTTCTTGCTTCTTATCTTCTGTCCCATTATGCACATCACCTTCAATCTCTTTGTTGTAATAATTATATCCCTCGCCGTCCTGTGATACATAGTCATAGGACTGGAACACATACAACCAAGCCATATTTGTTCCGACAAGCAGAATAATTAAAAGAACAATCACTATCCACATTGTTTTAAGCTGCTTAACCAGTGCGCCCAATACATCGGTTGCGCCGTTTTCTTTTTCCTTCACATTATCCCTATTTTCCATATCTTCCCTTAACCTTTCCACAAAAATCACAAACACATTGACCGACAAACGGAAGAAACCACTCTTTCATCAGCATAAAAGCCAAAATTGATATTTCACCAAGTATCACCAATGAGCCTATTATTACTGGCATTTCCATTCCCAAACCTCCGCTCTGTATTTCCCTCATTATAGCAATTTTAGGGAGTGGTTGCAATCTCATATTTCTGTTTCAACTCTTGAATCTCTGTTTCCAATTCCTCTATGTATTCGTCTTTATGGTCGCAGTTGTGGCAAATAGAGGTAGAAGTCCATGCAAACGGATTCTTGATTTTCTCATTGATACGGTCGGTGTGCCAGCGTTCCAATTCTTCCAATGCAGATATAGCCACTTTCGCCGCTTCCATTCTCTCTATCAGCCTTGAATTATCACTTTTGGGTTCAAAGTCATTATTATACGCAATCATGCTTTCAAGAGTGCTTATCTGTACTTGAAATTCTCCTATAGCTTCTTTCCTTGTCAATGCCTATCCCCTCTCCCAAAAATAAATCACACTCTTCCCGGACGAATCCCAAGTATCATAGAACCGCCCGTCCACCACCGTCACTACATGACCGTCAAGCCCAAGAACGTATGTACCATGCGGAAAGTTGCAGCAAAATTTGTAAACGTCCATAGGGTAATCCGGCTCATAGCGAACATAGCCGTTATCTGCCAGGTATTCACCCCATACTTTATTTGCTGACAAAACATCCTTTTGACGGTACGCAATCTGCACAAGGTCGTCAAAGACTTCATTCCATGTGCGGTTTGTAGCCTTGCAGCACGCACGAATGGCGCAGTCGCCGACACGTCTTTTTAAAGGATTGCTGTTATATTCTACCCATCTATTATTCATGCTGTATCTCCTGCCATTCCACGGGGTGTATTGCATTTACCCATGTTTTCCCATCATAATATCCCACAGAGTATGATTTCCCGTTGAATATCAAAACTTCTTTGTCATGCTTTGGCGGCTCACTGCATGGAATCCAGCCGCCGTTTGTCGCCAACTTTTTGGATAATGCCTCTATGGTGTCAGCGGCTTTTCTAAGCAATCTCTGTAATATCTTTGCCTCCGCACGGTTTAATTCCCATGCGCTCCCGACAGCGTTGTAAATATCAGCTTTATAACGCAGTTCTCTTACCTGTTCGCTTATTATACTCATCTTCCCTACCTCCTACCACAATTTTACAACAGATTCGTGCGGGGGTTGTACCAATTATTCAGAGGTTTTCTCTGCCTTTCTCTGTAACTCATTAAAATACTCTTTCTTCGCAATCACATATCCATTGTCCAGCTCAATGTAATTCTCGTGGCATATAAATGGTCTTTTCCACAAATTATCAGTTACCTTATGTGCGTCTTTAACGTCCATCATGATTCTTCCTTCTCCTTTTCTTTCTTATATCTCCTTGCCCCAGCATTACTCCGCTTTGTCTGCTCCCTGCCGAAATCAGCTACCTTTATGCGGTCATACTGCGGCTGCAAGTCGTTCTGTTTGCAGAAATCGTTGTACGCCTTGTTTTTCTGTGTGAGCTGGTACGCCATGCGGTCATAATCCCTCTGCAATATCTCCTTAACGTCCGTTTCTGCCACGCCGGATATTTCCTGCTCTTTCACAATCAGCTTTCGTTTCCATGCCCGCAGACTCCGCTCCATTGCACGCTGTTTCTGTTGGAGTTCATACCGCTTTTTGTTTTCCTCGCTGTCTATTTTCAGATTGCCTTTTTCGTCCACATAGGGATTGCGTAGGAGCTTATCCCAAGGCTTGTGTGAGTGCCGGCAGTTGTATCCGTGTAATCCAAGCGGATTTTTAACGGTCCCTTGCCCGGTGTTCGGGTCCACATCATAGCCTGTCCGTTCCAGTAAATTCGGGTATTCTGATGTGGTCCCTCGGATTTTATACACCTTGCCTTGCCAGTCTGCATGAGAAGCAAGAGCTGGCTGTCCTTTCTGCGCCACTCTCGCCCCCAGATGCGCCGATACAAGGACATACTCAATTCCGCCCTCAACTATGTACTGATTCGTGACCTGTGCTGCTGTCTGGTTCATTGATGTGACAACGCACAATCTAACCGCCGCTTCCAGTGTCCGGCGTGCACCACTCGGATAATCCACATATATCCCTCGGACAGCATACCTATCCAGAATATCACATACCGCCTCTGAATAGCTTTGTGCACCAGAAGAAACCTTCAAATCAGCTTCATCAAGCATATTTATAAGGTCAATCTGCGACTGATTCATGGTCGTTCGTGTGAGGTTCGTTAATTCACTTAAGCTCTTTTTATATTCAGCGTCCATAATACGGATTACAGCGGCATTTTCAAGTGGGTTCGATAATTCTATGCCTAACTGTCCTAAAGTTGCTCTATCGTCCTCCCACGAAGTCAGAACGGCATCTTGCAGGAGGAAGCGAAGTTCTTTTCGTGTCAGACCCGTCAACTTCTGCAATTTCTGCTCAATCGCCGCCTGGCTCTCGCCCATCTGCTGCAATTTCCAGATAAGGCGGTCGGCGGTTGCGGTCATTTCCCCAGCGGAGAGTAGGCGTCGGGTGATGTCTTTGAGGATAAAGTTTTCGAGTTGTCGGTAGAGTTCAAGCAATCTATCCTCTTTGTGGTCGAAGTATTCCGGCGGCAACATAGCTCAATCCATCCTGTCAAGCTGTTGCATATCGAAAAAGTATCTAACATCAAACTGTGACGGTATAACAAAATCTCCGTCAAAGTCTGTGCTTATATGCCACTTTCCGTCAGACCTTAACTCTGCAACTTGTGGCAGACATTCTTCCTCCCCGTCAAAATACTTAATAAGCACCCAATCATATTTTTCTCTGCTATACTCTGATATTGGTTGCCATCCTCTAAAATTTTTCATTCCACTACTCCTTTCCTGCTGTCCTCTTGACTAAATCTATCCATTCATCTTCTTAAATACAACAAATATTCCCTCTTCCTTATAGCAAGTTGCTGAAACAACTTCTAATCCGTTTTCCTCTGCATAATTATTGATAACATCATCAATCAAGTACGCTTCAATTTCCAGAGTATCATCAGAATTTCTATGTACTCCATATTCAAAATACTTAATCATAATATCATTCCTTTCCTGCGGTTCTTTTTACCAACCTTACCCAATCATCACCGTGCTGCGCTTTCGCTTTTTCAAACCAATGGTCTCCCGTCCCTGATGTGTGGTATGTAAGAGGTCGCCCTGTCGGGTTCTTCTTTGGTGGAGAGTACCAGCTGGTTATATTGCCCTCTGCGTCCTTTATAGGGATATTTGGACCATATACCTCACCTTTATACTGATAATGTGCATAAGGTGTGTTATACTCAATCTCGCCGCCATATATCCCCTGCGGATAATTCACGCTGTTACGGAGCGTTCCCTGCTGGAATGGTATCAGAGGGTCGCAGTCGGCCACCACTTGCATATTCAGCAATTTTTGGGCTTCTTTAAAATTTCGGTCTATCCGCTTAGTGTCAATATTTATATCGACATTCCCTATGTGCTGTCTGATTTTCATAAAATCACACTCCGATTGTAAAAGCTGCTACTTCTGACAATAAAAAGAATATTTTTTCCTTTCCATCTTCTGATGAAAAGCCTGTAACAGAATTAGAATTGACATTTTGGAACATTTCTTTTGCTACCTGTTCGCTGTTATACTTATCTGTTTTATATATTCCTTTAAGTATATTGCCGCTTTTCAAAATAATAGTTACTTTCCATTCATACATTCCCTATTCCTCTCCAAACAATCCTTCCTGCGGCTCATTCTCACTTTTGGCTTCTGCCACAAGTAGTTTAGCCTCCTCTTCACTCATGCCCTCAAATTTTGTGTAGTAAAGCCAGAGAGGATATTTCCCTTGCATAACGTATCCCCAGTGCCTTGACCTATCCTCCTCCCAGTTGTACGTGATATCCCCAAAGTCATAATTTACCTCGTACACCCCAACCGGCGCAAGGCTGTATATATCAGCGTATTTATCCAGCGCATAGATAAGTCCGTCCGTAGCCGACTGGAAGCTGTCCCGTATCTGCTTTATGTACTGTATGGTCTCCCGGTCGTCTGCTTCCACCTGTGTTGCGGTAACGTGCCCCGTCCTACCGTTTAACACAAACTGCCCTGTACTGTATCCACACTTCACACCGACAAGATTTAAAAAGTGGTCTATTCCGCTCAATCTGTCCGCTGTCTGCAATGCCGGATTTACTTCGTGGTATTCATCTCCCGTAGTGCTACCAGGCAAGATACGCACATGACGGGGCAATGGTTTCCCAGTCTTGTCCACCGCACCGCCGGGAGAGAACCGGCTTCTTACTGGTCGGCCAGGTTCATCTATCAGCATGTCACCTAGGAATGTAATCTTCTGGCTGTCAAATATTTCATCTTCTAAGCGCGTCCAAGCAATATCCAGGCTCTTTAATTCCTTCTGTGCATTGGAGAAGATAGACACGCCAAGAGGACTACTCATATCAATGTTATTGGCTAACGGAATTTTGAAGATGGAGAAAAGCGGCTGCTCAATATTCTGGTATGCTACGTCCTCCTGTAAATTCACCCACACGGTTTCTTTTATGCTGCACTCCTGCCCTATGCCGGTCGCCCCGGTCGCCTTGTACGTTTTGTTAGTTATTCGGAATATCCGAAAATCTTCTGATACGTCCTCGAACCTCTGCCATTCAAGCCTTGTATAATACCATTTATCTCCTGGCTCATGGTAATGGTCGAAAAATATACCTCCGTCAACCTTCCCGTCCGTGGCGTGCGTCGGGCAGAAATCCCACGGCATGACATAATCTATGCCCTCACCGTTAGGTTTTAAGATGATATACCCAAAAGCACAGGCCTTCTCGCATTCTTCATTCTTCATCCGTGCAATATAACTTTCCATGAAGCTATTTATCCATTCTGCCCTTGCAGAACCCTCTACAGTGATACCCAGTGCAAGCGTGGTAAGCCTTGCGGTTTCGTTGCACAGCTTCTTTGCAAAGTTAAAGGATTCTATGTCAATGTTCCCTCTGTCGTCCGGCAGTGTCCAGTCCGGCTTTCCCTGGTAGATATTCACCCAATCATTAAGAGCCGCTTTCATCACGTCGCTTTCGATTGTTTCAACCCCGAATTTGTCCTGCGCTTCTTTCTGCCACAAACTGTCCCACCACCTTTTTATTGATTGTATTATTCCCATTATGCGTGATTTCCTCTCCTGTTATAGAATTGCTCAAACGCATACCGCAAAGCGTCTATTGCGTGATTATTTGCGTCAGGATAGCCGGAAATAACTTCTCCGTCCTTATCCCTTTCATACTCATATTCTTTTAACTCTTTTCCGGCGTTCGGCGTCCTTTTCATATCAATAACAATATGTCTACTCTGCAACCACTTCATACCATATTCAACGGAACCGGGACCTTTTATTGCTCCCCTTGCAGATATCCCCATGTCCCGATAATCCACCACGGATTTAGGTTCTGCACTGTCGCAAGTGACAGCATAATCTGTATAGCCTTTATCCTTTATCCATTGCGCCGTTACTGCGTTCTGCTGCTTATTGACATAGTTTTCATCAATCAGATAGATTGTTTCCTTTGAAGCATTGTAATAAGCTCTGATAAATGCGTAAGGGTCAGGGAAATATCCCCAGTCAGCCCCCTGAAAAATTTTGTCCATGTGGCTGATTTCTTCGTCCGTAATCGTCCGAAATTCAAGATATTCAAACACCATACCGCCGTTACCATTCGCCACGCCGCCGTACTCATGCTCGTAGGCTTCTGGATTGATTTCTTTCAAATGCTCCGCCTTATCAATAAATGGTTGCCCTAGCCACTCTTTAGGCACGTCTTTGTATGTGGAGCTGTGGACAAGAGTATTTTCTCCAACCTCCTGCACATACTCATTCGCCCAGTTGTTGGCGGTCTTTGGCGGGTTAAATGATTTGAATATCCACGCCAACTCGCCGCCACGGATAGCAGACTGTTCTATTTTTCGTACTTCGGAATCTCCGGCGAACTGGTCTAATTCCTCGTACCACAGGATACCGATATAGCCAAACTCCGGGTTGATAGATTTAATCTTGTCCGGGTCGTCTGCACCTCTGAAATATATCTTCTGCCCCGTGGCTTTCAGCGTGATTTCATATGGTGATTTTGTGGAAGTAAATTCCTCGTCAAATTCCTGCTTTCCTATCGCCCACTTAATCTTGTTATAGACAGAATCCTTGATAGTGTTCGCAACCTTACGGCAGACAAGAGCGTGTATGTCATGGTGATTTTTGAGGAGCTCCACAATCACCATTCCGACAGTGGAGGACTTCGTAGAACCACGCCCGCCCTTGAATATGTATTCCAGATACACACGGTTCCTTATCGCACGGATAGCGGCGTGAAAAGCGTCCGGGATATTGTCCAAGTCCATGTGATAAGTCTTATTTCGCAACGCTTCTTCTGCCGCTCTCTGCTTTTCTTCCTGCTCCTGTTTAATAAGCAAAATCTTTTCAAGGTCGCTCATTGCCTTTAACTGACTGGAAAAGTCGGCGGCGAATCCGAAAGAATCCACTTCCAATCCTTTACCGATTCTTGAACGCCGCTCCTGAATCTCGGTCAAGGTCATAATGTCGTAACCGTTCTGTTTTTCGATTTCTTTCTGTTTTTCCGCTATATAGGTGGAAATTCCGACATTGTCCAACATTTTATATGATTGTGCTTTTGCGTAATTTTTTGAATACCCTGCGTCTAACGCCGCTTTTTCGGCATTTCCACCATTTTTTATATAATTGTCTGCAAATGCCTTTTGCTTTGGCGTTAGTTTTTCCATTTAACCACTACTTTCTTTTACCTCTTTCCACTTCTCCGCAAACCACTTCAACACTTCCACCTGAGAACAGCTATTCAGCAGCTCCACATCTTTCTTAGACATTTCCCCGTTTTTCTTACGGTACGGCTGTTTCTGCGTAATGCGGTAGCCGGTAATCATGCGGTTCTGCTGTTCGCTGTAGAACTGGTATGTGTTGATTTTATAGATATAGCCACGCTGTATCAGCGCTTTTTGGAGTTTGTTTATGGTTGCTCGGATGTTCATTTCCTATCATCTTCCTGAAATAATTCTTCACATTCATCATCATCTGATGCGGAACAACCATTTTCATAACAGCTATCTTCATGGTTATATATTCCGTAAATACAATCTTCACATCTATATGGTATAAACATATTTTCCTATCCTTTCCCGACATATCCGATATTCATAATTCTTTCAATGCGGCTTCGGCTTCTTCTCTGGTGAGGAAAACGGTTTTGTTAAAATCAGAGAACCTGAAATATGCTTTTGTGCAATCCGTTTCTGCATATACGTTCCAGATTTCGCATACTCCCTTGTGATTTCTGATTGCGCCATAAGGTTCAACACATCCAACTTTCATTTCAATCATTTCTGTTTCACCGCTTTTAAGTGTGCATAAGTGGTACACCGTATCCCCCACCGCACAAGGCAGTTTCAGCAGTCTGTTTTGTTCTTCTAAGTCCTCATATTCTGCTAGTTTATCAATTA